>Ga0307373_10001507_pt1 | contig 43687 bp, 45 predicted proteins | sample OX2MG_FD_202534 | JGI IMG/M metagenome (GOLD analysis project Ga0307373, IMG submission 202534) | Soil microbial communities from Risofladan, Vaasa, Finland - OX-2 | ecosystem: Environmental > Terrestrial > Soil > Coastal area > Acid sulfate soil | place: Finland: Risofladan, Vaasa | collected...
GGAACGAAGGTGGGTGGACTGTTGACCCTCCGGCCACGATGGCGCGGTGGGAGCCCTCCTGGCGATCGTCGGCCATACCCGCGGCCCGCGCCTGGCGTGTCGCCCGTGCGCAGGCGGACTTGTTTGCATCGCATATCTGTACATCACAGTATTGTATTATTAGTACATTAGTTGTCAAGTATGTTGTTTTTGATTTCTTGTTCACAACCGTTGTCAGAAGGTCGGTCCCTTTCGTCCACGTGCCCGGTTTAGAATGCTCTGGGCAGAAGCGGCGGGAGGCCGTGGGAAGTCGCCCGGTTTCCGCACAGGGGCGGTCAATTCAGCGGGCGCGAGCTCGCCTCGCCGACGCGGCCTGCATGCCAGGCATCAATCGCCCGCCCCGGCACTTCGCCGCGGTTGCGGTGCGAGATCAGTTCCGCCAGAATGCTGATCGCAATTTCCGGCACGGTCTGCGAGCCGATGTCGATGCCCAGCGGCGCGTACACCCGCGATAACGTCTCGGCCGAAACGCCCTCGGCCGCCAGGTCGTCGAAGATCAGCTTGATCTTGCGGCGGCTGCCGATCAGTCCCACATAGCGGGCGCCGCGGTCAACCAGACGATCGAGGGCTTCTTCGTCGTGGTTGTGCCCGCGAGTTACGATCACGGCGTAGGTGTCGGGCGTGATCTCCAAGTCGCGGAGCGTGTCGCCGATGGGGCCGCAAATCCGCCGCGTCGCTTTGGGAAACCGCTCTTGGCTGACGAATTCGGCGCGATCGTCGACGACCCAAACCTCGAAATCCAAGTCGCTGGCCAGGTTGCCTACCGCCTGGCCGACGTGTCCGCCCCCGACGATCAGCAAGCGGCAGCGCGGCAGCACCGGCAGGTATGCGATGCCGTTCATGGCCGACGGCCGCGGACGATCGACCAGCGTCGGCAAGTGCTCTGAAACGGCCGCGGGAATTGAGTCGCCGTTGTGCGGCCGGGCATTCACCAGCCGGCCCGCGTCGTCGAACAGGTAGCAGGCCGGGGCCGGCAGACCGCTCTTCGCGGCGTCGAACACGACCGCCTCGGTGCATCCGGCGCCCGACTCGACGAGGGCACGGGCCTGCTCGAAATAGCGCACGTCGTCGCCCGGCCGCAGCGGATCGACGAGCACCAGCATTCGGCCGCCGCAGATCAGCCCGTCGTCCCAGCCGTAATCGTTGTCGAGCTGAAAGCTCATGGTCTCGGCCGCGCCGCGCTCGGCGACCGCCAGGGCGCGGCGTTTGACCTCGGCTTCGACGCAGCCGCCGCCGAGCGTGCCGGCCTGCGAGCCGTCGGCGAAGACCAGCATGCCGGCTCCGGCCTTTTGCGGAGTCGAGCCGCGCGTCTCCACCAACCGGCAATAGACGACGGGACGTCCGGCCGAGAGTGCATCTTGAAGTTGTCGCAACAGTTCGCGCATCGGGCCCATTCGTGGTGGTGGGTTACAACCAATTCAAATCCTAAGCGTATTGCTTGGCTTCCGCCAGTTGACGCTATAATAACATCCATGTCTGTCGGGCAGTCGCACGGAGCGAAGCTCTTTGTCGGCCACACGGAAATTTCTCAGCAGAGGCACTTGCCATGAGGCACCGGTTTATCGTCGCGGTTCTGTTTCTCGCGGGCACGGTTGCCGGTGCGCCCCGCCCGGTTTCGGCCGTCGTCACCGCGGAACAACAACAGCGGGTCGCCGAAATCGAACAGTCGGTCAAGGAAGTGCTTTCGCTCGTGAAGGCCAAACAGGCCGCCGAGGCCGGCGAGGTCCTCGCCCAGGCCAAAGAATCGCTTGACGCGCTCGAATCGTCCGAAGCCAAAGACGAGTTGGCCGACACGCTTCGTGTCTTGGAGAAGAAAATCGCCGCGGCCGAACGGCTCGTCAGCAAAGCAAAACCGGCCGCCTCCGCCAAGACGGCCCCGACCAAACGCAAGCCGGCGGCCAAGCCGCGGGCCAATGCCAAGACGGCCCCCAAAGATGAACCGAAGAGCGACGGCATCAGCTTCACCAAGCAGGTCGCCCCGATCTTCGTCGGCCGCTGCGGCAACTGCCACATTCGCAACACCCGCGGCGGCTTCAGCCTGGCCACGTTTGCCTCGCTCAAGAAAGGATCGGAAGGGGGCACGGTGTTCACGCCCGGCAAAGGCCAGGGCAGCCGGCTCGTCGAGGTGCTGCAGAGTGGCGACATGCCTCGCAGCGGCGGACCCCTGAAGCCCGAAGAGATTGAGTTGATCGCCAAGTGGATTGATGCCGGGGCCAAGTTCGACGGCAGCGACGAGAACGCCGAGATCGCTTCCTCGGTGCCGCAGACCGGCCAGCCCCAGCAGCCGGCACTGCAAGCCACCCAGGCCAGCGGCAAAGAATCGGTGCAGTTCGTCCGCGACCTGGCCGCCATCGTCGTTGCGACCTGCACCGATTGTCACGGCGGCATGCAGCCCTCCGGCAGACTCAATCTCACGACCTTCGCAGGACTGTTGCGGGGCGGAGACAGCGGACCGATCGTGTCGCCCGGCAAGCCGGCCGACAGCCTGTTGATCAAAAAGCTCAAGGGCATGGCCGGGCAGCGAATGCCCTTTCGCAAAGAACCGCTCGATGATGCCACCATCGCCAAGTTCGAAGCGTGGGTGGCCGAAGGAGCCAGGCTCGACTGGCCCGATCCCAACGAGCTGCTCGATTGGGCCGTGCGCGTGATGGTGGCCAGCAAGATGAACGACGAGCAGCTTTCGGCCATGCGGGCCGATCTGGCCGAGAAGAACTGGCGGCTGGGCAGCCCCGACGTCACGCCGCAGAAAGTTGAAAACGAGCGGTTCCTGCTGGTCGGCAACCTCTCGCCGGCGCGGATGGTGGAAATCGGCGAGCTGGCCACGCAGATGCGGGGCAAGGTGGCCAAAGCGCTCAACCTTCCGGCCGACGCGCCGTTTTTCAAAGGACGCATGACGCTGTTCGCGTTCAAGCGGCACTTCGATTACAGCGAATTCGGCACGATGGTCGAGCGTCGCGAGTTGCCGGCCGACTGGCACGGGCACTGGCGCTACAACGTGGTCGATTGCTACGGCTGCGTGATCGTACCCGACGACGACAAGGGGGTCGAGTTGACGCTGGCCGAGGTGTTCGCGGGGGCGTACATCGAGAACCAGGCCAAGATGCCGCGTTGGTTCGCCGAAGGGGCGGCGCGGGCCATCGCCGCCCGGCTGGTGACGCGCGACGCCACAGCCAAGCACTGGGACGAAGAAGTCAAGCAGGCCCTGGCGGCCGGCCGCACTGCCGACGATTTCCTCAAGGCCGGCGAGGTGCTCTCGGCCGACAGCGGCGCCTTGAGTTATGGCTTCATGAAATCGCTGCTGACTCGCCTGCCGAAGTTCACGGCCCTGCTCAAGGACCTGCGCCAGGGCACGCCGTTCGATGCCGCCTTCCGCAGCCGCTTCGGCGGCGATCCAGCGACGTTGGCGGCCGCTTGGACGCAGCGCGAGCAATACAGCCGCCGCAAATAAAAATAGATGCCCGCCATTCACGAGCATGAAGATGTCCGCCTACTTTGTCGATAAGAAGGATTGTTCGCACCATACCATATTTACGGGAGTCGACATTTTTACGGCCGCCGGCGGCTCGATGATGCTGTCGCTGGTCGAGTTCGAGCCCCATGCCGTCGTCGAGGAGCACAGCCATCCGCACGAGCAGATGGGCCTGATGCTGGAAGGCGAGGCGGAGTTCATCATCGGGGGCGAATCGCGGATTGTGGGTCCGGGGACGATGTGGCGGATACCCGGCGGAGTCAAGCATAAGGTCATCGCGGGCGACCGCCCCGTGCGGGCGCTCGACGTTTTCCATCCCATACGCGAGGATTACCGGTGAGGGGGACTGTCCGCGGAATCGGCCTGGCCGCCCTGCTTTCGCTCGCCGGCTGCAGCGTGTTTCAGTCGCACGAGTTGCGCATCGACGCGGCCGCCGGCATGTACAAGGCCGCCAGCCTCGATTACCGCGTGGACGGCGGGCAGCTCAGCGAACCGTTGATGGTGGCCCGCATCGCCGGGCAGCAAGTCCGACACGAACGAATGCCGAGCATCCCCCACCCCGATTGCTCCGTGGCCCGGCTCACGATCAAGTATCCGCACCCCGGCGGCAAAGCCGGCTACGCCGCGGCCAAGCTGGTGGTTGAGACGCGAGCGCCCATCAAGTCCGTGGCCCAGACGAAAAAGGCGGTCTGGGAAGAATGGGGCGACGCCCTTGTGACGACGGCCCGCGACATCGTGCCGGGGGTCAAAGCCAGCGACGACCTCTACGAAATCTGGTCGCTCGACATTTCCAAGCGCGATCTCGACCGCGTGATCGCCGCGATGATGCAGAGCGGCTATTTTGTCAATCCCACGAAACCGGCGATCGGCGTGGCGTTGGCGGCGCAGGTCGACAACTTCGCGGCTTCCAAGAACTGGACGCACGAGCCGGAGCTCGACATTTTGATGGAGCGCGTGCGGCAGCAGGGCCAACTCGTTTCGTACCTGCACCCGATTGAGGCGGCTGGTGCCGCGACGGCTGCCGTCGCGGGACAGGAAGGCAACCGCGCGACGCTGGTGGCGCACAATCAAGAGGGGCCGGCGCTGTTTCCCGCCGGGCCGCAAACCAACAGCTATCCTGCGCTGCCCGAACCCGCGTTGCCGTCGGTCGCTCCCCAATACGTGCCCGCGGCGCCGAACGGGCAGCGGCCGTCGCTCCCCTACGCGCCGCCGGGAATGAGGCTGCCGCGGACCGCGCCGGCGCAACCGAGGCAACTGCGCGGCATGCAACGGCCGACCATGCCGCCCGGCGGACAACCGGCCGCGCCGAGATCGCCCGCCGCTGGGCCGGGGCGCAACAGAAACAATACGCCCGCTCGCAGTCCCTCTCCGCCGCCGAATCGCCGGCCGCCCATGCCGCCGGCCGCGTCGCAGAACCGCGCCGCACAACCGGGCACGGCGCAGCCGGCCGATGCTTCGCCTGCAGGTCAGCCGCGCTTCCGTTGGCCGTGGCGTCGATCGAATGCCAACGCCGGCGGGCAACCCGCGACCACACCGCCGCAGGGCGGCAACGCTCCCGACTCGCGTCGGCCGCGGCTTCCGCGTTACGGCACGCCGCCAGATCCGAACGGAGCCGGCGCGCCGCCGTTCTATCAGGGCGCCATGCCGCCGGGCGCCTCTCCGGCCGGCATGCCTCAGCCGCCGCAGGTCACTTCTCGCCCGGCGGGGTATTAACGCATCGCTCACCGGCCGTCGCGCCACGGACGCAGGGTGGGAGCGAGCATTCTATGCCCGGACCAGCTCCGCGATGGGCTCGCCGGAAGGAAGAATCGGCATCGGCCGACCACGATGATCGGGGAACGAGTCATCCGGGTTAATGCCCAAGTGCCGATAGACGGTGGCCCACAGGTCGTTGGGCGTCAGGGGACGATCGACCGGGTGTTCGCCCTTGGGGTTCGTGGAACCGACGATCTGCCCGGTGCGCATGCCGCCGCCGGCCATAATCAGCGACATGGCCTGCGGCCAGTGATCGCGGCCCGGCTGCATGGCACCCGTCTGCGTACCGATGTTGTGCTCGATGCGCGGCGTGCGGCCGAATTCGCCGGTGACGAGCACCAAGGTCCGCCGGTCGAGGCCGCGCTGATAAACGTCTTCGATCAGCGCGGTCACCGCCTGGTCGTAAATCGGCAGCCGCGCGTGCAGGTCGTCCCAGATGTGACAGTTCACGGCGTGCGAATCCCAGTTGTAGACGCCCTGTTTGAGGTGCGAGATGCCCGATTGGTACGGGTTTTCCATGATGACCGTCACGAAGCTGACGCCCGCCTCGACCAGACGCCGGGCCATCAACAGCCGCTGACCCCAGCAATGGCGGCCGTAGCGATCGCGAACGGCATCCGGCTCACGGGAAAGATCGAAGGCGTCTTTGGCCCGCCGGCTGGTGAGCATGCTCACCGCCCGTTGTTGAAACTTGTCCATCGACTCCATCAACCGCGAGGCGTCGATCTGCCGTTCGATGCGGTCGAGCGACGTCAACAAGCTGGTGCGGTCCTGGATGCGGTCCGCGACTGCCTGCACGGGGGCCAAGTTCGGCACCACGAAGTTCGGGGCGGTTGGATCGCCTTCGACGTTGAACGGCATGTAGGCCCGGCTCAGATAGGCCGAGCCTTGGGCAAACACGTCGTCCTTGCGGCCGCCCGGATTCAGCGACACGTAATTCGGAATGCCGCGATCGCGCGTTTCGCGGCACTTGGCGACAATCGAACCGGTAGCGGGCGTGTCGTTGACCGTGTCGACCGGGGTCGCTGGAATCCGCCCGGTCATCATCCTTTTGTGACCGCCGCCGTGATCGGCAAAGGTGTGCGACACCGAACGGACGATGGCGAACTTGTCGGCGATGCTCGCGTGCCGCGGCAGCAACTCGCACACGTCCATGCCGGCAACTTTGGTCGGAATCGGGTGAAAGACCCCGCGATAGTCCGATGAAGCGTCCGGTTTCAGGTCATACATATCCATGTGCGGCGGGCCGCCCGGCAGCCACACAAAGATGACCGACGTCTCCTGGTCGAGCGGTCTGCGGGCTTCGGCCGCACGGGCGCGGATCCGGAGCAAATCAGAGAGGGCCAGTCCGCCGATTCCCAGCGTGCCCGCCGCAAGAAACTCGCGACGGGTCACGGGACCGCGGCACGTATTACGTCTGGTGTTCCTTCCCATTCTTATTCGGTCCTTGGCGGGTGAATTGGAGAGCCGTTATTGTAACCGAGTTCGGCCTCACCGCCTACAAAGCGGGGCCGAGGGTATTGTCTTAACAGTGAGTTGGTCACGAGAAAAACACCCCACAGCGAGCCACAATTTGCAATTTGAAATTTGCAATTCGCAATTTGCAATAGTCGGTTCCGGCCCGACCCCAGGCCGCGGCAACGATTTCAAATTGCAAATTGCGAATTGCAAATTTGTCATTGGCGCGGTGGGCCGGTGGCTGCTCCGGAGCCGGCGGCGAGCATCCGCTGCTCCTGGAGCGTGCGCACGTAGGTCGCATCGAGATCGAGCTTGATGCATGGGCCATTCTTGAGCCAAAACGGCAACGTCGGGAGGGGAGCGCCAAGAGCCAGCGCAGAGTGCCAGGCTTGCAAGTTCGTTTGCTCGCCCGTTTGCCAGGGACGGTACGCGGCGGCCCACAGCTCCGAGCGCGTCGCCGTTACGCCGGTGACGCGCTTAAGCAGTTCCGAGTGCAAGTCGGCTTTTCGGTTCGTGACCAGATCCACCACGATCAAACCAATGGCTTGCTGCAAGCAACTGGCGCACTTCGATACGAAGGCATCGCGCGTCTCGGGGCGGTCCTTGTTGGCCGGGCTGACCAGCTCAATGGCGCCGATCAACACGGGCCCGGCTTCCGTGTTGTAGACCGCGATCTCGACCACGTCGGTAATCAGAGTCATCGGCGCCGTCAGCGTCGGCGCCGGCGGCGTCCAGCTTACGACGGCTGCGTTCGGTTTCTCGTCTTCGAATGCCGCCACGTCGATCTCAATGTTGAATTCGACGTTCGGGTCGGCAAAGTAGCCAGGCGGAAGCCGACGGTTCAGGTCCAACGCAATCATCGAGGCCCAAACGGAGGGAAACGCGTGCCATTGGCGGCGCTCACTCAGCGGCGGATGAAAATGATCGAGCAGCGGCATGATTCATCACGGGTCGGGTAGCAGCAGTCTCCCTCGGTCGTTTGCGGGGCATCATGGAGAACCGTTATTGTAGCTGGTTATGACCACCAACGACAACGACACCTTGTCCGCCGCACTCGCCCGGCACGCGATCGAACTCCCTTTTGAGCAGATCCAGGAGCTTGACCGCTATTGCCGGCTGCTGTGGGAGTGGAACACGAAGCTGAACCTCACGCGGCACACGGATTATGAAAAATTCGTAAGCCGCGACATGGTCGATTCGCTGGTCATCTCGCGGCACCTCGGAACCTCGGAGCGCGTGCTCGACGTGGGCACGGGCGGCGGAGTGCCGGGCATCGTGCTGGCCGTCTGCCGGCCCGATCTGGATATGTCGCTGTGCGAATCGGTGGCCAAAAAGGCCAAGGTGGTCGAACAGATCGTGGCCGGACTGGGCCTTTCGCTGCCGGTGTATCATCGACGCGCCGAAGACCTGCTGGCCGAAAAAACGTTCGATACGCTCGTGCTTCGTGCCGTCGCGCCCTTGGCCAAGTTGCTCACCTGGTTTCACGACCGCTGGGGCGCCTTCGATCGGCTGTTGGCCGTGAAAGGGCCGAACTGGGTCGCCGAACGTCAGGAGGCACGCGAGCAGAATCTATTGAAGGAACTCGTGCTTCGCAAGCTGGAGACCTGGCCGCTGCCGGGCACAAGCTCCGAAAGCGTCCTGTTGGAGATTCGAGCGAAAGACGCCTCGTAGGGTGGGGCCAGCGAGCTTGCGAGCGCCGGTCCACCGTTATCGACGTCGCCAACGGGGGGCCAGCGCTCGCATGCTCGCTGGCCCCACCTTACGGCCGTCCCGAACCCTGAACCCTGAACCCTGAACCCTGAACCCTGAACCCTGAACCCTGAACCCTGAACCCTGAACCCTTTTGCCCGCATCCTTCACGCCATTCGACGCGATGGGTTGCAATCAGCGTCGGTTCGCCTAGAATGACGCCTTTCATGCCTGTTGCCGCCGGTTAGCTACCATGTCTGCCACTGTCGTCGTTGCCTATTTGGCGCTGTTCACCGGACTGGGCGCCGCGTTCTTGTTTGCCAACTTGCTGGTCGGCAAGTTCTTGCGGCCTGCCGAGCCGAACGCGGAAAAGCTCGCGGTCTACGAGTGCGGCGAGCCGACCATCGGTTCGAGCTTCGTGCAGTTCGACTTGCGATTTTATGTGATCGCCCTGCTGTTCATCATCTTCGATGTCGAAATCGCCTTCTTCTTTCCCTGGGCCACCGTGTTTGGCAAAGCCACGCACCTGATGGACTCTCGCCTGGAGACCATCGACCGGCAAACGGGCCAGCTCACTCCCGCCGCGGCGAACGTCTATGCCGAATTGGGCGTACCCCACGCAACACCCGAAACCGTGGGTGCCACAAGCGCGCAAATCGCCGACTCGGCCCGCGCGCTGGCGTGGGTCTCAATCCTCGATATCCTGGTCTTTTTCGGCGTGTTGATGGTCGGCTTCGCCTATGTGTGGCGGCGCGGCGATCTCGACTGGGTGCGCGCGGTCAGCCGGCAGCGAGCGGCAGTGCGCCCCCCGTCGCGGGACGTTATCGAGGAAGAGCCGGCCCTGGTGGGTTGAGTCAATGCCGCACGCGTAAGGTGGGACCAGTGAGCTTGCGAGCGCCGGCCCACCGTTGGAGATGCAGACAAACAACAGAATTCGAACCGCAGATCGACGACTTAAGCGGTGGGCCGGCGCTCGCAAGCTCGCTGGTCCCACCCTACGCCTTATCAATCCAAAATCCAAAATCCAAAATAGACCATGCCAGGCCAGGACTTTCTCGACCGGCTGAAAAAGAGATTCGGCGACAAGATCACCGGAGCGAACCTCGAAGCCCTCGATCCCTGGATCGAGGTCTCGCCCGACGGGCTTCTCGACCTCTGCCGCTACCTGCGCGACGAGCGCGATCTGCGGTTCAACTTTTTGAACTGCATCAGCGGCGTCGATTACTTCGAGGCCGATCCCAAGAAGGCCGCCAAGACCGGCTGGCAGCCGCATACTGAGGTGGTTTATCACCTCTGGAGCGTGCCGAACAAGGTCAGCCTGGTGCTCAAGGTCATCCTTCCCCGCTGGAAGGACGACATGCCGGGCGAATTGCCCGAAGTACACAGCGTCAGCGGCATCTGGAGCACCGCCGACTGGCACGAGCGTGAAGTGTACGATCTGTCGGGCGTCTATTTCACCGGGCACCCGAACCTGCGGCGGATTCTCTGCCCGGAAGACTGGGTTGGCCATCCGCTCCGCAAAGACTACGAAATGCCGCTGGAATACCACGGAATCCGAGCAAGGTAAGCACGTATGGCGACACACCTCGACGATCCTCGCATCGTTGAATTCGACGTTCGCACCGACGAAATGCTGGTCAACATGGGGCCGCAGCATCCCAGCACGCACGGCGTGCTCCGGCTTGTGCTGCGGACCGACGGCGAGATCGTCTCCGAAGTGACGCCGCACATCGGCTATCTGCACCGCTGTGCGGAAAAGATCGGCGAGAACCTCACGCCGCGGCAGTGGATTCCCTACACCGACCGCATGGACTACCTGGCCGCGATGAACATGAATCTCGGCTGGGCGCTGGCGGTCGAGAAGCTGATGAAGCTGGAGCTGACCGAAAAGGCCAGGCACCTGCGGGTGATCATTGCCGAGATGGGCCGCATCGCCAGCCACCTGGTGGGCATGGGCGCCTACGGCCTCGACCTGGGCACCTTCAGCCCCTTCTTGTACGCCTTCCGCGAACGTGAAAAGATTCTCGACCTGTTCGAGATGGCCTGCGGGGCGCGGCTGACTTACAGCTATCTGACCGTGGGTGGCGCCACGCACGATCTGCCGCCCGGCTGGCTGAAGCAATGCGAGCAGTTTCTCGATCAGCTTCTGCCCGTGATCGACGAGTGCCACACGCTGTTGACGAGCAATGCCATTTTTATCCGGCGCACGGCGGCGATCGGCGTCATGTCGGCGGAGATGGCCATCGACTACGGATGCACCGGCCCGGTGTTACGGGGCAGCGGCGTCGATCAGGATCTGCGTCGCGACGGCGAAGAACGCTACACCGAAATGTACGACGGCTACGCCTTCGAGGTCATCGTGCAGAAGGACGGGCACTATCCTCGCGACCGCGAATATCCGCCCGTGCCCGAGGCGGTCGTGTTGGGCGATTGTTGGCACCGATTTTACGTGCGAATGCTGGAGGTCATGCAGTCGATCGACCTGGTGCGCCAGGCCATCGACCGCTACAGCACCAGCAAGGGCACGATCGGCGAACCGGCGAAGCTGATGGAAAAGCTGCCCAAGGGCGAAGCCTACCTGGAAACCGAGTGTCCTCGCGGGCAAATGGGTTTTTACATTGTCAGCGACGGCACGTCGATTCCGTGGCGTGCCCGTGCGCGGAGCAGTTGTTTCTCGAACCTCTCCGTGACGCACGAGCTTTGCCGCGGCTGCCTGCTGGCCGACGTGCCGGCCGTCGTCGGCTCGCTGGACATCGTGATGGGCGAGATCGATCGCTAAGACCACGGAGTTTGAACCACAAAGGGCACAAAGAGCACAAAGGACGAAAAGATCAGGGGAAAGGAGTCGCCGCTGCTATAAAAGGGGAAGAGCGACGTGGAATACGAGCCAATTCCTGCTGCCGACGAAGCGCTTGCCAAGGAGATTATTGGTGCGGCAATTGAAGTGCATCGGGCACTTGGGCCGGGCTTTATCGAGTTTATCTATAAGCGGGCGATGTGCCATGAATTGAGGCTCCGCGGGATTCCCTTTGTCTGCGAAAAGAAGATTCTGGTTCCGTACAAGGGCACTTTGATTCCCGGTCAGCGTTGCGACCTTCTGGTGGGCGAGCGGGTCATTGCGGAGCTAAAAGCAGTTACCGAGATCCATCCGCTTTACGAGGCCAAAGTGATCTCGTACCTTAAGGCCACGAAGCTTCGTCTCGGCCTGATCATCAATTTCCACGTTCGCCTTTTGAAGGATGGTATCAACCGCGTTGTGCGCTGATCTCCGATGCTCTACGTCTCTCCTTTGTGCTCTTTGTGATCTTTGTGGTTCAAAAAAAGGTGCGGGGAGGGGCTTTAACTGGGCGCGACTTTGTGCCATATTTCACAAACTCTGAAACCGATTGACCCAGGCAGGCTGAAGCGTGGCTGAATTCTTCGGAAACTATGTGCCTCAATGGCTGGCCTATCTGCTGGCCGCGCTGGTGCATTGCGCCCTGCTGATCAATGTGGTGGCGGTCGGTGCGCTGGGATTCATCTGGCTGGAGCGCAAGGTCGCCGGCCGCATTCAAGACCGCCTCGGCCCCACGCGCGTGGGCGGCAAGTTCGGCTGGCTGCAGACGCTGGCCGACGGGCTGAAGCTCCTCACCAAAGAAGATCTGATGCCCGAAGGGGCCGACGCTTTGCTCTTTCGGCTCGCGCCCTACGTCAGCTTTTGTGCCTCGTTCTGTGCCTATTTCGCGCTGCCGTTCAGCGACGGCTGGGTGGCCGTGGAGCTGAACACCGGCGTGTTTTTCATTTTGGCGGTGATGGGGCTGGAAGTGTTTGGCGTGATCCTGGCCGGTTATGCCTCGGCCTCCAAGTGGTCGCTGTTCGGCGGCATGCGCGAGGCGGCCCAGGTGGTGAGCTACGAAGTGCCGATGGGCATGTGCGTGGTGGTGCCGGTGTTGATTGCCGGCACGATGGACCTGGTCGAGATCGGCCGCATGCAGGGGGGTTGGTTCACTAACTGGCTCATCTTCCACGATCCCTTCACGTTCATCACCTTTTGGGTCTATTTCACCTGCGCCATGGCCAGCGTGAACCGAGCGCCGTTCGACTTGGCCGAGGCCGAAAGCGAGCTGGTGGCCGGTTTCCATACGGAATACTCCGGCTTGCGGTGGAGCTTTTTCTTCATGGCCGAGTATGGCTCGATGTTCGCCGTCAGCGGCCTGGCGGCCATCCTGTTCTTCGGCGGCTGGAACGGCCCGCTGCCCATCAGCCATTGGCTCGGATTGACCTATGAAAACGGCCCGGTCGCCGGTTATCTGGGCAATTTCCTGGGCATGCTCAACTTCATCTTCAAGTGCGTGGCCTGGGTGACGTTCATGATGTGGGCACGTTGGACGCTGCCGCGATTGCGCATCGACCAGGTGATGAAGGTCTGCCTGAAATACTGCGTGCCGATCGCGGCGGTGATGTTTTTGGGCGCCATTGGGTGGACCTATATGCTGCCCGACAAGATGATCGGACGGCCGTATGCCGAGCGTGTGCTGGAGGATGGCCTTCCTAGGCCGTCCGGTAGCGTGGCTGCATCTGAACGCAATGCGCCGCATGGCGTTCCGCCACGAGCGGTGGCTGGGGCAGAGCTTGGCCAGTCGGCGGTCGGAGCTGAAAACAAGCATGGCGGCCAAGCGATGCCCCGGTACGCCGCCACCCGGTACGCCGCCACCCGGTACGCCGCCACCGGGGCATCGCCGGGCCGTCAGCGCCGCTCGGATTTGACGGATCATTCACGGCCCGGCTCTGCCCCAGCCACCGAGAGCGCTTCACGGCCAGCCGGCCTCGTTGCCCGCGCGGCGGAAAGGAACTGACTCGTGGAACCGATCAACTGGCACTCGTTCTTTTTCTTTCTGTTCGCGCTGGTCTCCTGCGCCTTCGCCGTCGCGGTGGTGCTGTCGAGCAACATCGTGCGGATGGCCTTCTATTTGGTCATCTCGCTGGGCGCGACGGCCGGACTGTTCTTTCTGGCCGGTGCCGATTTCGTCGGCGCCATGCAACTTTTGATCTATGTCGGCGGCACGCTCGTGCTGTTGGTGTTCGGCGTGATGCTCACGGCCCAGGGCCCGTTCGTGTCGATGAAGACCCGCGGCGGCGACTGGATCCTGGCCGCGGTCCTTTCCGGTTCGCTGCTGGCGCTGCTCGTTCCCGCCGCCTTCACCGTGCCCGAATGGCGCCGCCCGGTTGCCAACAACGCACCGACGCAGGTGCAGTCCACATCGACGCCGCTCGGCCTGGGCCTCTTGGGCGTGCGCGTCGACAAGCTCGAAGAGCGTCCCGAACGGTTGAAAGCGGGAATGTCGAGCTATCTGCTGCCGTTCGAAATCGTTTCGGTACACCTGCTGGTGGTGTTGGTGGGGGCGGCCTATCTTGCCCGCACCAAACGGCGTCGTGACGTGAGGCTGGAATCGCTATGAACCCGTTGACAGACCCGGTTGGCGTTTCACACTTCATGGCGGTCGGCGCGCTGATGTTCGTCTCCGGCGTGGTGTGCATGGCGGCCAAGCGGAACGCGCTGGGCGTATTGATGGGAGTCGAGCTCGTGCTGAACGGGGCCAACGTCAATTTCGTCGCACTCTCCAGCCCGTTGCTCAGCGCCAGCGGCACGAGCGGCCTGGGGCTCGACGGGCAGTTCATCGCCTTGTTTGTCATCGTGTTGGCCGCCGCCGAGGCCGCCGTGGCTTTGGCGATCACGCTGAATTTTTACAACAACCACGCCACGATCGACGTCGATCGGGCGGATGAACTGAAAGGTTGACGTCGAAACTTCCCGATGGACCTCGCTTCTTCGCTTCCGACCCTGCTGGGAATCGCCTGGCTTTTGCCGCTGGCCAGCTTCACGCTGATCGTGCTGTTCGGCCCGCGGATGGGAAAGCACGGCGTGGGCGCCGGCTATCTCGCCACCTTCGCCATCGTGGTCGGCTTCGCCTGCTCGTTGATCTCGCTGGGACTGTGGCTGGGCAACCATCCGCTTTCACCGGCGCACGCCGCCGCCGAGGAGCACGCGATCGACGTTGCCCGCGAACACCTGCCGGCCGCGCATCACGGAGCGGGGGAATGGAAGGAGCCGACGTACTACACCGGCGACCTTTACACGCTGGGTCAGTTCGGCAAACTGAAGGTCACCATCAGCTACTACATCGACGCCTTGACCATCGGCATGTTTGCGATGGTCACGCTGATCGCCTCGTGCATCCATTTTTACTCGATCGGCTACATGCACGACGAGCTCCACGACGTAACGGACCATGAGGTGGTGCTCTCCAACGGGCATCACCTGCACCGCCGCGGACGGTTCCACCGCTTCTTCCAGTACATGTCGCTGTTTTGCTTCAGCATGCTGGGCCTGGTGTATGCCGGCAATATCGCGATGGTCTTCGTTTTCTGGGAGTTGGTCGGCATTTGCTCCTACTTCCTGATCGGCTTCTACATCGAGCGCAAGAGCGCCTCGAACGCGGCCAACAAGGCGTTCATTGTCAACCGAATTGGCGACTTCGGCATGATCATCGGCATGATGGCGCTCTGGGCCGGGCTGGGCACTTTTGCCTTCGGCGACGTGAAGGAGGCCGACGGAACGGTGACTCGCGGCATCTTCAGCCAGGTGCGCGACGCCGACAATAACTATGAGCTGACGGTGCCCGATGGCATGGTCCGCGCGGCGGCCTACGAGATGGTGCAGGAAGTCGCCATCGACCATCGCAACAACTCCGACCCGCTGGCGGCGGAGTCGGAAATCGAATCGCGCGTTGAGGCCTATCGGGCCCAGCATTACGGTTACTGGCTGTTGGTGATTGCGGGCGTCGGTATCTTCTGCGGTTGTGTGGGCAAGAGCGCTCAGTTTCCGCTGCACGTGTGGTTGCCCGACGCGATGGAAGGCCCCACGCCGGTTTCCGCACTGGTGCATTCGGCCACGATGGTGGCTGCGGGCGTCTACCTGGCTGGGCGGTTCTATCCGTTCTTCACGCCCGAGGTTCGGCTGGTGATCGCGTACACCGGCGCCATCACGCTCTTTCTGGCGGCGACGATCGCCATCACCGCCACCGACATCAAACGGGTGCTGGCCTATTCCACGGTCAGCCAGCTTGGTTACATGATGCTCTCACTGGGGGTGGGTGGATGGGTGGCCGGCTTGTTCCATCTGATCACGCACGCCTTCTTCAAGAGCCTGTTATTCCTCTGCTCCGGCTCGGTGATTCACGCCTGCCACACCAACGAGATGCCGAAGATGGGCGGGCTGTTGAAAAAAATGCCGTGGACGGGGTGGACGATGTTTGTCGGCTGCCTGGCGATCATCGGTGCCGGACTGCCGCCAATCTTCGCCTTCTGGCCGTTCGGCTTCGGCTTGAGCGGCTTCTATTCCAAGGATTCGATCATTGCCCAGGCGTTTTCGTTCTGGAAACAGAACCCGACGCACGGCATGATCCTGTTTTTTGCGGCGGCCGGCGGCGCTTCGATTACCGCGTTTTACATGTTCCGGCTTTGGTTCATGACCTTCGTCGGGCCGCCACGAGATCACCATGTCCATGAGCACGCCCACGAGTCGCCGCGGATCATGTACGTACCGCTGACCATCCTTGCGTTCTTTGCCATCGTCATCGGCTGGACGTTGACCGGCGTGTGGAGCGTGACCGACCTTTTCGAGCAGGCCCGCTGGCCCGGCGAAGCCGGCGCCGGCGTGCTGCTGCCCACGCTGGTCTATCCCAACGAACACGCCAGCCACGAGTCCGACGTACACCTCGTCGCCGGGCTGACGGCCTTCTCGACTGCCTTGGGCGGGTTTCTGTTGGCGACGGTGTTCTATGGGCTGCGTTGGCTCAACCCCGCCGAAGTGCGGCAGCAGTTTGCGCCGGTCTATACGTTCTTGCTCAACAAGTGGTACTTCGACGAACTTTATGATTTCCTGTTCGTCAGGCCGCTGCACTTCGTCTCCGGCATCGTAGCCTGGTTCGACAAGCAGATGATCGACGGCTTGATTCACAGTCTTGCCCGCTGGACGCGCGGCGTGGCCGACATCGACGATTTGATCGACCGCTATTTCGTCGACGGGTTCGTCAACCTGTTTGCCGCCTCGACCTGGTCGTTGGGCAACTCGCTACGGGGCTTGCAGACGGGCAAACTGCGTCAATATGTGATGCTCATCGTCATCGGCACGGTGGCGCTTACGATCATCATCAATTTTGCGTCCGCCGGGTGAACGCCGATGCCTCAACGTACTCAACATGTAGGGTGGGACCAGCGAGCTTGCGAGCGCCGGCCCACCGTAAACGACGTCGCGATCGGTGGGCCGGCGCTCGCAAGCTCGCTGGTCCCACCCTACGGCGACGCTCCGGCCACCGCAAACAGCATCCTTAACTCGGTAAAGTAACTGTCATCATGGAACAATCCGCACTTTTCTGGCTGAGCCTGATCGTCTTTTTGCCCGCGCTGGGCGCGTTGGTTTTGGTGGCCATTCCCAAAGACCAGCCGGAAGTCATCAAGCTTGTCAGCCTGGCCACGACCGTGGCCGTGTTTCTGGCGACCTGCGCGGTCGGCTTCGGCATGCTTGGCCCCGATCAGGCCCGCTTCAGCAAAGGCGTCGCCGAGATGCAAGACGCCTTCACGGTCCCCTGGATACCGTCGTTCAACATCTACTATTTCATGGGCGCCGACGGCATCAGCTTCACGCTGGTCATGCTCACCGCCTTCGTGACCATGCTCTCGATGGGCGCAAGCTGGAACATCGAGAAGCACGTCAAGGCGTATTGCATCCTCTTCCTGCTGCTCGAGACCGGCATGCTGGGAGTGTTCCTGGCGCTCGACTTCTTCCTGTTCTACGTGTTCTGGGAAGTGATGCTGCTGCCGATGTACTTTTTGATCGGCGTGTGGGGCGGCCCGCGCCGCGAGTACGCCGCCATCAAGTTCTTTCTATATACGTTGCTGGGCAGCGTGTTCATGCTCATCGCCATCTTGATGCTTTACTTCAACAGCGACCTGCGCGAGCTGGCCAAGCAGAGCGACTTGATCGCAACCAACGAGGTGCAGGACGTCAAGTGGGAGCAGTTGCATCTCGATCCGTCGGTGACCGGCCGCGTGCAACAGGGCGGCGACGACGCGATCCACACCTTCAACATCCTGGCCCTGGCGGCGATGGGTCAGCACACCACGCTGTTCGACGACGAAATGCTGTGGGGCAAGAACCTGCAATGGTGGGCGTTTCTGCTGCTGTTCGTCGGCTTCATCATCAAGGTGCCGGCGGTGCCGGTGCATACATGGTTGCCCGACGCGCACGTCGAGGCCCCCACGCCCATCTCCATGATCCTGGCCGGCATTCTGTTGAAGATGGGCGGCTACGGCATCATACGTATCTGCTATCCGATTTGTCCGGATGCGGGCTTCGATCTGGCCTGGCTGGTGACGTTCATCGGCGTGCTGAGTATGCTCTACGGAGCCTTCGCGGCCATGGCCCAAAAAGATTTCAAGCGGCTGGTGGCCTACAGCTCGGTGAGCCACATGGGCTACGTTCTGCTGGGCATCGGCGTATGGAGCGCCTGGTCGGGCACGAACTACAATCCCGAATACTGGCAGATGGGCATGAACGGGGCGATGTTCCAGATGATCGCTCACGGCATCAGCTCGCCCGGCATGTTCTTTATGGTGGGCGTGATTTACGACCGCGTTCACCATCGCAATCTCGACGAGTTCGGCGGCCTGTTCGCCCGCTCGCCGGTCTACAGCGGCATCGCCTTCGGCATCTTCTTCGCCGGTCTGGGACTTCCCGGCTTGTGCGGGTTCATCGGCGAGGTGTTCGTGACGTTGAGCGTGTGGAACTACTCGCACGCTCTGGCGGTGCTTTCCGCGGCCACGGTCATTTTGACCGCCGCGTACATTCTCTGGACGTTGCAGCGCGTTTATCTCGGCCCCGAATACAAAGGGCCGCACGGCGACCATATTACGCCGATCACCGGTCGCGAACTGGCGATCGGCGCCCCGCTGCTGGCGTTCGCCATTCTGTTCGGAGTGTATCCACGACTGATCTTCGATTACATGACGCCGAGCGTGAACAAAGAGGTCAGCGATCTGGCCGCCTGGACGCGCGACGTGAAGGAGCCGCGTACTCTCGCCGCGCGCATTGAGCGCGACCGCGAGCGCGGGATTGAAAACGATCCGTTGATCGGAGAAGTAACGACGGCAAAACCGTAGGGTGGGACAAGCGAGCTTGCGAGCGCCGGCCCACCATGAGCGACACAGACAAATCGGATAACGAGGGAAAGACTATAACGGTGCGGACAACCTGCGACTCGTTCGTCCGTACCCAATACGGTGGGCCGGCGGTCGCTAAAGCGACTTTGTCCCACCTTAGGCGATGTCAGATGCGGAGCAATAGACTTGGACTTTAAGACCTTACTCACTCAACTCTATCCCGACACGGCCACCTCGTGCCGCGGCTTCGCGCCCGAGCTGACGCTCTGCGTCACGATCGTGGCCATGCTGCTGGCGCGGATGCCGCGTTGGGGCCACAAGATCAACGCCTGCTATGTCGCGCTGATCGGTTCGCTCATCGCTCTCTACTATGCGGCTCCATGGACGGTAATTCCGCGCACGGAAATTTTCGACGGCCTCTTGGTCTACGATCCGCTCACGGTCTATTTCCGCGGCGTGTTGCTATTGTTCCTGGTGCTGTTTCTGGTTTTCACCCGCTTGTCGGGCATTCCCGACCGCGAAGACAGCCCGGATTTTTACACGCTGGTCTTAGGCGGCACGATCGGCATGTGCCTGATGGCCTCGGCCAACCACTTGCTCACGGTATTTCTGGCCGTGGAGATGGCCAGCGTGCCCTCCTACGCCCTATCGGGCATCCTCAAAGGCCGCCGCCAAAGCAGCGAAGCGGCCCTCAAGTATTCCATTTACGGCGCCGGCACGGCGGGCGTCATGCTCTACGGCATCAGCCTTCTGGCTGGCGCACTGGGCACTTGCCATCTGCCGACGATCGCCCACGAGTTGCTGAACCTCACGCCGGAAGTCTTGGCCCAGCGGCAAACGGTGCTGATGTTGGGCGGCTTGATGCTTTCGGTCGGACTGGCGTTCAAGCTCTCGGCGTTTCCGTTCCACTTCTGGTGCCCTGACGTGTTCGAGGGCGCCAGTGCCGAAGTGAACGCGTTCCTCTCGGTGGCGTCGAAGGCCGCGGCCCTGGCCCTGCTGCTGCGCGTGGCGATCGGCTTCACGCACGCTCCCTCGCAGCCGGCCATTTCAGCGCCGACCGCCCAGGCGGCGTCGCGAGTGCATACCGTCGCCTATCGGGCTGCGGCCCACGACGAAACCGCGGATCCCGACGCCGAAGAACCGCCGCTGGCCGATGTGCCCCGCTCGGTGCGGCGTTACGTGGTCGGGTTGGTCAGCCTGCTGGCCGCGCTCACTTGCACCTTCGGCAATCTGGCGGCCTACAACCAGACCAACATCAAGCGGCTGCTGGCTTATTCGACGATCGCCCATGCCGGCTACATGATGATGCCCGTGGCGGCGGCCGTCCAGTTGTCGGGCCAGCATCCCGAGCAGGCCCGCGCGGCGGTAGCCGCGGTCCCGTTTTACGTGGGCGTTTATCTCTTCATGAATTTGGGAGCGTTCGCCATCGTGGCGTTTTTGCGCAACACGTTTCGCAGCGAGCAGATCGCCGATTACGCGGGTCTGATCGGGCGTTCGCCCCTGCTGGTCGTGTGCTTCGCGACGATCCTGATCAGCCTGATCGGCATGCCGCCGCTGGGCGGGTTCGCCGCCAAGTTTTTTGTGTTCAGTTCCCTGGTCGATGCGCGGCTCTACCTGCTGCTGGTGATCGGCGGACTGAACACGGCGTTGAGCCTGTTCTACTATCTGCGGGTGGTGAAGGTGATGACGATCGATCCGGAGCCGGCCGACCGCTTGCCGGCACATTTGTCGATGCTGTCTCCCTCCGGTCTTTATCTGGTGTTGCTTACGCTGCCGGTGGTCGTGCTGGGGATATTCTTCGACGACTTGAATGAATTCGCCCTCGCAGCCGCACGGGGCCTGTTTTTGTGATCCGCCCTACGATGTTGAATAAGAACCGCACGTTCGAGCTTCTCAGCGAGTTGTTGGCGATCGAGTACCGGTCGTTTCCGATGTATTTGACCGATGCTTGCCCCTGGACACACCACGGCGACGAGCGGGCCACGGAGACGCTGCAAAACATCGTAGCCGACCAGAAGGCGATGGTGCAGCGGACCGGCGAGTTCATCATGGACGCAGGGGGTCGAGTGGACATGGGCGAGTATCCGATGGAGTTCACCGACACGCACTTTCTGTCGCTCGATTTTCTGCTCAAGGAGTTGTTGCGGTATCAGCGTCAGGACGTGTCAGCCATCGAGCGGATCGTGCGGCAGCTTGCCGACGAGCGCGCCGCGCGCGAGCTGGCCGAAGAAACGCTCGGCAGCGAGCGAGCGCACCTTGAGGCCATCGAGGCCCTGGTCTCGCAGCCTGCCTAAGATGTCTCGTAGTCGAGTGTTCTCTGCGGACCGGCGGCCCGGCCGTGGTCGAGAGGCATCGACCTGGCGCGCGATCCTCGATACGACGTGAATTACGCGCTCTTGCCCTTGCGGCGACTTCTGGCTTTTCCGTTGGTCTCAGCGGCTTTCGCATCCGTGACATGGCGGTTCGTATCGTTCGCAGCGCCGGCGTCGTACTCGAGTGTTTTCTGCGAACCCGTGGCTTTTCTCGTCTTCGCCTGTTTGTGTTCGAGCCGTCTTCCGGCCATCGTTGGCGGCGCGCTGGTGACGGGATTCTCCGGCCCGTCCAGTGGCTGGCCGACGGCGACCGAGTCGATCCGGGCCTGAATCTTCGTCACGTAGTCGGCCGACAACTCGAAACCGATCCAGCCGCGACCGAGCTTCTTGGCCACCGCCAGGGTCGTGCCGCTGCCGCCGAAGGGATCCAGCACCAAGTCGCCCTCGTTGCTGCTGGCCCGAATAATCCGGCCCAGCAATTGCTCGGGCATCTGACAGCCGTGAAAGCCGGCCCGCTCCTTGAACGTGCCCGCCACACGCGAAAAATACCACGTGTCCTGGTCTTCGCTGAAACCATCGGGCACGTCCTGCGGCCGCAGAATCCAGGTGTCGTCAGGCAGCCGGCCGTTGGGGTTCGCCCGAATGTCGGCGTAAACCAACTTCCGCGCCGAGTCCACGCGGATGGCCCGGTCTTTGTAGTTGAACGTGAATTGCTTGCGGTCCTTGACGAAGTGAAACAGGTGCGCGTGCGAGCGCGTGAACTTGCGCGTGCAGTTGACGCCGAACGTGTAATACCAGATCACCCAGCTCCGGCAGGTCAAGCCCAGGTCGTTCTGGGCGATGAGCTTCAACTCGGCGGCGTATTCATCGCCGATGGCCAGCCAAAACGTGCCGCTCGGCTTGAGCACGCGCGAGACCCCCGCCATCCACTGCCGGCTCCAATCGAGATAGTGTTCGTAGGGCTTGCGATCGTGATAGACGTCGTACTCGTAGCCGATGTTGAACGGCGGATCGGCGAACGCCAGATCGACCGATCCCTCGTCGAGTTGTTGCAGGCGCTCGATGCAATCGCCCTGATAAAGCTCATTGGCGGCCAGTGCCACGCAAAATCCTCCTTGTGGCGCAATGAGGCTTGCGATAGCCTCAATGCCCTAACAACAAATGTTCATTGCTAGCTATGGTAACGTCCCGTTCGTGGCTTGCAAGCGCTGGCCCACCCTACGATTCGTCGAACCGAAGTGAGGACCAGCTCATGCAGGAGCCATTTAACATCGCCATCATCGGCGGCGGCATCGTCGGCGCGGCGACCGCGTATGCCCTCGCGCCCCGATGGGGGCAATCGCTCTTGCTGCTGGAAGCCGAAGGCCGGCTGGCGGCCCATCAAACGGGCAACAACAGCGGCGTCATTCACTCCGGACTGTACTACAAGCCCGGTTCGCTCAAGGCCAAGAACTGCGTCGAGGGCCGAGAAGAGCTTTATCGTTTTTGCGCCGAGCACGGGGTGGCCCACGAACGTTGCGGAAAAGTTGTCGTGGCCACCCGCGCCAGCGAATTGCCCGCGCTCGACGAATTGCAACGCCGCGGGCGGGCCAACGGCCTGGTGGGCATCGAGCGATTGTCGGCCGAACAGTTGAAAGAGCACGAACCGCATGTGACGGGCATCGGCGGCCTGTTTGTGCCCGAAACCGGCATCGTCGACTACGTGCAGGTCACCGAAACCTACGGGCGCGTGGCCCGCGCGCAAGGGGCTGAGATCCGCACCGACTGGCGGTTCACCGGCTGCCGGCGCGAGTCGGGCGGCCTGATGCTGGAAACCAGTCACGGCCCGGTCCGCTGCCGGAACCTAATCAATTGCGGCGGTCTGGAGGCGGACCGGGTGGCCCGGCGGTGCGGCGTCGAGCCGGGCGTGCAGATCGTGCCGTTTCGCGGGGAATACTACCAGCTTGCAGCGGGGCGCGAGCACCTGGTGCGGAATCTGATTTATCCCGTCCCCGACCCGCGGTTCCCCTTTCTGGGCGTGCATTTCACTCGGATGGTGCGGGGCGGCGTCGAGGCGGGGCCGAACGCCGTGCTGGCGTTCAAGCGATATGGTTATACGCGGAGCAGCTTTTCGTTGCGCGACGCCCTGGAAATGGCCGGTTACGGCGGTCTGTGGCGAATGGCGGCCCGCTATTGGCGGACCGGGCTGGGCGAGTTTCATCGTTCCTGGAGCAAAGCCGCCTTTGTGCGGGCATTGCAAAAGCTGATGCCGGAGCTGTCGCCGGCGGACATCGTACCGGCGGGGGCCGGCGTCCGTGCGCAGGCGTTGGCACCGGCCGGCACGCTCGTTGACGACTTTCACATTGTGCCGGCCGAGCGGATGATTCACGTGCTCAACGCTCCGTCGCCCGCGGCCACCGCCTCGCTGTGCATCGGCCGGTCGATCGCCGAGTTGGCGAACGCGAATTTCGGGTAAACGGACCACGGACCCTGCGGTCCCCGCCAATCTGAACGAGAGTTTGCCATAGCTAAAAAATCTCGTGAACCTTGTGAAACCTTCGGCGTCTATGAAGGTATAAGCTAGTGGACGGAGCCGACCGTGTGGTCGGCCTGTGCCGCTTTTAACGACGGCCCCAGGTTGCCGGCGCGGGGCCAAAGAGATTTTCCATGATGACCCTACGGCCAAGCATCACCAACGAACGCAAAGGGACGTGCTCGTTTGCCGGTCAACCGGCGAACCTGCTCCCCGCGCATCGGTTGCGCTTGTGACGCTCGGCCATCAAGGCAAAGCAAGGCTCTTCAAAGGCCCGGTGTCACGAGACACCGGGCCATTTTTTTTGTTGGCAGATGCCCACTTACGGGTCGGTAGCTGAGACGGTATAGCACTTGGCTGAAAACCAGGAGACGAGGATTCGAGCGCCTCCCGACCCACTTATGAAGAAACATGCGGCTCGTTCGTCTAGCGGCCAAGGATGCCGGCCCTTCAAGCTTTTTCAATTGAAACCGGAATGCGATCGTCGGACAAGGACGTGCTGTGGCTGAAAGCAGCGGGCGGGCAATTGAGTTTAGGATCGTGCTCCTCACTAGAGCAGGCGGTCTCCAAAGCCGCTTTACGGAGTTCGACTCCTCGCGGTCCTGCTTGTCCTGATGGTGTAACGGAACGCATCCGAGCCTCCGAAGCTCGTGGTCCTGGTTCGAGTCCAGGTCGGGACATTACGTTTTACTTATTGCCCTGCGAGTGTGATGGAGGCACGGCAGACTACGAATCTGCAAGACGAGGTTCGACTCCTCGGCGGGGTGCTGGAAACCAAAACTTGTTCTCGGAGTGTGCCGGATTAGCACACGAGCTTGCGAAGCTCGTAGACCGGGTTCAATTCCTGGCGAGGACGCTTGAACAACCTGACGCTGGAGCCAGACGGCACGGCCACCGCCTGCAATGCGGTCGAAGCGGGTTCGACTCCCGCCGGCGTCTCTTAAGTCGCTCGACGAGCGGCCAACGATTTACAAGCAGCGCAACGATGTCGTTCTGGCCAGCGGCGCGCCCGTCCCGCGTGAAGCGGTCGGTAGAGCGTGTTCCGTGAATGGGTTCTGAACCGGACGGCATCGGCTGTGGTAGCTCAACTGGAAAGAGCATCAGGCTAGGGACCTGACGGTTACGGGTTCGACTCCCGTCCATGCGACAGTCGGCTGCAAACCGACGGGCGCGAGAGCGTCCACCAGCAAGCCCGAGGGAGGCGGACGTTTCGTCTGGTCGGCCGCGGGCCGTGCGACGGCTGTTTAAGGTGAGGAGTTTGGACGCCGTGCCGAAAGGCCGGTGGCCGGAACAAGTCACCAAGAGCAACGTTATCGGCTTTCGGCAGCACCACCAACTGCCATGAAGTGCGTGGATACCGCTTCTCGTTGGCTGTTGGCCGCGGCGGCGAAGCAAGGCGAGTCGTGAAGGGCATCGCCCGACATGACGAGCCGACCTTTGTCCGCCAACGCCAGCGGCCCGCGGTTGCTCAAACGGCACTCCGCAGGCAGTGGTGTGAGCAGCGTAACGGTCCGCCGCCCAACGGCGTTTTTACAAACAGCATAGGTTGCCCACACGAACGCGATGCGTAAGCGAGGCACCTCGTGGCTGTTCCTCGCTGGCGTTTTTTGATGTTGCCCGTTTGGCACCCGGCCGCGTAGCGGCCAGAGAGTTTAGCCGTGGGCGCGAGCCCACGGAGAACGTTGTAAATCCCTCGGCGGAGCCGCGTAGCGGCGGCAGAATACGCGAGTACACCTCTGTCGCCGCTACGCGGCTTTGTTCGCACTCGCCGAATGTCACCGTGGGTTTGCACCCACGGCTGAATTCCAGCGCCGCTACGCGGCGGATACGGAAAACGCGGAACATCAAAAACTGGCGCTTCGGGTTGGTGTGGCGCCGGCATTCATTATGAAAGGAAGGTGCAGCATGTTGAAGACTGTGAAGATCGCCAGTTACGAGATGGGTCTCTATTTCCGGAACGCAGAGTTCAAGGGCCTGCTCGTTCCCGGCCGGCACCGGTTCTTCGATCCGCTGCTGAAGATGCGCGTACACGTCGTCTCGCAGCGCGACCCGTGCCTCGTCCACGACAAGCTCGACGTGATCGTCAAGTCGGGCACGCGCAAGGACGGCGCTCTGGTCATCGACCTGAAGGACCACCAGCGGGCGCTCGTCTGGGTCGACGGCCGCTTCAGCCACGTGCTGCCGCCCGGCCTGTACGCCTATTGGACCGGGCAGTGATCGGCGGGCGCGAACTCGACAGCTTCTTGACCGCCAAGGACGGCGTGGCCAAGGAGTTGGAGGAGCTGCTGCGTCCGCGTGCGACCACGCTCGGCTTCGAGTTGATCGCCGTGGGCATCCGCGACGTGATCCTGCCGGGCGAAATGAAGACGCTGCTCAACCGGGTGACCGAGGCCAAGAAGGCGGCTGAGGCCAACCTGATCGTGCGGCGCGAGGAGACGGCGGCCATGCGCAGCCAGGCGAACACCGCCAAGCTGCTGGAGGACAACCCGACGCTCATGCGGCTGCGTGAGCTGGAAATCCTCGAAAAGGTCGCCGCCAGCAGCAAGCTGAACGTCGTGCTCGGCGAGAAGGGACTGGCCGAGCGGGTCGTGAACCTGCTGTAGAATAGTGAAACGACGCCCCTGGTTGCCTTCGGGCACCAGGGGCGTTTTAATGCATTCTTGCGAACTATGAACAGCCGCTGGCCTTCGAGCGGGAGAAGAATCTTCTCATTTGGCAGCCTTCAACTTCACCGTGAGCGTGCCTTTGTTGTCGCCCAACTCTCCCCAGCCGTCGCGGCAGCGGAGATAAAGCTTGCCCTCCGAGGCAGCCGTGAACTCGCCGTGAGCGCCCAGCTCGAACGGCTCGCCAAGCTGAAAGTTCTTGCCGTTCTCGTGCGTCATGATCGCGCCCACCAGTTTGCCGGCGCCGTCGGCGGCGCCATCTGCCGACACGGCCCCGCCCTCCTTGCCCGTCTGCCAACTGCCGCTGGCGCTGGTTTCATACCGCGTGTCCTTGGCGACCAGCACGCCCGAGGGCTGCCAGCCGCGGTCGGCCCGGATTTTGGCGGCGATCACGGCGCTTCCCTTGGGGAAGCGAAACTTGCGGTTCCAATCGATGCTGCACAGGTCGGCCCGAAAGCCCTGCTCCAGGTGCTTCAAGAAAAAACAATACTCGAACACGATCTGCTCCGCCATATCGCCGTAGACCTCTTCGAACGAGGTCGGCTCTTTTTTCAACAGCGCCAGGCCCAAAGGGCGAAATCTGGCCGAGTAGTTCGTGTTGTTCGCCAGCAGGTGGCAGAGTGCCCAGCGCCAGGCGTAGTTCTGCCACGAGTCGCCGGTGAACTCGTTGCCGTTGACGATCACATCCAGGCTTTTCGGCGGGCTGCTGCGCAGATACTCGACGACCGCGTCGTGTACTCGCACGCTCTTGTTGTCCTTCCGCCAATACTGGCCCATCTCGGCCATGCCTTCGCTGTACCAAACGGGACCCGTGGTGCCGAACGTCTGCCCGCAATAGGCGTGTACCGCTTCGTGCTGGGGCGTGCCGCGGTCCGAAACGGCGTACACGACCGACCTGGCCAGGAAGCCGACGCCGCCGGTCACGGTGGTGATCGCGGTGACGCCCGCCCCGGCGCGGATATGGTCCAGCCCTTCGTCGGGAATCATTCCGGTCGGCCAAACGGCCAGGTCTTTGACCACGTAGCATTCGATCACGCCCACGCAAGGGCGTGCCCAGTAGGCCGAGATCAGCGACAGCATGGTCTCCAGCCGTTCCAGCAGGTCTTGGGCTTCGTCCGCCGGCAGGTCGGTGTGGACAAAGAAGTGCTCGCTGCGGTAGTCGGTCGGTTTAGCCGGCTGGTCGGTCTTGGTCTTCTCGCGTTTCGCCTGAGCGGCCACCGGCGTGACCGTCGCCACCAACAACAGCAAGACTGCGAACAAGACCTCGACAAGTTTGATTTCGCGTGACGTCACGTTGGTCCCAAAAAAAGCGGTGCCCATCATTTTACCGCTGGGCGGCCCGCTCGGCCACGCCTTGAGTTCAGCGGAGCACCTGCCGGTGCCCGGCCGGATGAGGGGGATACCGGCATCATACTCGAATTCTACGGAAAATCGTTGGGGGGTGGCAGCCAACGGCGACGATTTATAGTAGACTGACCCCTGCGGGCGGTAGTTTCCAGGCGGCGCCTCATACTCATGGGAGTCGGACTATGCAGTCCTCAACGGTGGAAGAATTGTTGGCACGGGTCGATGCCATCCCGGCCGGTCAAGAATCGTTTCAGATTTTGGTGCCCAGCCAATTGACCTTGCAAAACGAAGCGGTGCTTTCCGAACTTGCGATGGGTTTCGTGCTCGACCGCATTATCGGCAAGGGCCTTTATCCCCGCGGCTTCGAAGAAGTCGACGGCGGGCGGCTCTATAAGTATTCGGCCGATTTGTGCGCGTAATCTGCGGTTTCCTATCGCTGTTGCTGGCGGCCACGGCATGCGCCGCGCGGGCCATCGCGGCCGAGCCCGCGCGCGTGCGCGTCGTGAAGGCCGAGCCGACCGCCGATTGGAACGCGCGCTTCAACAACACCGAAGGCTGGATAGGCGGCGATGGCGTCTTCTCGGCGCTGCTGGCTCCGCAGCGCGTGTTGTTTCTGTTTGGCGACACGCTGCTAGGCAAAGTCAGCGCGGGCCGCCGCAGGGGCGCGACGATGGTCAACAACACCGTCGGTCTGCTGTCGCTGGCCGACCCGCACGCCCGTTTGCGATTTGTGAGCGGCTCCGCCGGCAAGGACCAACCTGCGGCGGTCTTTGTGCCGGACGAGGGTGGCGGCTGGTTCTGGCCGCAGGCGGCGATCGATGTCAAAGGCCGCCTGTTCGTTTTTTTGGCGCACATCGACAAGACCGGCAAGGACGGGCCCTTCGGTTTCAAGCAAATTGGCCAGTGTCTGGCCGCGGTCGACAACCCGCTCGACGAACCGACCGCCTGGAGAATCAAGCAGCGTTGTTTGCCGTTCGCCGAATTCGAGGAAAAGCGCGAGCGCTTGTGGGGCGCGGCGCTGTTGGCCGAGGGCGACGACGTGTACATCTACGGAATAGACGACCGCCGCAAGCAGCTTGGAAGCAAGGAGCTGATCGTCGCCCGTGCGCCCCGCGACAAGCTTGCCGACTTCGATGCCTGGCGGTTCCAACACGATTGGCAGTGGGTCGCCACGCCGACGGGCGAAGGAGGGGCCGATGGCTTCGCGAACGAGTTCTCGGTCAGCCGCTTGCCTGAGGGCCAAGGCTATCTTGTGGTTTACACCGACAGCGGGTTGAGCGATCGAATTCTCGGTCGCGTGTCGGCGTCGCCGGCGGGCCCGTGGTCGGAGCCGGTCGTGCTTTATACTTGCCCGGAGATGGCCGGCGACAAAGGCGTGTTCTGCTATGCCGCCAAGGCCCATCCGTGGGCGGTGCGAGGCAATGAGTTGCTCATCAGCTACTGCGTCAATGCCTGGGATTTCGGCCGGCTGTTTGACGACAACGAGGTCTATCGGCCCCGCTTCGTGCGTGTCACGCTGGGCAACTAGGCCGCACCCGCTGACAACGGCTGTCAACGGGTGCTTGCAAGTGGAGCGGAAGGGAGTCGAACCCTCGACCTTCGCATTGCGAACGCGACCGCCCACCGACGCAACTGGTAATCCGCAAGGACTTATGGCGACGCCTTCGCCCGCTTGCACCGCTGCTTGCACCAGAAAGCCGGAAATCGCTCACGAAACAACCGGCGAAGGCGACGTCGACCAGGCCACAAACGACGCCGAGCCGACGCCCGGCGAAGGGGCTGATACGCTGGCCATGCTCGCCGCCGCGCTGGTCAATCTCTCGGCTGCCGATCGTGCCAAGCTGGCCGCCATGCTCTTGCAAGGCAACGATTCAAAGGCGGACGCATCGACCGGCAAGACCTCGACCGGCAAGCGCGGCACCAGGAACAAGAAAGGGTAGGGGCGACGAATGGCAGAGAATGGCGGAGTGGGACCGGGGGGCGATGACGCTCTGGCGCTCGCTCTGGCGACGGGGGCGACGATCAACGAAGCCGCCGAGCGGGCCGGCTGTTCGCCGCGAACCGTGAGCCGCCGGCTGGCCGATCGTGAGTTTGCCCGCCAAGTCTCGACCGTGCGGGGGCAATTGTTCGCCGTGGCCGTGGGCCGGCTTTGCAATAATGCGGCACTGGCCGCCGACAAGCTGGTATCGCTACTCGACAGCGAACAAGACCACGTGGCCTACGCCGCCGCCAAGTCGATCCTGGAACTTGGAACCAAACTCAGGGAAGCGGGCGAAATGGAACAGCGAATTGCCGCACTTGAAGAAACGTCAGCAGGAAACAGAAGCCATGTCTAACAAGACTCGACTGCGAAAGCTTGAAATCAGCGCCGCGGAACAACGTCAACAGGTTTTTCTGAACCTCGACGAACTGCCGGTCAAGATAGTTTTGCGCGTGTGCTACTTGGCCAAGACGCGACAGGCCGGAACAACCGACGGCGATGCCGCTCGGATGAGTGTCGAGAAACGCCTGCGGTTTCAACGCGGACTCGAACGGGCATTTGAACGATGGAACGAAATCAGACGTGAGGGCCGCTTGCAGGCCGCATTCGATGGCTTGGAACGCAAGGGAGTGTGGCGTGACGAATGGGACAATTTACTGCCGGCGGGCGACACCGGGGACGAACCAACGTCGCGGTAAGGCTGGAACGCGACATAGCCTGCTCCGGTTATGGTTTGCGTGCCTCCATCTTGCGCTTCTCCCTTTCCACATGTCGTTGTGCCATCGCGATGGTTGCGCTCACAAGCTCAAAGCCTGCGAGCCCCTCTTCGGCCCACACCTTACCGCTATCATCCAAAAGGAACACGGTATCGTGCAAAAGCCCAGCGAATCTCGCATTTACCCCCCGATACTTCAATCGGATGCCGGTTCGCGTTGTTTTTCCGCCGATGTCTGCACTTATGACCTTGCCCCAGGTGACAATTTGGTAATTAGGATCCTCAAGATTGTCGGTAAGCCACGCTTGCACGTCAGCCTTTTGCTCGTCGGTTGGCGTGGTGAGTGTAACCTGAATCTCGCCAGGCTTCGGCTTCTTGTTTGACTTGTTCGGGGGCTGCGCGTTCTTGTTCGACGTTTTCGTAGGCGGGGTTTGTGGTTGTGTCGGCGGTTGTGTCGGCGGTTGTGTCGGCGGTTGTGTCAGCGGCGGTTGTGTCGGCGGCGGTTGCGTTACCGGAGGTTGTGTCGGCGGTGGTTGCGTTGCCGGTGGTTGCGTTGCCGGTGGTTGCGTTGCCGGTGGTTGCGTTGCCGGTGGTTGCGTTGCCGGTGGTTGCGTTGCCGGTGGTTGCGTTGCCGGTGGTTGCGTTAGCGGATTTTGAACCGGTGATGCCGCAACATCCGCATGACGGCGCCCATGCAAATGGGAAGCAACGAGCAGTACGGCGAGCACGAGCGCCACGGCCGTTGAGATCGTAGCTACGACGACAGCGGCATTGCCCTTTTGTGGTGCTGGCTGCAGAGAGGCTCCTGCCGCGATCCTAGCACCGGGTGCGACGGCAGCAGGTTTAGCTGTCTGAATCGCCCCGTCCTTCGTTGCGGTGATTGTGACTTTGGCACCACAAGTCGGGCACTTCACGCGACGGCCAGCGTTCTCTGCCGACGCCTGAGCCTTTGCCCCGCACGCTTGGCACGCGAACCTAATCAATGTATCGCGCATGGCTAAATCTACCTTTTGTTGCTACCAGCCCTTTTGCCGGAAGAACAGCACCAGCATGGCGAAGAAATACAGGAACGTGACCACCTCCATCGCGTTTACCCTGCCGCCTGGCCACTCTGGGCCATGCGTTCCGTGACCTCCGATTGCGATACGCCCCACGTGACCGACAAGTAGCCGCAACCCCAGGCGATGAACCAAAGCGCCGGCAACCACAACGTCAGGCGGGCCATCGGCCCCATGCGTTTCTTGGGTGAGCGCGGTGGCGGAATAGCCGCCTGTGCTTTCGGATTGCTCGCCTGCGCTGCCTTCATCGGCGTGCCGCAACCGGGGCACGCTGGGGCAAGGTCGCTTATCTGTCGATTGCAGTCTGGGCATTGAACGAGCGCCATCACCTACCTCCCTCATGCGCAGAGGGAACGATGCTCATTAGGGTAGTGCCGCGACGTGCGGGACGCAAGCAGCCGTTAGCGGATTCGCGCCGCCGGCTTCGCGCGGTAGACTCTCGGCATTGTCGGGTGGCGGACGGTTGCGCAACCACCGCCTTAACGGCCCCCGCGGCGAGCGGCGCCCACCTACCCGCCGACGCCGCGGCGGGCTGACCGAGGCCGAACACGATCGTAGGTGTTTCTGATGGCGAACGACGAAGTAGCCAGTGATAGGCGCGTCTCGACGCTGTTGCATGGCGTGCGCGAAGTGCGGCTGGCCGTATGGGAAGAAATGGATGCAGCCGAAATGATGGCGCGAAATGCCGGCGACCGGCCAGACTTACTGCGGCGACTGGTGGAGGCCATCGAGCGCGCCCGTGCTGGCCGATCCGCGATCGAAGCGTTCCTGCGGAGCGGAGCATCGCTGCCACACGGCGCGCCGCAGAGCTGGGACGAAAAGCGATGGCTAAACCACGTCAAAACGCTGGCCAAGAAAGCCTGCAACGTGCAACTGATTGCTGCGGCTGCGGGTCAAGAGGGATGGGGCGCAAAGTTGCACGACTTGCCCGACGTTTACCAGGAACTGCTGGCCGCGGACGACTGGCTCGACGAACCAAAAATGCGGGCGACTGACGCCACCGACCAAGCACCGCCGGCGACCGGGGCCAGTGAGCAAAGCGAAGGGGCCGGCAAGTCACGCGCTGAGATTTTGAAATCACTTTCCCTTTGCATCCGACAGGCATATTTCGCGTTTGAGTTTGCCCAAACGATGAGCGGCGACAAGTTGGAAGATCGTGAGGCGTATGACTACCTCCACGAAAACGGCTTACACGACAATGCAGGCGACCTTGGCGAACTGAGTGACTACGAACTGCCAGTTTTTGAGACGTGGCGGCGATACATCAGCGAAGCGCGGCGGCCGCTCGGCGAGCAAAAGTACAGCCGCCGCGCCAATCGACCAAAGGGCCGAAGCATCGCCAATGCGGACGAAGTAGAGCGGCCAGAAAGGGACGAGTGACCGATGTACTTTTTCTACGTTGATGAATCCGGTTCGCTCGACCCGGCCGCGATCGGCCGACGCGCTGACGGCTCGACGTTCGCCAAAGATCATTTGTACGTGCTTGCGGCAGTGTCGCTGTTTGAACGACGCTGGCATGGCTTTGAGCAAACGCTGAACCGGAGAAAGCGGGAGCTTTGCGAGATTCATCGGCACACCAACCCGGCGACGCCACGGTTGGAACTTGCCGATTGCGAACTGAAATCGACGTGGACTCGCATTCCCAAGGAACGCGCACAACGACCGTTCTTGGCCAATCTCACCGACGGCGAGTTGACGCAACTGGTCGAACTGTTTTACCGGCAACTTGACCACCACAACATGAACATCTTCGCCGTCGTTGTGGACAAGCGGCACTTGCACGGCTACATGGACGCCGGAAGGATGCACCGCAAGGCGTGGGAGCTTTTGCTGGAGCTGATTCAAAAGTTTTTGGCGACGGAGCACCCGAAGCACCAGGGAGTTATTCTCACCGACGACATAAGCCGGCAACGAAACCGAAGCCTGGCAATGAAGCACGCCTACTTTCAATCCGAAGGCACGTCAAAGGGAACACGCCTGACGCACATTGCCGAAATGCCGCTGTTCGTGCGGAGCGAGCTATCGAACGGCGTGCAACTTGCCGACCTGGTGGCCTACAACATCTACCGATGCTTTCGCGACCAAAACCCGGCGTACCCGTTCTTTGCACGCATCGTGCCGTACCTCTGGGCATCGCGCTCGACGCCTGCGGGCTTCCTTGACGGGTTATGGGTGTTTCCGGCCGAAAGCCCGCTGGTGCAATTCAAGACGAAGCTGGCAAAAGAAAGGGCCAACCGCGGAACGGCTGGCCCTTAGTTGTTTTGGGGTCCGGCTGGGCTGGCCATATCGAGCCGACAAGCGGCACCGGACACTTCAATAATAGCTAAGTCGGCCCCCGATGCAATCCGGTTTAGGCCAAACCGGATAAGACCGGATTTTTGGCGGTTATCCGGTCCGCGGTCACTTCTTGACGCAAAGCGTTATGCACTGGCCACTTCTGGCCGAACTTCCCGCACGGCGGGAAGGCGGATTTTCTATCCGGTTTGTGGTAGTTAGACGCGCTGTGGCGTGCCTGGTGACGGGCAGGCAGCGTGCAAGCCAAGAGGAAAATCCCATGACCGCTACTCTCTCACGACCGGCTCGCCGAGCTGTGCGGCGTGCCACCGGCACCGCCCGACTTGATCGATGTGCAGGCCGTGGCCGCCAAGCTCACTTGTTCCACCAGGCACGCCCGACGCTTGGCAGATTCGGGCAAAATGCCGCCGCCAATCAAGCTAGGCAACTTGCTTCGCTGGCGAACGGCTGACATCGACCAATGGATTGCGACCGGATGCAAGGCCGTTCGCTCTGCGGGGAGGGCTGGCCAGTGAGCGATGCGATTCAAGACCGGGACCGCGATGAAGGCGAGCGGCGCAAACAGGCCGCCTTAGACTCGCTCGCCGAGCGGCGTGAAGTCGACGTGTTGCGTGGCCGGCGAGCGCTACTAAGGCGATTGCTCGACGTAGGGACCGCGACGGCTGATGACGTGCGGGACGCCGTTACGCTGCCGCGCGCCATCAATCCGAAGCTGTTCGGTTCCGTGCCATTGGTTTTAGTGAAGGCAGGCGTCATCGAACACGATGGCTTTGCCGTGACGTGCCGGCCGCAAGCGCACGCAAGGCCGATTAGCCGTTGGCGATTGTCCGACCGCGGGAAAGCCGAGCGATGGTTGCTCGCCAATCCTGACCGGGACGACGATTGCCAAGACGGCGACCAGGGGCTTTTGTTTCCGATCAAACCAAAACCCAAAACCCCTAACAACGAACCGGGCGCAACGGTGGCTGCCGTGGCGCCCGGTATGGAGGATTCGCAATGGCTCGTAAATCTCTAAGCGACATTCTAAGGGCCGGCGACCGCGAAAAGCTAGCGTCGGCGTGGAACTCGACCGAAGCGGCGAAAGACCTTTTGCCGCTGCCAAAAGGCGATTACGTCGCGACCGTTGAGTCGGGCGAAAACTTCAACGCCCAAACCGGCACGCCCGGTTACAAGCTCACGTTCCGCATTGTGGAAGGCGAGCATACGGGCCGTCGATTTTGGCACGATGTATGGCTCACCGAAGCCGCGTTGTCGATGACCAAACGCGATTTAGGAAAGATCGGCGTTACGTCCCTCGACCAGCTTGAACGGCCGCTGCCGCAAGGCATCGTTTGCGCCGTCAAGCTGGTGCTGCTGACTGATGACGATCGATCCCAACACAACAAGGTGAAATCGCTCGACCTCTTGCGTATCGACGTGCCGACGCGCGACCCGTTCGCGCCGAGCACCAACGGCGAGCACCAGGCAGACGCCGAGCACCGGGGCACCGACGACAGCGAAGTGGAAGGGGGCGAACCGGAATGAATGCTTGTCCCTACGGCTTTCGTGTCGTGGGGGCAACGTGGGAAGCGCGGCGGCTGGTCGATGCCGCCGCCGCGCTTTCCGCGCATGCCTCTTGCGACCCGCGGGCCGAACTCGACCGCGAATGCTACCTGAGTGCGTTTCAGTACGGCGATGATTTTCGTCGGCACGTGGAAGCGACCGGCTCGACGAAAGAATTTGCCGGCGAATGTTGGGCGCCGTGGCTGTGGTTCGATGTTGATCGCGCCAACTTGTCGATTGCTCTAGCCGCCGCCCGCCGGCTCGCCGTGACCCTCGACGAACGCTATCGGCTGGCCGACGGCGATGTGCTGGCGTTCTATAGCGGCGGCAAAGGTTTTCATCTTGGGTTGCCTACTTCGCTCTGGCAACCAAAGCCGGCTGTCACGTTCCACAAGATCGCACGGCGGTTTGCCGAACGGCTCGCCGAGCTGGCCGGCGTGACGATCGACACCGGCGTGTACGACAAGGTGCGTTTGTTCCGTGCTCCGAACTCTCGGCACCCCAAGACGGGCTTGCACAAGAGGCAGCTCTCGCTCGACGTGCTGATGCAAATGTCGATCGACGGCATCAAGGAACTGGCCGCCGAGCCGACGCCGTTCGACTTGCCAGAACCGGCCGCGACGAACGACCAGGCCGCTGCGGATTGGCTCGACGCCGAAACCGAAGTAGGGCGACAAGGCGAAGCGAACGCCGCACGGCGGGCCGAACGCAAGGGTTCATCGACCTTGAACCGCTCGACGCTGGCAATCATTCGTGACGGCGACGCGCTGGCCACTGGCGACCGACACCGCATGCTGTTTTCGGCCGCCGCGAACCTTGGCGAGTTTGGTTGCCCGTCAGCGCTCGCACAAGCGTTGCTGACTGAGGCCGGACTTGATTCAGGGCTGCCGCCGAAAGAAGTGCGGCGACAAATCGAATGCGGGCTAACGCATGGGAGAAACGGCTAAGCCGGCTGAAGCGGCTGCACGTTCGAAACGTGCGACAAGGCACAAAAGACGAAGGAATCCTTTTCGGGATAGGCCAGCAAGAGGTTGCTCTTCATCACAATCGCGTTCTCAGGGTGACGAACTTCATGGATCTCGCCGTTCGACAAATGGACCTCAAAGGGGCGAAACGGCTGTATCCGCAACATGGTTTGAATGGCGTCGGCGTTCATACCCCCAAGTCTATCAGGACTGACAGCGAATGACAAACGCGAACTACCAAACCGCCGGCGACGTGTTCGACGGCTGGCGCGACGACGTGCTCACCGGCTCGCCGCCCGTGCTCTATCCGATCGGCGCCGGCGACCTGGCACGCATCGAAATCGGGCCGGGGCTGGTAACGCTGTTCGGCGGAGCACCGGGGGCCGGCAAGAGCGCGTTTGTAATGCAGGCCGTGACCGACGCCTTGCGATTGACGCCTACGCTGCGCGTTCTGGTGTGTTCGATTGAAATGCCGCCGCGGGTTTTGCTCGACCGCCAGCTTGCACGGCTTAGCGGCATCGACTTGACCTCGATTCGCTATCGGCGGTTCGACGCTTCGCACGCCGATCGGCTCGACCAGGCGATGCACACGTTGGAAGCGATCAGCGAACGGTTGGCGTTTGTGCGCCCACCGTTCGACCTCGAAAACGTGGCCGCCAGTGCCGACGCCTTGCATGCCGACTTGATCGTGCTCGATTACATCCAACGCATCCCGCCGCCCGGAACGCACGGCGACCGCCGCGGGGCCGTCGATGCCAGCATGAATTACTTGCGGCAGTTTGCCGACGCCGGGGTTGCTACGGTTGTCGTGGCCGCGGTGGCACGGGCAAAAGACCGCAATGGCCGATCAAGCTATGACGGCGAAGGGTTGAACCTGGCATCATTCCGCGAAAGCTCTGAACTGGAATTTGGGGCCGACGATGCTTTCATTCTGGCGCCCGACGACAAGCACGATGACCAGGTTGTCTTGAAGCATTTGAAGGCCCGGCATACGGAAGCAAAAGACCTTGTGCTGCGGTTCGACCGTCCGCACCAGTCCTTCGCGCCCGTTACCGCCGGCGAAGCTTGGACGCCCGAAAAAGGCCGGCTGCAATCGGCGTTGGCTTCGCTCTGGCATAGGACCGACGCGGCCGACGATGACGAGGGGGACGATGACGAAGATGAATGAGCCGCGAATACTACCCGGTTGCTCGACGCTGCCGCCTATGAAGCCGGCGACCAATGGCAAGACCGGCTCGACGATCGGCGACCCGGACGACGGGGGCAAGAGCAAAGCGAAGCGTAAGAGCGGCGACCGCTTCGCCATTCTCAACGCCTTTGTGGACTTCACCGCCGTCAGCTTGCCGCGTGCTGAATTACTGGTTTGGTTCACGTTGTTCCGCGACACGAAACCGGACGGGCTGGCCCGCACGTCGCAAGCCGATCTTGCTCGCCGAGCCGGCGTGAATCTTCGCACGGTAAAGCGTGCCGTCGCCAGTCTGGAAGACCGGGGCTTGCTGAAAATCGTTCGCCGCGGCGGGCTACGGAGGGGAGTGTCGAGCTACCGGGTTCGGCCGCTGGAAAGGGACTGAGACAAGGTGGCGTGGGTGCCACCATACAAGGTGACATTTCGCGTCCGTTATAGGTGGCGTGGGTGCCACCCATCCCATAAGGGACCATAAGAGCGGTCCCCTTGATGTCCGCTGGCGCGGACGGGGACCGCTCGAAAACAGAAAGGCAGTAGAACATCATGCCCACCGACGCCGCCTTGCTGGCGCAACTGCAAACGCTCTGGCAGGTCGTGCCGCCGCCGGGCCCAGAGGGCGCCCCGCCGCCGGCTGTCTCGACGGACCCGCCACCAGAACCGCCCGTAAGCGAACAAGGCGAAGTCGCCGACGTGTACCAGGACGAAGGCATTTATCTCTGGCCGGACGAACCGACCGCCGCCGATCTTGGCCCGTTCGCTTTGCTCGACGATACCGACGGGGAGTATTTGTTGGGCCGGCATCGCTACCCGGAACCGTGCGGATTCTGTGGGGGACGCTGCTGGCACAACCCGAATTGCGTGGCGTTGTGCGATGAATGGCTGATATCGATGCCGTTCGGCAAGCACAAAGGAAAGCCGGTTGCCAGTCTCGACCACGATTACTTGGCATGGCTGCTGAAATGCGGCATGGAACTGAACGCCGAGCTACGCCGCGAAATCGAGCGCGTGCTAGGAATCGAACAAGTCGCTTGACAGCGCGCACCGTTGACTTGACACTGTGAAGTGAGTATCATCTGAGTGTCTTGACACGCACTCAAACCAAAACGGAGAGCACGAAATGAGAGTTGCGCATAGTGAACCGTACAAAATTGATCAGACCTGCGAAATTCGCCTGGGGGTGGCATCTTGGGATGATGGCTCGAATAAGGCGAAATCCGTGAAATTCACCTGGTTCGACAAGAACGGCAAAGCGGCGCGTGGTGGTGAGTTTCCGGTGGAGGCCCTTCCTCAAGCGCTCGACTTTGCCATTCGGCAAGGATACGTGAAACTGTACTGACCCAACGAAAGGCGAAGTGACCTATGGGCACCGTCTACCGCAAGACCTTTACAAAGCCGCTGCCGGCTGGCGCGGAAATCATCGTCCGCAAAGGCGAGCGGTTGGCACGATGGAAGGATAGCAAGGGCAAGGCCCGCACGGCACCGATTGCCGGCGACCAGGCCGCCGAGCCGGGCCGTATCAGCGTGACCGCCGGCACGTACACCGCGAAGTATCGCGACGGCAACGGGCTGGTCGTGGAAATCTCGACCGGCTGCCGCGACCAGGACGCCGCCCGCAAAGTGCTGGGCGAATTGGAACGGCGGGCCGAACTGGTCAAGGCCGGGGTGGTGACCGCGGCCGAAAACGCCGTGGCCGATCACCAGGGCACGCCGCTGCCCGATCACTTCACCGCGTACCTTGGCCATTTGAAGGCGAAGGGAGTGCATCGAACGCGCATCGCCAACGCACGGGGCCGGCTCAACAAGATTGCCGCCGACTGTTCCGCAGCCAAGCTGGCCCACTTGTCGGCCACGATGTTGGAACGTTGGCTGCATTCCGTTGCCGAAGCCGGAATGTCGGCGCCGACCCGCAACGAGTATCGGGCTGAAATCGTCGTGTTCGGAAACTGGTGCGTCCGCACGGGCCGCCTTACCTCGAATCCGCTCGACGCCGTGGCGCGGGCTGACGCCAACGCCGATTGCCGCCGGCAACGTCGATCGCTCACCGAAGCGGAGTTGCTGCGATTGCTCGACGTGGCCCGCCGGCGACCGCTCGTTGAGGCAATGACGGTTCGCCGCGGAAAGCGAAAGGGCCAGCTTGCCGCCAACGTTCGCGACGACGTGCGGGAGCAACTTGAACGGCTGGGCCGCGAACGTGCGTTGATCTATAAAACGCTGGTGCTCACCGGGCTGCGCCGCGGCGAGTTGGCTTCGCTCGCTGTGAGCCAGCTTGACCTCGACGGGCCGTTGCCGTCGATCGTGCTCGACGCGGCCGACGAAAAGAACCGGGCCGGCTCGACGCTGCCCCTCAGAGGCGACCTTGCCGCCGACCTGGCCTTGTGGGTCAAGGAACTGAACCAACGCCATAGCGGCGATTCTGGCGCGTTTGCGCCGCGGATATTCACGGGTCCGGTGCCGCTTGTCGGCTCGATATGGTGCGCCCAGCCGGACCCCAACATTCAATCGAGCGGCGCGGAAAGCCGGCTGCCGGCCGATGCGCCGCTGTTCACGGTCCCGAAAGCGCTGGTCAAAATTCTCGACCGCGACTTGAAAATGGCCGGCATCGCCAAGCGCGATGAACGTGGCCGGACGATCGACGTACACGCCATGCGGCACACGTTCGGCACGCTGCTGTCGAAAGGCGGGGTTGCCCCGCGGACCGCGCAGGCCGCCATGCGGCATTCGACGATCGACTTGACCATGAACACCTACACCGACCCGAAGTTGCTCGACGTGGCCGGCGCCCTCGACGCTCTGCCGGCGTTGCCCCTCGACGGTACGCCCGCCGATAGGCAAGAGCAACGGGCAACGGGGACCGATGACCTTCGCGTATCGGGCTTGCACCAGCTTGCACCGCTGCTTGCACCAAAATCTGGCCAACGTGGTGCAAGCGAGGCATTCGCTGTCAAAATGGCAGCCGACGACCGCAAACGCAACTTGCCGGCCGGCGACGACGCAACTGCTTGTGGCGTCAAACAAAAGCACCCGCTGACAACGGCTGTCAACGGGTGCTTGGCAGTGGAGCGGAAGGGAGTCGAACCCTCGACCTTCGCATTGCGAACGCGACGCTCTCCCAACTGAGCTACCGCCCCGAAAAAGGACAGAATCGTCCCCATCCAGGTTCACCTTGATTTTAGGATGGCTGGGCCGGGCTGTCAAAGCCGACTGGGTCAAAGGGCCAAAGCCGCCTCCCGCCCTCTGGCCCGACCGTGTAGAATAGGAATTGAACTGTCATTGCTTTGGGCATTCGGGGGCGAACTGGGTTCGACCGGACAGCTTGAAGCGCAGGTGGCGTGCCGTGGTTGGTCAGTTGGCCACGTTAAAAGCTGACCAAATATCTTCAATTGCCGAAGATAGCTACGCTTTGGCTGCCTAACTAATGGCATCCCCGGCTGCGGATCTTTGTCGGAGAGGTCCAAAAGCCGGTCACTAATTCCGAATCGCTCCGGGTCAACGTTGGGTACGCCCGGAGTTAAAAGCTGTACTCGACTAGCCTGCTTGGCACCCTGTCGATCGGGGGCTGAAAGGCGAAATGCGGAAATAGCTCGACTACGCACGTAGAAGCAGGCGTGGAAATGTTTCGGGACGCGGGTTCGATTCCCGCCGCCTCCACTGAATAGAGCCTTGCGAGAAATCGCAAGGCTCTTTCTCGCAGGCCGATTTGAGTTGGCGCAGCAACTCGGGCAGATCGTTGCCTTCGACCGATAGCCCCCGCAAGGCTGTCACCACCTTTCCCTTCCTCCGCTTTTCGACCGCCAATCGCACCGTTTGCGATTCCGGCGGAAATCGCGGAGGCGGACAGGTACATTCCTCTTCCAGCGCCCCACAGCGTTCACAGCGCGGCGGACGATCGAACGGCGTTCCCTCGAAGAGCCGCATAGCTCAGCCCATCACTCCCTTTGCGCCCAAACTCGCACGTCGCCGTACTCGTCAAGCTCGATGTGGATGACGTTCGGGCAGCAGCACACCGGACAATCCTCCACGTACTCCTGCTCGTCGCCCGCGGAGATGTCGATCGGTACGACGATCTCCTCACCACAGGACTCGCAGACGTAGCTGGCTTCGTCCTTCATGCGTCTCTTAACTCCAGTTGCTCACGGCTTCTCCGTAAACCGTCACCACCACCTTCCGGTCCCGCGGCCGAACGTCGCACTCAAGATGGAAGACCCGCTGCCAGGTGCCCAGCACGAGTTTACCTTCGCTGATCGGAATGACGAGCCGCCACGCTGGATCGGCCTGACTGCTTTTGGCTTGCTTGGCGGTTCTGCCAACGAGAAGGTCTCGCAGTTCGGCTACTTGGCGCTGCAGCTCACGAAGTTGAGCGGACAGGTCAATCTCGTTCAAAGAGTCGTGGCGCATAAAAAGCCGCCACAGGCGGGGCAGGTACCTGGGCGGCCTTGATTCAGCCTTTCGGCTGGGTCGCCCATAAAGATACCACGGGTTGCTGCCGCATCAACGACGGTGGCTCGCGAAGGTGCCTGAACGCTCGTGGCAAGCCGGGAATTTCAGCCGTCCGCTTGCTGGGCGACACGATTGCGATGTGTGCAAAACTTGTCGATGGTGCTGCTCAATCGGAGGTCCACGCCGTCGAACCTGGCTACGGCCGCTACGCCTGCACCCGATAGCCCGCCGCCCGCTCCGGCGGCGGCAAATCCGGCCGCACGGTCGCCTGCCTCACGAACGTAACGCGGCCCGCCGACAGCAGCCTGAAATGTGCCCGCCGCTGGTGCTGGTATCGTAACGGCCCATGTATGCTGCCGTTGGCATCGCCATGCCCTTCGGGCCGGCTCAGATGGAGCACTCGCTCATGCTGGCCGATGTGCCAGCCCACCTTGCCCCGTCGCTTCGCCTTTTCGACCAGACGCTCGGCCGCGGCCGAATCGCGTTTCCGGGCGTCCAGGTAGCGGGCCAGGTCTTTGCTCAGCACCTCCGGCTCGATCAGCCGGTCGGCACCGGTTGCCAGGAAGCAAACCGAGACGACCACCCGCAAACAATCCGCTTGCAGCTCACGCGGGACGTGGAGCCCTGGGGGATTCTGACGTGGCAGCCGGTCAAACGCCTCTTCGATCGCGATGCCCGGCACGCAGTCGAGCTGGCAGAACGTGAGCACAGGCCAGCCGTCGTGCAGTTCGCCGACGTCGATCCACAAGAACATGCGGCGCTCGCCGGCGTCGTTCTCGCCGTCATTGACCAGGATCGAGCGGACCACGTGCTCGTCATCGACCCGTAGCGGATTATCCTGCATCGGGAACCGCACCAGGAACGCGGGGGACGGCAATCGCAGGTAATCGACAGGCACGTCGATGCCGACGCCGGCCAAGAGCGGGATGATGGCTGGCCAAAGCTTGTAGTAGGGCCGGCCGGCGAGCGACCAGTTCAGTTCCGACTGGTAGCGGTTGAACTCGACGGCCATGCCCTGCACGCCACGGGTACGTTCGACGTAAGCGGCAGCCTGAAGTTGCCGGTAGAAGGCGGCGGGCGTATCGTTGGTCAACCCGGCCCGGCGAGTGAGGTCATGCGTCGTGGCGTAGTCGTAGAAGTCCATGTGGGGGACGCGTTGTCAGCACAGGAAACCACCTCGCTCAGTATCGCCCATCCAGTTGGCCGCCGCAACAATTTTGTCGTCCTGTCCATGACGCCGCGATTAGGTTCTGGAAAGGCGTCTGGAAGCCGTTTACGCTACTCGGATGGCGACCGCACCTCCGATCAGGCCGAAACGTCGCCCGCGACGACTTTGGGGGAAACCTAAGCCTGACCTGACAATAGCCCAGATACTGGGTTGGGCAGATGCCTTCCACAAACGCCGGGGCCGCTGGCGAGACCTGACGCCTCTCGGGCGAATCGGCCGCAGTGAAGACGTCGCTGATGCGGTGTTGTTCCTGCTGTCGGAGCAATCGAGCTTCATCACTGGGCAGACGCTGGTCGTCTGCGGCGGGCGAGTGATGTTGCCGTGAGTGCGGCCCTCATTCAATGTTCCTTTTGGTAAACAATCCGGCCCGCCACGACGGTGATGGTGACCCTGGCCTCTGCGATTCTTGATCGCTCCTCCTCCGCCAAGATGTCGCGGGACAGCACGACCAGATCGGCGAGCTTGCCGGGCGCGATCGAACCTGACCGCTCTTCAGAGAAATTGGCATAGGCGGCGTCCAGTGTGTAGGCGCGGACCGCCTCGGCCGCGGTGATGCGCTGCTCGGGGAACCAGCCGTCCGGATGATTGCCGTCGAGCAACGCGAAGCACTCCGCCAGGGCGAGGGTCCGGTTGCCGTCGAGGATGAGCAGACACACCAGGTCTATTTCATCGTCGATAAGGCGACGTTGGAGGTGCTTCGAAAGGAGCAAGACATGGCGGCAATCCGCGAAGGGCTGGCGGACGTGCAAGCGGGCCGCGTAACGCCCGTCGGCGATTCGATCGCGCGCATTCGGCAACAGCTTGGGCTGCCACAGCGGGCGCGATGACGTACACCG
>Ga0307373_10001510_pt1 | contig 43644 bp, 46 predicted proteins | sample OX2MG_FD_202534 | JGI IMG/M metagenome (GOLD analysis project Ga0307373, IMG submission 202534) | Soil microbial communities from Risofladan, Vaasa, Finland - OX-2 | ecosystem: Environmental > Terrestrial > Soil > Coastal area > Acid sulfate soil | place: Finland: Risofladan, Vaasa | collected...
TGGTTTTGAACACCTGACCGAGATACAGCAAAAGGCTGTTCCTGTAATATTTCAAAAGATTGATTCCTTGGTGGTTGCGCCAACTGGCTCTGGCAAGACAGAGACTGCCGTAATTCCAATATTTTCACGAGTTGCACACTCTAGAAAACAGGGCAAGATAAAAGTACTCTACATCACTCCCCTTCGCGCACTAAACAGGGATGTTTTCAAGAGAATTATCAGGTATGCTGAAAACGAGGGACTACGAATTGAGGTAAGGCACGGGGACACGTCACAATCCATGAGGCGCAAGATAAACCTGGCCCCACCTGACATCTTGATAACTACGCCTGAAACTCTAATCATACTGCTCACACAGCCTGTAATGCTACACGCCCTTGACGAAATAGAATGGATGGTAATAGATGAGGTGCATGAGATATTGGGCAACGAAAGGGGAGCCCAGCTCTCGCTCAGCCTTGAAAGGCTCCAGGCAAATACAAAATATTCCATAACAAGAATAGGACTGTCTGCAACTGTGGGAAATACTGCCGAAGCTGCCAAGTTTGTGGTTGGCACAAAAAGAAAATGCAAGATAATTGAGGACCACTCGATTCGAAAATATGATGTTGAGGTAAAGTACATCGAGGGTACCATTACTGATGTGGTTGACCATGTCATAGAATATGTGACAAAAAACTATCCGTCATCTCCTGTCTTGCTGTTTACAAATACCCGGGGCGAATCAGAGTATATTGCATCAGTACTAAAGGAGCGCTCTAGCATTACAATAGATCTCCACCATGGTTCTCTTTCCCAGCAGGTTCGCGAGGAGACTGAAGATACACTGCGAGCTGGCAAGCCTGGAATAGTTGTGTGTACATCTTCGCTTGAGCTTGGCCTTGACATTGGTTCTGTTGAACTTGTGATTCATTATGGCTCCCCAAGGCAAGTTTCAAAACTCATGCAAAGAATTGGCCGGAGCAGGCATACACGTGGGTCATCTGCAAAGGGACTGATTGTGACAAACAACCCTGATGATGAAATTGAGACACTTGCCATCCTTGAACGTGTCAAGGAAAAATCCATTGAAGATCAGATAGTCCATGATGGTGCACTAGATGTTCTTGCACACCACTTGGTTGGGATGAGCATGCAGTTTGGCAAGGTATCACTTGACTTGGCATTGGACATGATAAAACAGGCCTACTCGTTTCGAAATATGACAATAGAAGAACTCATCGAGGTGCTTGAGGTTTTGCACAATGGCAATATCATATACCTGGACAAGGAAGAGATGGCCTTTACAAAACGAGGTCGCTCGTTTAGGTATCACTTTGAGAACCTATCCACCATTCCAGATATTTTAAAATTCAAGGTCTTTGATACCGCATCTAAAAAAATAATCGGAAGCCTGGACCAGAGATTTGTGGGAGACAATGGGGAGCAGGGCAGTGTCTTTGTACTGCGGGGAATGCAGTGGAGGATACTAAATGTTGATGACAGCTCACTCAAGGTAAACGTGGAACCAATCCAGTCTGCTGGGATAAATGTTCCATACTGGGAAGGCGAGAACATCCCGGTTGACTATGCCACTGCAAAAAAAGTCGGCATGGTCAGAACCAAGACAATTGTTGCGCCTTTTACAAATAAGGTGATTGACAACCTAAAGCTTGGGATAATTCCGGATGAAAAAAACATTGTAGTCGAATCGCAGAGGGTGCGAAATACTATTGTAATACATTCTTGCTTTGGAACCCGAATAAACTCTACACTTGCAATGCTGCTTTCTGCAATGATATCTGCAAAGAGCGGATATCTTGTTGATTCAAGGTCTGATGCATATAGGATAATGCTGTCATCAAACGGACGCATCCTTGAACAGCCTGTGCGTGATGTTATCGCAGATGAGTATGATTTGCAAGACATAGTGCAGGCCTCGCTTGCAGGAACACACAACATAAACTGGAGGACATGGTGTGTTGCAAAAAAGTTTGGAATCGTAGGCAGGGAGGCAGTATATGACAGAAAGTCTGCAAGATTCTTGTATGAAAAATATTCAAAGACTGCACTTGCAAAAGAGTCACTGCGGGAACTGTACCACGACAAGTATGACCTGCAAAACACATCGCAACTGTTGCAAGACATCAAGTCAGGACAGGTAAAGATTACATGGGTTGAAGTTGAGGGCTTTTCAAAACTTGCAGAGCCAATACTTGACCATACGACCAAGTACTATGCATCTCCTGCAAACATGGACAAGGGGATACTTGACTTGGTAAAGTCACGGCTGATGAAGACGCGGCACAGGCTGGTATGTGTAAGGTGCGGCAAGTGGGAAAAAGTAGTCGAGACAGGACAGGTAAACGAGATCCCGTCATGTCCCTACTGCAAGTCCAGGCAGATCTCTGCAACATTCTACTCTGACTATGACCTGCCAAAAATAGTGCAAAAAAAGATTGCGGGAAAAAAGATAACAACTGAGGAGAACCACAAGTTTTCCCGGGCCTGGAAGGTGTCATCGCTTCTTGCAAACTTTGGCAAGACTGCACTTGTTGTGATATCAGGATATGGCGTGGGTGCCGACACTGCAGCAAGGATATTGCGAAACATGGTAGGCGAGGAAGAACTCTACAAGCAAATTTATGAAGCGGAAAGGCAATATGTTACAACTCGGGGATTTTGGGACTAGATTTTTTAAATTGATTGTTTCTGATTTTGCTAAATTCTGGAAAAATCATTGACACATTGTTGAAAATTCATATTCCAATATTTTACAATGATTTTGACATATCAAAACTTTTGATCCCTGAACTGTTTAGTTTGGAAAATTACAAGCTTGGATTTACCAACCACTGGCAAGCTAGTGCTGTCATTGTCTGCTGTCATCCCATCTGCAAATGTATATGATGATCAAAAGTATCAAAATCTGGTGGAACATCTTCCCTGTACTGTACAGTATGTTGTAGCAGATGCAGAATATAATGACTGGAAGCTGTATGATTTTAGCAGATACCATGAAATCATCTGCTGTCCAAGTAAAGCGATACCGTCATATGAAAGGCGAAAGACTAGAATTGATTTCATTTTACAAATCCAGGAAAGGTTGGAAGATATGCCGTAACAGGGGAGTATCAATTTAGTCGTTTTGTACCGTCAAGGAAACATTTGGAATAGATCCATCACCAGTACGTGGATTTGATAACGTATCATCATATCTACTGATGTGCGTCTCTGTGTACCGGATTGTAGTGTATTACAATTGTATTACAGGTAATGTGAATCCACGATACATCAAGCGTATGCTTGGTAACTAGCATATTTTTTAGAAAAGATTATGCCCAACACTCAACTAGCTTTGAGTTTTTAACTTCTTCAAGATAAAGCTGTATGGCTTCTTTCATGTTCTTTTTTGCTTCCAATCCATCTCAGCGAGAGCCACCAAAATATGACCACTGATATCATAAAGATCAGATAACCCGAGTATGTATGAAATGTCTCCATGGTATGATAACCAAAGTAATATCCAATCATGCCCAGTAATGGAATGCGCATTATTGCAGCCAGATATATTCCCAATCCCCCTAGAACAAAACAGACAGCAATCTTCTTTGGTGATACAGATCTCCGTCTGATATCGATAAGCATGAGAGAAAATGCGCCAAGAAACAGGATCGTGGTATCGGCCCCACTGCAACTGTTTACAACATCAAATGACTGCACCTTGGAGCCTGCTGGCAGTATTATCTGATTGCCAACGTTTGATGCGTGGATTCCAGCTCCATCAAGCACGAAGATTGCAACCTTCCTTGCAACTTCAGCCAAGGTGGAGCCATATGGTGAATTCACAATATAATCGTGCAACCCCGTATCCCACGCCATCCATGTCATAAATACCGCCCCGACAATGAAGGGGAACATTGTCCCAAACTTTTTGTATATGCCTGTCTTTGCAAACCCAGCCCAGAATCCTGCTGCAAAAAGGGATAACCCAAGCGGGGGAAGATAGAATGTGGTTCCACCACCGCTCTGGTAAAGAAAGTAGGTGTAAAATGCAAGAGTCATCAAGCATGCACCAAAAGTGAACCTGACTTTAGATCTGAATGCGGTAGAGGTAGACATCATAATAGTCTCTTTTTCTTGACTGTTCTAATAATATTTTGTCAGGATGAGCCTCTGATATTTCAGTATGTCTTGAGTGCCTTGTATCTGATTACCAAGTAGGCTGACATGGAAGCTATTACAAGAAATACCATTCCGCCGATAGGAAATTCTGGAACAGAAATAATTGTAACTAAAAATGTAGTTGATGCCGTGTTGGATGATGCATCTGTTGCCTGGACCGTGTGGATTCCAGCTGCTGATGCTGGCACTACAAACGTGACACCACTTGGAATTGCTCCAGATGCGGTAGTTGTAACTGTTATCGGGCTTGTGGTAACCGTGCTGCCGTCATACGTGATAGTAACTGTGGATGATGGTGCAAATCCAGAACCTGATACTGTTACTTGAGTACCTGCTGGACTAGATGTTGGGGAGATTGTTATAGCAGGTGCTGTAACTGTAAATGTAGTTGATGCCGTATTGGATGATGCATCTGTTGCCTGGACCGTGTGGATTCCAGCTGCTGATGCTGGCACTACAAACGTGACACCACTTGGAATTGCTCCAGAGGCAGTTGTCGTTGTAGTTGTCACCTGTGTACCGTCATACTTGATGGTAACTGCAGAGGAATCTGCAAATCCAGAACCTGATACTGTTACTAAAGTACCCATTGGACCAGATGTTGGGGAGATTGTTATAACAGGTGTTAGAATTGCAGGAGGTGATGAAAAGAGGTTAGCTCCTCCGCCTATGGTAATCGCAGATTCTGATATGAATCTGGCGTTTGTCATATTATCATTTGCACCTGTTGTGATTGCTCCTGATCCTGTCAATACAGTTCCTGAGAGCTGTGTTGTTGCACCTAATGATGCAGCTGGTGCTGAACCTACGGATGCAAAGAATACGTTGCCAGCATTACTGTTGCTGCCTCCAGCTGCTCCATTAAATGTGACAGTTGAGCCTGATACTGTAGTGAAGGCACCGTTAATCTTGAATACATAAGTTCCACTGGCGTTAAGGTTGATTCCTGCAGCGCCTATGCTAGCTGCGCCATCGATACAATAGACTCCAGGTACATATTGACCTACATGGCCGTGTGTTGTATCAGCAGCCAGATCAATTGCTCCGTTCGTGAATGTGAATGTACATGCTAAACCGGTATTTGTTGTTCCATCCCATGTTCCGATGGCAGTAAGTGCAGCATGTGCATCGCCGATTGGAGTTCCAGAAGTTGTTGTAGTTCCAAGTATTGCTGGACTAGATACGTCACCATAACCAAGTCCAAATGTAAATGGAGCTGATTCTGTTGAAGTATGTCCTACATTACCTCTAGAGACAAGTTGACCTGATACACCGTTGGTTATGACTCCGGCGTTATTGCCTGAGAGTATAGCATAATTACCAGCTGTTCCAAGGTTTATTGATGTTGCAAAAGCGTTATTTTGTACCATGCTTAAAGCTGAAAGTATCAGTAAAAACATTACAAAATAATTTTTAATGTTATTTGTTTTCGTACTTGATGTACTTTTTACGAATAATTAAGTTTATTGAAATCTGAAACTCTGTCCTAATTCCTTATCAGTAGATGGAAATGTGCTCATTTCACACATTCCAGGAATTAACCGCATTCATCGTTACCTCGAATGTTCCGGATTATCATTGGTATGTGGGTCAAAGCTAATAGTATCCAAAAGCACCTAAAGATGCTTGTTCTGTTTGTAACACCGGTATTGACAGAGATGTCAATGCCGCATGTAACATCTTTGTGTGCTGGTGTACCAGTTGACAGTGTATTACAATTGCGTGGCAAAACAGGAAAATCCAAGGCAAGTAAAGCGCATGTTATGTTGTTAAATCCTGGAATAATCAGTTTTTTTGAAATGCGTTATGTCCAAGGCTCAGGTATCTGGAGAAAGTTTTCTAAATTATATCTGGGAATTCTGATTGGCTCTTGGAAAATCATTTGTCAGGTAAAATCAGTTCTTTCGCATGATTACTGAATAAGCCGACAAGAACAACTCTGTCCTGCCCTCAAGGCCTGCCTTTGCATTTACTGCCGTGACTGAAATTATTTCTCCCTGGGTGAATTGCTCTAGCAGTCTTGCCTGTGATCTCCAGCCCTTGAGCCAAATCTGCCCAGTGTCGTCCTCGATGAATGTCTCAGAAAGCAAGACAGTCTCGCCACTCTTTGTCTGGATCTCGCGCTTTTCTGGCGATTTTAGAATTATTGCCTCGATGCAGTATGGCGTCTCGGCTGGTTTTATCTCCTTTATTTTTGTCCTGATATCCTGCAATGTTGGAATGCCTTGATCATCTATCTTTCTTACAAATGAATCACCTTCTAGTATGATTGATTTTCCATAAACTTTTGATGGCATGCATTCAATGACATCTCCCAACAAAAGATCCTTTGTAACAAGTGCTGTATCGGTAATGCTTACAAGTTTCTTGTCCTGTGTTGTGCCAAGAATCAATGTATTTCCTGAATCGCTTTTTGTAATTGATAAAACTCTGATGACAATTGGCTGGATCTCTGTTGCTCCATCTATCTCTAGTACGGTACCCTCGTCGCCGTGGATCTCAAGTCCCATCTGGCCAACCTTTGTCTTTACTCCTATCAGTCTTGTCTTTGCACCTGATGTTACAACCTTTGGTATTGTACTTTCATCCTTGTTCCACAATACAACTCGCATTATGTTTCCGTCCTTTCCCTTTAGTCTGAGCTGCAAAGATTTTCCTGGCTCGCCCTTGAAATTTGTAAACTCCGATGTTCGTAAATTGCCGTCAAGAATTCCTGTAACTACGAGATTTTGCTGGTTCTCTTTTACGTTACTTACATCATCTGTAATGTCATCAAGAGATGGTATGGTGCTTGTAGTGCCGTTTGGCTCAACATTAGAGCCCGAGCCCACATTGATTATTGGGTTTCCTTTCATGTCTGCTTTTACATAGGCCTTGATTATCTTGACTAGATCACCTGGTTTGATATTTTCAATACCTGGCAAGTTTGCCTTTTCATCCCACAACTTTACCTGTGCCCTAGAATCTCCATCATATACTGTCATTGTACGCAAGAGAAACTGGGAGCCGTCCTTGCGCGAAAATTGCTTTACTGGATAAACGTTCATCACTCTTGTTGCAAGTGTAATCTCCTTTGCACCTACATAGAGGTCCTTGAGGCCCATCTCTACCTTCAGGGGCTCGCTTAGTGACACACCAAGGTCTGATGATATCAGAAATAACGCGCCCTGGTCTGTAAGGTATCCTGCACCGATCTTTTCCTTCTTTCTTAATATCATTTCATCTATCTGTGCCTTGGTAAGATCGGGTCTTTGCTCCAAGAGTTTACTCATCAATGAATCAAATTCTGACAATGGAAACCTGATGGCAAGTGTATGATATAAAAATTGTTTTGGACCAGCGATCTATTTTTTCTGGCCTTGAGATTAGAAATGAACGAAATGATCACTGGCATGTATGATGTCTTAACTTCTTTCTGTGAATACCAGATTTATCTTAAAAGTGCTTCTATCTCATGTGCTATGAATATTCGGTTACATTCTCTAGATCCATATTCTTTCAATATGCCCATGTCCACAAGATACTCGATTGCTTTTTTTGCTGGAGGATATGTTATCTGGAGATAATCCGAAGCCTTGGTGATCGTTACCAATGGATTTGCAAAGAGTAGATCATTTAACAAGATGACACTGGCAGACGCCTTTTTTTTCTCTAGTTTTTCTTCGTATTTGCTTCTCAATTCCATCAATTTTTTCATTCTCTGTATGGCGTCAGTGGCTTGTGTAATGACGGCCATCAAGAAAAAGTGTATCCACTCATTCCACTTGCTTTTTTGACTTACTTGTAATAATGCCTGATAATATCGTGTTTTATTTTGTTCAATATATGCACTAAGGTATAAAATTGGCTGACTCAATAGTTTTCTTTCAGATAAAACCAACGGTACTAGAAAACGACCTATTCTTCCATTGCCATCACCAAATGGATGTACGGCCTCAAATTGATAGTGCATTATGGCACATTGAATTAATGGCGGCATATATGGTACTGGTTCGCGAATAAATTTTTCCAGATCTAATAATAAATCATTGACATGTTCAGGCGGCGGTGGAACATATGTTGCATCAGTTATCTTTGTCCCCTCCGGTCCTATCCAGTTTTGTATGGTTCTAACCATACCGGGTTCTAGTTCTTGTCCTCTGACTCCTTGTAGTAACATTTTATGTGCTTCATTTATCATCCGTAGATTGACATTTTCTCCATTGTAGATTTTCTTTAGACATTCATGTGTAGCATTGACATAGTTGATTACTTCTATGATCCTTTTTTGCCCTCGTTCATCAGGCATTATCAGGATCACCAGCTTGAAATCTAAAAAGATCTAACATGGATGCCTGTATACCTTCTATCTTTGAGCTAAGAACTGCCTCGCGATATACATACGGTCTGATTATAAGATCGGGGTTTGGAAGTAATGAGCCTATTCCTGTAGCTGGCCAAGCTGGTTGCTTGCCTCACTCACAAATGTAATCAGACTTGCATTGTATGTTATAGTGGGCGGCAATTTATCTGGCAGAAAAGTTGTTTGATTGTTTTTGTTTCTTATTAATTTCCCAGAGGGACTGGTAAACGCACCCTCATCCATTAAACAACTTCACCTAAAGTATACTCTGGTATAATACCATACTTTCTTATTAAACAAAAAGTCATTTTCATTTAATAACAACATAACTTACTTGAAGGATTTACTATGAGACATGAAAAAATTATTTGTGCCATGTAAGGTAATAAACAATTTTGAATATTTCCAGGTTTTCGCTACCCTCTCAATTGCTATCATATTGCACCTAAAAGCTCTGGCAGTAAGCGAACCTAACAAGCCATCAAACTATGCTGTCTTATTTGGAAGATAAAAGAAAGTCTTTCTCTAATCTGATATCGCTTCAGTTCGAGTCTTTCAATGCCTGGGGAATCTGTCTGAGGTATCTCTTATGTTCTTTTATGTATCTCTTGATAATCCATTGTAGAAATACCCTGTATTCCTTTTTCACGTGAGATCTTTCAAGGGCATTGTAATAGCTGCTTCTTCCGTCATATGGGATATCTAGCATGGGATATTTTTTCCTGTCAAGTATGAAATTCATGATCAATCTTGAAACTCTGCCATTACCATCGCCAAATGGATGTATTGCAACAAATTTCAAATGTGCAACTGCCGCAAGCTCTACCGGATGCAATTTGTCCTTGTTTTTATTGTACCATTTGAAGAATTCTTCTAGCATAGGGAACACTTCTACGGGGGATGGTGGTACGAACTTGCTTCCTCCTATGGCCACCTGATAATTCCTGATCTTTCCCGCAATGCCTACCTTGGTCTTACTAAAGAGCTTCCAATGCCATTCTTGAACTTGATTCAAAGACAAATCTTTATTTGATTTTAGAATTTCAAAGAAAAGGTCTCTATGTGCTTCTGCTTCCTGCACATCTCTCACTGGCTTGCTCTTTGGGGTGATACCTCTTTCCAATAGGTCAAAGGTTTCTCTGCGGGTAAGTGTGGAACCCTCTATTCTCTGTGTATCATACGTGAAGTTGATTGCAAAATTCTCCAGTTCTTTTTCTTGTACAGATTTTGGCATCATCCTTTGGTTTTTTGCAAAATTTCTTTTGATTATATCAATGTCAGAATACCATTTTTTTCTGTATATATCATCAAGAAAATCCTTCTTGATTTTTTCTATGTTTGTAGGAATCTTCTTTCCTAGGTACACCTCTTTTGGTTGAACTTTACCGTTTTCTCTTATGCTGTGATTTAGATAATAGTAGGTTTGTCCTTTCAATACTCTCTTCTTTATTGTGACCATGTAACTAGTTACCCTTACATATTTATATAATTATTGTATTTTCTTAAAGTGTAAGGGTAACTTTATTTTTCAGAAAAACATGTACAAAAGTGTTATGCAAATATGGAATTCTGGTTGATCATTTGAACTAGACAAAACCACAATTTCATTACATAAATTAGTGGGGAAAAAGGATCACATCTATTGTACTGTATCGAGGTAAATTCCCTTTCAAAGTCATATGGCAATTTCATTGCAGTGGATGGCATCGATCTAAGAGTTGAACGGGGAAAGATCTTTGGATTTTTGGGACCAAACGGTGCTGGCAAGACAACCACCATGAAACTTTTGACTACACTGATTCCTCCAAGCGGCGGCAAGATGAACATTTTGGGAATTGATGGTATCAAATCACCCCTTGAAATACGCAAAAAAATTGGAGTGGTATTGCAGCAGCCAAGCTACGAGCCAACCCTTAGTGTGGAAAAGTCACTTGAAAAATATGGCATGATGTGGAATGTGGATAAAAAGACACGAAAAACTAGAGTCGAAGAACTCCTTGTTGCATTTGATCTTGCTGATATCAGGAAAAAGAAAAATGATGATCTATCAATTGGACAGAGGCGGAGGGTACAGGTTGCCAGGGAATTTATGCATGACATGGAGTTGTTGTTTTTGGACGAGCCCACTGTAGGGCTTGATCCATCTGCAAGAAGGGGCCTGCTTGATTATATCAAAGGAAAGGTAAAGGACGGCCTTACAATATTTTTTACTACTCATATCTTGGAAGAAGCCGAATATCTCTGCGATGATATCGCAATAATCAACAAGGGGAAGATAATTGCAGTTGATACGCCTGAGGAGCTAAAAAACAAGTTTGGAAGGCAAAAGACCATAAAAATTCACGTTAGCGAACAAGAAAACATTCCATCTCTCCTGGCTGGCATACCTGGCTGTACCATTGAGCATGACTCGGGCGTTGTCATTACAGTCCACTCTACCAAGTCAGAGCAGGTTCTACAAAACATACTGCAGATACTTGCCTCAAATGATATCACTGTGGATGACCTCAGCGTTGTCCCAACAAGCCTTGAAGAGATATTTCTTTCAGTGGTGAAAAATTCTAATGAATCCAATAATTCGTCTAGTCAATAGGAATCTTACAATTTCCCTCAACATGGGATTTGTAATATGGCAGATTATCTTTCCTTTGATTTACATCTTTGTTGCAGGATTTGCGTATACCTCACTGATACACCAGGTTCCGTTTGGAAACAAGACACTTGACTATCCTGCCTTTATTGCAACAGGGATGATTGGGTTCAATATCATGAACAGCACATTGATCTCTGGAATAATAATCTGGAATGACAGAAGGCATGGAATGTTTGAACAGATTCTTGTTGGGCCGTTTACGCGTGCCCAGTATATTTTATCAAATGTGTATACCATTGGAATAATCGGTCTTGTGAGCGCTGCAATGATTACTGCAGTGGGATATCCGCTGTTTTTCAAGCAGGTGGAGTTTAATGTACTGACAATACCTCTTGTGATATTTGCATCAATTACAGGTTCGATACTGTTTGGTTCCATTGCATCTATCATTTCAACTAGGCTGAAATCAAGCGAGGGGTTTAACGTGGTGATTAATACCGTATTTCTGTTCTTTGCATTTGTAAGCACTGCATTTTATCCAGCACAGGGGGCTCCTCCAATTTTATCCACTGCGTTTTACTTTAATCCCTTGACATATCTTGTAGACGTGGTTCGTGCAGGAATTTTTGGATACTTTAATGGTACCGTGGCAGCAGAGATGGCAGTACTGGGGATTGGAGCTATCATATTATTCCTGGTTGCAACCAAACTATTGTCAAAACTTGAACTGTAAAATTTCCTTTAAATTGAAAGGAGTGTGTCACCTGCTATGATTATCTCTACCATGCAAATTTTTGTGGTCATCCAAGTCAATGAACTGGATAAGATTTTATTCTGACAACCATCTAAAAATAAAAATGATGTAGATAGTGATGCGCTCTTCCTGAAAACCTTTCCAACTTCCATGTAATAATTTCACATACTTTGAAGGATCACGAAACTTTTCTTCTCTCTGATTCTAGATCATTGTATGAAATAATGAAACATTGCAGAGACGAATAATTTCGACCGTCTGGTGACTGGCTCATTGTAGTATATTATCTGATTTAGGGCAATTATGTTTATGTGATTAATATATATAAATTTATTATAAATAATAAAATGTTATATATATTTCATGTATATAATACTAACATGGTACTAACCCACTCGCTGCCAGAATCAATTCCTGATGTAATACGTGCAGTTTCATTTGCCCAGGAATTCAGTGATAGGCCAGTCTATAGCATAAAAAAAGATGCGGTTCCGTTAGCTGGTTCCCTGTTCACTGCCTATCATCGATTGCATATTCTGGAATCACTTAATCTTGCTAAACTTGGACGTAATCAATTTGAGATCAAAACAGATGTTGTTTCACAACCGTTATCTGTATTAAAGAAACTTTTGCCATCATTAATTGCATTAAAGAATGCTAAAAGATTTGGAAAATATTATGCTGAATCAGATGTAGTTTTTGCCAGAAAGAATATTCCGGGTCAGGTTTTAACTACCTTGGATTATGCTGCATGGGATATTACCAAATATCAGACACCTTCTAATTTTTACGTATATGTAAATGATCTAGATGCTGCATCCAGATTTCTAAAAGAAAAAAGTGGATTCAGTGAAGGTGATAATGGACGAGTTGTATTGCTTCCACTTGTAGGTGACTTTACCAATAAAATAGAAAGAGTGTATCTAGATTGTGTAGCAAATGGTGGAAGAAGTTCACTTGATGCTATATCTATAGAGTTACAGTATGGCGACAAATTAACAACTAGAGCACATTTTCCTATTGAATATGTAAAAAAAGTACAAGAAGAAAACAATAGATCATCAAGATATGAATCCACTAGTGCGTGAAGCCGTTGAAGTAGCAAAAGATATCGGAGATGTTGTTCTTGTTGGAGCAGCTGCAGTAATGTTACATACAAGAGAAGGGAGATCTTCTGAAGATTTGGATTTTGCACTAGCAAGTGCACTATCTGATGATATCTTGTTGGATAAGGGATACATCAAACTCAGGGATAAGCGAGATTCTTGGCAAACTCCCAGGCACTTTAAAGTCGATTTTTTTAGAAAGGATGTGGGTGAAATATCGATTAAATCAATACTGGAAATGTCTACAATAATTCCAGTTGACACTAAAAATACATTGAGAGTGATTAGTTTGGAGTGTCTCATAGTGGCTAAAAGTAGGGCAGATAGACCTACTGACAGAGAAGACCTTCGGCTTCTAGCCAAAAAGAGATTTGATGAAATAGATTGGGATGTTATTGAATCACTATCAAAGTCTGATATGGAACTTGAGTCTATGAAGAGAAATATGAAATTCTATCATGACACTTGATGCCTAGGAGATAATAAAATTCTCAAAATTTCCTTTAAATTGGACCTTGACGTAATGGTACCACCATGCAGGTAAAAAGACGCAGCAGTTTCTGGTTTTTGCTTCCTATCATATTCAATGTTGTAGGAGGAATCATTGCATTTTTTGTCATACGAGAGGACGATCCCAGAAAGGCTCGAAACTGTCTATACCTTGGAATAATACTCTGTATAATACCTGTTTTGTTGATTGTTATACCGATACTTGTTGGAATTATCATAATTCCACATGTCGGTCCGCCTGTTTCGCCCAACACACATTATGTGTAAAATATCCCGCATTAGACTATGGAACCATGATGAAAACCAGTAAGATCAATTTTGTCGTTTTGAATTACTTTCATTAATACTAAATTCTGCGATCAAATTTACTTGTATACATCACTTCGCATTGACACATCATAAACACACACCTCTCCTGCTTTGCGGAAAAAGAGAATTCTGTAAATGCCAACGCGAATTCTGTAATGATTGTTGTAGCCCTTTAATTTCTTTATGTCTAATCTTGTCATTGGCCAATCTCGTTCAAGTTCTTTTAATACGTCTTTGATCCTTTTCTTAAGATCACTTGGAAACCTGTCAACTTTATCGGCAATATCTTTTCTGATGCTAACTTTGATGGTCAAATTTAGTTTAACGACTCTAGTGGCACATAGTCAAATTTTTCTTTAGATTTCTTGGCTTCAAAATTCTTTATTGTTCTAATCTCATACTCATCTGGGATGTCTTCTTTTATTACTGATTTTTCCAAAATTTTCTGTACTTTTGTAAGCTGCAAGTGAAGTGCTCGTATCTCTTTATCCGTAGTTCGTTTGTAAACTCTGAATTCTTTCAAGAGTCTTTCAATCTCATGATGTGACACTGTTCTAGTCTCCATTGAATAATCACTATGTCGTAAATTCAAATAAAAAGGGTTCTATTCACTTTTATATATTGCAAGAAATATTGTGCACAAGTATAAAATGGCTCAAGTACGATAATGTTCTATACGCTAGAGTGGTTCCAATTAAAAACACAGCACGGAAACAAATATCTTTTTGGTAAAAAGACAGATTTGTTGATTATTCTTCCAATGCTGGTTGGAATTACGTTATTTCCACATGTTGGTCCGCCTGTTTTGCCCAACACACATTATGCCTAGAAGATTTCTTGACAACTTGACAAAACCTGTTGGTTAATCTTGGAAAGTTGCCAATATGTCTTAAATATAGTTGGCTAGTTATGTATGACATGTCAAAAATGACATCAAATCATGAAACTTGTACAATAGGTTTTCACAACAAAAGTGAGCAAGCTAAAGCGTTCTATGAATTGATACACTCCAAATCACAATTCAGCGGTATTGGAAAAAATACTTTTGTCATACAAAAAAAGGACTGCGAGTTACTCAAAAATGAGAATATAAAGTATGATATAATAAAATAGACAGTGCCTGATCTTAAGGTGGAAATTTTACCTCCTCTTCTCTACAATGAAGATCGTGCTTGCAAACGCAAGAAAATAGAGGGTGAAAAATATTCTGAAACTTTTGAGGAGATTGTTGATAAATTTGGCGGTTGTACGATAGACAATTCACCTTTGTTGGGTGGATGGATAGACCCTCTCACAAAAAAACAAATCAAAGATGAAAATAGTACATATTTGGTAGTCTGTAAGAAAACAAAAAAGAATCTCGAGTTTTTTCGTAAATTAAAAAAGAAATTAAAAATTAGATTCCAGCAAAAAGACATAATGATGTACTATGTAACTATAAACAAATTCTGACTAGTTCAACTGGTTTTTAGGCACTGCCAAAAAGTGGGGGGTTCATGTCCTGATAACTTTGGGACCATTAGTTAAAACGTTTAAGAGAATAAAAGATCAAAACAGAATCATGAAATAGCGAGTTTTGATACAGCAAGACGAAGATGGCATATTTGTAGCCAAGTGCCCATCCTTGCCTGGTTGTATATCACAGGGAAAAACACGTGAAGAATCATTGGCCAATATCAAAGATGCAGTAAATGGATATCTGCAAGTCTAAAAAAACACAGAGCCCCTTCCTCATATGGAAGAGGAACTTGTAGAAGTGCCTGAAATCCTTATTTCTGCAATCAAAATTATGCTGTAATCTTTCTAGTCTTGGTTTCTGATGACTCTAGAGCTCTCTTTGTAGCAATCTCAAATATCAGTTTGTCAATGTAAAATCCCTGCTTTGAGTCTAAATTTAGTTTGTACATTATGGCTTTTCCAACGGTTCTTGTTCTTGATACAACTTTTTGCTGTTCCAAATTTTTGATTTCATTTAGTGCTGTTTTAAAAGAAACTCCGGAATTTTTTGCAATGTCTGATATCGAGTAATCCCAGTTCTTGAATGTTGCAAGAAAGTCTAGAATTTTTGATGTACTGCATGGAAATACGCTTTCAAAGGGACCTCTTTGTAATGCTTTTCCAAGTGTCTTTCTTTTCATGATATCACTAGAGGTTATATCATTAATATAATTACCTATTATTATGTAAAAAATTACATAATATTTATATCAATCAGCGAGCACTTGGGACTGATGGATGATCTAGGCAAGGCAATTCTTAGAAAACTGCTATACGATAATAGGATTGGTGCAAGGCACATCTCTCTTGAAAATCTAAAGACTGGATTTCCATCTCATATAAAAGGGGATGTTGATAAAAAATTGAAAAAACTAGTAAAGGAAAATCTTGTCTTAAAACATCCTACATCTTATGGTCCTCAATATGCTCTAAACCCAACGCGGCTGCAGGATATTGTGGACTTGGTTTCTTGATATGTTTGTGCATGAATCAGTTAAAACGTTTAAGTAAATAAAAGATCAAAATAGAGTTATGAAATACAGAGTTTTGATACAGCAAGACGAAGATGGAATATTTGTAGCCAAGTGCCCATCATTACCTGGCTGTATATCACAGGGAAAAACACGTGAAGAATCATTGGCCAATATCAAAGATGCAGTAAATGGATATCTGCAAAGTCTAAAAAAACATAACGAGCCCCTTCCTCACATAGAAGAGGAACTTGTAGAAGTAAGTGCCTAAAATTCCAGTAGTTTCTGCAATCAAAGTTATCAAGGCGTTAGCAAAGATTGGCTATGAAGCAGATCATCAAACTGGAAGCCATGTTATTTTAAGACACAGAGACACCGCACAAAGATTGACAGTTCCAAACCACAAGGAGATAGCCAGAGGTACTCTGAAGGCCATTATTGAAGAGGCTGGATTGACAGTTCAAGACTTTACAGATCTCTTGTGAGATTGGTAGTAGTTCCTATGAAATTTTAACAGATAGCCCGGCCCAGATTCGAACTGGGGTCAAGGGCTCCAAAGGCCCCTATGCTTGACCGCTACACTACCGGGCTTCTTTGGAACCTTCGTTTGTATTCCTTTATAATCTTGTTTCTGTCAAGTTTGTGACTCCTATCTCAAACCCAGCTTGCTTCCATCCACTCTAAGGATTAATGGCATTGCATCAAAGTTCCCCTTCACTGCTTCTTCCAAGCCCACTAGGATTGCAGAACTTTTGCAACCCCTTGTAAGATATATTCATGGCAGCTACTACGTCTCTGTCCATTGATCTCTTACAACTACTGCACCACAATTGACGATGTTGGTACTGGTCCTCTTGGGTTCTACTCCCGCATGTTGGACACAGTATGCTGGTGCGCACTGGTGATACAAATCTTACAGGGACTCCCTCCCATGCTGACTTGTATTGTACCTGTCTTTGTAATTCGTAGAAAGGCCAGGAGTTCATCATTGCTCTGTGCTTGTTTCCCTAACCGTTTCCTTTTCTGTACATCTTACGAATTCCTTTAATGTCTTCAAGTATGATCATAGAGTTTGACGCTTTTGCTTTTTGTACGATATCTTTTGAGATTCGATTAAGAAATTGTTTGACTCTTCTTGCTCTCCTGTTACCTAGTTTTGAATAGATTTTCTGTCTTATCCTAAAATCATTGCGTTTGAAAGACGATGTTACCTTTTTGGTTCGATATGCAATTTTTGGAAGATCTCCGGTGTCATACATTATCACTTTTTTATAATTCCCGATTGTAACATTTCTCAGATTTCTGTCTATTCCTATGATTCCATCGCATTTGATTTCCTTAACCTCCCTTTGTATGCCGAGACTAATTGAATCTGGCGTGATTACAAACGATTTGACCCTTAGTGACTTGTCTGAGAGAATTTGTTTGGTGTGGCTGTTTAATGTTACATTGACGTATTTACTATCTCCTATTGGGATTGAAAGTGACATCTCGTTTATCTTGAATCCATAACATGAGACAAGATATGGTTTCTGTACATGAGATGATTTGGGATTCTTGCCTTTGCGAATTGAGCGTTTCATCTGCGATAATCTTCCACAGGCCTGTGACATTGCAGTAAGTTTGTATTTTGACTGGATTTGATATTTATCCAAATCCTTGTAATGCAGTGATGAAAATTTTCTTAGTGTTGATATGTTGCTATTAAGACCTAATCTGATGCATTCATTTACCATTTGTCTAAATGTCTCCATAATGTTGCAAAGTTCTTGTGTTGGTGTAAACCGCTGTCTTATTGTTTTGTATACTAGCAAGTAGCAAGTTCTACTGGTATCATATGATAAATCAAAGGTTATTTCACAATAACTGCGATCTGTTTGGTATCTCATGACCCGTGAATTGATAGTTACTCTAGTTGCATTTCCGAGAAGCTTATTAGCCATAAAATTATTTTAAGTTTTGAGATGCGATATCTGCTTGCAGCCATGATTCTTGCATCTTTTTGCCTTGTACCAATTGGAAATTCGTATGCACAGACCCCGAACAACCTGGCAATATTTGTGCAGATTAAAGTTGTAGATTCTGGAGGAAACTTGGTATCATACCTAGAGGCAACAAAGATAACTGTGGCAAATGTTGCAAAACTAAATTTGTTGCTTGACCAAAACTCGCAGGTATTTTCTAAAAGCTTTGTGACAAATGGGGCTCAAAAATTTGAGGTGATAAAGGCAAACGATACTGAGGTACATGCATCTGATACCATCGTATCCCAAAACATGATCTCCTCATCAGACGGCCTTCACTCTGTGGTGCTTGCAACTGCCGACCATGATGGGTATCCTGTGGTTAAGGGGGATACGGTCACTGCTTACTGGACAATAATTCGTCCTGTCTAGTCCTTTTGGATAATAATATCCCTACTCCTATTGCAAAAAATACTGACAATGAGACAAACCTGTAGGGCTGGTTTGTCTGGTCTGTAAATGCAGACAAAAGCGGGGAGATGACTAATATGGAAAATATGAATATCAATATGGAATCTGCATGCAGTATTCCTTTTCGTGAGGCAAAAAATAGCATCACTGTTAGTGGAAGCAAAAATATTACTATGACATAGTCAAACCTCATCTGCATTGCCATGGCAGAAAAACCCTGCCAGAACTCGTTTCCACCAACACTTGCAAGATCCGTGGTACCAGTTTTCAGGTATGATATGCCTGCAACCATTGCTATAACTAGTACTCCATAGGATGCAAGCGAGATTATCTTGGAACGCTTGGAAAGAGTTGATCTTGCAATGAAATAAAGCGTCATGGGCAAAAATACAACTGTCAGGGCTTTGGAAAATATTGATAAAACATATGATGCAGGTGATGGTGGCCAGAACTTTTGAACTAGATACAGTCCAAATAGATACAACAGTATCCATGAATTGTCATAACTTGCTGTGGTACTATATCCCAAAAAGATCTGACTTTGCAGCAATACGGCAGTTGACACAAGACCCGCAAATCTTTTTTGCGTGATATTTTTTGTGAAAAAATATGTTACAAGTAATAATGAGATGCTTGTTAGAAACGGTATTACCCTGATGTTGCCAAATATATGAAGCGAGGCAGAAAGAAGCAGGTATCTTACATGCGGCTCAAAGGAATGTGTAAAGTCTGAGATGGTCCATGTCTGAACCCTGTCCTTTACTCCCTGATAGTCAACCCATGTCTCCTCTTTTGATAACGTTCCTGCAGTTAATGCAGAAAATATTGCAAGCAGTATGATGATTCCTATGATGGCCTGTTTTTTTGACACTTCAAAATTTGTAAGCCTTGATACTATTGGTCTGTACTTGCATTCCTTTTTTTTGCGGTATGTTATACCGATGCCAAGAAGAATTAGATTTATGGCAACAAGCGGTATTGCCAAGATTCCTGGCTGGAGTGGATTGACAAATTCTGGAGTTGCTACAACTCCCTGAAATGGGCTGGTAGACCTTGTTAGTAACGCTGGAAATACAACTGATGATATGCTAAGAAGAACTATGGCTACAGTTGGAATGAATACTATCCATGATAACATGTTATTTTTTGAATATGTCTTGGTCTTTGGTTCTTGTATATCATCGGGCATCTCTTTTTTTGGCTTTGCCACCCTTTACCTAAAAAACAAGTGGTTTAAAACCTGAACGGAAATGCGGCATGTTTTGCTGGTCTGAAACTTGTTACTCTAACTTGTAACTTTGAGTTCCTTCTTTCTTGCAAATATAGTTGTAATTCCTACTATGAGAATTGCTGCTATCTCAAAATATATCCAGGTTTCATGTGAAAATGATATCTGCTGGTTGTAAAACGGTACAAAGAGCGGAAACTTGGCATCATCTCCTGCAAATATATCAAAGGAAAGGTGTGACAGTAACCCTGCAATGGCAACAGCTCCAAGTCGATAGTCTTTCTTTCCAAATAATATCATCAATACTATGACAGAAATAATTCCAAATGATATGGAATGACTCATTCTTGATAACGCGTCAAGATGTGTTAACGCAATCAGATGATCTGAATCAATCAAGACAGCAAAAAGGCCAGTCAGTATTGTATACCTGAAACTTAGAGTTGCAGCACCTGCAAACAGTCCCCATAACACATGTCCTGATATTTCATGAAGGTTTAGTCCCCCTGCGGGATTTCCAAGCGGGCCCTTTTCTGCTAGAAATATTCCAACAAAGGAAAATCCTGCTGACAAGACACAATATACGACTCCAATCTTTATTATGTAGAAAACATTTTTTGAACTGATCTGCAATGTGTTGTTCCTATGTTGAAATCCACATTATTAATCCTCTAATTTAGATGTGTGATTATATCATCTAGTCGAACTTGGGATATCTGCCATACTCGTGATGGTATTTTACAATCTCTTCTTGTATCTCTGTTCTGACTTTTCTCCAGTCAAAGTGTACTCAATACTACACAAACGCACGTACATGATTGGATGATCTCAGTCTTCAAAGTGTTACAAAAGATAACTCTGTATCTTGTCATGCCTGTTGTATATTATATTGTAAGATCTATCAAGCAGCTCATAGACTCCATACTCATCTCGTTCTAGTTTGATAATGCTTTTTGTGTAAAGACATGTCTAGGTTTTTAGTGGCAACGATATCATCTCCATATTTTCATAGAAAAATAATAAATCATAATTAGCTGCAAATGTAACCAGTTAGCTGTGTTGCAAACTTGGTATAATATGCAACATGGGACTAGATGAGTTATGAGCATTTATGAAACATTGTCAGTACCATTTAGGTACGTAGACTCGCTTGAGCAAAAGCAACACATCCTGTTGCTTTATGAGGACCCGGCCTATGCAAGACTGATTGAGTTTCGTTTCATAAAAAACGGACTGGCAGATGGTGAGACCTGTGTGTATGTAACACACGAGGATTCGGGCTCTATCGTACTGAAATTCTTAAACTATGGAATACCTATGCAATATTTCCAAAGCGGCAAGCTGAGGATAATACAGATGCGTGAGACATGCTGCAACGGAGAAAAGATGCTTGAAAAATCAAGGAAGGATGTGGAGACAATACTTGATGGCTTGGTTCCTCCATATCGTATAGTTGGAAGAATTGTCTCAAACATAAGCACCATTGATGGAATTTCAGTCCAACTCGAGCTTGAAAAAAAGACACACTCTTGCTTTGAGGACTTTCGTGGTTCTGTCATGTGTATCTATGACATATCAGAGATTGAAAAGACAAGGAGAAAGTCATGGATGGAGGATCTTCGCCAGACACACCACACCATAATACATGCAACAAAGTTTGGCAAGGGCGGAGTGCTCTGCCCCCGATAATTTTTTATTCTCTTAATTTGGTTTCTCTGAACGGTCCTGCCTTTTCCCAACAGTCTTTAAAATAGTCAAGACACCACTCGTGAAATTCTTTGTCCTTTGAAAAGAATGCCTCGCTCATGTCTACATCGCCCCCAACGGAGGAAAACATAACTCCTGCCTCCTTTTCGTTTAGTATTACTATGGTCTTGGTATCCTGCTGCATCTTTCTCTCAATCTTTCCCTGCTGGATCAAGTCCTTGAATCCCATCTTGTCAAACACTTGCCTTCTCTCCTTTGGTATGACTGCGGATTCTGAGAAAATTGACTGGATCTTTACTCCAGAGTTTATCTTTTTGACAAGCAACTCCATGAGGTCAGGTGTGTAGGGAACCTCAAACAGTATGTTGTAGATGAATTTTTCTGCGTCACTGTAGATTTCTTTCCATTTTTCCTGTACCCCGACAAAGCCTTTTACGGTATCGCCTTTTTCCAGGGCGCCCATCCTTTGGATGTATTTTTCTGGCAGCTGATCAAGATCGTGGTTTTTGAAATATTTCTTGTTTGTAGACAGAAAACCAATAAGCGATACTTGAGAAAACAGTATCTTTCCTGTGGTGGTGCTACCATAGCTGCCGTCTGGATTTTTTACAATCAGGTCTGCCTTGACAAGCCTCTCAAAGTTTCTGTAAACCTCTGGCACGTGGCCTCTAGCTCCTTTGCTATGGTAGATACCTTGACAGTACCATCTTGTAGTTTTAGTAAAATTGCCAGGCGTTACTCGGTTGCAAGTTCTAGAAAATCATTTGTAGTCTTTTCATAACCGCCCTTCATTGTGGTGTCTTCGTGTTGTAACAATCTAAAGGTTCTCATGGTACCATCAAGACTCGGGCCAGTTGGTGTCACAACGAAAACAAAACCCCCTGAATCCCCTGTATTGGGGAATGAAAATTATTTGGGCCTCCCTTGAACCGCAACCCTGGTACTCTGTTGCTGGCGCCTTTTTCATGCATTGTATTTGTCTGAAATCCTATTTTAGAAAGACTTGACAGTTTAGCTAAGCTCTTGTGATACTAGCTAAACCAACAATATCTGTCAATATATGATCCATATCATTGATGAATACGCTAAACGTTCCCTTGGATAAGATTGAGCGGTTCAGAATTAAGGATGTTATAACAAGGATCAAGGCTGCAACGCATGACGAGATATCGTTTGGTACCACCCAGAAGAGCTACTGCATGGGAATTGTCGACATGGTAAACTCGACAAAGATTACTGCACACCTGGAAAACTCTAGGATGTGTGAATATTGTAGAATTTACCTAAATTCCATGGCAGAGATTGCAAAAGAGTTTGGCGCAGTTGTGATAAAAAACATTGGGGACAGTATACTGTATTATTTTCCTGATACCTGTGATGCAGAAGATGATACTTCGGTACAAATTTCTCTAGAGTGAAGCCTTGCCATGGTGGAATCATGTGGGGAAATCAACAGGCTCATGGCAGAGTGTGGCCTACCGCCTGTTAGTTACAGGGTAATCTCTGACTATGGAAAATTGACAATTGCAAAATCTTGCATCTCTACATGTGAGGACATATTTGGTCCAACTGTAAATACATGTGCCAAGATAAACGGCATTGCCATGCCAAACAGTACAGTTGTGGGCGGGGACCTGTACCAGATAGCAAGACAGTTCAAGTATTATGGATTTCATTCTTTGGTTGGTTTTTCTGTTGGGGTGAGGTTTGATTATCCAGTGTATTCTCTTTGCAGGAAGAGATGACTTAGCTTGAATGGAAAATACTTAGCTGGAAACACAAGGCACAGTAATGTGTCCCAAACTGGAACTAGATACATGCAAAGCATCAACTGACTCTCCAAGATACAGAGAGAGTGCATTTGTAATGATAACATGTGAAGACTGTACTGAATCATTGGTGGATGCACTAAGGTCAATATCTGAGATAAAAGAAGTCCAGCCCACATGTGGGAACTATGATGTCATAGTCAAGATAGAGACAGACTCGGCAGAGTCCCCTTGCGTGAAGTGATTGCTTCCAAAATAAGAAAGATAGAAAAGATACGTGCCACAACTACACTCATCTCTTCTCCAATTCTTGTTTATTGAATATATTGAAAAATATCTTTCATTTCTCGGAATTACTAGTCAGAATTTGTCTCTATCATATGTGGCATAAAAAATAAAATCTATATTATTTCAAAAATAAAGAATGGGCACCGATAAATCGTTATATTACAACCTATTGTCAAACCAATAGATTGCTTCATCTCTCAACTCTAGATGAATATGATAAAAGTGGAATGTACAAAATTTACAATAAATGGCCTGAGATGGCTATGGATGCATATCAACTCAATCATGATTTAATAGATTTCAAAGAAATCGATCATATTGTTTTTGCAGGAATGGGAGGCTCTGGCACAATAGGCGATGTATTTTCATCAATATTGTCAAAAACCAATATTCATGTTGCAGTAGTAAAGGGATATCTTCTTCCCAACACTGTTGATGCTAATACGCTTGTAGTTGTAACAAGTGTATCTGGAAATACGACTGAAACTTTGACCATCTTGGATACTACTAGTAAACTAGATTGCAAAGTGATTGCCTTTTCATCTGGTGGAAAAATGCAACAGTTCTGCACAAAAAATAGTATTGAATATAGAAAGATTCCAAAAAATCATTCACCCCGCGCTTCTTTTCCAATCTTTTTATATTCGATGTTAAATGTTCTGGCACCAATAATCCCTATAAAAAAAGAAGATATTGAGGAATCAATCTCTTTATTAGAATCTCTTCGAAAGGAGATTGATTCATCTAATCTTGCAAAGACAAATCCTTCTCTTCAATTGGCAGAATGGATGAATGGCATACCTTTGATCTATTATCCATTTGGTTTGCGTGCAGCTGCAATGAGATTTAAAAACTCGTTGCAAGAAAACTGTAAACTGCATACTATTTCTGAAAATGTCATTGAAGCTTGTCATAATGATATTGTAGCTTGGGAGCAAAAATCAAATGTTGTGCCAATTCTATTGCGAGGCCAGAATGATTATGTGAAAACTAAGGAACGATGGGATATACTAAAACAATATTTCAAAATAAACGACATAGATTATTGGGACATATCATCAGTTAAGGGAAGTATCTTGTCAAAGCTTACTAGTTTGATCTATCTTTTGGATTATGCTACAATTTACCGTGCTGTACTTTCCAAGGTTGATCCAACACCCGTACCATCTATTGATTTTGTAAAACGAAGACTAAAACCATGATCTGAAGATGTCATCTTGTATGGATGATCTGATACTACAAAATAATGATCAAATTAGCTCAATGAGCCTTGGGCATAATCTTTTCTAAAAAATATGTTAGTTACCCAGCATTCTTTTGATGCATCTTGGGTTATCACTGCCAATTACACAGTTGTAGTACACTGCCAGCTGATACACCAGAACACATAGCAACACATATGATCTTGCATTCTCAAATCCTCGAACTGGCATGACCGATATGCTAAACGTATCCTTGATGCACTGAAATGACGGCTCTGCAGATACATTTCTCCTGTTGTAAATTTTCTTGCCACACCTTGATTGGTAGAGCCTGATCATCTGCAACCGCTCACCCTTGGTATGCCGGTACCTCCGTATCGGGCAGACCAGTGTGATTTTACGCTGCCTGGAATAATCATACAGTTTCTTATCATCATATCCCATGTCTGCTACTACATACTGCACCATGTCGGCAACGGCTCTACAAGATTGCAATACATCTGGTTGTCTGATATGTTTGCAGTGGTAAAATCAGCTGATAGCGGAACGACTAGTTTTCCAGTAGAAGATACCATGTGAAGCTTGTATCCAAACATCCATCCCTTGGTCCTTGTAAACCCCCATCTTGCATCCGTGTCTATTCCAGAACGAGGCATTGTATTTTGCATGATATCTTTTTTGTGCCAGACGCGCCTGTTTACAGCATAAATCAGCGAGCTGTCCGTTGCAACAATGGTGTCACCTACCAGTTTTTCAGATGCAAATATCCTGCACATCATACCAACCATGTCCTGTACTGGCAGTACCTTGAATCTACGGTCAAATGTTCTTCTGTCCGGTAACGTATCCAACCCACACGATTTCATCACTTTTTCGTTGTATCTTTTGTTGATTGAAAAGCAGTGATGCAGACAATTGTTGGACGGTATCCTGAACCATATCCTGACAACATAACATCGTGCCATGGTACAAGTTGGGTAGATGTATGGTCTTCCCCTCTTGTCAGCATCTGTATACAAAGATAGCAAACCAATCCGATGCAAAATGCCGATAAGGAAGGATTCTAATTTTATCTTGCTAAAGGATCTTCGCTTGATATGCATGTGAACAGTGAATATCCAGCGAGGAGATCCTTAGCAATTTTCATTAAATTGATTTTATTGTATGATCAAAATAGGCTTGGAATTATGCCTAACCCTCAATATTTAGATTTGCCATCGTGTTAAAAATATCTTCTTTTTTAACATTTACGATCTTGACAAATGTATCTTTTGTTGTACCTACCTCAGAAACTAGAGGATTTCCTATTTGATAATTCATGTAAATAATCACTACCATTATAATAATCGCCACGAGCATAAAATAGATTAGAATTTTTTTATCTTGTTCTTTCAATTTTATTTCATCTTTTCAAACACTCAGAATACATTGAGAGAATATTTTCCTGCATTTTCTGAATGTTGTATTTTTCTTCCAATGTCTTTCTACCAGAAGCTCCCATCTGTTTTGACATGTTTGGGTTTTTAACTATTTCAATAAGCATGTCAGACCATTCATTTTCATTGTGGGGAGAAATGACAAATCCTGTTACCTTATGGAAAATGATATCAGACATGGGTCGTATATTGGAAACCAATACTGGTTTACTCTGTTCAAAGGCTTCAAGCATGACAAGACCAAATCCCTCACATAAACTAGGAAAGACAAGTGCCTGGGAAGTAGATATTAGTTGTAATTTTTTATCCTTTGATACAAACCCCGCGAATTTGACATTCTCTTGTAAATTCAATTGGTTTACTAATTCTTCTAAATTTTTTCTATGTGGACCATCTCCAACAATAAATAATGCAATCTTTGGATATTCTTTCCTTGCCAAATTTATGGCCTTGATAACTACTTCGAGATTTTTGTAAAAAACAAGCCTTCCCACATAAACGAACTGGTAGGGATCCTGCTCCATTGTCTTGATGGCATTAATTTCAATTGTGTTTGGAATTACGTAAATGGGGTTTTTCGTTCCCATTTTTAATAGATCATCTTTGGTTGCGTCACTTACTGTATGAATGGCTTTGCACCGCAATTTGATAATCATTTTCTCAAAATAAGGGGCTAGAGTAACATTTAATCTAGAAATGTTACTTTGTTTGCCCCATAATTTCCAGTAATTTTTTCCACACAATGAAAACACATCATGAACTGTTGTAATGTGTGGCTTGCCAGTCAAAGTTGATAGCATAGAGCCAGCTAGTGCCGGAGCAAAATTATTTGAATGAATTATATCTATTTTTTCTTTCCTTATTATGAAAATACATTTTCGTAGTGCACTAAAAGAATATTTTAGATTGTCTCCAAATCCTGGAGGAAGACCTCCCTTGTATTCAAGAAGTGGAGGAACAAATATGATCTTAATATTTTGATGAGAAGGATATGTTTCACCTTTAATTTGATTAGTTATCACCCATACTTTATTACCACTATCTGCAAGTGTCTTTGCCATCAAGCTGAATACGTATTCGCCTCCACCTTTGGTGGTTGAAAAAAACTGAGTAAGCAAAATAATATTCATAATGTTACCACATCATTTGTTCTAGTTTTTAAGCTCTTGTTAATGAGTGAATGATGATTTTTTGTATTTTTCTATAACTTCTGAGGGTTTTCCAATGGACTCAATTACTCCATTATTCAAAAACATGGCCCTGTCACAATGCTTCTCGATAGGTCCCATATCATGGGAAACTAGAATAATTGCTTTACCTTTTTTCTTAAATTCTAATATTGTATCATAGCTTTTTTGTTGAAAACCCAAATCCCCTACTTGTATGACCTCATCAATTATCAATACATCTGGGTCTACTTGCACCGCAGTAGCAAACGCTAGCCTGGCATACATTCCTGAAGAAAAGTTCTTTAATTTTGTATCCGAAAATTTCTCAAGCTCTGCATATTTCATTATTTCATCTACTCTTTCTGCAATTTCCTTTCTTTTGAAGCCAAGCAAAATACCATATTGAATAACATTTGCCTTTGCAGTAAGATCCCCCTGAAAACCTGCACCTAAACCCAAAAAGGGGACTAGAGATCCATTAACGGTGACATTTCCTTTATCGGGCTGATAGACACCTGAGATGACTCGAAGTAATGTAGTCTTTCCGGTTCCATTCTTTCCTATGATTCCAAACATTTCACCTTTCTTTATGGTAAAACTAACATTTTTCAAAACTTCAAGTTCTTCGTAATATTTTCTTCTACTGAACCATCCTATTACACTCTCATAAACAGAATTGCGTTTTTCATGGTATATCCTAAAGGTTTTACACACATTTTCTACTTGTACTGCAACATCTGACATTCTATAACTCCTCGATTAACCTTCTTTCGAATTTTCTAAATATTGCATAACCCATACCCAATATGATAAATGTCGTGATAACTGCAATTTCAATGGATTCCAAAGATGGTATCTTGTTCTCAAGTGTTACTTCGTGGGCCATGTTGACAATTTGAACCATCGGTGAATAGTAGATAATTTTTTGTACGGATACGGGAAGAATTTCAGTTTTGTAAAAAATTGGAGTAAGAAAGAATCCCGCTTGTAATACAACCTTCCAAATAAATTGAATATCTTTGTAACGTATGTTTAACACCGATAAAGGTAAAGAAAGACCAAAGATGAGAGCAAATTCGAGTAGCAAAACTAACGGTAAAAAAATGATGGTAGGAGGTGGGTTGAATTGAAATGCAACCACAAAAATTCCAAATACTATGAACTCAAAAACTAGCATAAGTGAAGAAGTTATCGTTGAGCTAATGGATGGAATCTCTCTTCTAAAATAGATCTGAGTCAGCAAGGACCCTCTTGAAGCAATACTGTTGAGTCCAATTTCGGTTCCTCTAGTTAACATATTCCATAGAATTAATCCAAGGAGAATGTATAAGGGAAAATTCTCTATGTTTGACTTGAATATATTGGTAAATACGATATACAGAACTGACAGCATCAATAGTGGCTCTAAAAATGTCCAAAAAAAGCCTAGAACAGAATTTCTGTATCTTATCTTAAGGTCTGATATTGCAAAGTCAAAGATTAGGTCTCTTTTTCTCCACAATTCTTGAAAAATATTGACCATTTTTTCTTTTACACCTGAAATGAACTCAATATTGGTTCAACATATTTGTATTTGTTATTCTACTTTTATGAATACAAATCCTGTAGCAGACTTTTTATGTTACAATCAAAGAGATGATAAATTGTGATAACTTATTCATGAATTTAGAAAAAGAAAGATTGCTTGTAATTGCTCCACATGCGGATGATGAAACTCTAGGTTGTTTCGGATTAATTAATAAGGTAAAGCAAAATGGTGGTAAAGTTTTCGTTCAGATTCTAACGATGGGCGGATATTCAAAAATAGGATATGGCAGAGTAAAAAAAGAAACTTGGAAAAATGAATTCAACAAAGTAATGAAATTCTTAGATGTTGATGGATTTGATATTGCATTCTATGATAATAATATCAAGCACCTTGATACTATGGCACAGGCAGATTTGATTGAGCTTGTTGAATCAAAGAGTAATGTTTCAATATCAAAAATCAAACCTACAATAGTGGCAATTCCGACAATTTTTTCTACACATCAAGATCATGTACAAGCCTATAGAATTACGCTTTCAGCTTTGAGACCACATCCGCAAAAGACAACATTTTTACCAAAATTAGTAGTCTCATACGAGTCGCCAGAATATTATTTCTGGTCTGCCTATTCGGAATTTGGTACCTTCTCTCCAAACTTCTACTTGCAAATGTCCCATAAAGAAATACAGAAAAAAGTTCAGGCACTTAATTTCTATAAAACACAATTACGAACTGATCAGAGGGATGGTAATCATGTTATAGCATTGGCTGACATTAGAGGTAGTGAGATAGGTACTACATACGCCGAGGCGTATCACATTCACAGAATTTTCATATGACTCTCGGCACTAATCTCGACAGGTAAAAAAATGAATAAAGAACATCCACAAATAATTGCAAAAAATATACAGATTGGTAAAAATGCATCCATAAACAAAAGCGCAAAAATTACCTGTAAATCGTTATGGATAGGTGATGGTGTAAAAATTGAGAAGGACGTAGAGCTACAGGCAAATGCCATTGAAATAAAAAATAATTCAGTCATAGGTTCAGGTACTAAAATTTTTAGTGAAAAAATAAAGATAGGCTATAATTCTAAAATTGCAGATAATTCTAATATTTTTACAATTGAGATCTTTGCTATAGGTGATAGATCTAATATGTGCGTCTGTCATGTTAGAGGTAGAAATGTAAACATAGGCAATGACTTTTTTTCTATAGTGGAGTCAAGTCACATGCTTGTAATTGGAGGTGGCGGTTCACTTCTTCCTACCAGTAATTTATCCATAGGTAATAGGTGTACAGTTAACGATTGTTCTATTAACATAGCAATGCCAATTAAAATTGGAAATGATGTAGGAATCAGTACTGGTGTAAAATTCTTTACTCATTATTTTTGGAATTCGATCTTTGAAGGCTATCCACAAAAATTTGCTGGCATTACAGTATCAGATGGTTGTATTATAGGAGCAGAGTCATTTTTTTTACCTGGTGTTGTGATAGGCACTGATTGTATAGTTGCAGCAAGAAGTGTTGTCACAAAGACTTTCCCATCTAATTCTATGATAGGGGGTAACCCTGCCAAGATCATAAAGCGAAATTACAAAAAAACAATTTCTACAAAGAAACGAATTGATATGATAAAATCCACATTGAAATGGTATTGTGATATATTGAAAACAAAAGGCTTTACAATTGATGAAGTTGCTCATAATGGTTTAAAGTATGTAGTAACTGATAAGAGAAAAATTTCGACAACAATATTGTACTTTTCTGAACTTAGGAAAATGAAAAAATTCCAGAATTCAATAGTTATAACATTCCAAGATCTTCCAATCTCTGCAGGTCTTACAATAATTAATCTCAAGAGAAAAAAAATTCAAGGTTTAGAAAATGAACTAACTGATGATTTGAGAGATTTTCTACGAAAAGTGGGAATTCGTATATTTTCAGAAAGAAAATTCAGGTCTATTGTACCAGTAGTGAATGTCTGAAATGAGCGCACCAAAAATAGTTGCTATGTATAGAATAAAAAATGAGGAAAGGTGGATTGAAAAATCACTAGAGGCTGTTGTTGATATATGCAATGAAATTGTTATACTTGATGATGGTTCAACAGATGATACCATTAAGATTTGTAAGACTTTTGATAAAGTAGTAGATATACACCATCAAACAGGATTACCGTTTGATGAAACGCGTGACAAGAATACTCTTCTTGATATGGCAAAGACGAGAAAACCTGATTTTATACTAACACTTGATGGCGATGAAATCATACAAAAACATGCAAAAGATATTCTATTTGAAGAACTGACAATTATTTATCCGGATTCTCCAATGTATGAATTTCAGGCATTCAACATATGGGACAAACCAAATCAGTATAGGTATGATGGAATTTATAGTAATCTTTGGGCTAAAAAATTAATCAGAATGTCAAAGCAACCAAAAGATATGCATTTCAAAGAGACTCAATTTCCTGGTAATTCTCATTGTCCTGCAATTCCTCAAAATGCAATAGGCACCGATTGCTCTATAAGAAGTAAAATGAAAATATTTCATTATGGTAATTATGATGAAAAACTTCGCCAACAAAAATATAATTTTTACAAGAATATTGATCCAGATAATGTTGATTTTGATGGTTACATTCACATTATATCTGGAAAGGGTAAATTCTCTGGAAAAAATGGCATAGAACTTAGAACGTTTCCCAATGATGTATTTATCAAAGATATAAAATGAAAGTTATCATTGATTATGTGATATAATCCTAAAACTTGAATAACAAAAGGAATGAATAACTGTTGGACCATATGAATCAAAATTTTGAAAACCTTCTGCAAACTGCATATGAATTTTACAAAACAGGTAAGCATTCAGAAGCAATATCTTACTTTGATAAAGTACTAGAAATTGATTCACATGAATCTGCATCTATAAATAATAAAGGAATAATCTCTATTAATCTTGGTAAGTATGAACAAGCTATATTATATTTGAATAAAGCTTTGGAAATTAATTCAAATGATGTTCAACTATTGAGCAGAAAAGGTTTTTCCCTTACTTTACTAGGTAAGCATTCAGAAGCAATATCTTACTTTGATAGATCTTTAGAAATTGATCCTAATGATTCTATATCAATACGTAATAAGGGTATGACGTTACTTAACCTTGGCAAATACGAACAAGCAATATCTTACTTTGATCATGCGTTACAAGTTGATCCAAATGACACTGAAATATTGCTCAGTAAAGGACTTGCACTAGAAGTACTTGGCAACCATAATGATTCTGTACCTTATTATTTGAAAGCGTTAAAAATTGATCCAAACAATGCAGAACTTTTACGTAACGTGGGCTTTTCTCTCATTTTACTTGGAAAACACATTGACGCGATATCCTACTTTGACAGAGCTTTAGAAATTAATCCTAATGATTCTGTAGCATTACATGGAAAAGAATGGATCTCCGATATGACATTCATGGGACAGGTGGAAGCATTACAAAACATAAACCTAGAAAACCGAAAGTTAATTGATCAATATGTTAACAAAATAAATTTTCTAGTAAAAGAAGTAGAAACACTGCAAAATATAAACATAAAAAACCAGAAAATAATAAATGGTTTATAACAAAACAAGAATCGAAATTAAAATGCTACTTTTTTATCAGGTAGTTTCCTAGTGCCATGACATCTAATGCAGAATTATTAAATGTAGATATTGCAATCTCTGGATTGTATACAATGGGGTAACCATGAAGATTAAATGAGGTATTGAGAATGCCACCAATTCCTGTTTTGGCCTCAAATGATTTTAATATTTTATCATATCCAAAATTATAATCTGAATCAACCGTTTGTGGTCTACACGTAAAATCATACGGATGTATACCTGCAATTAGATCATCTCTCTTGATAGTGGTATCAAACGCCATTATCATGTAGGGAGATATCGTAGCATTTACTAAATAATCATCAATTCTAGATGCAAGTATTGAAGGGGCAAATGGCATCCAAAAGTCTCTCATCTTTATTGCTTGATTAATTTTCCTTATTATTTTAGAGTCTTTTGGGTTTGCTAGGATTGATCTATTGCCAAGTCCTCTAGGGCCCCATTCCATACGACCACTAAATCTGGCTATAACTGATTCCGGTTTTGCAAGTAATTCACCAACTTCAGTATCTATATCATCGATATATTCTGCTTTATCTAACATGTCATGTTTCTTTAAAATTTCTTTAATGTGTTCATTTGTAAATGAGGTTCCAAAATAAATGTCTTTGAGAGGTATCTTGATAGGGACTATGCCATCTTTTAATGCAATTTCAAAATATGTTGCCAAGGCAGCTCCTACAGCAATACCATCGTCTCCTGCTGCTGGACAAAAGAATACTTCATCAACCTGTTCAAGCGCTAGAATTTCTTTGTTAGCTTTGACATTAAGAAAATCTCCACCAGCACAGGAAATCTTTCTTATGCCTGTCTTATCTATGGCGTTACAAACCCATCTTGTTATTAATTTCTCAAACCATGATTGTGTGGCAGCAGCAATATTGTCGAATCTCTGTCCATCAAGAAGATTTTTTAATTTTTTTTGAATTGATGGCATAAATGCATCCATCTGATTTCTAAATTTTAATGGATTAGATTTGTCAAGATCGATCATTTTCATAATATGTTCTATGCAATAATCGGCCCTTCCAAATGGTGCCAAACCCATTACTTTGTATTCATGATCCCCCGGATTCATACCCAAGTAAGCAGTTATCTCGCTGTAGAAGCAGTATCCTAGCGAATTATAGTAATCTGATTCAGATCCCTCTACTCTTTGTATCTGACCTTTATGCCCTATGCTTATCGTGCTACTTAATCCATCACCAGCTGCGTCAGCAGTTAGAATCAAAACTTCTTCGCTTAAATCCCATGGACTAAGATAATATGCAGTTGCAGCATGAGCTAAATGATGTTCAACAAAAAATATTTCTTTTAGAGGGACACCTATTTGCATCAGGATTTTCTTAATTTCATCAATCTTTCTAAATCTGTGTAAGTGTGACACAAAGCTTTCTGTACTTTTTGCATGTGATGTTGGAGAATTGTAATCAAAATAAAGCTGCAGATAATAGGGACTGTCAAATGGTTTGTAACTAGATGTATTTGTTATTCCAGATATGGCTACTGCATCAACTTGTAAAGGATCAAGTTGTGAGATGGTGAAAACTTCCTTTATGCTTTCAGTAGGTGTTCCTCCATAATGTTTTATATTTCTAATTCGTTCTTCACTAATTGCAGCTAATATCTTACCATCTTGTATGAGCGCAGCACCCGAATCATGACCATCATTAATTCCTAAAATTGTGATTGATTTTCTAGGCACACAGTACGTTCTTTACCCCTTACATTAATTTTTTATCTATTACTTGTGTTTCTATTTTCTATTAGAAATCTATGGAATATCCACCGTCTAATACAAGGACCAACTATCCAATTAAATAATTGGATGAAAGTAGAAATTCTTACTTCATTGTGAATGAAAACCTATATTGGTATAATAAACCAAAAATAACAGCCAAATGACTGAAAATATGCCTACAACTGATACTAAATACAGATTATCTCCGATAAATCTAGAAAACCCATCAAACGCTCATGATTTTCTCATCTTGCTTACTGGGATTAACAAAAAAGTATTAGAGTTGGGACCAGCTTCTGGCTATCTATCAAAAATCCTCAAAGATCGAGACTGTCACGTTACTGGAATAGAAATAGATCCAGTTCTTGCAGAACAAGCAGAACAATTTCTAGACAAAATTATTGTAGGCGATATTGAAGAACTTGACTTACATAAACTCCTAGGTTCTAAAAGATATGATGTAATACTAATTGGAGATGTGCTTGAACATCTCAAAAATCCAAAGAAGGTGTTAGAAAAATTACATGACTTCTTAAATGATAACGGATGTTTGGTTTGTTCAATACCAAATATTGCACATGGAAGTATAAGACTCAAACTATTAAATGGAGAATTTCGATACAAATCTACAGGACTACTTGATGAAACACATTTGCATTTCTTCACTTTAGATTCTATACTTTCCATGTTTCATTCCTCTGGTTATTCTATAACAGAATTACGAAGAGTCACGGTAGATATTTTTGGTGGAGATGGTGCAGATTTAAAACCATACATAATACCGGGCGAACTAATCCAATCAATTTTAATGGATCCTGAGGCTACCGTATTCCAGTATGTGTTTAGAGCAATTACAACTCAAAATGGTAAACACGAACTAAACTGGTTGGATAATTTTTCAAAAGACATTACTACAGAACAACTGAGAAATAAGATTGAATATCATAAAACATTAATCGAACAATTACAAAGCATCAATCTAGAACATCAGAAAACTATTCAGGAAAACGTAAATAAAATAAATAGACTCGCACAAGATGTTGAAACACTTCAAAAAATTAACCTTGACAATCAAAATAAGATTCAAGAATCTTCTGAGTTAATAACTGAATTCTCAAAGGAGGTATACGCACTTCAAAAAATTAACCTTGAACAAAATTCTCTAGTAGAAAAACTTCAAAAAATTAACCTTGACAATCAAAATAAGATTCAAGAATCTTCTGAGTTAATAACTGAATTCTCAAAGGAGGTATACGCACTTCAAAAAATTAACCTTGAACAAAATTCTCTAGTAGAAAAGCTACAATCTAAAATTATCATTGATGAAATTACTCTTGCCGAGAGGGAATCCAGAATTACCAACCTACAAGTTGCAATAGTAAACTACCAAAATATTATAACCGATATTCACCAAAGCTTTGTCTTAAGAATGCTCCACCAGTATGACAAAACAATAGGTAAATTTATTCCATTAAAACCAAAAAAATATACCAAATCAAACAAAGTACAATCTACACAAGAAGAGCATCTGGCAAATACACAAAAAGCAACACAAGATACAAAATTATACAAAAAGGATATCATTTGCTTTCCTATCATAAATTGGGATTATAGATTTCAAAGACCACAGCATATAATGACTGAATTCGTAAAAAACGGACACAGAATTTTCTATCTAACAGTAAATTTAAGAAAGCTAGATAAACCATATGAAATCAAACAACTATCTGAAAACATATTTCAAATCGAATTTAATTCACCAAAATTCTTTGATATATACAAAGATATATTCGATGAATCACTAATTTCGAAAGTTCTAGAATCCTTTCAAATATTTAGTAATGAATTAAAACTCGATGCAGTATGCTTTGTTGAATTTCCTACATGGACTCCCTTGGTGTTAGAATTAAAGAAACAATTCAATTGTGGAATAATCTTTGATTGTCTAGATGATTTTACAGGATTTAGCAATGTCATAAAAGAAAGAGAGAAAGAAGAAAAAACTTTAGTAAAAAATAGTGATCTTGTAATTGCTACCGCCTCTTATTTGTTAAAGAAAGTTATGAAAGAAACTAGCAAGACTCTATTCTTACCAAATGCATGTGAATTTAGTCATTTTAATAGAATTTCAAGTGATAGACCTTTACGAGATTATAAAAAACCGATAATTGGGTTTTTTGGATCAATAGCAGATTGGTTTGACAATAATTTAATTGAATTTGTGGCAGAAAAAAGACCTAATCTTACATTTGTATTCATTGGACATACATTTGGTTCGGATATTCGTAAGTTGCAGCAATTGAAAAATGTTCACTTTCTTGGAGAACGACCGTATTCCGAGCTGCCAAATTATCTTCATGAATTTGATGTCTGTCTGATACCATTCAAAGTTACACCACTTATCATAGCTACCCACCCAGTGAAGATATATGAGTATCTTGCTGCCGGAAAAGCAGTAGTTACTACAGATATCCCAGAATTGTTACCAATGGATAATCTGTGTTATATTGCAAAAAACAAGCAAGATTTTCTGGTAAAAATAGATCTAGCATTGAAAGAAAATGATGAGAATTTAGTTCAAAGGAGAATGGATTTTGCATCCAAAAATACCTGGGAACAGAGATTCTCAGACTTGTATTCTGTGCTAAATAAAATTCCATCCTTGGACATATTGCATCATAACTGAGTACTGAAAATTGTTCAGGAAAATGTTAACAAAATAAATCATATGATAAAGAAGTATACACACTTTAAAAATTAATTTTGAAAACGAAAGAAAATTAATTGATAATCATTCATCACCTTATTTTTCTTATCCAGAAACTTGCTCCACGTAATATCTTATAATCATAAACTTTCAGTAATGCATCTCGATGATAGTTTATTATACGATTAAGAGGCAAAATGATTTCAAAATCAGTATTTCCTATAAGAAAGGCATGTAACATATATTGCTCATTCCAAAATAATAATAGATCCTTTATCCAATCCACGGGCATGTGGAATGGCAAAAAAATGTCATGTATATGGATTAATACTCCCTTTTTTAAGTTTGGAAGTACCTCTAATAATAAATAGTTTACATCGGAGCCTATTTTAGAAACATGAGTACTGTCTATGAACAAAATATCATTCTCATCTAATTCTTGAAAAGTAGATATCGGAATTTCTTGTACAGGTTTTTCTATTAATCTCTGATAATAATGTGATCCATCTTTCAAAATCTTTGGAGGGAATGGATCAATACAAGTTATACTTGTAACTTCGTTTTTTATAGATGCCATGGATGCTATTTTTGTAGATTGACCACTTCCAATTTCGATTATTCTCTTTGGCATAAAATATCTGATTATTGCATAATAGATAGCTGAATCATGGTATCCAAATACATGATTATGAGGATCAAATTTACCTTCTTGAACTATTTGTTTAAATTCGCTTGAATATTTTGATAATTCATCGAGTAAACTTAATCCAACTTCTTCATTCCAGTTTATTCCAGCATTGTACTTTTTTTCCCAAATTTCATCTGGTAGTTGACTTACAGTGGGTAAAACACTATAAAAATGAGGTTTTAAAATGTGGATTCCTATCTTCTCAGCAGACCTAAAGAGATTCCGTTGATTTGGCGCATCTTGCATGTGAATAGTATCAATAATTTTTAATAACTTCAACGCTATTTCAAGACGATGTTCATCGCTGATTAGAATTTTAGAGGACCACATAGCAGAGAAAACCTCCTGGTTTAAAGATTCTAGCATCTTACTAATGCTATTGTATGGATTGGATGGTGGTGGGCTTTTTGATTTTGTATCGTGTTCACTATAATCCATGCGAACAAAATCTTCTCAATTACAAATATTAGTTTCTATGATAAATTATTCAAAATAGGCGTTATCCTAAATACTCCATTAATTGCAAACTGTCATCGAATTAATGACTTGGTTATCTCACTATCCATGATTATAAATATTGAAAGAAGTTAGTTTGCGTATTGGATAATCTACTTGTTTCTATAATAATAGTTAACTGGAATGCTGGCAAGTATCTGACCGATTGTATCACTTCTCTTGAAAATCAAACCTATGAAAATTTTGAGATTATTATGGTGGATAACAACTCTTCTGACAATTCCGTAGAATTTATAGAAAAAAATTTTCCCAAAGTACATATTATAAAAAATAAATCAAACGTTGGTTTTGCAGAAGGAAATAACATGGGAATAAAAAATTCAACAGGTGACATCATAGCTCTTTTTAATCCTGATGCAAAAGCAGAAAGAAATTGGCTATCAATTATAGTTTCAGTACTACAAAGTTCAGAAAAAATAGCCGCAGTATCAGGCAAAATGTATTACATGGGAGATCAATATGGCAAGGACGCAGTATTCTGTACTTGGCCTAAGATTGATCAATATTCAGCCATGGCATATAATTTTCATGATCATGAGCCTACATCAAAAGTAGATTACCTAACAGGTGGTGCGATGATGGTAAAAAAGAGTGTTATTGATAAAATAGGTCTTCTTGATAGTGATTATTTCATGTATTTTGAGGAGACTGATTGGTGCGCAAGAATGATTCGAGTAGGATATGATCTAATTTATACTCCTGATGCGATTGTATGGCATATCGTATCAGCTACCATTTCAGAATCTGACAAAAAAATCTACTTTATGGAAAGAAGTAGGATTCGATTTGCATTAAAAAATTTTGATGCATCATTTTTACCTATTTTTATTTCAAACATATTGGTGGAATCCACAATTATTTTCCTACGAGATATTAAAAATAGGAGTCTTTCAAGAAGTAAGATCAGATTACAAGCAATATGCTGGAATCTCTTTCATCTAAAAGACACAATTGAGAATAGAAAAAAGGATATGTCGCTTTTAAAAAAGAATGGAGTCATCAAGTCTTATAACAAATCTCTTCCTCTGCGAGGATTAAAAATAAAATAAACTTCTCAAACCGCGTTAAATCATCTCATCTTTTCTACTTGATTGTTCTCTGCGCATTTGAGATTTTTTAAAATTAACAAACCAGTAATTGTGATCAAAATAAGCAAAATCATGACTGGAATTATTCCTCCTGTACAGTATAGAAAATTGTCAACAAAACATCCTGTAGTTTTGGTGATTGGACTGGGAATCTTAGAGCCAAAATCAGTTACTAAAACTTTCAAATGTTCTACGATGGGCGAATATTGAGGTACCCAAGCCCAATAATCGAAAGCATTCTTTTTTGTAAGAAAACCCTCCATATCCCATCCGTAAATATAGCCAGTAAAATACCAAACAAGAGAGCCCAATAGGTTTACTATAAACCCACAAATTGATAATATTACAAATGAAAACTGTAGAACAGATCTTTTTTTCATATTGACAAGCAAATATCCTAATGATATTGAAGCTAAAGGTAAGAAGGGAATAAAATAACGTGGCCCCCAACATCCAAAACCACTCCAAAAAGGTTGTGTCTGTGTTCCGAAAAATATCCAGATTATGGCAAAAGAATAAGATGATAACATGAACAATCCTTTGTTAACTTTGTACATTCTATAAAACGATAAAGGCAATAATACAGCTAATGGGAAATAGAAAATCAAGCCCCATCCAGGACTAAATAACAATCCAAGTAAACCTACTAAATCGGTATGAGTTGATAAATTCTCAAACCCTCGATAACCAAAATTGGTAAAGGAGTCATATTTGTAATAGTTAATGGCTAACTGTATTGAAGATGTAAGGATTGATAATATTAGGAAGTATATTACTGGACGATAACTCTTTAATTTCCATACTCCATAAATCAAAAACCCTGGAATCAAAATGATAGAGCTGGGATGGATTAATATTGAAAGTCCAAGAAAGAATCCTGCTAACGAAGAATTGAGTATCTTATTCTTTTTCTCTACTCTTAATAGAAAATAAATAGAAGAAATTAATGTTAAAGCAATAGCTGGTTGTAAGAAAAATGAAGTGTTGTATGGCCAAATAAAAGATGTAACACTAAAAGATAAAGCAATTATAAAACCAATTTTTCGTGATGAGAACATCTTATTTCCTAGGAAAAATAATACTAAACTAGTTAGTGACAAAATGACTGAATTTATAAAAAATGGCACAAATTGTGTTGGCTCTATATTCAAAACTGATGAAATTGCATACCATGGTACTGCAAGAGCTGGACCTAGTACCCCACCAGGTATATAGAAGGGATGTTTTATTCCATTCTGATAATCATCATATAAGTTTGGAACCCAAACCTTGAGGTAGTTTTTAATGTTATAATCAAAATTTAGTGTTTTAACTCCAGGTGATGTCGGATCTAGCTTTATTGAATGTTTTAAAAACATGTTTTCGGCCACTAGATAGTAAAAATTCCCATCATAGGAGTCAAAATGTCCACCAGTGCTAGCAAAATTAATCAAAAGAAAAAAGACGAATATGTAAACGGCTATTTTTTTGTTCAAATAACCAAAAACCTAGCTTGAATAACCGCCATCCAAAACAAATGTCTGTCCAGTTAAATAATCAGAGGAGATGAGAATGTTGATTAGTTCGAAAATTTCATTGGGATGTCCCAGCCTCTTTGATGGTATGTCAGTAATTATCTTGTTCTTTACTTCCTGACTGAAATCATTGAACATGCCAATATCAAAGTAACCAGGTGCTATTGCATTCACTGTAATGTTGTATTTTGCAACTTCTTTTGCCAGTGATTTGGTAAAACCAATTATTCCAGCCTTAGATGCCGAGTAATTTGCAGCGCCAGCTACTCCCTTAAACGCAGTAAAAGATGATATATTGATAATTCGTCCAAACTGTTGTTTTTTCATCTGGGGCAGTACGGCTTTACTAAAATTGAATACTCCTGTCAAATTTGTATCTATTACATTTTGCCATGATCTTGGGTTCATATTGGTTACAGTTTCATCTATGTGAATTCCTGCATTGTTTATTAAAACATCAATCCTCCCAAATTGTTTGATGGTTTTGTCTGTGACATTTTTTGTATCCATGAAATTTGCTACATCTCCTTTTATGGCCTTAACATTCCCAATCTGAGATAATTTCTTTACTAGTTTATCGGCTTCCATTTTTTTTCTATGATAATTTATTATAATGTTAAATCCAGCCTGGACAAGGGACTCTGCTATGTGGGAACCTAGACCAACAGAAGAACCAGTTATTATTGCAGTTTTCTTATCAGCATAGTTAGTTTTCATGTGTTTGCTATGAAATACGTTCTACTTCAACCATGTCTAAACCAAATCCCATAGTAATTCCAATGAGCAATCCCTTGCCATTACTAGAATTATTTTTAGTGAATGCCTTATTCATCACGGTGGGTATGCTGCAACCAGTCAAATTTCCATACTCTCGTAGTGTTTCATAAGATTCTTGAATCTGATCATTTTTTAATCCGTATACATCTCTGAATCTATCCAGAATCTTCATACTTCCTGTATGAATCATCACCTTCTCCATATTTGACATGTATGATTGGGCAGCATGTTGATCAAAGGAATCTATACTTTTTCCTAATGATCTCATCATCACTTTTTTTGAATATTCTAGTGCTAAATCTATAACATTGTGACCTGCAGTCAACTCGTATTCATACAAATGATTCGAATATTGTCCATTTAGCTGAACGCATGCTTTCCTGTAATCATTTTTCTCAAAGTTTACTGCATGAGTAAATTTGCCTATCTTGATCATATTTGAGCCATTCTGAACTTTCCTTAATACAAAAGCTACAACACCATCGCCAAAAAGAAAAGAAAACATTGTGGCAACCCATTTCTTTATCTGCTTTTCTCGATCATACTGTTCTTCACCTATCTCTTTTGGATTTCTTACAGTCATGTTGTCCTTCAAATGTGGAAGATACCAACCAGAATTGCAGCCAGAAATTACTACTAGTACATTGTCATTATCATCTCGTACTAAATTCTTGCCGAGCTCAAGAACTTTGGGAAAAGTGGAACACGCCATTCCTTGAATATTAAAATGTGGAGTAAAGTTAGACAAGCCAATTTTTCTTACAAGTATGGAGCTTAGGCCTGGGCTCAGATAATCATTATTTTCTGATGCGGCCACAATACAAGTGATATCATCTGGTTTTAAACCCAAATTTGATATGCATTTTTTTGCAACCTCTGATGCAAGATCTGAAATTGGCTCTTTGTGGTCTTCTGAAGAAGGTCTCGTCCCTTCAGAATTGAGAAGATAATGTTCAATTGGCCTGACAAAATACCTTTGATCAACTCCTAATTGCATTATGTTTTCCTTGACGTTATCAGATAACTTGTTACCCAAAATATCGAACATTTCTTTAGTAGTATATTTGAATTCAGGATAGGCGCGCTCAACTCCAATTATTCCAACATCGTCATTCATGTGAAATTCCTACTCCTTACAATTATGGGATTCATTTTATAGCTTACTTTTATCATCGGGCGTGTCATTTTTTGCATCTCTTCCTAATTTCTCAAAATTCTTAATCATATATGTTACACTGGGATCAGGAAATTCTTCTGGGGATAGTGTAAGGACACCTCTAAAAAATGGCTTTGTAAATTTTAAGACTAATGCTAGTACGGACATTCCAATTATGTTATTAAAAATTCCTAGGAATCGTGATACAATTTTGCCTTTAGGTCTCAATATGAGTATAATCACGTCTCTAACTATACTGGGTGAATAATGGATTCTAAAAATTGGATAGAAACCATAAAGATCATGTAGCTTGATTGCTCTGTGGTTTTCTGGGTTTCTAGAACCAGAAATGAAAGAATATCCTCGTCTTCGAGCTTCATCTAGTGTAGCTCCTAACAAAATTTTCCCTAATCCCTTTCCTTGAAATCCTCCTGCTATCTGAAGTGATGGCACATTGAATAATCCGCCCACACCACCAGCTCCGATTATTTTACCATCTTGTTCTTCAATGACTAGAAAATCGCAAGCCCCAAGGCTTTGCATTTCTTCGTATAATCCAGATTTTTTTAACTCTTGGATTATGTTTTCGTTAATATCTATTATTCTCATTTTGGCATTTTTATTCTATTATGTTTATTATTATATTTTGTGTAATTTTTATGAGCTGTTTCTCTTAAAGTATAATCTAAACCATAATTTCAACGCTGGAATGAGATACTTCTTGATATCATTCATGATATGAAAGAATTACTCTTCAGGAATCAACTTT
>Ga0307373_10001511_pt1 | contig 43642 bp, 40 predicted proteins | sample OX2MG_FD_202534 | JGI IMG/M metagenome (GOLD analysis project Ga0307373, IMG submission 202534) | Soil microbial communities from Risofladan, Vaasa, Finland - OX-2 | ecosystem: Environmental > Terrestrial > Soil > Coastal area > Acid sulfate soil | place: Finland: Risofladan, Vaasa | collected...
GAAGCCGATTACCTCACGAGAGGCTATGGCGTCATGTCCGCGATCGACGACCTGTTGTTTCGCCTGAAGCCTATTTGAGTCACCGACTTCGTCGGCCTCAATGAGGCAGGCACGATGCGCGCCTCTGCCCTGAAGTGACCTTGTTTCGCATCGCAATCGATCCGACTACAGCGATTGCGCCGGCTACGGCCGTAATGGGCCACGCGATAGCGACGGTATGAGACAGTTTGGTCGGAAATGGTGCTTGATCAGAAATGGCCTCTGACTAGGGACAATACTTGGAGGCGGCGCCCGGATTCGAACCGGGGTACGGGGCTTTGCAGGCCCCTGCCTAAACCACTCGGCCACGCCGCCGTGAGAACAGGGCGGTCAGCCTAGTGGGACTTGCCCTAGCGCCTGAAACGGTGGATCAACCAGAAGACGCCGGCGATGAGCGCCACCACGACGGCAAGCTTCACGAAGAAGAAGATGATGCCGACGATGCTGCTCAGGACCCAGAAGGCAATGATCGCCCCGAGGATGCCCACGGCGACGACGGCGGCACCATGGCGCACGGTCAGCGGTCGCTTGGTCTCTCGACGAACTACCTCTTTGCTCACAGCCCCAATGCTACGTTCCCGCAATGGCCCCTGACACGTCGCTCCGGGAACGGCGTCGAAGGCTCCTCGCCCGCCCCGACCTCCAGGGTGACGAATTCTGCCGGGCCTACTCCGACGAGGCAGACGAATGGCTCTCCGCCCTGGCCGACCATGCCGTGGGAGAAACCACGCGTCACCTGGCACTTCTTGCAGTGGGGGGCTACGGGAGAAGCTCGCTTAGCCCTTACAGCGACCTCGACGTCGTGCTCCTTCATTCCGGTCATCGCGACATCAAGGCGGTGGCCGACGCCATCTGGTACCCGGTGTGGGACGAGGGGGTTCGTCTCGATCATTCGGTTCGAAGGCCGAGCGAAGTGCTCGCCGCAGCCGCGGATGACGTACGCGTCGCACTTGGCCTGCTCGATGCCCGCCTGGTCTGGGGGGATCCCAAAGCGGCCGGTCCCCTCATTGCCGACGCACGCACGGCGTGGCGCGATTCGCTGGGCACGCGCTACCTGCCCGACCTGCAGGCCCAGATGGACGAACGTCATGCCCTCGCAGGAGACGTTGCCTTCCTCCTCGAGCCGGACCTGAAAGAGAGCCACGGCGGTCTGCGTGACGTGAGCGTGTTGCGGGCGATCTCGGCCTATGCGCCCCTGCTGGCGGACTATGCCGATCTGGAATCCCTCGACGAGGCAACGTCCGTTCTGACGAGGGTCCGGGTGGAGCTCCATCGGATCGCCCAACGCGAACAGGACAAGCTGCTGCTCCAGGATCAGGATCAGATCGCCGCCGCGTTGGCCTTTGCCGACGCCGATGCCCTCATGGCGGCGGTCTCGACGGCAGGACGGCAGATCGCCTGGGTCAGTGACGACGTCTGGCGCCGCCGTCGGTTGTGGGACCCGACCCCCAAGCCACGCCGCCGACGGCGCCGGGGGGGAGGAGGGCGATCGAACGCCGGGAAGAGCGGGCGGGACGACACCGTGGACCTCGGTCCGGACATGGTCGACGTCGGCGGTGAGATCGCACTGCTCCCGACCGCCGCGGTCTCAGAGGACACGTCAATCGCGTTCCGTCTGGCGGCCACCGCCGCCGAGCTCGACCAGCCCATCGCAAAAGGGTCACTGCATCGGTTGGCCGACCGGATGCCGCCCCCGAGCGACCCCTGGGATCCCGAGCTCCTTGGCTCCTTGACCCGCCTGTTGGCGGCCGGACGCCCGGCCATCGACAAGATCGAGTCGCTCGATCAGCACGGCCTCCTCGTGCGGATCATCCCCGAGTGGGCCGCCGTCCGGAACAAGCCGCAGCGCAACGCCTATCACACCTATACGGTCGATCGTCACCTGTTGGAAGCCGCCGCGTTGGCTTCCGAGCTCACAGGATCGGTCGAGCGGCCCGACCTCTTGCTGATCGGCGCGCTGCTCCACGACATCGGGAAAGGCTTCCCTGGTGACCACACCACGGCCGGGATGGAGGTCGTAGGACTCCTGGCGACCCGCATGGGCTTCGGGCAGGACGACATCGAGATACTGGTGGACCTGGTGCGCCACCACCTCCTGCTGCCGGACACCGCCACTCGTCGCGACCTCGACGACCCCACCACCGTGGCCAACGTCGCCCGGGCGGCGGGAAACCGAGTGACGCTGCACCTCCTCGGTGCCCTGACCGAAGCCGACAGTCGCGCCACGGGGCCCTCCGCCTGGGGGCCATGGAAGGCAGGACTGGTCGCCGAGCTGGTCCGGCGGGCCGATCTCGAGCTGGCCGGCGAGACGCCGTCCGGTGGAACGGTGCTGATTCCTGAGGCCTACCGGACCCTCATGGAAGAAGTGCGCATGAGCGGGCTCCCCTCGGTCTCCCTCGACCCCCCGCAGGTGGTCGTGGCGGCCCCCGACCGCCCCGGACTGCTGTCTGACGTCGCCGGTGCGTTGGCCCTGCACGGTCTGGACGTGCGCGCCGCGAACGTGAGCGGCGAGAACGGCGTGGCCGTCGAGGTGTTCACGGTGGAGGTTGCCCGCGGCACCTGGCCGGACACGGCCCGGCTCCGGGAGGACCTGGCTGAGGTCCTGGCCGGAAAGCTGCCGATTGAGGAGCGGCTGTCGGAACGAGGGCGCGTCTACCCCGTCCGGCGACGGTCGGCCGCGCACGTGCTGGGAGCCGACGTGCACGTCGACAACGACGCGTCCGACAGCGCCACGGTGCTCGAGGTGCGGGCACCGGACGAGGTCGGACTGCTGCATCGGATCACCCGTGTCCTGTTCGAGGCCAACCTCGATGTCGTCTCGGCCCGTGTCTCCACTCTGGGCGAGCTGGTGGTCGACGCGTTCTACGTACGTGAGAACAACGGGACGAAGGTGACAGACCAGGCGCGCCTGGACGGGATCACGACCGCGATTTGGGACTCGGTGCGGGCTTGAGCTGCCAAGACCACTGGTAGCATCTATATTGCCATGGCCTCAGGAAAGCACTCCCGCAAGAAGGCGCCCAAGAAGGAAGGCAAGAGCACGCGCCTCTGGGTCGTCGTCGTCGGTGCCCTGACCCTGGCGCTGGCCGCCGCCGGTATCGTCCTCATCTCCCGTAACCACAACACGCCCGCCTCTGCGACAACCGCGGCCCCGCCCGCCGCGTTGCGCGTGCTGAGTACGTCGCCGGCCGGTGACAGTGCGCCGGGTGACGCCACCATCTCGGTCCAGTACTCCACCGATCTCGCACCGGGGAGCCCCATGCCGACACTCTCGCCGCCCGTGGCGGGCCAATGGGCAGTGTTGTCGCCCTCACTCCTCCAGTATCAAGCGACGGCGCCGCTGGTGCCCGGCACGGTCGAGACGATCACGATTCCCGGTGGGCCTACCGGCACGACCGGCTCGCGCGGCCAGCACCTGGACCTCGCGTTCACCTCTTCCTTCACCGTCGCTCCCGGTTCGACCCTTCGCCTGCAGCAGATGCTGGCCGAGCTGGGCTACCTGCCTCTCAACTTCACGGCGGCCTCACCTCTCACCTCTCCGACCCAAGAAGGGGCGGCGCAAGCGGGAACCTTCACGTGGCGTTGGGCCGACCAACCTTCCTCGCTGACCTCGCTGTGGACACCGGGCACCTACAACGTGATCACCAAGGGTGCGGTGATGAACTTTGAAGCGCAGCACAACCTCAAGGTCGATGGCGTGGCCGGGCCCGCGGTATGGGGTGCCGTGCTGACCGCGGTGGAGAGCGGCCAGGGCGATGCCCTCCCCTACGACTACGTCTCTGTGAGCAAGACGTTGCCCCAGACCACGACCGTTTACGAGAGCGGCTCCGCCGTCTACCAGACCTTGTCCAACACCGGTGTCGCCGCGGCCCCCACCGCAGATGGCACGTTCCCCGTGTACGCCCGCTACACGGTTACCACCATGTCGGGGACCAACCCGGACGGTTCCAAGTACGTCGACCCCGGTATCCCTTGGGTGAGCTACTTCAACGGCGGCGACGCGCTGCACGGCTTCCCACGGGCCAGCTACGGCTTCCCCCAAAGTGTGGGCTGTGTCGAGATGCCGATCGCCAATGCCGCGATCGTCTTCCCTCTCACCCCACTGGGCACCCTGGTGACAGTCTCTTAGCCGCACGCCTCCGGGGATGCCCCCTCGGTCGGTGTTGGCCCACCTAACCTCTCCCTCCAGTGCGCATCGTCAGCATCGTCGGAAAGGTCCTGATCGGGGCGGGGATCATCCTGTTGCTCTTCGTGGCCTACCTCGTGTGGGGAACCGCCCTCCAGCAGTCCCACACCCAGAACGTGCTCCGTTCCAGCCTCGAGCACAAGGCACACAGCACGCAGGTGCGCGACGCGTTGGCCCAAACCGCCACCCAGGACAAGCTCCCCACGGGCCGCCCTGTCGTGGCCCCGACCACGGCGTCGCCCCCCGAAGGTTCGCCTGTGGGCGAAATTCGCATCCCCGCCATCGGCATCGACCAGGTGATCGTGTCGGGAACGACAACCCAGGACCTCCGCCAAGGTCCAGGGCACTACACGAACACGCCCCTCCCCGGTCAGGCCGGGAATGCCGGCGTGGCCGGCCACCGCACCACCTACGGTCACCCGTTCTACAACCTCGACGTGCTCAAGGTCGGCGATCCCATCGTCCTCACCACGGTGCAGGGGATCTTCGTCTACGACACGACGGCGAGTCAGGTGGTCCCGCCCTCCGATGGGGCCATCCTGCAGAACCAGACCGGCGCGTGGGTGACGTTGACCACCTGCAACCCCCGCTTCAGTGCATCCACCCGCCTGGTGGTCACGGCCAAGCTCGCCCACTCGCAACTCTTCGCCGACGTTCCCGCGGCCACCACCAAACCGCCGACGGCGAAGGGACGCCACAAGGGTCACCCTTTGACCGCCACCCAGACGGGCGCTCTCGCCGGCACCTCCAACGGCCAAGTGCTCGATGCCGTCCTGTGGGGCGTGGCGGTGGCTGTCGCCGGGGCCGTCATCTTGCTCGCCGCGCACCGCTACCGCCGCCGTCGTTGGGTCATCGACGGTGTCGGCATCCTCGTATCCCTCGTCCTGCTCTATTACTTCTTCACGGCGATCTCGCCGCTGCTGCCCGCCAGCCTGTAGGCCATTGTCCGCGCTGCCGCTCCCTGAACAATTCCGGATATTTGCCCAGGGAGCCGCCAGGGACGGCGCCACGACCTACGACGTCATCTGCCGCGGCGTTTCCGACGACCCGGGCATCCTGGCCCTGATCGCGGAGGCGCCACTCCGCCAACGCCGGCCGAACCTGCTCCTGGCCGCCGTGCATTATCTCCTTCTCGCGGGCACGCATCATCCGCTGGCCGCGTACTACGACACGGTGCAGTCGATCGCCGGCGGTCCCCCTGACACTCCAGGCGGTGACCTCTTCGCCGAGTTCAAGGACTTCTGCCTGACGCACCGCGCCGAGCTTCTCGCTCTCCTCGCCGTGCGCAGCACCCAGACCAACGAAATCGGCCGCTGTACCGCTCTCCTCCCGGCCCTCAACGTCATTGCCGCGGGACACCCTGAAGGCCAGCCTCTCTCCCTTCTCGATCTCGGGACGTCGGCGGGGCTCAATCTTCTCTTCGACTCCTACGGCTACACCTACCGCCAGCGCGCGGACGGAGCGGTCCTCCCCGCGGGACGACCCGATGCGAAGGTTCACCTCGAGTGCACGGTTCGCGGTCTGTTGGGCGATCTGCCGCCGCTCTCCCTTCCGCCGATCGCGCGCAGGATGGGCATCGACGCCACGCCGATCGACCCCACCTCCGATGATGGTGCCCACTGGCTCCTGGCGTGTTTGTGGCCCGACAACCTGGACCGCTTCACGCGCCTGCACGAGGCACTGGCCGTGGCCCGCACCACGTCCACTCCACCCGAGGTGTTTCGGGGCGACATCGTCGACGAGCTGCCGGCGGTGGTCGAGCGAGTTGCTCCTTCCAGCCCCCTCGTGGTGTTCCACTCCTGGGTGGCCGCGTACCTCAGCCCCGAACGACAACGCGAACTCGTCGACACGCTACGAGAGCTCGCCCGAGGTCGGACCCTGCACTACCTCTACGCCGAGTCACCCGTCGAAACCCCCGGCCTCCCCACCCCGCCGTCGCCGTCTCCCCGACCCACGTCGCATCTGGCAACGGCGCTGGTGCATCTTCCGGCCGACGGTACGCCTCCCGTCCGTCTGGCTGACATGCACCACCACGGGAACTGGCTGCAGTGGTGGCCTACTGCGCCGGTCCCCACGGTGCGTCCCGCCGAGCTGGAACCTGCACCCCATCGTCGGTGACCATGGAAGCGGCTCCCACCGCGGAGCGGCCGAACTTGTCACGGATGGCATCGACCGCGGCAGTTGCATCCTGCCATGACTGCTCGAGCGATGTCGCGCTCTGCGTGCCTTCGTCCCGCCCGTCGCCGAGGTCGAACGACAACTGGTCGCCGCCCCCGGCAACCAGGCCCGACGCACTCACGCCGAGGAGCCTGATCCCATCGGCGGGATCGATCCCCGCCAGCAGGGATGCGGCCACCTTGCCGATCGCCCCACCCGTCGTGATGGGCTGGGCCAAGGTGGATGAGCGCGTGTGCAAGGAGAGGTCGCTGAACTTGACCTTGACCGTCACCGTGCGGGCCGCGGTCGATGAACCTCGCAACATGGTGGCCACCGACTCCGCCATCCGCAGGACGTGGCGCTCGAGGTGGGCCGGGTCGAGCACGTCCTGACTGAAGGTCTCTTCATGGCCGATCGACTTCGCTGGACGGTTGGGTGTCACCGGGCTGGGGTCCTCCCCCTGCGCCAGCGCCCCGAGATGGAGCCCGCTGGCTTTTCCGAGACGGCGCATCAACGTCTCGCCCGGAACGGCCGCCAGGTCCCCCACCGTGCGCACGCCGAGTTCATGGAGCCGTTTTGCCGTGGCGGGGCCCACGCCCCACAGCGCCTCCACCTTGTGGCCATGGAGGAACGCCAACTCGCCCTCGGGTTCGATGAGAACGACACCGGGGCCCGGGATGAGTCCGGCACGGCTGGCGCGGGGCTTCGCCGCCCGCGAGGCGAGTTTGGCAATCATCTTGGAGCGGCCGATGCCCACGGCGCAGTCCAATGACAGGTCGGTCCGCACCCGGTCCCGTAGGCCACGCGCGATCTTCTCGGGATGACCGAGCATGCGGATCGCCCCCGCCACATTGAGAAATGCCTCGTCCAGCCCGATCGGCTCGACCATCGGCGTGATGTCCGCCAGAATGCCATGCAGCTCGGCACTGATCTCGGCGTAACGTCCGTGGCGGCCCGGGAGGAAGATGGCCTGGGGGCACAGCTGGCGGGCGCGCACCGACGGCATGGCCGAATGCACACCGAAGGCACGAGCCTCGTACGTGCACGAGGCCACCACCCCGCGGGCACCGGCCCCACCCACTATGACCGGCAGGCCCGCCAACGACGGATCGTCGAGCACCTCGACCGACGCAAAGAAGGCGTCCATGTCGACGTGCAAAATGCCGGGAGGGGGGACGCCCTCACCCACCGAGCGTGAGACGGCGGAAGCCCTCGGCGAAGAGGGCACCGGCGCGCCGACCCTCCTCCTGTGCCCGGCGCCGGACGGCCTCGCCGGCCCACCCGCCGGGCTCGGCAAACTGCGTGCGATGGCACTCGACTGCGGTGGCCTTGCACTCGATCGTCTCTGACACGTCGACCCACTCGTCTGGCTCGAGTGTGCCCGACAGCAGGACCGTGGTCACCTGATGCGCCGGACCTGCTTCGGGAAAGTACAACGGAAGGGCGGCCGCGGGAGCCACGGCATCCAACAAGGCCGCACCCGCGATGCGATGGTCACGATGGTTGAAGTACTCCTGGCCGAAGAACAGCGCCGTCGGGTCATGGCCGCACACGACGTCAGGTCGCAGTCGGCGCACCCATTCGACGAGCACCCTCCGGAAGGGATCCGAATCGACAAGTTCGCCGTCGGGGTACCCGAGATTGGCCACGCTGGCCAGACCGATCACGGCCGATGACTCCTCCAATTCGGCGGCACGGGTGGCGACCAGCTTCTTGGATTTGACGTTGGGATCAAACGTCCCCTTACCACCGTCGGTGCACACCACGAGGTGAACCGCAGCGCCGGCCCGGGCCCAGCGGGCCAGCGTCCCTCCGCATGCGACATCCGCGTCGTCGGGATGGGCGTACACCGCCAACGCCACCGCAGGTGTGTCATCCATCACCGCCGTTTGGGCTCCGTCATTTTGGTCAAGAGCCCGACCTCTCGCTGGAAGTCGCCGGCATCTTCAAAACCCTTGTAAACGCTGGCAAAACGAAGGTACGCCACATCGTCCAGCGCCTGCAGTCGCTCCAGCACGGCGACCCCGACCTGCTGGCTGGTCGGCTCCGACGTCTCGCTCCGCAGGGCATCTTCGACCGCCTGCGCCAGTTCCTCCATGTCGGAGTCACTCACCGGCCGGTTCTTGCATGCGGACCGCACGCCGGCCACGACCTTGGCCCGATCGAACGGCTCGCGAAGCCCCGTTCGCTTCACCACCCAGAGTGGCACTTCTTCGACCCGCTCGAACGTCGTGAATCGCCGGCCGCACCCGAGGCACTCGCGCCGGCGCCGAATAGCCCCGCCCTCTTCGGCGAGACGCGAATCGACGACCCGATCATCATCAACGGCGCACCACGGACATCGCACACCGTCGACCATAGTCAGGGAATCAGCAGATGCTCTCCCGGCACGAGCACGGAGGACCCCGCCTCATTTTCCAACCTCTGCTGCATGCCGGCCACGTTGCCGCCGTCCACCCGTGCCGCGATGGACGCGAGCGTGTCACCGCTTCGGACGACGTACTCCCGGCCGGCGGTCGGACCCGCTCCGGCGATCGTCTTTCCCGCCAGTGCCCGGATGGGCAGCATCAGGAGAACCAGGAGGACGACCACCACGACGCCCAGGATCAGGCGACGACGCTGTACACGCGGTGAGGGTCCGACCCGCTCAGCTGGTGCGGGAACCACCCTCAGCCTGGGATAGAACGCCTCGTACTCCAGCTCAAGTGCGACCGACATCGCATCTCCTCCTTCGAACACCTGTTTGCTCTTTCCACAGTGGAGCACGAACATATGTTCGCTGTCAAACAATTTTCCGAACGCCTGTTCGCTCCGCACGTCCATCAGGATAGGGAGGGGGTGTATCAGGCCCTCCCGCCACGGGGGGAACCGGCAGGTCGGGTCGCTTCCCACCACCGACCGAACAGGTGTTTGCTTTAGGGTTCCGGGCCAGCTATCTTAAGGAGACACGAACGGACGTTCGCCCCACCTCAGGGTTGGTAGAGGGCAGAAGGAGAAACCGATGGCCGAAGTCCTGAGCGGAAAACGGCAACAGATCCTCACCTTCATTGCCGACAGCCAGCGTGACCGCGGCTACCCCCCCTCGGTCCGGGAGATCGGCGAAGCAGTCGGCTTGGCCTCGTCGGCCACGGTGCACACCCATTTGGCCGTGCTGCAGCGCGAGGGCTATCTGTCCCGGGATCCGAGCAAGCCTCGAGCGATCCAGGTGCACTACGACCCGACCTCCACCAAGAGCATGGCGACCTCGGCGGTGCGCAACGTGCCGCTCATCGGCGATGTGGCGGCCGGCACGGGTGTCCTGGCTCAGGAGAATGTCGAAGAGCTCCTCCCCATGCCCGAGCAGTTCACAGGCACCGGACCCACGTTCATGCTGCGCGTGCGCGGAGACTCCATGATCGACGCAGGCATCTTCAGCGGTGACTTCGTCGTCGTCCGTCAACAGTCCGAGGCAGAGAACGGAGACATCGTCGTTGCCGGTATTCCAGACGACGAGGCCACCGTAAAGACGTTCAGTCGCCGCGACCAGCAGATTGTCCTGACCCCGGCCAACGCGGCGTACGAACCCATGGTCTTCGAGGGCGGGGATGACGTGACGATCTTCGGCAAGGTCGTCACCATCGTGCGCCAGTTGTAGCCGCGTCCAGCGCCCGCGTGTTCCCGCAGACCCTCGTTCCTACGTGAGCCACTCCTACTTGAGCAACCGGGACAAACGGCGGTCGGCCAGCACCTTCCCACCGGTCTGGCAAGAAGCACAGTACGTCATCTCGTAGGAGTCGAAAGAAACGCGACGCATGGTGTCCCCGCAACCCGGGGTCGGGCATGGTTGGCCGAACCTTCCGTGCACGGCGAAGCGACCACCCAGCTTGGCCTCCGAAAGGCCCCCGGTACGCCTGCGCTCGAGGGCAAGCGCCTCGTCGAGCACGCTGGTTGTCGCCGCGAGCAGCCGCTCCCGCTCCTCCGCACTGAGCGAGCCCAGGGATGCGAACGGGGAGAGGCGGGCTCGGTGCAAGATGTCGTCACCCCATCCACGCCCGATCCCCGCCACCGCCCGCTGATCACGTAGATCGCTGTGCAGGCGTCGCGTGCTCGTGCTGGTACGAATCAACTCGGCGAACTCCGGCGAATCGGGCTCGGGCCCGAGTCCTTCCAGCGGCCCATCGTCACCCGGGGCCAACACCCACCACGACGCCTTGCGCTGCGTCCCGAACTCACGCACGAGAACCGCCCGTTCCCCGACCGTCACCGGCGGCCCGACCCCGAGGTCGGACGGGCCGGAGAAGATGAATCGGACGACCGAGCCTCGCGGCCGGGTTGTCTTCGGGGGTTCCTCGACATCCACTCGGCCTGCTTGCGAGAGATGCACGACGATCCGGGTCCCGCCGGCAAAGGCCCATACGAGATACTTCGCCCGGCGCGTGATGGCGTTCAGAGTCTGTCCGTAGAGATCCTCAACCTGAGGCGAGAACGTCTTGAGCGAGGAAAAGCTGAGCAGCTGCGCCCCGTCCAGGGCGCGACCCGTCACGAACGTCTCCAGCCGTTCGGCCAAGGCCTGCATTTCGGGAAGCTCGGGCACCTTGGCACAATGTTCTCATGACCTACACCCACGGGCACCACGAATCCGTACTGCGCAGCCACACCTGGCGTACAGCGGAGAACTCTTCGGCCTACCTCCTCCCCCATCTGCGGCCCGGGCAGTCGCTCCTCGACATCGGATGCGGTCCAGGAACGATCACGGCCGACCTGGCCGAACTGGTCACCCCAGGTCAGGCGGTTGGTCTCGATGCGTCGAGTGAGGTCATCGCGCAGGCAGAGGCGTACGCGCAGAGCCGGGGCGTGCCCAACCTGCGTTTTGAAGTCGGTGACCTCTTCGCCCTGCGCTTCGACGAGGCCACATTCGATGTCGTCCATGCGCATCAGGTCCTGCAGCACCTCGCCGATCCCGGCGGTGCCCTCGTCGAATTGCGGCGAGTGCTCCGCCCCGGCGGGGTTCTGGCCGTCCGGGACAGCGACTACGGCGCCTTCGTGTGGGCTCCCCCAGACGCAGCGCTCGACGGTTGGATGGAGCTGTACCTGGCCGTCACCGAACGTAACGGGCACAACGCCCGCATCGGCCCTTCACTGCTCGGCCTGGCCCACGCGGCCGGCTTCGACGATGTCACCGTTTCCAGCACGTGCTGGACGTTCGCCGATCCGCAATCACGGCAATGGTGGGGCGGCCTATGGGCCGATCGGGTCCGCTTCTCCCGCTTCGCCGAACAAGCCATGGGGTATGGGCTCTGCGACGCTGAGGACTTGGATCGTATGGGTCAGGCCTTCGTGCGTTGGGCCACATCGCCCGACGGCGTGTTCGTGGTGCCGCACGTGGAGATACTCGCCCGCCGCTGAAGAGCGCGGCCCCGTCAGTCCAGCCAGAGCTTGTCGGTATAGATGTCGGTGCCCGCAATGGTGGGAATGAACGGCAACGCGGCGACCACCCTCCCGAGCCCTGACTCCTCCAGGCGGCGGCGATGCTCGACGATGACCGGCTCCCACGCCACCTCGGGGGGCGTGCTCAGGAACCACAACAACAGCGTCCGGCTCTCGCTGGCGGCCTCGCGCGGCACGTCTCCGGGAGCATCGATCTCCAGGGCGATCGGCGTGAAGGCGGCCACCAGGTCTGCGTCGGACCCCGGAAGAAGGGCGGGAAGGTGCTCCGAGCGAAGCCATTCCCACAACACCTCGTTCGTGATGCCATCGGTGCGGTCGATGAAGACGGGGACGAACCCTCGGTACGGGTGGTCGAGCGCCACCTCAATGGGAACCCCATCGTGGTCGCGGCGGAACTCCCAGCAATAGTCGTAGAGGAGCGTGTGCACGTGGTCCCGCTCTTCGAACATCCGCCCCGCGGCGTGCAACGCGTTGACCTGACGCAACGCCCAGCGATTCCACACCGCGTGATAGCCGTGCAGCACCCAGTACACCGAGACGTAGGACCCCCGTTCCGGCCTGCCGGTGATCTCGGAGGGATCCGGCTCCCGGAGCGCCTTGAGCTCCGCCGTCGCCACAAAGCGGCGACCGGCGAAATTGTAGGGACCCACCATGCAACCGGAGTAGAAATGGTCCCGTTCGTACCAACGGTTGTAGGCGACCTCGTGCCCCCGGTGTGGTTCCACGAGGGTGAAGAGCATCGATCCGAGCTTGACCGGGTCGGCTTCCGCCCCCACTTCGATGGGACGACGCTTCTTTGGGGCAGCATCCTCAGTCATGAAACCGGAACCTAACAGACCCCGTCAGACCGTCCCGGTGCCCAGCATCGATCCGGTGGGGGCCACGGAGCCGCCCGCCGGTTCGACGGTGAGCGCAAGGGCCGTAGGGCTCCGGGATCCCGCGGACGTAAACGTGGCCTGCTGTGGTGACTGTCCCAGGAGTCCGAGCGAGATCGGGCGCCGGTCGAACACTCCCCACAATTGGTAGGTCTTGTCGGACGGCAATGCCGGCAAATTGGACTTCACGAGATAGCCCCGGCCATCGGGAACCAGCACGAACTCTGCCAGCCGGCGGTGTCCCGGCGTCACCACGTTCACGACCTTGCGGCCCGGCGTGTCGAGCGCAGCGACGACCGCCGTGTGCGCGCTCGTCCCGACGGCGTTCTGGAGTTGGGCAATTTGATGATCGTCGTGGACGAGGTTCACACCCAGGACGATGGCGACTGCGGCAGCCGCCACGGCGATCGAGGCGACTGTGAACAAAAAGGTCCGCCCGGAGCGCCGCGTCCGCTCCGAACGAGGTGTGCGGAATGGGCTGGTTGCCCTATCTTCTCTGTGCGCACCATCGCGCCCGAGCACCGGCATCGGTGGTGCGGCTTCATCTGGGCGGGAAGGGAGGCGACTGGCAATGCTCTCCCACAAGCCCTCCGGAAGCGGTTCGACCGAATTGCCCAGCGCCGCCGCCACTTCTCGATGCGCGTCGACTTCGGCGCGGCAACGCGGACACTCCGAGAGGTGCGCCTCGATCTGCTCGTACTCGTCGCGGTCCACCGCGTCGAGGGCGAACGCGCCCAGAAGCTCGCTGACCTCGTCGTGTGTCACGCGTCGACCCCCTGGACCCCTGCTTCGACGAGGACGGCCCGCATGCGCCGCATGCCATTGCGAATGCGGCTCTTGATCGTCCCTTCGGGCTGATCGAGGAGCTCAGCCACCTCGACGTAGGTGCGCCCGTCGAAGTAGGCGAGCTCTATGGCGCGCCGCTCTTCGACGGGAAGTGTCCCGAGTGCTTCTGACACCTTTTCGGCCAGGGAGAGATCCCATACCTCGTGTTGCATGTCGTAGGCCGCGCTCGCCGTGCGGCGTGCGTCCTTCGCCTCACGGAGCCGACGCGAGTTGAGGGAACGGATGGCATCGACGGCGCGGGCATGGGCCTGCGCGAGGAGGAAGGACCGCAAGGTGCCCCGGGTCGGATCGAAGCGGTCCGGCTGGTTCCAGAGACGAAGGAACACCTCTTGCGTCACATCTTCGGCCTCGGAGGCGCTGTTGAGCACGCGCCGTGCCAATCCGTAGACGGCACCGCCATGCCTCCGGTACACCTCGGCCAGCGCTACCTCGCTGTAGCGGGCGACCGAGGTGACGAGCTGAGCATCGCTCACATCTCCGATCTCTTGCATATGATTTCCTATTCGGATCTGTCTTGAGCTACAGATGTTTCGGCACGTGACCCATCCGGGCGTGGCCTCCGGTCCGAATAGTAGGTGCTATGAGAACGACGATCGATTCCTACCGGAACAGGGCGGGGCGGCTGAACCTCGAAGGCATCAACTTCGATGACTTCAAAGACCAACCCCTGCCCGGAGCAACACTCCGTACCCTGCGCTACATGCACGACGTGGAGCACCACACCGTGTGCTACCTGCGAGACCTGCTCCTCACCCCGGCGCACCAGGACCCCGAGATCACCTCGTTCCTCTCGTGTTGGGTCTTCGAGGAGATGTGGCACGGCGAGGCCATCGGCCAGGTGCTCGAGGCCCACGGCGAAGCGGCGGGGGCGCCCCGAATTGCCGCGCTGCGCGAGCGCCACCGGCGCAAGGAAGCGGTGACCACCCTGAGCACCATCGCCTCGGCCGCGTTCGCCGGGCGGGCCTTCATCGCCCTGCACATGACCTGGGGTGCCATCAACGAGTGGACGACGCAGGCCGGCTACGGCCGGCTGAGCGAACGAGCCGGCCACCCGACGTTGCGCGAACTGTTGGCGCGGATCATGAAACAAGAGGGCGGGCACATCGACTTCTACGCCTCCGAGGCGGGTCGTCGGCTCTCGGAGAGCCAGCGGGCCCAGAAGCTGACCCGGTTCTTTCTCCGCCACACCTGGCGCCCGGTCGGCTCCGGGGTGATGCCCAAGAAGGAAGTCGACTTCTTGGTGGACTACCTCTTCGACGGCCCAGGGGGACAGGCTGTGGCCGAGCGCATCGACCGGCGGGTCGACCGCCTACCGGGCCAAGGCGATCTGCACCTGCTGACGACGGCGGTGACGAAGCTCTCCGCACAGCGTGCGGCCGCGTAGGGACTGGCACCAGATCACGGCGCTGCTCGCGGCACGCGGTCACGCAATAAGCGCGGCGAGGACCTCGCGGGCCTGCTCCAATTGGGCGCGCGTCACATGCTCGTCAGGGTGATGGGCCAAGAGTGGGTCCCCGGGACCGAAGTTCGCGGCGGGAACGCCGTGCTCCCAGAACGACGCCACATCCGTCCACCCGACCTTGGCCCGGGGCGCGGCGCCGGACTTCGCCACCAGCGCGGCGAGCAACGGATGGTCGAGCGCGGGAGGCGCTCCATCGGCCCCGTCGATGACCGTCCAGCCGTCACCCTCCCCCTCGTTGAAGGTTCCGGCCAGGAGCTGGCGCACGTACGCCTCGGCCTCGCCCAGGTGCCGGTCGGGTGCGTAGCGAAAGTTCAACGTCACACTGGCGGCGTCCGGCACCACGTTGCCCGCCACTCCCCCGTCGACGGCCACCGCCTGGAGTTGTTCGACATAGGTGCAGCCGTCGAGCACCACCGTCCGGCTCTCCCACGCCGCCACTGTCTGGAGCAGTGCGCCGAGTCGATGGATGGCGTTGCGGCCGGTGAACGGTCGCGCCGTGTGGGCGCGCACGCCCCGCAGCGACACGACGATCCTCATGGTGCCCTGACAACCGGCCTCGACGAACGCCCCCGTCGGCTCGCCCAGGATGGCCGCGTCTCCCGCCAGTAACTCCGGCCGCTGTCGCCAGAGCGCCAAGAGCCCACTCTCGGCCCGCCCCACTTCTTCGCAGGCGTAGAAGCACCAGGTGAGGTCCATCGATGGCGCCGGAGTGGTGGAGGCCAGTTCGAGCATCACGGCCAGGCCACCTTTCATGTCCGACGCTCCGACGCCCCACAACGTGTCGCCGTCGAGCGTCGGTGCAGCATTGTGATTGGGCGGAACCGTGTCGAGATGCCCGGCCAGGACCAGACGCTGGGCGTGGCCACCCGTCGTGCGTGCGACCACGTTGTCGCCGAGGCGGACGGTGTCGAGCCACGAGCAGGTGCGGAGGCGTTCCTCCACCAGATCGGCCAAGGCGCCTTCGGCATGACTCGGCGAGGGAATCCCCATCAACTCCGCCGTGGCCCCCAACAAATCGCTCTCCATCAGGTGCTGGCGCCATGTTCGCGCAGGACGGCGTTCAACTCCGCCTTGTCGTGCCGCTCCCCTTCGTTCAGCCGTTTTATGACCAGCACGCAAGGGATGAAGAACTCGCCGCCGGGATACTCCCGCCGGCGGCTGGCCCGGATGGCGACGCACCACGGAGGCACCACTCCCCGGCTGATCTCCTGGCCGGTCTCCGCATCGATGACAGGGATCGAAGGATCGAGAAAGCTGCCTGCACCGAGGACAGATCCCTGTCCGACCCGTGCTCCCCCGGTCACCATGCAACGGCTGCCGATGAAGGCGTCGTCCTCCACGACCACGGGCACCGCGTTGGGGGGCTCGAGCACCCCGCCGATGCCCACCCCGCCAGACAGGTGTACCCGTGCACCGATTTGCGCGCACGACGCCACGGTGGCCCAGGTGTCGACCATGGAGTCCTCCCCCACCCAGGCACCGATGTTCACGTAGGACGGCATCAAGACGACACCGCGGGACAGAAAGGAGCCCCAGCGCGCCGACGCTCCCGGCACGACACGCACCCCGGCCGCAGCGAAGTTGTGCTTGAGCGGCAACTTGTCCGCGAATTCGAAGGGGCCGTACTCGATCGTCTCCATGCCGCGGAGCGAGAACAGCATCAGGATCGATTTCTTCAACCACTCGTGCACGACCACTTCACCGCTCGCCGCGTCCACCTCCGCCACGCGGGCCTGGCCCGAGTCGAGTAGGTCGATGGCCTCCTCCACGATGCGCACGGCGTCGGTGTCCTTCGGGGAGAGCTCGCTCCTGCGTTCCCATAACTGTTCGATGCTCGACTGGAGATCTGCCATCCGGCTCACCCTAATAGCGGAGGGTCGGTCGGTCGGAGAACGCGCCGTCCGGGGCGGGAGCTCAGTCCGCGCCCTCCAGGCGCTCGGCGACCAGTTCGAGCCGGTCCATCGGTTGGACCACGGCCACCCGCACGTGGCCGGCACCGCCGGCGCCGTAGAGGTCCCCGGGGCTCACGAGGAGCCCGGCTCGTCGCGCCAGGTCATGAGCCATGGACCAGCCGTCAGCCCACCGCGCCGGCGGTACCGGCACCCACAGGTAGAAGCCCCCCTCGGGGAGCTCTGCCGGGCAGCCCGCTTTCGTGAGCACACCGGCCAGGAAGACCAGCCGCTCCCGGTAGCGCGCCCGTTGGGCCACGACGTGCTCGTCATCGGCCAGCGCAACGGCACCGGCCGCCTGAGCAGGCCCGGGCACCATGAGGCCGGCGTGTTGCCGCACGCTGCGCAGGAACGTGACCAGATCGGCGTCGCCGGCGAAGAACCCAACGCGCACGCCGGCCAGGTTCGAGCGCTTGGAGAGCGAGTGCACGGCCACCACGCCGTCGAGCCCGCTTTGCAGGACCGAGCGCGCCGGGCCCTCCCAGGTGAACTCGGCGTAGCACTCGTCGGAGAAGACCGGGATGCCGCGGGCTCGACCCCAGTCCGCCTCGGCGCCCAGGTCGCCCAGGCCCCCGGTGGGATTCGAAGGCGAGTTCGACCACAGCACGAGGGCACGGGCCGCATCGGACGGGTTGATCGTCTCGAGGTCGAGGCCCCCGGCGTGCCCCGGGAGAGGCGGCACCGGCACGGCCCGGCATCCGGCCAGCGCCGCTCCCATGGCGTAGGTCGGGTACGACACCGCCGGGTACAGCACCGTGTCACGATCGGGCTGGCGCAGGCGGAGCATGTGGGGCACCGACGCCACCAGCTCCTTGGTGCCCACGCAGGCCGCCACAGAACCATCGGGTACGGACCCGAGCCCGAAGCGTCGCTCCAACCAGGCCGAGGCGGCGCCGATGAGCGCCGGGCTCCCGGCCGAAGCCGGGTACCCACGCTCACTCCCCGACGTCGACAAGGCTTCGACCACGGCCGGTGGTGGTGGGTCGCACGGCGTGCCGACAGAGCAGTCGACCATCCCACCGGGCAACGCAGCCGCCAGCTGGCCCAGGGCGGCGACGCGGTCGTAGGGATAGGGCGGCAGGTGGAACGGGACCCGGACCGACGTCATCGGCTCGCCACGAACTCGGCGAAACGCGCCTTGCCCACCTCGTCGAGGACCACCTGCAGGATGGCGAACTCGTCGCTCTCGGAGTGGCCGATCACCTCTCCTTCGCGGTGTACTGCGGCCAGCACATCCCCACGGGCCCACGGCACGACCAGCTCGACGACCCGGTCCGAGCCGCGCAAGCGGTCACCGACAACCCGCAGGAACTCGTCCACCCCTTCGCCGGTGCGGGCGGACAGCAGCACCGAACCGTCCAGCCGATGGGCCAGGGCCTTGGCCTCTTGGGGTGCCCGGTCGGCCTTGTTCACGACGACCAGTTCCGGCACATCCGCCGCCCCGATCTCCTCGAGCACCGTGCGGACGGCGGCCATCTGGCCCTCGGCGTTCTCGGCCGTGCCATCGACCACATGGACGAGAAGGTCGGCCAGGCGGACCGAGGCCAGGGTGGTGCGGAATGCCTCGACGAGTTGATGCGGCAGCTTGCGCACGAAGCCGACCGTGTCGGTCACCAGCACGGTCTCACCACCGGGCAGTGCGAACTGCCGGGTGCGGGGGTCCAGGGTCACGAAGAGCCGGTTGGCCGCCGGCACGCCGGCATCGGTCAACGCGTTGAGCAGTGTCGACTTGCCGGCATTGGTGTAGCCGACCAGCGCAAGCTCGCGATGGCGCCCGCGGGCGCGGCTACGACGTTGCAGTGAGCGCGTGCGGTCGACTTCCCGCAGGTCGGCCTCCAAGCGGTGCATGCGCCGCACCAGTCGCCGGCGATCGACCTCGAGCTGGGTCTCACCGGGCCCCCTGGTGCCGATCCCTCCCGCCTGCTGGCTGAGGCCCCCACCCCGGCCCCGCAGGCGCGGCAGCCGGTAGCGCAGCAGGGCCAGCTCGACCTGGGCCTTGCCTTCGGGGCTGCGGGCGTTCTGGGCGAAGATGTCAAGGATCACCGCCGTGCGGTCGATGGCGGTACGCCCGAACACTTTCTCCAGGTTCCTCTGTTGGGCCGGACTGAGCTCCTCGTCGAAGACGACCGTGTCCGCATCGAGGGTGCGGCTGAGGGCGGCGATCTCCTCGGCCTTGCCGCGCCCGATGAACGTGGCCGGCTCCGGGGAGTCCCGCCGCTGCACCACGCGCCCCACCACGTCGGCCCCGGCACTGTCCACCAGCTGCGCCAGCTCGTCGAGCGCCTCGTCGACCGCTTCGGGAGAGATGCCCGGGAAGATGACGCCCACCAGGATGATGCGCTCGCGGAACGACCGGTCGATCAGCGTCCCGGGCAACACGTTGGTCAAGAGAGCATCCCCGGGTGGATGTCGATGTCGGCCACCTTGCGCACCGGCCCAGCCAGGAACGCAGGGTCCTCCGAGCCTGCGCCCAGCGTGACCTCGAGCGTGCCGCCGGGGTTGCGCACGCGCACCGGCCCGCTTCCGTCGAGCAGACCCCAGGCCCGCGCCGCGGCCGCCGCAGCCACGCTGCCCGTCCCGCAGGCGAGCGTCTCGCCGGCGCCGCGCTCCCACACCCGCAGGTCGAGGAGCTCTCCGTCGCCGTCGGACGCCACGCTGATCCACTCCACGTTGATCCCTCCCGCAAAGGCGGATTGCAGCTGGGGCCCGAGCACTGCGATGTCGACGCTCGCCACCTCGGGGCCGCACAGGACGAGATGCGGGTTGCCCACGTCCACCGTGCGAGCCTTGCGATCCGCGAAATCCTGGGACTGATCAGGCCCGAGCCTCACGGGGCCCATGTCCACGCTGGCGCGGGCCCAGCCGGGTACCTCCCCCGCCACGAAGTCGACCCTGCGGCGACCGCCCTTCGTGGCCACCGTGAAACACGGCGGAGCCACGAGTGCAGCATCGACGGCGGCCTGGGCCAGGCAACGAATGCCGTTGCCGCTCATTTCGGCCTCTCCCCCGTCGGCGTTCCGCAGTTCCATGGAGAGGTCGCAGCCCTGAAGACCAGGACCCACCCGGATGATCCCGTCGGCCCCGATGCCACGTCGGCGGTCGCAGAGCAGGCGGACCTGGCCCACCGAGAGGTGGAGCGTGTCGCCGGGATCGAGGACGACGATGAAGTCGTTTCCCGCCCCTTCGTGTTTGGTGCAGTGCACTCCAACAGTCTCGCAGCTCACGAGCGCGGATCGTGCGCCCCCAGGGCCTGGTCCAGCAGCTGGGCGGGGCCCACATCGGGATCGGTCCACACGATCCTGGGATCCCGCCGGAACCACGCCGCCTGGCGCCGGGCAAAGGATCGGGTGCGGCGCACCGCTTCCTCCACGCACTCGCCGAGGGGGACGCCGTCTTCGACGTGGGCCAGCAACTCCCGGTAACCCAGAGCCTGGCGAGCGGTCCGCGAAATGCCCCCGGGGCGACCGGCCAACGCCCGCACCTCGTAGAGCAGGCCCTCTTCGACCCAGCGGGCGAAGCGCTCGGCAATGCGCCGGTCGACCACTTCACTCGCCATCGTGAGGCCGATCATGGCCACCGGCGTGGGTGGGTAGCCCCCGAGGCCGGGCCCGAAGGTCGAAAAGGGCCGCCCGGAACCGAGCGTGACCTCGAGGGCGCGCACCACCCGGCGTTGATTGGTCGGTTCCATCCGCCCGGCGGCCACGGGGTCGAGCGTGGCCAGGCGGGCATGGAGCTCGGGTACGGCGACCCGACCCGCAGCCAGTTCCCCCTCGAGGGCCGCCTTGACGCCCGGGTAGCGGCCGGGGAACTGCAGATCGTCGACGACGGCCCGCAGGTAGAGGCCGGTACCCCCGACCAGCAGCGCGTGGTGCCCCCGGGTCGCAATACCCTCGAGCGCCTCGCGGGCGGCTCGTTGGAACTGGAGGACCGTGAACTCCTCGTCGGGGTCGACCAGATTGAGCAAATGGTGTGGCACCTCGGCCTGCTCGGCCGGGGTCGGCTTCGACGTGGCCATGTCCATGCCCCGGTATACGCACATGGAGTCGACCGACACGATCTCGACGTCGCCCCGCCGCCGTGCCACGTCGAGGGCGGCCTCCGACTTCCCCGACGCGGTGACACCGAGGAGTGAGACGACGGTCAAGCGCTGGCCAGCGGGATCCGCACCCGGTGCCGCGGCCGCGCCGTGACCTCGAGCAACCGACCCGAGAGGTGATGCGGGTGCCCGGCGGTGATGACGACCCTGGCCAGAGCGCCCGCGGCGGGCGTCCCGCTCATGCCCGGCGACGTGGGCGCAAAGTGGACCAGTTTCCCTTGCCGGGTCCGCCCCGACAGCATGGCCTCGTCGCGGCGGCTCACCCCCTCGACCAACAGCTCCTCGGTCCGCCCGACCCGAGCTTGATGGCGGGCCAACGACGATCGGTCGACCACGGCCTTCAGGCGCTCGAACCTCTCCGAGATCACCTGCGGCGCGATGAACCCGTCTTCCATGGAGGCGGCCCGTGTTCCCGGCCGGGGCGAGAAGATGAACGTGTAGGCACTGTCGTAGGCGGCGCTCGCCACCACGGCCAGCGTGTCTTCGAAGTCCTGTTCCGTCTCACCGGGGAAGCCCACGATGATGTCGGTGGTCACGCCGAGATCATCGATCGCACCGCGTGCCGACGCGAGACGCTCCAGGTAGCGCTCTGCGCTGTAGCCGCGGCGCATGGCCGACAGCACCCTGTTGCTCCCCGACTGGAGCGGCAGGTGGAGCTGTTCGCACACTTCGGGCACGGTGGCCATGGCCTCGATCGTCTCGGGACGCAGATCCTTGGGGTGCGGGCTCGTGAAGCGGATCCGGCCGATTCCCTCCACCGCACCGACGGCCCGCAGGAGATCGGCGAAGAGAGGCCGGCGGCGCGTGATGTCACGGCCGTACGAGTTGACGTTCTGCCCCAGCAGTGTCACCTCGGTCACCCCGCGCCGGGCCAACGTCTCGACCTCGGCCACGATGTCCTTGAACGGACGGCTCACCTCTGGACCCCGCACGGCCGGCACGATGCAGAAGGCGCACGAGTTGTCGCATCCCATCTGGATGGTGACCCAGGCCGCATAGGGCAGCTCGCGGACGGCATCGGGGGCCACGAGGTGGTTGGAGATGCTCTCGGGCGTCGGCGCATCGAGGATCTCCATGACCTGACCCTCACGTTCGGCCCGCCGCAACAATTCCGGCGCGCTGGTCAGATTGTGCGTCCCGAACACCACGTCGACCCATCCGACCTTGCGCTGGATGAGCTCACGGTCCTTTTGGGCCAGGCAACCCCCGACGGCGATCTGCAACCCCGGCTTGGCGTCCACCAGGGTCTTGAGGCTCCCAAGCGTCCCGTACAGCTTCTGGTCGGCGTTCTCCCGGATGCAGCAGGTGTTCAGCACCACGACGTCCGCCTCTTGCAGATCGTCGGTCTGCTGCATGCCGTCGGCGACGAGCATGCCGGCCAGGCGTTCGGAGTCGTGCTCGTTCATCTGGCACCCGAAGGTGCGGATGAAGAAGTGCTTGGCCACGACCGAGAGTCTACGGCCCCCATTCGAGGATCTTGATGCCGCAGCGTGGGCGACTGGGCCGGGGCCGGGGCAACAGTGCGGCAGCAGCGTGGCACTGAAGAGCGGGCGGGGTGCCAGTTTGAACCAATGTCGCCGGTTCTGCGTCATAGTTGTCAATGGGTTGGTTGGCGCGCGCCGGGGTTGGGTTGGCGGCGGTTTGCGTGCTGTTTCCCTGGTACCTGGGACAGCCCGTGGCGGCGGCCCCCATCCCATTTGCCGCGGCGGGCTCCGTCATCGGGGTCTCGACCCCCTCGGCCCACCAAATGAACGGTCTCTGCCTCGTATCGGGGGCGCCGTCAGTGGTCCCTGGATCGTCACCACTGATCGTCGCCCCTCACCCCATCGCCGTCACGATGGCGTGGCTCCCGGGACTCAATGCCTCGACCTGCTCGACGGCGACGACGCGAGCCGGCGCGCCGGTGGCACGCTCCTTGGCACGCGACATCACGCGTTCCCCTTCGCTCTCTCCCCGCGCCGAGTTCCACTGCCCCATGGACGACGGCGCCCGCGCCGTGGTCTCGTTCGCCAACGCGCGCCATCGCATGTCAGCGCCCATCGTGGTCGGTCTCAGCGGGTGCCGCTTCGTCTCCGCCTCCGGCAAGGTGCGGCGCTCGACCACGACGGCTATCAGCACGGAATTGGCCACCCTGGCACCGTGCGGATGGAAGGCGTACTTCAACGGTGCAACCGCTGAGTGGGGACCTCAGTCCGGTCGGACCAGGCCTGTTTGAAACGCCAGGACCACAGCCTGCACCCGGTCCCGAAGGTGGAGCTTGGTCAGCATATGGCCGACGTGTGACTTCACGGTTGCTTCCGAGACGTACAGGCGCTCGGCAATCTCGGCATTGGAAAGCCCCGCCGCAACGGCGAGAAGAACTTCCAGCTCTCGTTCCGTGAGGTCGCGCAGGACCGGCGGTACCCCGTCACCCTCGTCAGTGCCCGCTGACAGATCAGGGAGTTGATGCGCGTACTCCTCCAAAAGCCTTTTGGTGACTCGCGGGGACACGACGGCGTCGCCGTGCGCAACGGTCCGGATGGCATTGACGAGCTCGCTCGGCGGAACGTCCTTCAGCAAGAACCCACTGGCGCCGGCACGCAGGGCACTGAAGGCATACTCGTCCAGATCGAACGTCGTCAGGATCAGAACACGCGTTGCCGCACCGGATTCGACGATGGCACGCGTGGCTTCAATGCCATCGAGTGAAGGCATGCGGATGTCCATGAGCACGAGATCGGGCGCGTACGTTTCCACGAGCCGGATTGCGGCGTTGCCGTCTTCGGCCTCCCCCACCACGGTCATATCGGCCTCGGCTTCGAGGATCATCCGAAAGCCCTTGCGCATGAGGGCCTGGTCGTCGGCCAGGACCAGCCGGATGGTCATGCCAGAGCCGGCGCGCGACAGAGGCGAAGCGTCGTCGCCACCCCCCAGCCTCCGCTCGGGATCGGTCCCGCACGTAGCGCTCCCCCGAATGCTGCAGCTCGTGCCGCCATGTTGGGAACACCGTGCCCCCCGTGAACGCCCTCGAATGAACTGACAGAGGTCGGGAGCGACGGGTGTCCGTTATCCACAACGCACAGGGACACATCGGGGTCATCGAAGGTCAGAGTGACCTGTACCGCGTCGGCCGAGGTCGCATGCCGCAACGTGTTGGTGAGCGCCTCTTGAATGATGCGATAGGCCGTGAGTTCTGCTGCTTCGGACAATGCAAACGGGGTCCCCTCCCTGGTGATACTCACGCCCAGCCCGGTGGCACGCACTCGCTCGACCAGTGCTTCCAGCTCGTCGAGCCGAGGCTGAGGCGGATCAACCGGGCCGGCGGGAGCGTACAACGGGTCGGATATCCTCGTTTCGTCCCGCCAAAGACCCAACATGCGTCGCATGTCGGTCATGGCCTGGCGACCGGTGTTGGCCACCTCGCGCATCGCCTCGGTGGCTCGGTCCGATTCCTGACTTCTCGTGACACATGCCGCATCGGCCAGTGTCACCATCACCTGCAGATTGTGGGAGACGACGTCATGCAGTTCGCGGGCAATCCGGGCCCTCTCGGTCGCTGCCGCCAACGATGCCTGTTGGTCACGCTCGTGCTCGAGGCGTTGCGCCCGTTCGGCCAGCCAGTCGATCTGCCCACGCAGCGCCCTCACAACGGCACCGGTGAGGAAGGCGGCGAAGTTCATTCCGGTCAGGAACACCAGCGACTCGAAGTAGGTCCCGACCGGATCCCAGTGCACCGTCGCCGCGATGACGCCGGCTTGAAGGATCAGCAACGAGACGACGACCCGGGGCCACTGGGACACGGCGGCCACCGAGTACAGCGCGACGAGGAGCGAGGCATCAGCCAACGCCGGGGTGCTCGTCACCAATTGCACGACCGCCACCACCGAGATGAAGAGGAACACGCAGAATGGTGCCCGCCGCCGAAGAAAGAGCGGCGCGGTGAGAGCGGCATCGAACCCGATGTTGGTGTGAGTGGGGCCAGCCTGGAAAAACCAACCAGAGCAAAAAAGGAAGAGGCCTACGGCGACGCCGATATCGACCCAGCGGGCGTACCGCGTATCCCAGTTCGTCAACGATTCCCACACGCGCCAGGCTCCGTCCATCTGCCGGGTGCCGTCGCGGTGTTTTGGACCGGGGGGATCTGCTCCATGGTCGTGGCCGACGACTCGGTTCTTTGGCCCGCCGACTCCCGCGAGTGGGTTCCTCCTCACGGCCCTCCCCCCGTAGACCCGCGGCGGTGCGAGACGGAGGACGTTCCGACCCGGTCATTGGTAAACATCGTGGTCACAGTGCCTGAGGACTGCGGGCGACGAACGCCGCGGCTGACGTCGAAGGGTCGCACATGAAGCACAGTAGGAGGTGGGAACGCCGCCATCGACCGACCTGAGGATGATCGTCGACGCCCGACGTCAGCCCTGGGTCGGACCTGGCCCACGAGGTGACGCTGCTCCTCGCTCCCACTGGAGGATGAGGGCATCCCGCCCGTAATCACTCCCAAGGCGCTCGCCTCGCCCGAGGGCAGGGGTTACCGTGTGCCCATGGGCGCTCAGGCATGGGCGATTCCACCCCGGGCGCAGGTTCGGTGATCTTGCCGTGCTGAACGAGTGGGGCCTGGTTGCCTCTACCCACGGCCGCGGCATGGGTGGCCTTCCCCCGATCGTCCTGCTTGGCGCCGCCAGTGCCGTCGCGTACGGGTTTGCCGCCGTGCTGCAGCACGGCGTGACCGCGAAGCAATCCCCGGACCAGGGGATGCGACTGGGTCTTCTCGCAAGCTTGGCCCGCCATCCCCTGTGGCTGGTGGGCAATGCGCTGGATGGGGTCGGGTACGTCCTTCAATTCCTGGCTCTGCGACGAGGGTCGCTTTCGCTCGTCGAACCTCTCCTGGTCTTGAGCCTCGTGGTTGCGCTGCCCGTCGCGGCCCGACGCGAGCATCGGCGCATCTCCCCGATGGCGATCGCCTCCGCGGGTGCCATTGCAGTCGGCCTCGGACTGTTCTTGGGAGTGGCCCGGCCCGGCATCGGTCATCCTCGCGCCACGGGAGAAGCCTGGATCGTCCTGTCCCTCATTGTGGCCTTCGTCTGCGGCGCCGCCGTCGTTCTGCGTAACCGGACCACCTCACCGAGTCGGGCCGCGGTCCTCCTGGCGTCCGGGTCCGGGGCGGCGTTCGGCTACACGGCGGCGCTCACCGAACGCACCGGCCACCTGCTCAACATGGGCGTCCTCCACGCCCTGACGAGCTGGGAGCCCTATGCGCTGCTCATCTCGGGCGCGGTCGCGCTCCTCCTCACGCAGGGTGCCTTCCACGCCGGCGCACTTCGACTCTCCCTTCCGACGCTGACGGTTGCACAGCCGCTCGTGGCCATCGCCATTGGTCTCGTCTGCTTCGGGGAGCACATCGACACGCACGGGCTCGCTCCGGTCCTCGAGATATTCGGCTTGGCCCTGGTGATCGCCGGCGTCTTCGCACTGGCCCAGACTCCGGCGATCGCCGCACTTGAAGATCCCGTTCCCACCAGACAGGCATCTCATCCCTGAGGATGACCCTCATCGGCCCATTTCATCCCGAGAGCCGTTGTCAGCCCATGGGCCGGTCCTTAGCCTCTGCGATGTGCTCGATCTCGACCAGGCCACCAGCCGCGATCTGGCCGTTCGTGCTTCCGGGCTGACCAAACGCTTCGGCGACCGGACAGTGGTGGACGCCCTGGAGCTTGCGATACCCAGAGGCTCGGTGTGTGGATTCGTCGGGCCCAACGGGGCCGGGAAGACCACGACGATCCGCATGTTGCTGGGGTTGATACAACCCTCCGCAGGCAGTGGCACGGTGCTCGGCGGAGATCTCGGCCAGCCCCAGAGCTACCTGCACAAGGTGGGGGCGCTCATCGAGTCCCCGGCGTTCTATCACCACCTGAGCGGGAAGAACAACCTTCTCGCCCTGGCCCGGCTGGCCCATATCGATGCGACAACCATTCCCGATGTTCTTGATCGTGTGGGTCTGCTCCAACGCGCCGATGATCTGTACCGCAGCTACTCATTGGGCATGAAGCAACGGTTGGGCATTGCCGCTGCGCTCCTTGCCGCCCCAGAACTCCTGATTCTCGACGAGCCCACCAACGGTCTCGACCCGGCGGGAATCGTCGAGATGCGCGATCTCATCCGTTCGCTAGCCGACGAAGGAATAACCGTCTTCGTCTCCAGTCATCTGTTGTCCGAGATCGAGCACATCTGCGATCGCCTCATCATGATCAGCGACGGAAAGACGGTCTTCCAGGGTGAGGTGGCGAAACTTCGAGCGACGCGGGGTGACGAGCTGATCCTTCGCCCGGAGTCTGAATCGAGCCTCGCGTCGCTCCTTACGCTCGTACAACGGGCAGGGTTCGCCGCTCGGGTCGAGGAGGCCCTCCTGAGCCCGCCAACGGTCGTCGTCGAGGCAGGGTCCGACCAGGCTGCTCCGTTGAACCGCTTGGCCATGCACGCGGACATCACCCTGATCCACATTTCCGAGCGCGCCCGCTCGCTCGAAGAGGCATTTTTCGAGCTCACCGGGACCCACTCGCGCGACGTGGAAACCGCCCACTCCCTCGGTAGCGTGACGTGATCGTCGACGCCTTTCGGAGCGAGTGGGTCAAGCTGCGACGCACCACCCTGGTGCTCGGGGTCTTCGGTGGCCTGGCCGCGGCGGCTTCGTTCTTCGTGGTGCTCCTTTTCTCTCAGGCCGCCGCGGTCGGGCCGGGTACGGCTGACCTGCCGAGCCTTCAGGTTCTGGCCCAGCCGAACGGGCTCATCCATGGGGTGAATCGGGTCGTGGTGCTGCTGGGCATCGTGGCTTTTGGCGTGGCCGCATTCCAGATCGCATCGGAATACAGCCTTGGAACGCTTCGTCAGCTTCTCGTCCGGCAACCGCGACGCCGAATCCTCCTGACCGGGAAGTACCTCGGCGTCATCACCTTCATCGTGGCCGCCGTCGTCGCCGCGTCCCTCATCGCCGGGGGCGTCGCCGTCATCATGGCTCACGTACGCCACGTTCCGGTCGGTGCCTGGTTCAGCGGCACGGGCGTCAAGGACCTGACGGAGGCCCTGGGTGAGCTTCTCCTGGCCGTTGTCGGATTCGCCACATTGGGCATGGCGGTCGGGCTTTTTCTGCGATCAGCCGTCTTTGCGGTGATCGTGGGCCTGGCCTACCTGATCGCAATCGAGAACATCGTGGGTCGGGTCCTGCCTTCTCTCAACCGCTGGCTGCCCGGACAGCTCTTGTTAGGGGTCGGGCAGGGGGGAAATGCCACAACGACCTTCCCACGAGCACTCCTCGTCAGTGCCATCTACCTCGCCGGGGTCGCCCTCCTTGCCGCCAACACCTTCAGGCGGCGAGACGTCACCGCCTGATAACATGGGCGTGTACCCCTACGACAATGTCACGGCACACCTTCTCGGAACGCTGACGATGTGACCTGAACGATGAACGAGCAGGATCGGTCACACAGAACGCCCACTTCACTGTTCGGACGGTACGGCCGCGCCGGTCAGCTCGGATTGCTGGGCACCGTGCTCGTCGGCGTCGCGGGCTCACTTTCCGGCTCGCCGTTCGCGTTAAAAATGCCGGGGGCCTGGTTCTTCGGCGTCCCTTCCCTTGCCTCTGGTGGGATCGCACAAGCGCGGGCATTGTTGCTCTGGTCCGAGCTCACGTGTGGATTCATTGGAATTCTCCTCTTGTGCCGCGCGTGGCTCACCGTGTGTCGCATCGTGAGACGGGACTCCGAGGAGCGGACCGGGAGGCTGGCCTGCCTGCTTGCGCTGTGGTCAGCCCCCCTGCTCATCGCCCCACCGATGTTCAGCAATGACGTCTACAACTACGCCGCCCAGGGGGAGTTGGTGAGTCACCACATCAACCCCTATCTCTATGGGCCTGGGGTTCTGGGCGCCTCTCCGTTCGCCACTCTGTCGCAAGGCTTTTGGATCAATACCCCATCTCCCTACGGCCCCCTGTTCAATGGTCTCGACGGTGGTGTCGTGCAACTCACGGGCCACCGCGTCCTTGCCTCGGTGGTGATACTGCGCCTGACGGCCGTCATCGGTGTGGCGCTCATTGCTGCCTTCCTGCCGCCCTTGGCCCGAAGCTATGGACACAACGGCGCAGTCGCGTTCTCACTGGGAGTCCTCAACCCGCTCGTGCTGCTCTTCCTTGTCGCGTCGGGGCACAACGACGCGCTCATGATCGGTCTCCTCGTCGCCGGGCTCTTCGTCGCCCGACGGCAACGTCCCGTTCTAGGAATTCTCCTTTGTTCGCTTGCCGGTGCCGTCAAGGCTCCCGGCCTGCTCGGGGTGGTCGCCATCGGATGGATGTGGAACGATGAGCGCCTCCCCTGGCGTCGATACCGCAACCTGGCCGGAGCGGCGGCGATCGCTGCCGCCACCTTCGAGGGCCTGTCCCTGCTTTTCGGACTGGGATGGGGATGGGTTCGCACCCTGGGCGCAGCCAACACGGTGACGTCGTGGGTGACTCCGTTTGAACTCATCGCCAAGCTGCTACGGGTCATTTCCAGAGTGACCCACGTCGACGTCTCCTCAACCATCTTCCTCGACGTGGCGCACATCGCGGGCCCCGTCATCGCCATCGCCCTCTGTGTGCGGGTATGGCGGCAGCTACCGGAGATCGGCATGCCCCGAGCCATCGGCATCAGCCTCCTGGCCCTCGTGCTGTTGGGTCCGATCGTGCAACCCTGGTACCTCCTGTGGTCACTGCCGCTTCTGGCCACGACGGCAGGCACGAGGATGGCATCGACGATCAGGGTGCTCTCGGTCTCGGTCTCCCTCATGGGGGCATTGAGTCTGGGCCAGGTCACCAGCGAGCTGGGGTCACTAGGACCCCTCTACGCACTGCTCTTCGCCCTGATGTTGGCAGGAACCGTCGTCGCAACCGGCACATCAGGAGGCGACGAAGGTGCCTCGTTGCCGGTCACCTTCAGGACTCAGTCGTGGCGGCCCTTACCGACGTGGCGCATGCAACGAGCATGACGATGCAGTCGCTGACGACATCGTTGGCGACGAGCGAAGAGAGGCCGCCCGCGACCTCCGCTCCCGATGGTGCCGCATCCGCTCTCCGGGTCAATTGGGCGGTGATCGTCGTGATCGCCGCCGCGGCGGCCAGCGTCCTCGCTCTACAGGCCTTCCTTCACGGCCATTTCTCCGCCCTGGACGAGTACGACGACGGCGTCTACTTCGGGGCCTCGATCGAGCTGTTCCACGGACTGCTGCCCTACCGGGACTTTGCCTTCATCCAGCCCCCGATGATCACGGTGTGGATGCTCCCGTTCGCCGCCGTATCGTCCGTGACGGGAACTGCGGCCGCCATGGAAGCAGCGCGCTTCTTCGTCGACATCGTGTCGGTGACCAACGTCGTGCTCGTCGGCGTGTTGGTACGTCGCCGCACGACGCTTCAGGTGATCGTCGCAACAGGGCTGATGGCCTTCTCGCAAGGGACCATTCGCTCGTCACAGACCATCTTGCTCGAACCGTTCCTGGTCCTCGCTTGTCTGATCGCCCTTCTCTGCCTCGTGGACGGGGAGGGCATCACCTCTTCCGCGCGGCGGCTGTGGTGGTGCGGGGCATTTTTCGGGATCGCCGGGGCCACCAAGGTGTGGGCCATCCTTCCCTTTGCGGCGGTGGTGATCGTTCTTTCCCGTCGCGGCCATCGCTCGCGACGAAAGGTGATCGGAGGGGCGATCGTCGGATTCGTGGCCTGCTCCTTCCCCTTCATCATCGGAGCACCAGCGTCCTTCTTTCAGCAGGTCGTCCTCACGCAAGCCGTTCGCAACGCCGGAGGTTTACCGTTCCCTCAGCGCCTGGCGGACCTCACCGGGATTCCGATGCTCTCGACGTCCATCGCGAAGGGCAGTCCTTTCGGATCCCTCGTGCTCTCCCTCGTCCTGATTGCTCTCGGCACCGCGGCAGCCGTGAGTTGGCGGCGGCGCCGTGAGGCACCCTGGCTGCCTCTTGCGCGCGTCGCCGGGTGGAGCACCCTCCTCGTCGGATGCGCGTTGCTGATATCGCCCACCTACTACTACCACTACTCGGGCTTCATGGCGCCATTCAGTGCTCTTCTCGTGAGTTCGATGATGGGCCGCCTCAGCCCTCGTTTCCGGCACGTTGGTGCGCTCCTGCCGAGCACCCGAAAGGCAGTGACCAGTGGTGCCGTAGTTTCCGCTCTCACCCTCCTTCCGGCGCTCGTCATCCATGAGGTGGTCAGTCTTCCCGTGGCGCCGCACATTGGTGACACCCTGAGTGACGCCATCCCGGGTCATGGATGCATCCTCTATTCCGACCCGGCACTCGCGCTTCTCGACAACCGCTTCACCGCCGACATCAGCGGCTGCCCCAGCGTCATCGACTGGTTGGGTCAGGAGCGAGTCCTCGATGAGGGCCGTTCGGTCACCGTGTCGGACACGAGCAATAGGCACCTGCAAGAGGTGATGAATCATTGGATCAAATCCTCCGATGCGGTGGTCCTCCAACACGGCAATCTCGGCCTCGACAGCGCCAACGTGAGCTACCTGCAGCATCACTTCGATCAGGAGGAACGTCTCCCCCGCGGCCTCAGGATCTACATACGCGATTCTGCCCGCGCGTGATCGAAACGCCGTGGAGCTCCCGGCTGCACCGGGAGCTCCACGTGCGGCAGCGACGCCATCGGACGTCGGCGGATTAGCCGGCAGGTGTGGCCGGGCTGGTCGAAGGGGTCGTGCCACTTGGTCCCGAGCTCGAGCCGGACCCCGACCCTATGTTCGGGCAGTTCTTGGTCGACGAGGACGAGCCACTCGAGCTGCTCGGTGCCGTCGTGCTCTTCGACCCCGAGGAGTTCGTCGAAGAATTGCTTCCCGTCGATGAACTCGTCCCGGATCCACTGGCGGCGGTGGAGTTGGTCGAGCTCGTACTCGATGTGCTCGTGGCCGCATTGGCGACCACTGCACCCCCGGCGACGAGGCCGCTGGTGAGGGCACCGATAGCGAGCGCACTGCGGAGTCGGAGTTTCATGGTTGTAGGTCCTTCCTGATTGATGGTTGTTCGTGCTTCCCCATTCGAGGGAACACCATCACTGTGCGAAATGGATCTGTGGGCGCGGACAGAGGCGAGTCAGGACGCGATAGGAGTTCGCGTTGCCCACCATGATCCGCCGGGCACGCCGCAATGAGGCCCCCCGCGACTACCGGGGCGTGACGACCCGCGGTCTCTGCGCCAACTGCCTTAGAGGGACGCCCGCAGAGGTTCGTCGATCGGGACGGCAGACAGCTGATCGCCGAGTTGATCGCTCACGATCCGCGTATCTCTCGGTGGCGCGGGAACGGCCGTGCTCGCACCCTCTGGTTGCGCCGGCGTCGCCAGGCCCGACCGGTCGCTGGTGTCGTCGCTGTCGGACCCGCCGATGACTCGCACGTGTGCCACCGCCGGGCTGAGTTCACGCGCCGGGTTTTGGGCCAGACTGTCAAGGTGCCGGAGGGCTCGGCGTCGCCGGAACGGCCCTGTCGGCGACGTCCGGCTGCCCGGTCCCTCATCGCTGTCGACCGACCATCGCTGCGAGCGTTTCATGCTGCACATTTTCGCAGAGCGCAGCGCCGGGACCGCGGACCGTACCGGCGGTGGGCTCTGGCGTTCACCGACGGGAGGTGGGCAGCTCCGCGTCCTCGCCGTAGACAATTCCCCGACGGTCCGCCCGGAGCACGAGGACCCGACCGGTCAGCCCCGAGTCCTCCAGTGCCACCTGTGCGCCCGCACATACCTTCTCGGCCGAAGATTCGAGGGTGACACCCAACAGCGATGGACCGGCACCTGACCAGCACGATGCCAGCGCGCCGCAGTCCACGAGGGCCGTCAGGAGGGCCGGAGCCTCGGGAAAGAGGGTGGCGCGCGCGTCTTGGTGCAGGCGATCCGCAGTCGCGGCAGCGGTCAGCAAGGACGGCTCCGCCAGGCCGGCCAGGAGTAGACCCATCCGACCCAAGTTGAAGAGGGCGTCATCGCGCGAGACCGTGCCGGGCAGGACGGCCCTCGCTTCGGCCGTGACCAGGGCTCGATCGGGGATGATCACGACGAAGGCCAGCTCGTCGCTCAAGGGAAGCTGGGCCGCCCTGGGACGACCATCGACATGCGTGGCCGCGACAAGTCCGCCGAACACGCTCGCAGCAGCGTTCTCGGGGTGGCCATCCAGATCGGCCGCAACGGAGAACGGGTCGTCCGACCCGGCCGCGGCGGCCACGGCAGCCGCCAGCGCGGCCGACGAGCCGAGGCCACGCGAGACCGGGATCTGCGAGCGGACAATCACCTCGATGCGATCGTGGCCGAGGATGGAAGAGGCCACTCGCACGGCGAGGTGCGACGCGTCATCGCACAGGCCGGCGCCCTCCCCTTCGCTGCGAATGCGCAATGACCCTGCCGGCTCTATCTCCACCTGGACATAGCAGTCCAACGCGACGGCGAGCGCATCGAATCCGGGCCCCAAATTCGCCGACGAGGCAGGGGCTCGGGCACGCATCACCTCAGAATAGGCGTTGGAGCAGGGTGGGCTTCGGAAGCGCTCGCTGCAGGCGGACCTGGACCACCGCCCGCTGTCGGCCCAGTGCCAGGACCACGGCCCCGATGCGCGTGCCCCTGCCGGCACCCGCGCTGATGTTGCGCCCCTGGAACGCCCGGCGTGCGCTGACGCCGGGCCACGTCAGCATGGTGACCGTCGATGCGGCCGTAGCGGCGACGGTGTGCCCGGCCACCCTGACCACGGCCACCTGCTCCCCAGCCCGGATGATGGGCGCGGCACCAATGGAGACATCGACGTGGTCGGCCAGGTTCAGGGCGAGGTAGCCGGCGACCGCCAGAACGTCCGGCCCGGTCTGCCCCGTCACTGCGGCAAGAATCATCGCCTTCTTTCCTTGCACCCGACGCGTGACCGCCACGACGTCACAACCTCCGGCCGCGGTGGTGAAGCCCGATTTGACGCCGATCACACCCTGGAACCCCAACCACGGCGTGTACGTCGAGATGGTGCCTGCCACCGGCAACGTGACCGAGGACATCCTGACGATGGAGGTGAATGTCGGATCATCCATGTCGAGTGCGGCCACCTTCAAGAGGTCCGCGGCGGTGGACTGCGAGCCCTGGTCGAATCCGCTGGGATCGGCGTAGTGCGTGTGACGCATGCCGAGCAGCGTCGCCGTGGCATTCATCTTGGCCACGAAGGTCGGGATGTCACCCGCGTCCCAGCGTGCCAGGGTGTCCGCGAAGTTGTTGGCCGAATGCACGAGAAGCCCCTCGAGCAACTGGCGCTCGGTCAGGACCTCCCCCACCGCCACCTGCGCGTTGGCTTGATCCTCGACCGTGTCGGTCTCGAAGTCGTTGAGGTCGGTTTGGGTCATGGTGAGACGGGGCCCGTCCTCGCCAAGAGGGAGTGGATGGTCCCGGAGGATGAGATAGGCGGTCATCAACTTCGTGAGGCTGGCGATGGGCACCGCCTGCTCGAGCCCCGAGGTCACGTCGACGCCTATCGACGGTACCGCGATGGCCGACTGCCCCGTGGCGGGCCATGGCAACGACACCTTCGACGCAGCCACGTAGACGCTCGTCGGCATCGTTGCCGTCACGGAGACCACGGGAACGGCCGCGCGGAGGCGGGCGGCGGCCAGCACACCCAGCGCGAGCACGACCGCCAGGGTCAGCAGCGTGACGATCCACCATCGCCTGCGAGAACGGCGGCGATGCGGGTGCGAGAGCCGAGGGGTTGCGCCCACCGGTCCCCCTGGAGGAGCACTCGCTGCCCGACGCGAGCCCGACCCGAGCGGCTCCGCCATGACCGGTGGCGGGTCCGAGGGGCTCAACTCATCGCATCGAACTCGTCAGGGGTCATCAGCACTTGACGCGCCTTCGAGCCCTCGCTCGGTCCGACCACTCCCTTGCGCTCGAGCAGGTCCATCAATCTTCCGGCCCGGGCGAAACCCACACGGAGCTTGCGCTGCAGCATGGACGTTGACCCCAGCTGGGATCGGACCACGAGGTCCATCGCGGCGGCGAGGTACTCGTCATCGTCGTCGTCAACCCCATCGATCCCCCCTGGTAACCCTTCGATGACGTTCTCGATGCCCACGACCGGCTCGGTCATGCCGCCCTGCGCCTGCCAGTGATGGACGACGTCCCGCACCTCTTTTTCAGAGACCCACGGCGCCTGGAGACGCCGAGGAACATTCGATGAGGCCGTGAGCAAGAGCATGTCCCCCTTGCCGACCAGACGCTCCGCGCCGGCTTGGTCCAGAATCACCCGGCTGTCGGCGAGCGATGACACGGACAGCGCCATCCGGCTGGGGATGTTGGCCTTGATCACTCCGGTAATGACGTCGACGGACGGGCGCTGCGTGGCCAGGACCAGGTGGATGCCGACCGCCCGGGCCATCTGGGCGATGCGCACGACGGAGTCTTCGACGTCGCGCGCCGCGACCATCATCAGGTCGTTCAGCTCGTCGACCACGATCAGTATGAAGGGCAGGACTTCTGGAAGCTGTGGATCGTCGTCGATCTCGTCGTCGCTGTAGACGGCGGCATGGTCCGCCCCGAGCGCACGCGCCGTCGTCTCGGCCACCCGCCTCTTGTCGGACGGGGGCCCTGACGGAGCGATCTCGCCCGCCGCCAGAGCCAGGTTGTACCCGGTGATGTCGCGCATGCCGTTCTCGGCCAACAGGTCGTAGCGCCGTTCCATCTCCTTGACGGCCCACTGGAGGGCGTTGGCTGCCTTCTTCGGATCGACCACGACCGGGCTGACCAGATGCTGCAGGCCGTTGTACTGGCCGAGCTCCACCCGCTTGGGATCGATCAGCATGAGCCGGACCTGCTCCGGGGTGCTGCGCATGAGCACCGAGGTGATGATGGAGTTGATGCACGACGACTTCCCGGCCCCGGTCGCCCCGGATATGAGGATGTGTGGCATTTCGGCCAAATTGGCCATGACGGCACGCCCTGCGATGTCGCGGCCCATGGCCACTTCGAGCGGGTGGGTCGCCGTCTTGGCTTCGGCGGAATCGAGGATGTCACGCAACGCCACCAGCTGGCGGGTCCGGTTGGGCACCTCGACCCCGATGGCGGACTTGCCCGGGATCGGGGCCAGGATCCGCACGTCGGGCGACGCCATCGCGTACGCGATGTCACGCGAAAGGCTCGTCACGCGGGCCACCTTGACCCCCGGCCCCAACTCAAGCTCGAAACGGGTCACCGTCGGACCGACGGTCTTCCCCACCAGCGTGGTGGTTACGCCATGCGCCTCGAGGGCGGCGACCAGTGTCTGCCCCGCTGCTTCGAGTTGGCGCAGATCGTGGCTCAACTGCTTGGTGGCCGAGAGGATCTTGATGTCCGGCAGCACCCATGAGCCGCCGGCCCGCGGCACTGCGCCCACCACGGCGGGGACCCGTGCGGGCCCCGGCTCGGGTTCTGCATCCGGGGCAGACTCGGCCGGGCTCAGATCGAGTTCCGGCTCCTCTTCGAGCTCAAGCGGAGGCTCGGGCGCCACCTTGACTCGCTTGGACTTGACCGCACGCTCGTCGGTCTCGTCGACATCGATCTGCGTCCCGCTGTTCCACCACGAGGCCAACGTGGACCCGAGCGCGGTCGTCCCCGTGCGGACGATCCGCCCGAAAGTGGCCAGTGACACCCCCGTCGCGATGAGGCCGGCCACGAAGACGAGCGCGACGAAGAGCACCCCGGAACCGGCCGAGCCGATACCCGCGTGGAGCGGCCGACCGACGAGGGCGCCGACCCAGCCGCCCGCTTGGCGCAGTCCGATGGATGGCTGGAAGGGCGGGTTGTCCTTGGCCAGCTGCCCCAGACCGCAGAAACCGATGACCCCGAGGGCCGCTCCGATACCGGTGCGCAGCGGCTCGGGTCGGTCCCGCTCCACCAACAGCACCACACCGGCCCCCGCGGTGACGATCGGGATGAGGATGCGGGTCCAGCCCAGCACCATGGCCAACCCCGAATTGACGCCATGGCCGACCGGGCCCAACGCATCGCCCCAAATGGCCAAGGCAAGAAGCACTCCGAGCGTGACCAGCCCGATCGACCACAGGTCGGCGGAGTGGCGGCGCAGCAGTGAAGGCGGCGCCGGCGCCGCCCGCTTTCGGGGTGCAGAGTGCGCGCCACGCGAGGCCGTCTTGCGGGCGGGGGTGCGCGGCGCGACGGGTCGGCGCTTCGCTGTCACCACAGTAGAAGGCAGATTACCCCTGGTCCCGCCCCGTCCGTGGGACACTCCCTTTGAGAGACGAACATATGTTCGCTATTGTAGGCTCCATGGCACTGCGCTGGAGGTCGGCAGACAGCGACGAGGTCGGCACGCTCTTCCCCGACGAGCAGGCTGCGACCCGCCATGTGGGCAAGGGCGCCTACGCCGGCCTGGAGTTTCTCCACGTGAATGCCCGCACCATCATCAACACCGTGCCCTCGCAGAGCCAAATGCCGTTCCGGTACACCATCAATTGCTACCGGGGTTGCAGCCATGCCTGCACATATTGTTTCGCCCGGCCCACCCACGATTTCCTCGGTCTGAACATCGGCGAGGACTTCGAAAAGAAGATCGTGGTCAAGATCAACGCGGTGGAGCGACTGCGAGCCGAGCTCCGAGCACCCAAATGGAGTGGCGAGCCCATCGCCATGGGCACCAACACCGACCCGTACCAGCATGCGGAGGGGAAGTACCACCTCACCCGGGGCATCATCGACGTCCTCTCGGAAGCACACAACCCGTTCAGCATCTTGACCAAATCGACGCTCATCCTGCGGGACCAGGCCCCCCTGGCCCGGGCGGCAACTCGCACCGAGGTGGCTGTCAACTTCTCGGTGGGCTGCCTGGATCGCTCCGTGTGGAAGCTGACCGAACCCGGCACCCCGCCCCCGGATCAGCGGCTGGCGGCCCTCCGCCGTCTGACCAAGGCGGGCATCTCCTGCGGTGTGCTGGTGGCACCCGTGCTGCCCGGGCTCTCCGACTCCGACGACCAGTTGCGATCGGTGGTCGAGGCGGCGGCTGACGCCGGAGCGGTCTCGATCAGCGGGGTGGCCCTGCACTTGCGGGGCAGTGTGCGAGAGCACTACCTCGAGTGGATCGACCGGGTGCGACCCGACCTCTCCGCGCTGCACCGGGAACGGTTCCGCGCCGGCGCGTACCAACGGCAAGGCGAGCGGGACCGCATCGCCGAGGTGGTCCGCGCGACGGCGCTGCGCTGCGGCGTGACCGGACGGGCGACCTACTCCCCTGTGGCGTCCGTGACTCCGGTGGAGATCACTCCCACCGAGCAGCTCTCTCTGCTGTAGGGATCCGCGAGCGGGTGGGCGTGCCCCGACCATGCCACCGGGACCGGGGTGTCAGACCATGAGGACGACGGGGACGATCATCGGGCGCCGTCGCGTGCGGTCACCGACGAATTTGCCCAGCGCCTTGCGAGCGTGACGGCAGAGAACCTCGCTGTCGCGGGCGCCGTCGTGCAGCGCGTTCGTGACCGCGGCGCCGACCACAGCGCTGGCCTCACCCAAAAGTTCCTCTGCTTCGGGTGCGTGCACCCAACCGCGGGTCTCGATGACCGGTGCTCCGCTCAATGACCCCTGGCGGGTGTCGACGGTGACCACCACCATGACGACCCCCTCCTCGGAGAGCTTCTGACGGTCTCGCAGCACCCCGTGGCCGATGTCGCCCACCGTGCCGTCGACGTAGACGTAGCCGGCCGGCACCTTGCCGTCGCGCCTGATGCCGTCGGACGTCAGTTGCACCGCGTCGCCGTCCTCGCACAAGAGCACCTTCGAGGGGTCGATTCCCATGGAGAGGCCGAGCCGCACATGGTGCACCATGTGCCGGTACTCGCCGTGCACGGGTACAAAGCATTCCGGTCGCGTCACGGACATCAATGTCCGCAGTTCACCCTGCTTGGCGTGGCCACTGACGTGGACCGGCTCGGCCCCCGTATGCACGACTTCGGCCCCGCGCCGGTACAACTCGTCGATCACGCGCCCCACCGACCACTCGTTGCCGGGGATCGGGTGGGCGCTGATCACGACCACATCGCCCTCGCCGACCTGGAGCCACTTGTTGTCCCCCGTCGCCATGAGCGAGAGGGCCGACATCGGTTCACCCTGGGAGCCGGTCGAGATGACGCACATTTCGCCCGGGGGCACGGTGTCGACGTCCTCTATGTCGACGAGCGCTCCCTTCGGCACGCTGATAATGCCCAGCCGGGTGCCCAGCTCCACGTTCTTGCCCATCGAACGCCCCAACGTCGCCACCTTGCGACCGTTGGCGACGGCGGCATCGATGATCTGCTGCACCCGATGCATGTGGCTGGCGAAGCAGGCCACGACGAGGCGCTTTCCCCCGTGCTCGGCGAAAACCCGATGAAGAGCGATGCCGACCGAGGATTCCGACTCGCTGAAACCTGCCTCCTCGGCGTTGGTGGAGTCGGACAGGAGCAAACGGATTCCGTCGGTGCGCGCCAACTCGCCCATGCGCGAAAGGTCGGTCCGGCGGCCGTCCACCGGCTGCAGGTCGATCTTGAAATCGCCCGAGTGGAGAATCACGCCCTGTGGCGTATGGAAGGCGATGGCGAACGCATTGGGAACCGAGTGGGTGACCGGGATGAACTCCACGTCAGTTGGCCCTATGCGACGTCGCTCGCCGTCACCGACCGAAATGAACTCGGTGCGATGGCCCAGCCCGGCCTCCTCGACCCGGTGCCGGGCCAGCCCGACCGTCAGCTCGGAGCCGTAAATGGGGGCCTGGAGGTCACGCAGCAGGTAGGCCAGCCCACCGGTGTGATCCTCGTGGCCATGCGTGAGCACGATGCCGTCGACCTTGTCCGCACGTTCGCGCAAGTAGGTGAACTCGGGCAGGACCAGATCCACTCCGGGCATGTCGGCGTCGGGGAACATGATCCCGCAGTCGAGAACGATGATGCGGCCGTCGACCTCGATGCAGGCACAGTTGCGGCCGATCTCACCAAGCCCGCCCAGGAAGACGACACGGACGGGGGACGCCTTCCGGCGTGATGTCTGCTTTTCAGGCAACCGGTTGGCCCGTTGCGGTCGGGGGGCCATATGCAGCCAGGATCTTGGCGGCCTGAGCGTCGAGTTCGGCGGTCGATTGACCCATCGGCAGGCGGCACTGTCCCACGCGCAGGCCCATGGCCCGGCAGATCGCCTTGGCCGGGAGCGGGTTGGGATACTCCTCGCTCGACTGGAAGTCGATGGCGTCGAGCAGTTTGGCATTGCCCGCGATCGCCTCGGCCAGATCACCCCGCAGAAACGCCTCGATCACGGACTTGAACTGTGGCCCGATCCAGTGCGACGCAACGCTGATGGTGCCGACGGCGCCGACGGCCAACAAGGGCAGCGTCATGACATCGTCACCGCTGTAGATCTCGAAGCCCGCTGGCACCCGGGCCGCCAGGTGCGCGGTGCCGGCCGGGTCCCCGGCGGCGTCTTTGAGCGCCACCACGGATGGGACGTCATGAGCCAGGCGCACGAGGGTGGAGGCGGCGATACGGCGGCCGGTACGCACGGGGATGTCATAGAGGATCACGGGGAGCCCGCCCGCGGCCTCCGCCACGGCCCGGAAGTGCTCGTAGAGGCCGGACTGCGAAGGGCGGTTGTAATACGGCGTGACAACGAGCACCCCGTCGATACCGCAGGACGAGGCCTGTGCCGTGAGCCGCACCGAGTGCTCGGTGTCATTGGACCCCGTGCCGGCGATGACGGGGACGGTGACCGCCGCGGCCACGGCGCGCCACAGGTCCAACTTCTCCTCGTCGCTGAGCACCGAGCTCTCACCCGTCGACCCGCTGAGGACCAGCCCGTCGCTCCCGTGGTCGGCCAACCAGCGGGCAAGCTCGACCGCCCCGTCGATGTCCAGCTCCCCTGCATCGTCGAACGGGGTCACCATGGCGGTGATCACGCGCCCGAACCGCGACATGGTGGGCGAAGTCTCCATCAACTGATCACGCTACCAGTCGACCTCGTGCTCGGAGGGCAAGCGGGGGTGTGTCGCGGTCTCCTCAAACGACCTGTCGCTCGACCGGCGACCCGTCGGCGAACGCATCTTCCTCCTCGGTCGAGTCCGTGAGGTGCTCAAACGCGATGACACCCATGTCGGTGAACTTCTCACGCAGCCAGCCGTCTGCGGCGTCCAGCAAGCCCAGCTTTCTCAGATTGGGCACGATCTTGGAGAACAAGAGGATCTGGAAATCGTCCCGATCGGGTGCCTGGGAGTACACCTTGACCACGTCGGCCGTCGGCACCTCGAGGCGTTCCCAGACCTCCTGCATGATCAGCCGGTCCTTCATGCGGATGGCCGCCTCGAAGGCGAACTCCTGCCGCTCGCGTAGCTCGGCCGCACTGAGCTCCCGGTAGTACTCCTGGAGACTCAGCACGCCGAAGGCGACGTGCCGGGCCTCGTCGGCCATCACATAGCGCAACATCTGCTTCAGCAGGGGCTCGGTGGTCATGGAGTGGATGAATCCGAAAGCGGCCAGGGCGAGGCCCTCGACCATGATCTGCATGCCGAGGTACGTCATGTCCCAGCGGGAATCGCTCACGATGTCGTCGAGGAGCAGGCCCAGGTGGCCGTTCATGGGGTAGTGGCCGGACAACTTCGTGTCGAGGTACTTGGAGAAGACCTCGACGTGGCGTGCCTCGTCCATGACCTGGGTGGCGGCGTAATACTTGGCGTCGATCCAGGGCACCGTCTCGACGATCTTGGCCGTGCACAGCAACGCGCCCTGCTCGCCGTGCATGAACTGGGAGAGCAACCAGTTCTGGTTCTCCACACCGAATATGAGCCACTCCTTGTCGCCCCACGAGTCCAACACCGTGCCGGAGAGATCAGCCTGGCCCCACAACATCTGGTCCTGGTTGGCCTCGGCGTTGTTCATGACGACCTTTTCCAGATCGACCTCGATCGACCAGTCCAGGTCGGTCTGGCCGTTCCACTGTGCCTTCTTGGCCTTCTCGTAGAGCTTGTCGAGCTGGGGCTTCGCCCCCTTGTCGTAGTCCCACGTGAACTCGGCGGGGCAGTTGTCGGGCACGCGGTGGAACCCTTGTTCCTCGTAGTGGCCCACGAAGCTCAGCACGGCCTCGAGATCGTTGATCTTCTCGCGCCCGATGAGCTCGAGATTGGTCTTCATCATGCTGTGGTCGCTGTCGTCGACGGTGGTCATTGCACTGCCTCCTTGGTGACACGGGTGGAAGGAGTCGAAGGGTGAGGAAGGGTGGAGATTGACGTGGTGGCCCGGAGGGCCAGGATGCCGGGCATGACGAACGTGCGCACCAGCGCACGCGTGTCCTCGGGATCGCCCAGGTCGGTATCGGGAGAGGGGTCGGCCAGGTAGGCCAGGACGATGCGTACCGCCCACTCTGCCGCTCTCGAGGCCTGATCCGGAGAGAGCCAGCGGGCAAAGAACGGCGCCGCGAAGTTGCCGGCCGAAAAGAGGATCTGGTCCATGCCGGCGAAGGTGAGATGAGGCAGGATCACCCCCGGCTCGTGGAGGAGCAGATACTCCAGAGCGGGGTGCGCGCCGAGACGGTGCGCCGACTCGACCATGCCGGCCACGAGGACATCCTCGAGATCGGTGGCTTCCCCCATGGCGACGGCCAGCACCGAGAACAGGCGAGCCACTTCGGTTTCCACCACGGCCGCCACGATGGCGTCCTTGCCTCCGTGGAACGTCCGGTAGACCGTGGCGCGGGAGAACCCGGCCTGGCGTGCAATGTCGTCAACCGTGGTCTTGGCCAGCCCCTGGCGCGCCAGGCAGGTCAACGTGGCGTCGACGATGCGGACCCGGGTGGACGAGCGATCGTCACCCCCGAGGTGGCGCACGTTCTTCCGCCCCTGACCCGAGGCCATCACCAGGGTCGGCGCCGACGTTCCACGTGTAGCGGCCACTACTGAAACAATATGGCGCTTTTTGTCTTAGTGTCAATCAGTCCTTGTTGCCGATCTCGCGGTAATTGCCGGCCTCGTCGGGGTCACAGGCAAGGCCGACGGCCCGCGCAAAGGCCCGCATGGCTGAGGTCCAGTCGGCCCCTGAGTCGGACAAGCCCGAAATGCTGGTGGCGGCGACCGCCCGACGCTCCTTCAGAGCGGCTGAGTTCGGAGCTTCTCTTCGGACTCTTCAACGACGTGGGGCACGATGACAGCTTCGCCAGGGACGGTACTGACCTGCCCCTGACCATCAGTCCCGACGGCGGCCGCGGCGCCGGATGGCCGGATGCGCGGCAGCAGGAACGTCGCGCCCAATCCGACGCAGGTCATGACAAGGACGGTCCAGAATGCCGCCCCGAATGCGTGGCCGAGCTGCACGGCGGCCCGGGGCGCGAGATGACGTGCGCCGCTGACGACACCGGTCGAGAGGAGATGCGATGCCGCCGGAAGGCGGGTGTCGATCTGACGTTGCAGGACAAGGGCGACCACGGCCGTGCCGAACGAGCCACCGATGCGGATGACGATGTTGAGAGCGGTCGTGGCCCGGGGCACGGCGTCGTGACTGATGTGGGCATAGGCCGCGGCGCTGCTCGGCATCATCGTCCAGCCGACCCCGAGACCGCGGACGAAGAGGGAGAGGGCCAGCCACGCATAAC
>Ga0307373_10001513_pt1 | contig 43610 bp, 34 predicted proteins | sample OX2MG_FD_202534 | JGI IMG/M metagenome (GOLD analysis project Ga0307373, IMG submission 202534) | Soil microbial communities from Risofladan, Vaasa, Finland - OX-2 | ecosystem: Environmental > Terrestrial > Soil > Coastal area > Acid sulfate soil | place: Finland: Risofladan, Vaasa | collected...
CCTTGTGCGCTCACGGTCACAGCCTCCTTGCTGCCTTGGTGGGTTCTTTTCCAAACCCCAAGGTACTCAAGGACTGTGACTTGCGCCTATTTCAACGGTATTGCCGCTAACCGTCTTTGCGATCGAAGCGGATTTGTGGCCGGAGCGGGGAGCCACGAATACGCGACGACGGCGAATATCAGGGCGACGACCGCGGCGCCCGCCGACCACCATGCCGCCACGCCTGCAAACCATGGATCGACATAAACCAAAACAGCCCAGGGACTCAACATTTCCCTTGGCGCCGCCGTTGGATTGGGCGATGAACTAGGCCGCGAGGGCGGCGGGTTAGAGACGAACACCATCCAACAGTAAGCTACGAGAAATGGCGAGATTAAGCCCGTTAGTGAGACGCCAGCGCTCAAAAGCCGACGTGATGCATTCATTTCCGTGGACGACATGGAAGCATTCAAACTCCAGATACTTGGCTGAGTTCAAGAGAGATATCCCCTGATCTCCTCCTTATCCCCCTATCCCCTTTTCGAAACCGATCAACTGCTTCTGCGGTTCCGCATCGCATCTGCACCTTCTATCATACATGAATGTCGCTCATCGCCGATCAAGACCCGACTGCTTACCTGCCGCTGTTCGGCCTGACGGCGTTTCGCCCGGGGCAGCGCGAAGTGATCGAAGCGGTGCTCGCCCGGCAAGATTGCCTGTGCGTAATGCCGACCGGCGGCGGCAAAAGCCTCTGCTATCAACTGCCCGCCGTGGCCCGGCCCGGCGTGACGCTGGTCGTCTCGCCGCTGATCGCGCTGATGAAGGACCAGGTCGATCAGCTCCTGGCCAAGGGGCTGCGGGCCACCTTCGTCAACAGCACGCTCGATCCGGCCGAGCAATACGCCCGGCTCGATGGCATGGCCGCCGGCCAATACGACCTGGTCTACGTCGTGCCCGAGCGGTTCCGCAGCCCGCGATTTCTGGAAGCGGTGCGGCGGGCCGAGTTGAGGCTGCTGGCGGTCGACGAGGCGCACTGCATCAGCCAATGGGGGCACGATTTCCGCCCCGACTACGCCAAGTTGGGCCGCTTCCGGGCGATGCTCGGCAATCCGCCGACGATCGCCCTGACGGCCACGGCTACCGACACGGTGCGGCAAGACATCGTCGCACAGCTTGCCTTGCGCTCGCCGCGGACGTTCATCCACGGGTTCGTGCGGCCCAATTTGCACTACGAGGTCGATCCTTCGCACAACAAGGGGCGGAAGGATCAGGTGCTCGAAGAGTTCTTGCGGCGCAATCCGGGCTCGGGCATCGTCTATGCGTCGTCGCGGAAGCGTTGCGAAGAGGTCGCCGCCCAGATCGTGCAGTCCACCGGCCGCAAGACGACGATCTATCATGCCGGCATGGCGCCCGAAGATCGCCGCGCGGAGCAAGACCGCTTCATGCAGGGCAAGTGCGACATCGTCGTGGCCACGACGGCCTTCGGCATGGGCATCGACAAGCCTGACGTGCGGTTCGTGATCCACTACAACCTGCCCGGCACGCTCGAGGGCTATTATCAGGAAGCCGGCCGGGCGGGCCGCGATGGGTTGCCCTCGCGCTGTTTGATGCTCTACAGCTACGGCGACCGCAAGATTCAGGAATTCTTCATCGAGAGCCGCTATCCGGCCCGCGAAGTGGTGGCCGACGTCTACAACTTTCTGCGCTCGATCGACGCCGAGCTGATCGAACTGACGCAGCAGGAGATCAAAGAGAAGCTGAACCTGCAAATCAGCGCCGAAGGGGTCGGCGCCTGCGAGCAACTGCTGGAAAAGTCGGGCGTGCTGGAGCGGTTGGAAAGCCGCGAAAACATGGCCCGCATCAAGATCGACGCCGACGCGGCGCTGTTGGTCGACATGCTGCCGCGGCAGGCCAAAGTCCAACGGCGGCTGGCCAAGGCGATCGAGCAGGTCGTCGGCGGGCTGCGCGGCGAATGGGTCGACGTTTCGCCGCGCGAACTGCAGGCGGCGACTGAGATGGACGCCGCGGCGCTCGGCCGGGCGCTGCGCGAGCTGCGGCAATTGAACGTCTTCGACTACATTCCGCCTTTTCGCGGCCGGGCCATCCGCATGATCGAACGCGCGAAGCCGTTCGGCAAGCTGGAACTCGACTTCGAGACCTATGAGAAACGCAAGGAGTGCGAGTACGACAAGCTGAACCGCGTCGCGGCTTTCGCCGAAAGCTCGCGCTGCCGCGAGCGCGAGATCCTGTCTTACTTCGGCGAGACCGACAGCGAGCCTTGCGGCCGCTGCGACAACTGCCGCCGCCGCGGTCTCGGCCGCGATCGCGATGAATTGCCGCCGGACGTGCTTCGCGGCAGCGAATCGAAAGCGGCCGTTCACGTCGAGATGAACGAGCCGTTGCTCGAAACGGTCCGCAAGGCGCTCAGCGGCGTGGCCCGGTCGCGCGCGCGATTCGGCAAGAACATGGTCGCCCAGATGCTCTGCGGTTCCAACAGCGCAAAGCTCAAGAAATTCGGCTTGCAGAAGCTGAGCACTTACGGCCTGTTGGGCGACTGGAAACAGGATCAGGTCGTCGAACTGCTCGACGCGCTGTTGGCCGTTGGCTGCCTGCAACAAACGGGGCGCGAAAATCACCGGCCGACGGTGCAACTGACCGATCGCGGGCAGGAGGTGATGGTCGGCCGGGCCACGCTCGAAACGGGCTTGCCGCTGTCGGCCGAGTTGGCTCGCCGCTTCCCGCCGCACGCGCCTAAGCGCGCGGCGGCGGCCGCTCCCGCGACCACTCGCGCGGCGCCAGCCAACTCAGCGCCGACCATCGCCGCCCCCAACGTCGAGCCTGCGGATCTGTTCGCACCTGCCCCGGCGGCGCCGCCAACTGAAAACGGCGCCGACGCGGCTGTGATATCATCCGCGGCGCAAGAGCCTGCGGCCGGCAGCCACTATTGGACCTGGCGCGTGCTGTCGGCCGGCTTCAAGGTCGAGGAGTGCATGGCGATTCGCGGGCTGGAGCGCGAGGTGGTGCTCGATCACGCGCTGCGGGCGGCCGATGCAGGCTGGCGCGTCGAAGCCGCTTGGTTTCTCTCCTCCGAGCGCTTGCAAGCCTTCGCCGCGGCGATCGGGCCGGAAACCCCCGAGCGCATCCGCCCCTTGCTTGCGCGATTGCCCCCCGACACGCGATACGAAGAGGTGCAGCTTTTTCTCAAGTGCCGTTCGGCCGACGCGAACGGCAATCGTAATCTTTCTGCAGATTCGCTAGAATAGGCGATTTGTCCTGTACGCTAAAATGAATTAGGTGCGCCGCCATTTCCGGCGTAGCCCCCCGCGGCGCCGCGGGGGGCTACGCCGGAAGTGCGGCCCATGCCGTCAAGCGAACTATCATCTTCCAAGCGGAAAGAGAGTCGATGGAGAATCAACCCCCGGGCGGCGGTCCTATGCCCGAACGGCCCGCGTCGGAGCGGCCCGATCTACAACGGCAACGGCCTGCGTCTTCGTGGCTGATCTTCTTGCTGGCCGTCGTGATGTTGGCGGGCATGCTCTATTACAACCGCGAAAGCGCCAAACGCCAGGAAATCAGCTACGGCAAGTTTGTCGAAGAACTGAAGGCCGGCCACGTCGCCAAGGTCAGCATCAGCAACAAGCTCATTCTGGGCGAGCTGAAGCCCGGCATTCCTCTGCCCAAAGAGGAGCAGGCAGAGAAGAAGGAAGAAAAGCCGGGCCCAAAGCCTCCGGCCGAGAAAAAGCCCGCGGCAGCCGAAGCCCCGAAAGAGAGCGAAAAAGGCAAGGAGACCGCAGGCGCCGAGTTCTTCGCCGTGATTTCGCCCGTGGCGGGCGAGAAGCTCGACACGCTGTTGCTCCAGCACTTGGGCGAACACTACAAGGCCGCCGAAGACAACAGCGACGTCGGCCTGGCGATTTTGTTGTATCTCTCCGTGCCGATCGTGCTGCTGGTCGTGATGTGGCTGATGTTTCGCCGCGCCCGCGATCAGTTCCTGGGCGGCGGCATCTTGTCGGGCTTCAACAAGAGCCCGGCCAAACGCTATGAAACCGGCAAACAGCGCATCACCTTCGAAGACGTGGCCGGCCTGGAAGGCGTGAAGCACGATTTGCAGGAAATCGTCGAGTTCCTGAAGGCCCCCGAGAAGTTTCAGCGCCTCGGCGGCCGCATTCCCAAGGGCACGCTGTTGATGGGCCCGCCGGGCACCGGCAAGACGCTGTTGGCCAAGGCGGTGGCCGGCGAGGCGGGCGTGCCGTTCTTTTCGATCAGCGGATCGGAATTCATTCAGATGTTCGTCGGCGTCGGCGCCAGCCGCGTGCGCGACATGTTCAAAACGGCCAAGGACGCCTCGCCCTGCATTTTGTTCATCGACGAAATCGACGCCGTCGGCCGCGTCCGCGGAGCGGGCCTGGGCGGCGGACACGACGAGCGCGAGCAGACGCTCAACCAGATTCTCAGCGAAATGGACGGCTTCAGCCCCAACGAGGCCGTGATCGTGCTGGCCGCCACCAACCGCCCCGACGTGCTCGATCCGGCGCTGTTGCGCCCCGGGCGCTTCGACCGCCACATCACCGTCGACCGCCCGAACCTCAAAGGGCGCGAGGCGATTTTCAAAGTCCATTGCCGCAACGTTCCGCTGGCCGACGACGTCGACATGCACCGCCTGGCCGGCGGCACCGTGGGGCTGACCGGCGCCGACATTCGCAACCTGGTCAACGAGGCCGCGCTGTGGGCCACGCGGCAGGGCAAAGACAAGGTCGACATGAGCGACTTCGAGATCGCCCGCGACAAGGTGCTGATGGGGCCGAAGCGCGAGGAGGTGCTGGTCGGCAAGGAGAAGTTGATGACCTCCTACCACGAGTCGGGCCACGCCTTGCTGGCCTGGCTGTTGCCGGGGGCCGATCGGCTGCACAAGGTGACGATCATTCCCCGCGGCCGCGCGCTGGGCGTGACGCAATTGCTGCCCGAAGAAGACCGCATGAACATCAGCGAAAGCGAACTGCACGCGCGGCTGGCGTTCATGATGGGCGGCCGCGCCGCGGAAAAGCTCGTGTTCGACGAATACAGCGCGGGCGCCGAGGACGACCTGAAGCGGGCCACGCAGTTGGCCCGGCGAATGGTCACGCACTGGGGCATGAGCGAGCGACTTGGACCGGTGGCCTATCGCACCAGCGAAGAGCATCCGTTCCTGGGCAAAGAGATCCAGGAGTATCGCGAGTTCAGCGAAGAGACGGCGCACGTGATCGACGAAGAGGTGGCCCGCATCCTGCACGAGGCCGCCGAACGAGCCCGCGTGTTGCTCTCCGACAACCGCGACAAGCTCGACAAGCTCGCCAATACCCTGGCCGAGCACGAAATCCTCGATGATCGCGAAATCGAGGGTCTGATCGGCCCCTCGCCCAATCGCGGGATTTCGTCCAACGGCAAGTTCGTCGTCGAAGCTTCGAAGCCGGCCGCGCCAGCCGCGGGCTAATCGCCCAGTCAGCCCCATGAGTTGATGCACGTCCATGTGTTGGGCGCCTGGGGCTTCGCCTTGGCGAAGCCCCAGAAATCGCCACGTCCCTCAACGGCGATTATCTCAACCAACCAGCCATTCCGCCGGAATCGGATCGGGATGCAGCCAGTTGCATCCCAGTCCTTCATACCAAGCCGCACTGGACCATTTCCAATCCGCCGCCCGCTCGACCAACTCCCGACGAACCGGATTGAGATGAAGATATTCGATCATCTTTAGCAACGTTGCCGGTTCGACGAGATTGCGATCGTATCCGCCTCCCGAAGTCCAAAAGCAGTGTTCGAAACGCTGCCCGCGGCGACGAGCGATCCTCTCTATCCATTCACTCTTGATCGAGCGAAGGTACGCTACCGCTTTGCGACCGACGGGCTCCTTGATCGCTTTGCGAATGTCGGACATCGAGTATCGATGTTGCCGCGGGCGGACGATCAGGTGTACGTGCTCGGGCATGAAGACATAGGCCCACACCTCGAAATCCAACCGCTTGCGGGAGTCATCGATGGCTTCTGCCAGCCAATTGCACGTGCGTTCGGCTCGCAAAAAAGGGAATCTTCGATAGCAACTGAAGGTCAGCGTGTGGGCATGGCCCGGCTCGTCGAAAGTTTTCCGTTTCATGGCGCTGCGCCGTTGACGGGTACCGAAGGCGCGCTGCAGCAACCCAGAAAACGACAACCTGGGTTGGGCTAGCTCGACTTGCTCTTCTTACCAAGCGGCGATCGGCAATTCCAGCCTGCGGGGCGGATTTCCTGGGGCTTCGCCAAGGCTCGGCCGCCAGCCACCCGGTGTGCCAAGAGACGTCAGTCACCGCACCAGCGGGCTTGAGAACTCAACCGCTCGCATTAGGCGCGGGTGGCTGGCGGCAGAACGAAGTGATGCCCCAGCGTTCTGGGGCTTCGCCAAGGCTCTGCCGCCAGCCACCCGATGTGCCAAGAGACTTCGGTCACCGCACCAGCGGGCTCAAGAACTCGAAGGCCCGCTGGGCGGCTTCGGGGGCCATGTGACTGTGGCGGCTGAGTTCGACGTGTACGCCGCCGGCGTAGCCGACTTCGGCGAGCGCGGCGAGCACGGGCGGAAAATCGATTTCCCCTTCGCCGAACATCAGGTGCTCGTGAACGCCGGCCCGCATGTCTTCGATGTGAATGTTGACCAACTGCGGGGCGAACTTGCGGATTTGGACCGCGATCGGCGTCTCGCCCTGACAGTGCAAGTGGCCGATGTCGAGCGTCAGGCACAGTTGCGGCCGCTCCAACCGCGCGCAAAGTTGTTCGAAGCGCAGCATCGTGTCGATCGCCATGCCGGGCTCGGGCTCGAAGCCGATCGTTACCTCGCGCTCGGACGCGTAATCGACGACCTCTCGCAAGCCCTCGACCAGCCGCTGGAAAACTTCCTCGTCGCCGACGTCGTCGCGAACCACGCCCGCCCACAGCGACACGCAATCGCTTCTCAATTGAGCGGCGGCGTCGATTGCCCGGCACAAGAACTCGACGCGCCGGCGCCGCCCGGCCGGATCGGCCGAAACAAGCGTCGGTTCATGCTTGACTCGCGGGTCGAGCAGAAACCGCGCGCCCGTTTCGATCACCGACCGCAGGCCCAGCCGGTCCAGCAATTGCTGCATCTGCTTGGCGTTGCGGTAGAAATCGGCCGCGTAAGGGTTCGAAGGGCCGTGGTCGAGCGTCAGCGCCACGCTGCGGTAGCCGATCTCGGCCAGCAGTTCGACCGCCTGATACGGATCGTGATGGGCGAAGCCGTTGGTGTTGTAGCCGAGCAGCATGCCGGGCCGAGACCTCTGCTTTTACGTCGAATACAGCCAGCGGTTGAGAAACATCATTGGCAAAAGCAGCAGAATAATCATGCCGCCGATCCACGGCCCGCGAACGCCCACGCAGACCATCGCGTCGAGAATGATCAGCGATCGCAGGCAATGCCTGACCGCCGCCTGCACGCGAAACGGCGCCGGATCGATCACCGCCAATAAGCAGCGCCAGCCGACCATCACCGCCATCAAAATCCAGAAAAACTGCCAGTTGCCCTTGGCTGCCTGAGCGAACCGCGGCACGCTGACCGGGTCGACGTCGAGCGTGAGAAACCCTGGGAACTTGCCCAGCAGCAAGATGCCGACGACGACCGTCGCCGTGCCTAGCGCCAAGCGAAAGCGGCTGCTTTGGCGGGCTTCGGTGCGGGCGAACCCGGTGACGCCGACAATATACAGGCCCAACCCGGCGGCCACGGCCAGGTGAATCGGCCGCCACGGCCCATCGGCCAGGCTCATTCCCAAGAGCACGTTGAGCGCGCGGCAGGCGCCCATCGCCAGCGGCGCCAGCGGCGTGCGTTTGAGCAGCCAATCGTAAGCCAGCACGGCCGCGGCCAGCGCCGTGGCGGTCAAGCCGCTGCGCGCGTCGGCCGTAAGCATGCCCGCCGCCCAAGCGGCCGCCACGCCGGCCAGCAGCATGCCGAAGCCGATTCGCCCCGCCAGCGCCAGCGAAATGCGGCCCGAGGGAATCGGCCGCCCGGGCCGCTCCTGGGCGTCGACTTCGCGGTCGAACACGTCGTTGAGCACCATCCCGGCCGTGTACAGCAGGCACGACGCGACCAGCAGCAACGCGAATTGAAGCTGCGGCTGGAGCGCTTCGTGCGTGAACAAAAAGCCCAGGAAGATGTCGGCCATTGCCGTGAACACGTTCGGCAGCCGAAACAGCTCCGTCAGCGCTCGCAGCCTGGAGCTTTTGGGCGCCGGCTCGATCTCCGACGTGTGAATCACAGGCGGCGGTTCTTGCGAGGGGTTCATCCGAGCTTGATTCCGGCCTTGGCCAGCGCGGCGTTGAGGTAATCGAACGCTTCGCGGGCGGCGGCGTCGGGATCGTCGATATAAGGGTAGAGTTCGACCGTGATCCAGCCGTCGTAGCCTGTCTTGGCGATTGTCGCCAGCGTGGCCTCGAAGTCGATCGCCCCGCGGCCCGGCACCAGATGCTGATGGATGCGCGTCTTGGCGATGTCTTCGAAGTGGTAATGCCGCGTGTAGGGCGCCATTCGCTCGACCCAGTCTTGCGGGTCTTCGCCGACGCAAAAGGCGTGGCCGATGTCGAAGTTCAGCCCCACCCAGGGCGACTTGATTCGATCGACGAAGGCCAAAAACTGCTCGAAGCGTTCGATCATCAAGCCCGGCTCGGGCTCGATCAGCAGCCCGACGCCTAGCTTCTCGGCGACTTCGACGCAGGGCATGATCTCGTCGTAAAAGATCTTTGCCGCGGCGTCCCACGATTGCCCCGGGGCCAGCGGGCCGCCCGGCTCGGTTTGCAAGTTCTTGGCCCCGATCTCCCTGGCCAGATGCAAGGCCCGCTTGGTGTGCTCGCGGCGAATGGCCCGGTAGTTCGGATCGGGCTCGATCCACGAGGGATGCCAGTAGGGCTGCCGCGGATCGGCCACGGCGTTCATCATGAAGCCGTTGACGTTCGAAACGCCCAGGTTATGCCGTTTGAGGCAATCCTTGATCGCTTCGCGGCGCTCGGGCAACAAACCGGCTGGCCAGGCGTGCGGCACGTCGGCCAGGACTTCCAAACCGGAATAACCGATCGCGGCGATCCGGCCGATCGTCTCCTCGATCGAGAATTTCATGTACGCGTTGGAACTGAACGCAAGCTTCATCGGGCGTTTCTCTCGCCGGGGCGGCGGCTGCGGGCGGGGGGCAAACCATCCAGTTTAGCGGCCCGCCGCGAGCGGCGAAACTGCGGAACCCGGGTGGCCGACGGCAGGGGTGGCTGGCGGCAGGGGGTAGCTGGCGGCAGGGGGTGGCTGGCGCTAGGGGGTGGCTGGCGCTAGGGGGTGACTGGCGCTAGGGGGTGGCTGGCGCTAGGGGGTGACTGGCGCTAGGGGGTGACTGGCGCTAGGGGGTGACTGGCGCTAGGGGGTGACTGGCGGCAGAGGGTGGCTGGCGGCAGAGCGAAGCGATGCCCCAGCGACCTGGGGCTGCGCCCGACCCTACGAAGCTACGAAGTATCTCACTGCCGTCTGGAATCCATGTTGGCCTTGCTCAGGTCTTCGCGCTGCATGGGGTCGCCGGCGTGGACGATGGTTCGGCCGGTCGGAGGGCGCAAGCGGGTCAATTGCCGCTCGGCCGGATGGGCCGCGAACCACTCGCGCGCGGCCGCTCGCCCGAAGTTCCAGGCATCGATGCCGACAGCCGGCTGCCGGACGGTCAGGTTCTCGTCGATGATCGACGACAGCCGGGCCACCGCCGTGTCGCAATAGCGGCACTGCCGGGCGGCCTCGGCCAGATGGCAAGCCTCTTGTTCCAAGAGCGGCAGCAAGAACGCGGCCCGGTTGGGCGTGTAGCGATTCATCGCGCCGGCGGCGATGGCGTCGAATCGCTCGGGCTCGCGCTCGGGCAACTGGCGATCGCCGAGCAAGTCCAGCAGCTTTTGCTGCTCGGCCGGGCTGCCGAAATCGGCGATCAAGGCCGCGGCCGCCGAGCGGTCGCTGACCGCGGCCCGCAGTCGATCGAGCCCGTCGGCTGCCGCGAGTGTCGCCGCCGGCGCCAGCGGATCGTCAACGTTGTCGATCAGACGCTGCGCCACCGGCAAGGCGAACGGCTTCGCTCGCTCGACGTATTCGACCAGCGCTCGCTCGACGTCGTCGTCGCCGCGGGCGGCCTTCAGGCGCCGGATCAAGGCGTCGTAATCCGGGATCGCTGCGCCGTCCAGGCGCGGCTGCCACCAGCCGAGCAACTCCTTCCAGACATCGGCCGCAGGACGGGGGCGGGGCAGATAGGTGCGCAGATTGCGCTCTTGTAGCCGGATCGCCCCGCCGAATTTGAACGAATACATCTCCTCCAGCGCCCGCTCGACCGGCCAGCGGTCGTATTCCAAGCGGAACAAGGCCGAGATGGTTCCGGTGCGATGGCGTCCCCCTTGGCAATGCACGGCAACCGGCAAATTCGCCGGGTCGTCGAACAGCCGAAAGAACTCTTCGAACTGCCAGGGCGTGAGCCAGGGCCAGCTCTGTTCTTCGCCCATCGCCCATTGCAGCGGCCGGGCGCCCAGTCCGGCGACGTATTCCGTCTCGCGCTGCCCGTCGGGCTTGCCCGGATCGAAGCAGCCGCGGTACAGCCGGAAGTCGTAAAGCTGCAAGCTGAGCACCGTGCGCACGCCGCGATGCTCGACCAGATAGCGAAGCCCGAACTCGGTCGGCTGCCCGCTACGATACAGCACGCCTTCGCGCACGGCCTGATAGCGTTTGATCTGATAGTGCCAGAAGGCGAAATAGGCGCCGATACAGCCCGCCGCCGCCAGCAGGCCGTACGCGACGCGAGGTCCCGTGCGTCTCTGCTTCGGCAGGCGTTCGGCCGGCCCGCAGGAAGATGTCATTGCAAGTCCGTTTGCGTAAAGGGGGTAACCGCCGCGGACCTTACCACAAGGGCGCTGCAAGGGTCAACGCAAGGTTTCGCAGGTCGGAAGTCGGAGGTCGGCGAAGGCGGCATAAATAGCCGATAATTCAACTAATCGGACCCGTTGTCCGATTCCAGCCACGGATCGGCGGCGTTTTCAACGAACACCAGACACCCCGGAACGTTGCGAATTTCGAAGACGGGCGAGGGCGCCCGTCCCTCCCTTCACGAGCGAAGGAATTTCGAATACGGGCGAGGGCGCCCGTCCCTCCCTTCACGAGCGAAGGTTCCCGACTTCCGACTTCCGACTGCCGATCTCCCCCCCAAACTCCCCTTGACCCCCAACCCGGAAGTCACGAAACTCGGCCCGCCATGCGCCTGCTCACTCGCTACGTGCTCTGGGAACTGCTCAAAATCTTCTCCGTCGCTTTGACGGCGCTGACGGTGATGTTGCTGATCGTCGGCCTGGTCAAAAAAGCCAGCGAAGAAGGGCTCGGCCCGCAGCAATGGCTGATGCTGATCCCTTACATCCTGCCCGACATGATGCGATACACGATTCCGGCGACGATCTTGTTCGCCGCGTCGAGCGTTTATGGCCGGATGTCGGGCTCGAACGAAGTGGTGGCCATCAAATCGCTCGGCATCAGTCCGATGGCCGTGCTCTGGCCGTGCTTCATCCTGGCGTTCATGCTCAGCTTGCTCACGGTTTGGCTCAACGACGTGGCCGTCACCTGGGGCATGGCGGGCGTGCAGCGGGTGGTCATCGAATCGATCGAAGAGATCGTCTACAGCAAGCTCCGCACCGAGCGTTCTTACACCAACCGCAATCTGTCGATCATGGTCCGCTCGGTCGAAGGGCGGCGGCTGATCCATCCGACCTTCACTTTCTCGGCGAGTGACGGCAAGCCGCCGCTGACGATCACCGCCCGGGAAGCCGAACTGCGCAGCGACGGCGAGGTGCTGCGGATCGTCTGGCGACACGCCATGATCGAGGCCCAGGGCCAAGGCAACTTCGTTTTCGACGAATTCGCCCGCGAAATTCCGCTCTCCGACATCAGTCGCAACGGCGACAACTCGCGCATCCCGACGCGCGTGCCCTTGAGCCTAATCCCGTCGGAAAAGGCCCGCGTTCGCGAAGAGCTCGACTCTTACCGCCGCCACCGGGCGGCCGAGTTCGCCTTGCCGATGATCACCGGCGAGTTCGAGACCTTCGACTGCCAAGACTGGCAACAGGAAGCGAACACGATCCAGGACATGTGGAACCACCTCTACCGGCTCGACACCGAGCCGCCGCGGCGCTGGTCGGCGGGGTTCAGTTGCCTGTGTTTCGCCTTGGTCGGCGCGCCGATGGCGATCTGGCGGCGAAACGCCGACTTCCTGACCAGCTTCTTTCTCTGCTTTGCCCCGATCTTGGCCGTGTACTACCCACTGTTGGTGTTCGGCGTCGAGCAAGCCAAGAGCGGCGCGCTCGACGCCAACATCGTCTGGCTGGGCAACGCAGTGCTGGCCCTCTGTGGCTATTGGATGCTGCAACGGAAGGTGATCCGGTATTGAGATAGTAGGCAGCATGTCTTGCCCTGGCTGCGGGCTTGGTGGTACACTTCGCGACCCGATGCGACGGATGAGCGGGGGGCGACAGCCTCCCGGTGACGCCAGGGCGCATGTTCGCCCCCGTTAAGACCCGGAGGCTGACGCCCCCGGCTCGCCGTGCCGGCGGACGCGACAAGGAGGTCGCCAGTCTTGCTTTCCAAGTGGCCCATCCGGAATAAACTGCTCATCGGCCTCGCGCTGTTGCTGGTGATCGTCGGCGCCTTGAGTTGGGGCGGCATTTACGGGCTCTACGCCTATCGCAGCCTGGTCCGCAGCCTCAGCCGCCGCGTGCCCGAACTGCCCAAGGCCAACCGGCTGATTCAGAGCGTCAGCGACCTCCGCGTGGCCTTGAGCGACGACACGCCGCAACTGCCGGGCGAGGCCCTGCGCGATTCGCCGCGAGAACATTGGAGCCGGACGGCGTTTCAGGCCAAACTCGAAACCGTTCAGGACAATTTCCAACGATATCGCGACCAATTGGAGTTGAATCCCGACCGCGGGGGCATCAGCGACAGCTACCAGGAACGCGAAACCGTTCGCGAGATCGAGCGGGCCCTGAGGCGGATCAAGGCCGCCGAACAGCAGGGCGACTGGGTGCTGGGCGGCGTCAACGTCGGCAAGCTGCAAGTCGAACTCGACGAGTTGCAGCGGCTGACCTCCGAACTGCCCGATTATTTGTACGACAACATCAACGATTTCACGGTCGAAGCCCGCGATCAGTACCGCACGCTGTTGATTCTGAGCTGGGCCACCAGCATCTCGGCCGGACTGCTGTTGGCGCTGTTCGTCAAGCTCTGCTATCAGTGGGTGTTCCGGCCGCTGCGGGTGTTGATCAGCGGCTCGCGAAAAGTCGCGGCGGGCCAGTTCAATTATCGGATCGCCCTGGAAACGAACGACGAAATGGCCGAACTGGCCGGGGCCATGAACGACATGACCCAGCGCTTTCAGGCGATCCGCGACGATCTGGACCGCCAGGTGCAAGAGCGCACCAAGCAGGTCGTGCGCAGCGAGCAGTTGGCCAGCGTCGGCTTTCTGGCGGCCGGCGTGGCCCACGAGATCAACAACCCGCTGGCCTCGATCGCGATGTGCGCCGAGTCGCTGGAAAGCCGCGTCCGCACGCTGCTTTCCGACGACAATCCCGATCAGCGCGTGATCGGCAACTATCTGCGGATGATCCAGAACGAAGCCTTCCGCTGCAAGGAAATCACCGAGCGGCTCTTGGATTTCTCGCGGATCGGCGACGTCAAACGGCAGCCCGCCGACCTGGGCGAACTGGTCCAGGGCGTGATCGAGATGATCGGCCATCTGGGCAAATACCAGGAAAAGCACGTCGAGTTCACGGTCCGCGATCCGGTGATCGTCGCCTGCAACCCGCAAGAGTTGAAGCAGGTCGTGTTGAACCTGCTGGTCAACGGACTCGACGCACTCGATCAGGGCGGCACGGTGAAGGTCGAGTTGCGCCGCACCGCGAGCGAAGCCGAGCTGCTGGTGACCGACAACGGCTGCGGCATGACGGACGAGGTGATGAAGCACCTGTTCGAGCCGTTCTTCACGCGGCGCCGAGGCGGCCAGGGTACGGGCCTGGGGCTGTCGATCGTGTACCGCATCGTGGCCGATCACGAAGGCGCCATCGAAGTTCATAGCGAAGGGCCTAACCGCGGGTCGCAGTTCCGCGTGCGGTTGCCGCTGGCCGCCCGTCAGCAACGGGCCCGAAACGATGTAGAAGCGGCATCCTGGCCGCTTAAAGGAACGCGGCAGGGATGCCGCGTCTACAATGAAGGAGAAGCAACATCGCTACCAAGCCGCATAAACGTCTGAAGCTGTTGTTCGCCGACGACGAACGCTCGTTGCAGGAACTGATGAGCCTGGAACTGCCGCGGATGGGCCACGAAGTGACCGTTTGCCCCGACGGCGCCGTGGCCGTCGCAGCGCTCGAGCGCAATACCTACGACTGCATCCTGGTCGATCTCGACATGCCGAAGCTGTCGGGCATCGAAGTCATCGCCCGGGCCAAGCAGCTTTCGCCCGATACCGAAGCAGTGGTGCTGACGGGCAAATCGTCGCTGGAGACGGCCATCGGCGCCTTGCGGCAAGGGGCCTTCGATTACCTCACCAAGCCCTGCAAGCTGGTCGAACTCGAAGCCTTGCTCGTCCGCGTGGCCGATAAGCGCGAACTGACCAACAAATACCGCGCGCTCAAGCGGCAGGTCGAACGGCTCGAAGGCGGCTCGAAGCTGATCGGCGACTCGCCGGGCATGGTCCAGGTGCGGACGCTGATCTCGAAAGTCGCCCCCACGGGTTCGACCGTGCTGATTCGCGGCGAAACCGGCTCGGGCAAGGAACTGGCGGCCCGCGCCGTCCACGACCAGAGCCCGCGGGCCGATATGCCCTACGTGGCCATCAACTGCGGCGCCCTGCCCGAAAGCCTGATCGAAAGCGAATTGTTCGGGCATCGCAAGGGCTCGTTCACCGGGGCCGACGAGCATCGCGTCGGCTTGTTCGAGGTGGCCGACGGCGGCACGCTGTTTCTCGACGAAATCGGCGAACTGCCCAAGGCGATGCAAGCCAAGCTGCTGCGCGTGCTGGAGAGCGGCGAGATTCGCCGCGTGGGCGACAACGAGTCGTTCACCGTCGACGTCCGCGTGGTCTGCGCCACGCACCGCGATCTCGAAGAAATGTCGGCCGAGGGCGACTTTCGCGAAGACCTGATGTTCCGCATCAACACCTTCGAGATTCACCTGCCGCCCTTGCGCGACCGGGTCGAGGACGTTCCCTTGTTGGCCCGGCACCTACTCGGCCGCTTCCGGCCGCACGCCAAGCCGAATGATGAATTGTTCGCCCCGGATGCGATCGCCGCCTTGGAACAGCACTGCTGGCCGGGCAACGTGCGCGAACTGGCCAACGTGATCGAGCACGCGGCCATCCTGTGCGACGAAGGTCCGATTACCGCCGCCCATCTGCCCGGCAATTTCACCCATCGCCGGTTGCGCGGCCCGCACTTCAAAATGGTCGGCGCCATGACCTTGCGCGAGATCGAGTTGCAAGCCATCCAGCAAGCCCTCGATCGCCACAGCGGCAACAAGCCCAAAGCCGCCGAAGAGTTGGGCGTGAGCCTCAAGACGCTGTATAATAAATTGAGCCAGTTCAGCCAGTTGGAGCAATCGGCGTAAACACGGTAGGGCAGGCATTCTTGCCAAGCGGTAGGGCAGGCATTCTTGCCTGCCTCGTTGGCGGACCTGTCGCGATCCGAATCCATTTGTCTCACGCGGAGACGCGGAGTTGAAGGAGCGAGCGGCATGACACTCAAACTTCGGTACTTGTTCGCCGGGGTTGCGGCCTGCAGTCTCTCGATGCCCGCAGGCGCAGGCCCGGCGGAAAGGTATCTGGGGAAGTCGTCGAGCGGACAAGCGGCGTCAGAAAAAGCCGTGATCGAGGCGAGATTCCAAGCCTGGCTCCGCGACCCGGTGCGGTTGACCATCGACCGCAAAGGCACGATCCGCAACGGCGCCGGGCGGCCGGTCGGATGGTGGGGAGTCGACGGCCCTGGGTTGCTCTTCGAATGCGACGACGCCATCGGGCCGAACGGATACCTCTGGGGCATCGACGGCGAGCCTTGCTCCCCGTCGCCTATGCGATAGGCCATTCAACTGTCGCCGGAACGTTGGTTTCGTTCTTGTAGTTCACGGCGCAAGCGTTCGATCTCGGCGTCTTTGGCTTCGAGGGCTGCTTCAGCGTCATTCGCCTTGCGCTCGGCTGCCAACCGTCCTTCTACGGCTTCCAATCGCGCGCGCTCGGCTTCGAACCGCTGCCGCTCGGCTTCCAATCGCGCGCGTTCGGCTTCGAACCGCTGCCGCTCGGCTTCCAATCGCGCGAGCTCGGCTTCATCCCAGCCTTCCATCGCCGTCGGCAGCCAGTGCTTTTCCTGCGGATCGTAGAAGCGCAACTCGCGGCCGTGCGACTCCAGATGCACCCCGGCGGCCTCGCTTGGCAATCGTCCGTCGACGGGTTCGATCGGCAGGTACTTGCCGCCGCTCAGTCGATAACCGACCAACCGAGGTTTCAAGTATTCGCCATAAGGATCGAACAGGAAATACTCGCGCACGCCGAGCACGTCGCGATAAAGTGCGAACTTGTCCTTCGTGTCCTCTCTCTTCGTCGAGTGGCTGGTGACTTCGATCACCAGATCGGGCGCCCGGCCCTCTTCTTCCCAGACGCGGTACGAGCGGCGGTCCTTGTCGCGGTCGGCCCCGCGGACGACGAACACGTCGGGCGCCACGCATTGGGCCGGCTCGCCGCGGACGTAGTAGAGAAACATATTGCCCGAGACGTAGGTCTGCGGATCGTCCGAAAACCAGCGCTGGAGGAGTTGCACCGAACCCAGCAGCACGTCGCGGTGGATCGGAGTCTCTGCCACAGGACGCCCGTCCCCATCGGGATAATCGACCTCATCCGGCGGTAGGCCCGCGGAGGTCGGCGGAATGTGAGGCGTGGTCGACATCGTTCGAACTCCCGGCGGTCGAGGGCAAGGCTGCCCCGTGGTCGCTCGATATCTCCAGTTTACGCCGGGAAGAGAGGAGTGTCCACGCCGTCCCTCATGCAACATTGATGCCATTTGAGAGCACGCTCGCTACCACCAGCTAAAGAGATCGTCCTGCTTTTTTCGGCGCATTTCGCTCCTTTTGATGCGGGAAATCGTCGCCGGGATCTCCCTGTCCTTGCCCCTGCATCGGATTACGCGTTCCTCTTCTCCGTTCCGGATGGTTCCGAGTTGCGGATTTCGTTCGCATCTGATCGTTCTCGATGCAACTTGACTTGCCGGCAACAGCGTCTGCCGCAGCCGGAACAGAGAAGAGGAACCCGTAATGGCGCCGGCTTGACGTCTTGCCTCGTCCTCCAGAAAGCAGGACGATCTCTGAAGCTGGTGGCAAACAAGCTTTTCGCAAGCTCACGCGGGACAGGTTCTCCGTGATAACGCGGCAAACGGTATCACTGCCCAATCACGCCCGCGATAAAAACTCGCCCGTCCGCGTGTCGACCTTGATCGTTTCGCCCTGGCCCATGTATTCGGGCACATGAATCACGAAGCCCGTTTCGAGCGTGGCGGGCTTGGTGCGGCCGGTGGCGGAATTGCCTTTGACGTATGGATCGCACTCGGTGATCTGCAAGGCCACCGTCTGCGGAATGTCGATGCCGACGCACTCGTCGTTGTAGATCAAGGCCTGCACGCCTTCCAACTCGGCCGTCAGGTAGTTGGCTTCGTCGGTCAGGTCTTCCAGAGGCAGCGAATATTGATTGAAATCGGTCTGGTCGAGAAAATGCATGTGCGTGGCGTCGGCGTACATGTACTTGATCGGCCGCTTCTGAAAGTCGGCCTCGGCCAGCGATTCGCCGCCGCGCAGCGTGATGTCGACCTTCTGCTTGGTGATCAGGTTGCGCGAACGGTACTTGTAGTACGTCGCCGCGCCGCGGGCGGTCGGGCTTTGCACCGAGACGTTCTCGATGATGCACGGCGACGCGTTGTAGTTCACGATCATTCCGCGTTTGATGTCTTTGGCGATCATCTTACAACAGCGTCCCCGCCTGGGGATCGACTCCCACTCCGTCGGTTAGTTTCACCAGCGTCTCCAGCGCCATCAGCAGCGCGCTGGGGTCGAACACTTCGTCCCCTTCGTCGTCGGGCGCCGCGTCGACCATCTCTTCGAAGTGCATGACCTCGAAGCGGGCGTCGCAGCGCCGCAATTTGGCGAGCTTGTCGGCGTAGCCCGACTCGCCGCGCAGCTCCTTCGTCAACTCCTCGACCTGCAACAGCACTTCGTCGCCGCTGAGGTAATCGATTTCCAGCGCCGAATGGTCCTCGGGCGAAACGATGTTCAAGGCCTCGATGCGGCCTTCGGCGTCGGCCGCCGGTTCGGTCAACTGGAACTGGCCGAGCCCTTCGAACGCCGCTTCGACGTCGCTGAGCAGAGGCCGCTTGCGAGATTGAAACAGCACGAAGTACGTTTCGCGCCACTCGTACCGGTCGTCGCTGGACATGGCATGTTTCCGTGCAGTTTAGGAACGGGCGATGAATACCTTCCGCAACTCGTTTCGCCCTCGCCTAACCTCTCCCAGAGGGAGAGGAATCAAAATCTATTCCCAGTGTTCTTCTTCTTCCGGAGGCGCCCCGCCGGCCCACTCTTCCAAGGCTTCGAGCAGCATGTCGCGCTCCTGCTGGGTGGCCCAGACGACCTCGCCCTGCTCGAGGCGGACTTCGTAATAGCCTTCGCGCTGGCAATCTTCCTCGCCGCAAAAGTGGGGCGTCGCCGCGACCCAGATCACTCGATACAAGGGGACGTGCTTATCGTCGACCAACACGAAAACCGACATGACTCGCTACCTTCGAAACAGATTCAAGCGGACGTTCCCAACTCGGCGCTGCGCCGCGCGGCGGCCTCGACCGCGGCCATCAGGGCCGCGCGCAAGCCGCCGGCCTCCAATGCCTGCAGCCCCGCGATCGTCGTTCCGCCGGGACTGGCCACGCGGTCCTTGAGTACGGCCGGGTGCTCGCCGGTAGCCAGCACCATTTCTGCGGCGCCGCGCACCGTTTGCGCTGCCAATTGCAAGGCCAGATCGCGCGGCAGACCCATTCGCACGCCGCCGTCGCTCAAGGCCTCGATCACTATATAGACGAAGGCCGGCCCCGAACCCGACAGGCCGGTCACGGCGTCGAGCAGCTTTTCGGGCGCCTCGCAGGCTCGGCCGACGGCCGAGAGCAACCGGCCGACCAGTTCGCCGTCGGCCGCGGCAGCCCCTGGCCCCAGGCTATAGACGCTGGCGCCTTGGCCGATCAGGCAAGGCGTGTTCGGCATCACGCGGACGAGCCTTGGACCCGGCCCCAGGCCCTTGGCCAAGGCCCCCAAGGTGATCCCCGCCGCCACCGAGACGACCAGGTGCTTTTCAGAGACGCGGCCGCGCAGCTCGGCCAGCACCTCGGCCATTTGCTGCGGCTTGACCGCCAGAAACAGGCATTCCGAATCGGCGGCGACCTGGGCGTTGTCGATCGTCGTTTTGGCCCCGGTCTGGCGAGCGAACTCCTCGGCCGCCGCCGGCAAAGGGTCGCTGGCGATCATTTGTTCGGGCCGCGCCAGACCTTGCGCAACAAACCCTCGGGCCAGTGCGGTGGCCATCCGGCCGGCGCCGATGAAGCCTAGACGGGGGGATGCAGCCATGAATCCTTGAAAAAGTGTTCCGGAATTGAATTTCCCCCCATGCTATGCCAAACGGCCCGTGCAGGCAATGACCGCCGGGCGGCTGCAAGGGTTTAGGCTGACTGAGACTCGGGAAAAAAACGGTCTGGACCCGGAATTGCGTTTCTGCGACACTCCGCCCTCGAAGCTAAACTTGGCGCCTGGCGCACGACGATGATCGGCAAGGAATGCCTTATGACAACCGCCGCCTCGCACTGCCCGTTTCGGTTCAGCCGAGCCGCGATTTGTGCGTCGGTCGCCGCGTTCGTGTTGCTGGCTTCAAGCGGCTGCGGCGGGAACGGCAAGCTATTTGGCCGCCGGGAAAAAGAGCCGCCCAAGACCGTGAGCGAATGGCTGAAACAGGAGCGGCCCCAGTAACCGTCATGCAGGCTCTCTCTGGCAAACGACGGCGGATTCTTGCAGCGGCCTTGATGCTGGGGCTCGTCTGCGGCTGCCAGTCGTCGCCTTTCAAGAGCGACGGCTTGAACAAGCGCCAGGCCGCCGAATTTCAGAAAAAGGTTTCGACCGACCCCTTCCCCACCGCTCAGCAGAGCGGCCTGCTGGGCAGCGGCTGAGTTTGCAATTCTCGTGCAGCTATCGGCGGATCTCGTCGCGATTCTTGCTCCACGAATTCGCGTCTGTTAGTTTGCTTCGGTCTGGTACGGTGCAGTTCTGAAACGCCGAAGCTCTCCCGCGCTTGCACGCCGAGTCCGCTCGGCAAATGACGCTCGATGCCGCAGAAAAAAGATCGCCGGGGATATAGGGCCGCTCCGCTTTCGCTTCGCAACCACACGGCATGAAGCCGAATTTCGTCCACCGGCTAACTTTAGTGTAATCCTTAAAATAAGCGGCGTCAAGCACTTGCGCTCCTCGGCCGCGAAAGCAACTCTCGCCGCTTGGGGCGCCTTCTGGCGGCCTGCACAAAGGGTCGATGAACTCGCTTTTGCCAAAACACGAAATCGTGCTGCTCGGCGCCGGCCATACGAACAGCCACGTGCTGCGGATGTGGCGGATGGCGCCGATCGCCGGCGCACGGCTGAGTTGCGTCTCGAACTTTTCGACGGCTACCTACTCGGGCATGCTGCCCGGCACGCTGGCCGGGCTTTATCCTCCCGAGCGAATGCAGATCGACTTGGTGCGGCTTTGCGAGTCGGCCGGAGTGCGGTTTATCAAAGCCGAGGTCGCGGGGCTCGACGTCGCCGGTCGAAAGCTGCTGTTCGACGATCGACCGCCGCTGCCGTTCGACGCGCTTTCGATCGGCATCGGTTCCGTGCCCCATCCCGACGGCGCCGCGCTCGATGATCCCGCCCGGCTGCCGATCAAGCCGATGCAAACCTTTCTGGCGCGGCTCGACGCCCGGCTGAGCGAGTTGCGCGCGGCGGCGGCGGGGGCTGGCCGGCCGCTGCGGATGGCGATTGTCGGCGGCGGGGCGGGCGGCATGGAAATCTGCTTCTGCCTGCCGTTTCACTTGCGAAAATTCTGGCCCGAGCTGGCGTTCGAGCTGTGCCTCGTCAGCCGGCAAGACGAAGTGCCGCAAGGCGCGCCGGCCAATGTGGCGGCGCTCGCGAAGCGCGAGCTGGAGGCCCGCGGCGTGCAATTGCTCGTGAACAAATCCGTGGTGCGCGCGGCCGGCGGCCAATTGGAATTCGACGACGGCCAGCGGCAAAGCGTCGATCTGGCGATTTGGGCGACCAACGCCGTGGGGCCGGGCTTGCTCGGGCGACTCGGCTTGCCGACCGACGAGCAGGGATTTTTGCTCTCGCGGCCCACGTTGCAAACCACGGCCGACGCGCCGATTTTCGTCGTGGGCGATTCGGGCACGTGTCGCGAGCGCCCGACGCCGAAGGCCGGCGTCTATGCCGTGCGCCAGGGGCCCATTCTGTGGGAAAACTTGCAGCGCACGCTGCGCGGCGAACCGCTCGTGGAATATCGGCCGCAAAGCGGCTTTCTCTCGCTGTTGGCCACCGGCGACCGCAAGGCGATCTTGAGTTACAAGGGCTTTGCCGCGCACGCCGGCTGGTGCTGGACGCTGAAGAACTACATCGACGGCCGCTTCATGGACATGTACCAGGACTACTCGCCCATGACGCCGCCCGCCGAGACGCCTACAATCGCGACACAAATGCGCTGCGCCGGCTGCGGCGGCAAGGTCGGCGGCACGATTCTTTCGAAGGCGCTTGCGAGGCTCGAGATTCCGCGATCCGAACACGTGCTGCTCGGCCTCGAACAGCCCGACGACGCCGCCATCGTGCAGCCGCCGGGCGGACGGCCGGTCGTGGCCACGGTCGATTTTTTCACGGCCTTTCTCGACGATCCGTACCTCGTCGGCCGCGTCGCCGCGCTGAATACAATGTCCGACGCGTTTGCCATGGGCGCGGCGCCGCTGGCGGCGATGGCCATCGCCACGCTCCCGCTCGGCCCGCCGCAAGCGCAAGAGCAACTGCTCTACGAACTGTTGGCCGGCGCCTTGCGCGAATTTCGCCAGGCCGGCGCCACGCTCGTCGGCGGGCATACGATCGAAGGGCCGGCGACGACGATCGGCTTTTCGCTGTTGGCCGATTCCGCCGGCGAGGCGCCGCGTTTGAAGGCCGGCTTGCGCGCCGGCGACCGGCTGGTGCTCACCAAGCCGCTGGGAAGCGGCATTTTGCTGGCCGCCCAGATGCAAGCCCGCTGCCGCGCTGCGTGGATGGACGCGCTGGTTCCCGTCCTGTTGGCCAGCAACGAGCGCGCGGCCGAGATCGCCCGGCAGTTCGACGCTTCCGCCATCACCGACGTGACCGGCTTCGGCCTGGCCGGACACCTGTTGGAAATGCTGCGGGCCAGCGACGCGGCGGCCGAAGTGCGGCTGGCCGATTTGCCGTTGTTGGCCGGCGTCGCCGAATTGACAACCGAAGGCGTCGAAAGCACGCTCGCGCCGGCCAATCGTAGCGTCGAAAGCGAGATTGAAAATCGCCTCGCCGGCCAGACGCACGCCGGCGGGCCGCTCTCGGCCGCTTACGCCGGGCTGTTCGACCCGCAAACTTCGGGCGGATTGCTGTTCGGCGTGAGGGCGGAGCAAGTCGAAGCATTGATCGCGAAGCTGCGCGAAGCGGGCGACATTCCCGCGGCGATTATCGGCGAAGTCGAGCCGCACGAATTCGACCGGCCGCGATTGCGGGTCGTTTGAGCCAGGCGGCGAATCATGCTTGCCGGATGCATCAGGCAAGGCTAGCCTGAAATGGGTTCCCGTCCGCCGGAACGACGGGAGTGCGATTGACGTTCTAAGAGGTTCCTCGTCATCCACAGGAGGGCGTCATGATTCAAAGCGTTTTCAGCGCCGTGCGAGTTCTGCTTGGCGCGTCTTTTGTAGCTCTGATCGCATTGGACGCCTCGCAGGCTGAACCGCCGCCGGAAGATCCCTCGGTCACGACATTACGTCTCGAACAAGCGTTGGCGCGGCCGGTAACGGAGTCGTTTGTCAACACGCCCTTGGAGAAAGTTGTAACCGCCCTGTCAAAGAAAATGGGCGAACCTATTTTGATCGATCGGGCGTCGCTGGCCGATACGGAAATTACCGTAAGCAGCCCGGTGAATGCAGCGCTGTATGACGTGCGTTTTGAGTCCGCGCTCTCGTTGGTCACCGAGCCTCTCGGGCTGGCATGGGCGGTGCGGAATGACGTCGTAATGATTGCCGGTCCGTCGTGTTCTCCCTTGGAAGAAACGCGTTTTTACCCCATCGCCAAGCTGACGAAGGCGATCGGCGGGGCGCAGAGCCAACAGCGCTTGCGGCGTTTGGTCATCGAGCACGTGCGGCCGATCGCCTGGGACGAACACGGCGGCGCATCGTGGTTGAAGCTGTTGCCCAACATCCTGGTCGCCTCGATGCCTGCGCGAGGACATGCCGAGTTGTTGCAATTCTTGTCTGAACTAGAGCAAGCCCTGGGTCTCGAGCCCAGGCGCCCGACCGATTCGAAATCGGAACAGGCCATCCAGAAGGCGCTAGATGCGGATGCTCAGCTTCGTTTTGAGCAAACGCCGCTGACTGCCGCGATCCGGCAGATTGCAGAGCAGTACGAGGTTTCCGTCGTTGCCGACGAGGAAGTCCTCGCTGAGGAAGGTTTCCCGCCGGACGCGCCGATCACGGCCGTCTTGGAAAACGTCAAACTGGGCGCCGCCCTAAATGACCTGCTTTCGAAATTGGACCTGGCGTGGACCACCCGGCACGAAGCGATCTGGATCACGACCAAAACCGAACTAGAAAACTCGCTCGTGCGCAGGTTTTATCCTGTCGACGATTTGACTTCTCGCAACAAGCCTGGCGCCATCGGAGCGCAAAGTCTGCTGAACCTGTTGAGGGAAACCGTTACGCCAACGAGTTGGCACGAAGTCGGCGGCCCGGGCTCCATCGGTCTCGTAGGTTCGAAGCTGTTAATCGTAGAGCAAACGCGCGGAAGCCATCAGGAATTGGGACTGCAATTAGATCGGCTGCGCCAGGCGCTCAAGCTCGGGCTCGCCGAAGCGAAGCAAAACGCCGAGTCCGTTCAATCGGGCAAAGAAGAATTGTGTCGGCAGATTTATCGAGTCGAGGGCGTGTCCGCAGAGGACGTAGCGACCGCGATTCAGGAATTTGTCGCCCCCGAAAGTTGGACCGATCGAGGAGGACGAGGGGCGATCGCCGCCATCCGGGCCAATACGCCTTTGCCGACCAGGAGCGACATCCTTGTCGTGCGTCAAACCGACGCCGTCCATCAACAAATTGCCGAGTTCCTGCAAGAATTAGAATTAGGAGTGGCCCCGCAGACGCGGAAGGCTCCCATGTCAGGCAGCGGCTTTTTTTGACGCTGAAACAGAGGCGACCGCGATTGCGGGTTGTTTGAGCCGCGTTGTCGAATTCGCTTAGGGCCGGTCTTCGACTCCGTTTGCCGCCAGTTCAAGAGATCGTCCCGCTTTTTGGAGGACGAGGCAAGACGTCAAGCCGTTGCAATTACGGGTTCCTCTTCTCTGTTCCGGCCGCGGCAGACTCTGTTGCCGGCAAGTCAAGCTGCATCGAGAACAATCACATGCGAACGAAATCCGCAACTCAGAACCATCCGGAACAGAGAAGAGGAACCCGTAATCCGATGCAGCGACAAGGCGCCAAAATTCCGGACGTTTCTTGGTGGCAAGTTTCCGCCCGGCCGTGCAATAATACAAACACGGCGGCCGGGCTTGGCCCGACATTTCTTGCTGAGCTTCTTCGCCCGGTCGCCAGGGCAATGCTCCAGTCGATGCAGGCGCCCGAGATCTTGCGGAAAAGTCGTACCATGGCTCAGCAGCCGCCCGCCGCCGAAGCCTCGACGAAACGCTACGATGTGGAAATGATTCGCGATTTCCTCGATCAGCTCCGCTTGGAAGTCCGTCTGCGAATGCTCGAAAACACCGAAGAGCCGGGTGAGAAGCATCCGGAACTGCTGGCCGAATTGCTCAAGAAATGGCAATAACCGAAACTCGCACTTGTCCCGAATGCGGCGAGCCGCTGACCGTGCCCAAGCGTCGCGTGGGGCCGATGGTCGTTTGTCCGGCCTGTCGCAAATCGGTGTCGTTGAAAGCGGCGGCGAGTGCGCCGGCCGGCGGGCGAGCCGGAGCGCGGCGCGAGACGCCCGATGTGCGCGAAGCGCCGCCACGGCCAGCGGCCTTGGTTTGGGTGGTGCAAAGCGCCGACGGCCGGCCGGCGGCCGCGATGGCCAAAGCCGACCTCGATCGCCGGGTCGCAGCGGGCGAGTTCGACGCTCGCACGTTGGTCAAGCGCCAGGACTGGAGCGAAGCGAAGCCGCTCGCCGAAGCGTATCAAGGCCTGGCCGTGGCTTGTTCGGCCAGGCCGCTGTCGGCGTCGGCGAAAGGCGACCTTCCCTCGGCGCTCTCGCATCCAGCTTCGCCCTGGGCGGCAGCCCCCGAGACTCAGACAACCGAGCCGCCGCGGCCCGAGCGTCCGCCCGACAAGTTGCGGGCGGGCAAAATCTTTCTGTTGGCCGGCGCGTTAGCCTGCGGATTCTGGGCCTTCTACGGCGCGCTGGGCAATTTCACGTTGCAGCCGGCGCTGCCGCGGCGGGCGTTGTTTCTGTTGTTCGCCGTGTACTGGCTGGCCGCTTGGCTCTTGGCCGCAGCCTTGTTCAACTGGCGTTTAGAATCGCCCGTAGGCGAGCCGCGCGGGCTGCATCGCATGTTTGGCGAGGTTCGCACTCGCTGGCTGCTGGCCGTCGCGGGCGTGGCGATCATGGCCGCGATCGTGTGGGTCGTGGCGTAGGCCGCCGCCAAGGCTGGCCTGTCGCGCATATTGGCCTGTCGCGCAGATTGTTGTCGGCAGTCTACATTGTCATGAGCGCGGCTCGCGGCTAGAATCCCCCCGCCCGAACTCCTCCCCGAAACGGCCCTGTCAAGGATGACCCGTCGATGATGGCCGAAGCCGCTTCGCCGCTAGGCTACTTAAGTTCTTTCGAGCAAATCAGCTATGCGCGCGAGATCATTCAGATCGAGGCCCAGGCCCTCGACAAGCTTTCGCACCGCCTAGACGGCGCATTTTGCCAGGCCGTCGCACTCTTCTATGGTTGCCAAGGCACGGTTGTCGTGACCGGCATCGGCAAGGCGGGTTTGATCGGCCAAAAGATTTCGGCCACGCTCGCCTCGACCGGCACGCGCAGCATCTTTTTACACCCTGCCGAGGCGGTACACGGCGATCTGGGCCGAATTCGCGCGGACGACGTGGTGCTCGTCTTATCGCAAAGCGGCGAAACGGAAGAGGTGTTGCGGCTGTTGCCTTCGTTGGCCGAACTGCACGTGCCGATTGTCGCCATCACAGGCCGCGCCACGAGCACGCTCGGTCGCAACGCCGCCGTGACGATCGAATTGGGGCCGCTCAAAGAGGCCTGCCCGCTGGGGCTGGCGCCGAGCACCAGCACCACGGCGATGCTTGCCCTGGGAGATGCCCTGGCGCTGGTCACGAGCCGCTTGCTCTGCTTCGGCCACGCCGATTTCGCCCGCGTCCATCCGGCGGGCAGCCTGGGGCGCAAGCTCAGCAAAGTCGAAGACCAGATGCGGCCGCTCGACGAATGCCGCGTCGCCGGCGACTCGCAGACGGTGCGCGAAGTGTTCGCCGAACTGCGGCGGCCGGGACGCAGGACGGGGGCGATTTTGCTGGTGGGCGAAGATGGCCGGCTGAGCGGACTGTTCACCGACAGCGATCTGGCGCGGCTGTTCGAGTCGCGGCGTTACGAAGCTTTCGATCAACCGATTTGCCAGGTGATGACGTCGCAGCCGCGCACGGCCCCGCTCGGTTCGATGCTCAGCGACGCCGTGGAGATTCTGGCCGAACTGAAAATCAGCGAGCTGCCGGTGGTCGACGCAGCAGGAAAGCCCGTCGGACTGCTCGACATCACCGACGTCGTGGGTATGATCCCGGAAGAAGGAGGCTGAGCGGCCTTCGCAACCCCTAAATTTTTCCAGAAGCAGTTCGACGAGGCGGCGCGGCGCACGGCCGGTTGATTCGACCGGCCGATTCGACCCAGCCGGAAAGTCTTGCCAACTGGCGGAATCGCTGAACCGCTTGCCAAGTGGGATTCGTAGATGAACCTAGCAGAACGCAGCCAGGCCATCGAACTGATTCTGTCCGACGTCGACGGCGTGTTGACCGACGGCAGCATCATCTTCGACAACGAAGGCATCGAGATCAAACGCTTCCACATTCGCGACGGGATGGGCATCAAGCTCTGGCAGCGTGCGGGGGGCAAGTTCGGGCTGGTGACCGGCCGCAGCTCGCACATCGTCAACGTGCGGGCCAGCGAGCTGGGAATCGGACTGGTGCGGCAGGGCGCCGAACAAAAGCTGGCGGCCGTGCGCGAAATCGTCGCCGAACTGCGGCTTGCGCCGGAGCAGATTTGTTATATCGGCGACGACTTGCCCGACCTGGCGGCGGTTCGATTCGCCGGCCTCGGGGTGGCGGTGGCCGACGCCTGCGAGGAAGTGCGCAAAGCGGCCGATTACGCCACGACCTTGCCCGGCGGCCACGGCGCCGTGCGAGAGACGATCGAGCTGGTGCTCAAAAGCCAGCAGCGTTGGGACGACATCCTGCAACAATACGACGCCTGACACGCACTTGGCACGCATTCTTCGCATTTTCGGCAGCATGGCGGTCGTGATTGCGGCCTACGGCGCTTATTCGCTGCTCGCCGTGCCGTGGATCGAACCGCAAGCGGTTCGGCACGACGCGCAGGCGGCCAGCGACGCCGATCGCGCGCAGGCTTCGGGCCTCGTCGAAGCCCAAAGAGCCGTCCTCGGAAGCTGGTTCGACGAGGGGGCCTGGGAGCTGACTTCGCCGAAAATCCTGGAGACTTCCCAGGGCAAGCTGCTGCTCAAGAACTACCAGCGATTGCCGGACCCCAAGTATCAAAACCGGTACCTGAAGATGGAGCCGTGCAGCATCGTCTTCCTGCCCGAGGGCGAGTTCGACAGCGAAGCAGAGCGCAACCGGCGCGCAATCGTACTCCGCGCGCCCGAAGGCGCCGTGCTGCAATTCGACCGGCCGTTCGATCCCACCCGGGGCGATTTCGACAAACCGGTGATCGTCGGCGCCAAGTTGAACGGTAAAGTCACGATCCGCAGCCAACAGCGCTCGCCCGGCCCGGAAGACGATCTGTGGATCGTGACGCGCGAAGTCGATTACGAGGGGAACCAGATCACCACGCCCCACCTGGTTGAATTCCGGCTGGGCGAGAACCAGGGCCAAGGCGAGCAACTGCGGATCGACCTGGCGACGCCCGCCGAACGGGCGAGCCCGGCTGCCGGCCCGCAGTTCGGCGCCGTGAAGCGATTCGAGCTGGCCCGCAACGTGCGGCTGCGAATGTTGCCCGGCGACTCCGAGCTGTTCCCCAGCGGATCTTCGGCGCCGCGGCGCCCCTCGAAACAACCGTCGCAGCCGCAGCCGCCGGTGGAGATTACCTGCCAAGGGCCGTTTCAGTTCGACGTGCCCGGCAGCGTAGCTACGTTCAACGACCGCGTCGACGTGCTGCGATTGAATCTCAACGCCGCCAGCGACCAGTTGACCTGCGACAAGCTCGATCTGTATTTCGAGAGCGACGCGAAGGCGCCCGCGGCGGCCGACCAGGGCGCGTCGCCGAAGTTGCGCCCGTCGCGGCTCGAAGCGCGCGGCAACCCGGTCGTGCTCAGTTCGCCGTCCAACGGCGTGCAGGCTCGCGGCCAGCGTTTGGAATACGACATCCAGAAGCGCAGCGGCAAGCTGTTCGACAAGCAAGACGCTTTCCTGCGCGAAGAGAGCAAGGCGGGCCAGCCGCCCCAAGAAATCCATGCGCGCGAGTTGGAGTTCGAATCCGATCTCGACAATCCGTCCGGTCCGCCTCGCAAAATGATCGCCAAGGGCGAAGGCTGGCTGTTGGCCAATGCCAGCGAGGGCCCGACTCGCCCGGGGCAAAAACCGCCGCAACTCAAGGCGAGTTGGACTCACTCGCTGACGTTCGCCCCCTATACCGAGCCCTTTGCGCCGTATCAGGAATTCCGTTTGCTGTCGCTCAGGGGCAAATCGCACGTCGAACTGCCCGGCAGCGGCGCGATGGACGCCGAAGAAATCCACGTCTATTTGGAAGAGGCGCCTGTCGCGCCGGCCGACGCGGCCTCGGCGCGCTCGGCCGAGCGAAAGAAGCTTGTTCCGGCCAAGCTGAATGCCTTAGGGGCGGCGTTCAGCGGCGCGCTGGCCGGCCAGCGGCGCCAAAACCATGCGCACGCCTCGAACACGCAGGCGAAGGATTTTGCCAACTGCGCGCGCGTGTTCTCGCCGCAGCTCGACGGGGTGGTCAACGAAATCAAGGTCTGGTTTCAGCAGGCCGCCCCGGCGCCCGTCGCGGCGCTCGCCGCTTCGCCGGCCGGCCCGGCCGGCGCTCCGCCGCAAGAGCCCGCCGCTGCGACTGAAGCAACCGATCCTCTGCAGCACTTTCACGTTTCAGGCGACGTGTTGCAGGTGAACGCCCTGCTGGCGGACGACCGCGGCGGCGCAACGCAGATCACCGACGTGATTCTCAACGGCCAGGTACACTGCCAAGAGACGCGCACCTCGCGGCCCGACGAGCAGCCGCTGGTCATCGAAGGCGAGCAGCTCCATCTCGTGCAGCACCAGCCGGAAAACGCGATCGCCACGGTCACCGGTCAGCCCGCCACGGTTGATGCCCGCGGCATGCGGCTCGAAGGCGGCACGACCGAGCGCCGCGGCGAAATCCACCTGCACCGCGGGCAGAACAAGGTCTGGATTCCCGGGCCGGGCTTTCTTTCGCTGCCGGCCGACCGCGATCCGCAAGGCCGCCCCTTGAAGAAATCGACCAACGAGCGGCTCAAAATCTGGTGGCTCGGCCGCATGGATTTCGACGGCCTGGCCGCCGAGTTCGAAGACCAAGTGACCGTCGTCCACTCGACCTCGAAGCTGCTCACCCCTTTGCTGCACGTCGATTTCACCGAGCGCGTGCGATTCGGCGCCAGCGGGTCGAACGACCAGCCCCAGGTGAAGCAGGTCGTATGCCGCCAGGGGGTCGAAATATGGAACCGCTCGTTCGAGCCGCCCGGCGCGCTGGCCTCGATCGAGCATCTGTTGGCTCAAGACCTGAATTTCGTGTATGCCACCGGCGATATCGCGGCCAACGGCCCCGGCGAGGTCTCGCGCGTCTGGCTCGATACGGGCGAATCGACGCCGGGTTTTCCGGGCGCCGGCGCGAAGAAAAAGCCGCAGCCCGCCCGCGGCCGCAAGGCCGCGCCCGGACTGTTGTATCTCAAGGTCAAGTTCGATCGCCAGATGCAGGGCAACCAATACCAGCAAGTCATGCACTTCCAGAACCAGGTGCGCGCCGTGTACGGCCCGGTGCCGCACTGGAGCGCCCAACTCGATCCCGAGCGGCCCAAGCTGCTCGACGAGCGGGGGTTCGTGCTGACTTGCAGTCGCCGCTTGACGGTCGACCAGATCGATACCGGGCGGCAATCCTCATCGTCGTTCGAACTGAAGGCCGACGGCAATGTTTTCGTCGAAAGTTCGGCCTACTCGACCCGATCGAGCACGTTGAAATACGAGCGCAGCAAGGACCTGCTCACGCTCGACGGCGACGGTTACTCCAAGGCGAAACTGTTCCGGCAGCCTCGCCCCGGCGCCGAGTATACGGTGCTCGAGTCGCGCAACATTTGGTTCCGCCCTTCGACCAACGACGCCAAGCTCGACGGGTTCAATTCGTTCGATTTCATCGATCTCGTTCGCCCCAAGACCGACGACGAACAGGACGAAGAGTTCAAACGGGCGGACGCCGTTCGGCCCGGATTGAACAGGCAACATCCTGGCGGAACGCCCGCTTTCAAACCACGCGCAAACGCTCTCGCTCCAACCGCTCGGCAATGAACTCGAACGCCTTGGGCGCCATCAGGTTTTCGTACTCGCGGGGCCGGCCGCCGGCGGTCGTTTCCAAATCGCAGTCGTGCGGGATGCCCAAGGCCGAGAGCTTCATCCGCAGCTTCTCGGCGCTGTCGTGCCAGGGGGAATCGGCCGGATCGGCGGCGAACCAAACATTGCGCGGCCAGTTCAACGGATGGACGTGCAAGGTGGCCGTGTCTTGCCGGGCCGACTCGGGATCGGCGTACATCTCGGGCAGCGTGCCGTCTTCTTCGTCGTAAAAGCAGTGTTGATAGTCGATCGTCGGCGCAATCGCCGCGCAAATCGGAAAGCGATTCGGATGCTTGAACGACAGCCGCAGCGCGCCTTGGCCTCCCATGCCGATCCCCACGAGCGTCAGCCGCGGCGCCGCGGCGCCGAAGCGCGCAGCGGCGTAAGGCGCCACGTTGTCGACGACGTGCCGTTCCGCCGTGAGTTGCGGATCGAACTCGCAGCAGATCTTGTCGCTCCACCAGCTTCGCCGCACGAGCGGAGCGAGGGCCGGCAAGCCGCGCCGGGCCAGTTCCGCCTCGAAGGCGGCCTTGTCTCGCAAGCCGCCTTGGTCGAGATCGTGCAGGTAGAGGACCGCGTAGCCGTGCGGATTGCGCTCGGGCGGTTCGTAGACCTCGCAAGGCCGACCGGCGACTTCGACTCGCTCCCAAGTTCCGTTTGATGCGTGCAAGGCGTAGTTTCCCTGTTCGAAGACGGCGGGCGTCGAATCGCCCCGAGTGTTCTGTCGGCCCCGTTTTGACGAATGCTAGCCGGCGGCGTGGCTGGCGATGCACTACGCGGCTTCGAAAATCGAATCTTTGAAATCTAAATCGCCCGCCACGATTCGGGAAGAGGCTCGGTGGTGTCTCAAAGTTGAGTTGCTCCCCCACACTAACCCGAAGCGCTAGCGAGGAGTGCGGGCATTTGCCTCGCTGGCGCTTCGGGTTAATGTCTCAGCGCCCGCCAGCAACTCAACTTTGAGACACCACCAGAGCCTCGTGCGGCTTGACAGCTTCGGCCGGGCGGGCGATGGTGAGGGCTTTCCACGACTTCGGAAGGTTTACGTTGAAGCAACTCTTGAGCGAAGCCCAGGTTCAAGCCGGAGTGCGGCGACTGGCCGCCGAGATTTCCGCGCATTACGACGGCCGGCCGCTGACGATCATCGGCGTGCTGACCGGCAGCGTCGTGCTGTTGGCCGACCTGATTCGCCTGCTCGATATGCCGCTGCGCGTGGGCGTCGTCCAGGCCCGCAGCTACCGCGGCGCCGCGACCACTCCCGGCGCCTTGACGATCAACGCCGAGTCGCTGCCCGAGATTCGCGATTGCGAAGTGCTGCTGATCGACGACATCTTCGACACGGGCCAGACGCTCGACGAACTCTTCGCCCAGTTCGGCCGGCTTTCGCCGCGGTCGCTGCGCAGCGTGGTGCTGTTGCGCAAGTTGGGACGCAGCCGCGTAGGACTGGAGCCCGATCACGTCGGCTTCGAAATCCCCGACGAGTTCGTCGTCGGCTACGGTCTCGATTACCGCGACGCCTACCGCAATTTGCCCTACGTCGCGGCGCTGGAAGCGGGCGAATTGGTCGAGGGAGCCGGCGCGTGAGCGAGCCGCGGGTGGTGCTGATCACGCGCCGCTTCTGGCCCTTGGTGGGCGGGGCCGAGACGATCATGGGCCGGCTGGCCGCCGAACTGCACCGCCGCGGCCTGGCGGCCACGCTGTTGACGGCGCATTGGCAGCGCGACTGGCCGCGCGAGATCGAACATCACGGCGTGCGCGTGATCCGGCTGGCCAACCCCAGCCGCCGCTTCTGGGGCACCGCTCGCTACATGCGGGCGGTCGCCGGCTGGCTGCGCTCGCACCGCGAGGCTTTCGACCTGGTTTATGTTTCGATGCTCAAGCACGACGCTTACGCCGCCGTCGGCGAAGGGCGCCGCGGCCGCTTCCCGGTGGTGTTGCGGGCCGAAGGCGCGGGCCTCTCGGGCGATTGTCACTGGCAGCTCGACGCTCGCTACGGCTTGCGGATCAAACGCCGCTGCCTGCAGGCCGACGCCTTCGTGGCGCCCAGTCCGGCCATCGAGCGCGAATTGATCGCCGCCGGCTATCCCCGGCCGCGGATTCATTATTTGCCCAACGGCGTGGCCATTCCGCCGCCGCGCACGGCCGAGGCCCGACTGGAAGCCCGGGCCGCGCTGGCCGAAATCGATCCGGCGCTGTGGCTCGACGCCGACGCCCCGCTGGCCGTCTACACCGGCCGGCTGCACGACATGAAGGGATTGGAGCACCTGGTCGCCGCCTGGCCCGAGGTCTTGCGGCGCCGCCCGCAGGCCCGGCTCTGGCTGGTCGGCGAAGGCGCTTTTCGAGAACGATTGACTGCGCTGATCGGCAACCTGGGCCTGAACGGCCGGGTGCTGCTGACCGGCGCCTTCGACGACGTGGAAGATTTTCTCGTCGCCGCGGATTTGTTCGTGCTGCCTTCGCTGGAAGAAGGCATGTCGCTGGCGTTGTTGGAAGCGATGGCTCGCGGGCTGCCGGTCGTGGCGACGAAAATCCCCGCGAACGAGGTGCTCGTCGAAGATGGCCGGCACGGGCGGCTCGTGCCGACGCGAGACCCGGCCGGGCTGGCCGCCGCCGTGCTCGAAATCTGCGATCAGCCCGAACAGGCCGCCGGGTGGGGCGAACGGGCCCGGCGCCGCGTGAGCGAAGCGTTCTCGCTCGATAAAATGACCAGCGACCACGTGACTTTGTTCCAGCGACTGTTGAGCTCCGCGCGGTGAAGCCTTGACCAAGCGCATTTTGCAAATCATCCCCACGCTCGACCGCTCCGGCGCCGAAAAGCAATTGACGCTGCTCGCCCGCGGCTTGCCGCGAGACGAATTCGACGTCCACGTCTGCCTGCTGACGCGCAGCGGCCCGTTGGCCGCCGATCTTGAAGCCGCCGGCGTGCCAATAACGCTGATCGGCAAGCGGGCCAAGCTCGACCCGGCGGGTTTTCTGCGATTGAAGCGGCACATCGCCGCCCTCAAGCCCGATCTGGTTCATACCTGGCTATTCGCCGCCAACAGCTATGGCCGAGCCGCCGCATTGGCCGCCGGCGTGCGCCGCATCGTGGCGGGCGAGCGCTCGGTCGACCCTTGGAAGGCCTGGCACGAACTGGCCATCGATCGCTGGCTGGCCCGGCGAACCGATTCTGTCGTGGTCAACAGCAGCGGCGTGCGCGATTTCTACGTCCAGCACGGCTTGCCGAGCGAGAAGTTCACCGTGATCCCCAACGGCATCGGGCCGTTTGCGCCCAGCGATCTGAGCCGGGCCGAGTTGCTGGCAAAGTTGGAATTGCCGGCCGATGCGCGGTTGATCGGCGCCGTCGGCCGTTTGTGGCCGCAGAAGCGAATCAAGGATTTGATCTGGGCCGCCGACTTGCTGAAGGTGATTCGCGACGACGTGCATTTGCTCATCATCGGCGACGGGCCGCTGCGGCAGCGGCTGGAGCGGTTCCGGCGGCAAGTGCGGATCGAGGACAAGGTTCACTTTCTCGGCCATCGCGACGACGTGCCGCGGCTGCTGCCGCACTTCGACGCCTTATGGTTGGCCAGCGAATACGAGGGCCTGCCCAACGTGGTGATGGAGGCGATGGCGGCTGGCGTGCCGGTGGTGGCATCCGACATCTCTGGCAACCGCGACCTGGTCGTCTCTGGCGAGACGGGTTATTTAGTGCCCCTCGGCGACCGGGCCGCCTTTGCCCGCGAAACTCGCCGCTTGCTGGAAGACGCCGAGCTAGCCCGCCGCCTCGGCGAAGCCGGCCGGCGCCGGATGCTCGCCGAGTTTACCGTCGAGCAGATGGTCGAGCGGCACGCGAAGCTGTATCGCGAGTTGCTCGATTGAAGTTGATCTGCAAGAAGACTGAGTTGCGTAACGATCTGAGAAAGATGAGAAATGGTCGGAGGCCGAACGTGAGATAGGGCCGGCGGGGCTTCAATGGCGTGGCCATTTGAGCGATTCGAACTCGCACATTTCGGCACGCGGTACCGGATATACCTCTTCCGCATTTGCAAGCCCGCGGAGAAATGAGTCGTCGGCGTTTCCCAGCTTCTTCCAACTACGAATGAATTTAATTCCATTAACATGTGGCAGAAGCGAGCGAACGGTCGGATTCAATCCGTCATAGAGTTCGACAGAAACCGGAACGCCTTTCAAATCGAGCCACAGATGGTTTTCGCCTGGCTCTGTGTAAGAGAAAGTCACAAGTCCATACTCGCGCGTACGCTCCGCATGCTCTATCTCGTAAGAAATAAATAGCGAACCATCGCCTCCTGCGGCTTTGATGGCGTCTATCGCCTTTCCGCGCTTTTTCGCTCGTTCAATCGCCCAGCCCAGCCAAACACAACCGATCGTCAAAGTGACGAAAAGGGCGCGAAGGCTGAAGGTCAGGCTGGGACGGGCGGACGTCATAGGTGCAAATCTAACCAATGATTTGGCACTCTCGGGTTCAGCGCCGGCGGCTGCGATATCGTTCAGGCAAGTCCCGCGATCGCTCTCCACGAACAGATGATTCAGCAAATGAGCGCGCCGATAGGCAAATCCCAAGCGATTGCTCGCAGCTTCGTCCGCCAATCTCGGCAGCGATTAACTCAAATTCGGCAGCAACCCAGTGCTGTCGCCGAGCTTTTCGGTGCGGGCGCCGAAGCGGTCGAGCAGCGAAAGCCAGAGATTGTTGAGCGGCGGGCGGCCGGAGTATCGCACGTGCCGACCCGTCTTCAGCGTGCCGCCGCCGCGGCCGGCCAAGAGGACTGGCAAGTCGTCGTGGTTGTGGCGGTTGCCGTCGCCGATGCCGCTGCCGTAGGCCAGCAGGCAGTTGTCCAATAGCGTGCTTTCGCCCTCGGGGATCGCCTTCAGCTTGCCGACGAGATAGGCGAACTGCTGGACGTGGAACGTGTTGATGCGGCTGATCTTGGCCTGCATTTCCGGGTCGTTGCGATGGTGCGACAGCTCGTGGTGCCCTTCAGAGATGTCGATCATCTTGTAACGCTGGCCGCTGCCCTCGCTGCCGAACATGAACGTGCCGATCCGCGTGACGTCGGTCTGCAAGGCCAAGACCATCAAATCGCACATCAGCCGGAAATGCTCGCTCAGTTCGGCGGGCACTCCGGCCGGACGTTCGGCGCCTTCGGGCGGCGCGACGGGCGGCAGCTTGTCGGCCTGGGCGATGCGCTGCTCCAGTTCGCGGACGCAGGTTAGATATTGATCGAGCTTTTGCCGGTCGCCGCCGCCGAGCCGTGCGTCGAGCCGCTTGGCGTCGTCGAGCACGGCGTCGAGCACGCTGGCCCGCAGGCGGTTGCGCTTCTGCCGGTCGGGGTAGTTCGGCGAGTCGGAAAACAGCCGCTCGAAGACCAGCTTCGGATCGACCTCGTTCGGCACGGGCAAGGTCGGCGAGCGCCACGAAAGCGTGTGTTGATAGACGCAGGCGTAGCCGCTGTCGCACGTGCCCACGCCGCGGAAGCGTTCGATGCCCAGTTCCAGCGAAGGCAGCCGCGTGCGATCGCCCAGCCGCATGGCCGCCAGTTGGTCGGCCGAAATGCCCGAGCGGAAGTTCGAGCCGCCGCTCTTGCGAGCCTGGCAGCCGGTCAGAAAGGCCGACGAACTGCGGGCGTGATCGCCCGGGCCGTCGCCGTTGGGAGCGGCCTTGTCGCAGTTCAGCCCGCTGAGGACGAGCAGGTCTTCCTTGAACGAGGCGAGCGGCGCCAGAATTGGCGGCAGCTCGAATTCGTCGCCTTCGGCCGCCGGCGTCCAGTCGGGCATGTGCATGCCGTTGGGGACGTAAAAGAACGCCAACCGGCGAGGAGCACGAACTTGTTCGGATGCCTCGGCCCCCCGCAACAAGCTCGGCGACATCACTTCCAGCAGCGGCAAAGCCATCGCCGTGCCCACGCCCCGCAGGACCGTCCGCCGCGAGATTCGGTTGCCGCTGGCCCGGTTGCTCATGGCTGGTCTCCTGTCGCCGTTCGCATCTGAAAGGGTTCGCTGTTGATCGTTTCGACCAGCAGGGTCGAAAACTTGTCGCCGTTTTTGTCGAGCGCCGCCAGAATCTTGTCGATGGCGCAGCGGTCGTAATATTCCAACCCGCGGCCCAAGGCGTAGGTCAGTATTTTCTCGGCCAAGGCCCGGCGGAACAAGTCTTTTTTGCCCTTCAAGATCGCTTTCAGCTCGGCCGGGCCCTGAAATGCCTGGCCGTCGGGCAACTCGCCCGAAGGATCGATGGCGAACTCGCCATCCTTGTCTCGCCAGCGGCCAATGGCGTCGTAGTTCTCGAAAGCGAAGCCGATCGGGTCCATCCGCGCGTGGCACGAGGCGCAAATCGCATTAGCCCGATGTTGTTCCATCCGCTGGCGGAGCGAGCCGGTGAGTTGCTTGGCCTCGTCGAGCTGCGGCACGTCGGGCGGCGGCGGAGGAGGCGGCGTATTGAGCAATTGATCGAGCACCCACTTGCCGCGCCCGACCGGCGAGGTGCGCGTGGCGTTCGAGGTCAAAGTCAGGATGCTGGCCTGCGTGAGGACGCCGCCGCGATTGGCCGGCAGCTTGACGCGCTCGAATTCCTGGCCCTTCACGCCTTCGATGCCGTAGTGCCTGGCCAGCCGCTCGTTGACGAAGCTGAAATCGGCGTCGAGCAAATCGAGAATGCTGCGATCTTCGCGGACGATCGCCTCGAAGAACAGTTCCGTCTCGCGGATCATCGCCGCGCGCAGCTCGTCGTCGAACTCGGGAAACGTTTGCGGGTCGGGCGAAACTTCCTCGAGCTTGCGAGTCGTCAGCCACTGGCCGGCGAAATTGCGGACGAAGGCCGCGGATTTTTCGTCTTTCAGCATCCGCTCGAATTGCGGTTCGAGCTGCGCTCGCAACTGGCCCGCGGCGGCCAAGGCGAACAACTCGTCGTCGGGCATGCTGCTCCAGAGAAAATACGACAGCCGGCTGGCCAGCTCGTATTCATTCAGCGGATAATCTTGCCCCGGCTTCGCGCCAGGCGGGTCGAGTTCGACACGGAACAAGAAGTAGGGCGAGACCAGCACGCGAGTGAGCGCCAGCCGCACCGCGTTTTCGAACGGCTCTTCGGCCGCGATCGCCTGATCGAACAGCTTCAGGCAGCCTTCGATTTCAGCGGCTTCGACCGGGCGGCGGAAGGCGCGCGTCGCAAAGCGGGTGGCGATCTCGCGGGCGGCTTCGCGAGGTTCGCGGCCTTCGCCAGGGGCCATGATCCGCTTGTGGCTTTCCGGCACGACCGGAGGCGGCGGATCGTAAGGCCCATCGAGCGAAATGCTCTTGACGACGAGCAGCCGGTCGCGGTCGTCCGGCTCGCGCGGCGGAGGTCCGCGGAACCGCCGCCGACGGTCGGCGCGCTCCTCTTCGGGCGTCTTCGGCCGCTCGGGCTTTGCCTCCGTCTCGTCCGTGGCCGGGGATTTTTCGGCATCCGGATCGTTCGGGGCGGGCGCGCGGTAGGGATTCAGGAACTCGACGGCGATTCGCCGCGAGCCCGCTTCGACGCGGGCTGTGACTTCGACGATGTTCGGCTCTTTTGCATCGAGAGGGATCTCGAAGGGTTTGATCTCGGCGTCGTCGATCTTGAACGCGGCGCGGACCGGCTCGTCGCCAAGCTGCTTCGCCGTCGCCTCGACGCGAAAATGATAATCGCCCCCTTCGAAATACCGCTGCGCGGAGACGGCGCCAGGGCCGTACAAGTAAAAGCCCAAGTCGCGTTTTTCGCCGCCGGCCGAGCGCGAGGCCCGCAGCCCGCCCAAGGGCGATTTCTCCGGCTTGGGCGGCTCGACGGCGACGATCGCCTGCTCGAGGATCATTTCGGCCGCGTGGAGATAGCGTTCCAGCAACAGCGGCGAAACCGAGAGCACGTCGCCGATGTTGTCGAAGCCGTACCCCACGTCATCTTGGGGAAAGTCGGCGGCTGGACGGAACTCGACGCCGACCAGGTCGCGGATCGTGTTGTCGTACTCGTTGCGGTTCAGCCGCCTGAGCGTCACCCGGCCGACGGGCTGCGGCCCGGTGCAATCGAAGCGGGCCAGCGCCTGTTCGATGGCTTTCGTCGCAGCGTCGATTTCGGCGGGTTCCGGCCGCGGGCGGTCTTCGGGCGGCATCTCGCCCCCGCGGATCAACTCCAGGGCCTTCTCCCACAGCTTGCGGTTCTTTTGCACCGCCTCGTCTTCAGACGGCGCCGCTTGATCGGCGAATGGCGTGAACGACACGTCGCCTTTCCGCTCGTCGCCGGCGTGGCAGGCGAAGCAGTGTTTTTTGAGGAACGGCACGACGTCGCGCGCGAAGGCGTCGGGTTGAGGAACCGCATCGGCTCGGTCGGGCGTCTGGGGGGCGTCCGCGCGCGAGACAAATTGGCCGCTCCCCAACACGGCGGCAACGACGAGGAGCGGCAGCGTTTGCGATTTTAGCGAGACTGGCATTTTTCCAAGGGGGCAATCAGGCGGCGGTCCGCTCCGAGGCGAAACGTCGTGCTCTTGGCGGGGAGTGCAGGAAAGCCGTATTCTAGTCTACCCCATTGCGTCCCGACGACGCCATACAGGCAAAGGTGCGACAAAAGACGGGCGAGGTTACAGCGCAATCATTGCCTGAGCCGGCCCAAAGCCCATCGCTAAAGCCAGCCGAGGACTCGCAGATCGTTGCGCGGCTCGTCAAAGCTGCAACTGCCGAACGAAAGCAGCGATCGGCGCCGGACCGACTCGACCTGCTCGAGGGTTGCGGACAGGCCGTTCCAGCGGAACTCGGGCAAACCGAATTGGAAGCTGGCCGCGCTTTCGTCCTCCACGATCAATTGCACCTCGAAATCCGGCAGATGATGCACGCCGGCCATCACCGCCGCCGAGAGCAGGTTGACGAATCCGGCCGCGTAGGCTCCGAGCGCAACGTCGTAGTGCGGCAGAGGATGGTGCAAGCCGGCGGTGGCCTTCCAGCTTACGCCCGCGTCGCGCAGCACGCAGATCGCCCGGGCCAACTCCACGGAGGACAAAAAGGGTTGCGCGGTGATGCCGCCCGTGCGCAGCTTGAACGCCATTTTGCCGGCCGGCAAGGCCTTCTGTTTCTGATGCTCGCCCAGATATTTCACGGTCCAGCAGATCAGGTCGCCGCGCACGGCTTCCGCGGCAGGAGGCGATTCGATAAAGATCGTGGCGGCCGGCGGGGCGGCGCCGGCCAGTTCGTCCAGCAACGGACCGAGCAACTCGCGGAGTTCTCCATAACTTGTCGCGCGGGTCAACGAATCGGGCAAGGCGACCTCGACGGCGTCGACCTTCGCCGGCAACGGGAAATCGCCGACGGCGCGCAAATCGTCGGCCAGAGTCGTTCGCCATTCGGCGGAAGTTGCGCCGCCCGAAAGTACGGCGGCGACCGCCCAGCCATCATTGCCGCCGCTCGACTGCATCTGTTGCTCGATGATTCGCGCCAGTGCCGGCAATTCAGTCGCCGGGCAAACCAGCCGGCCGAGCATCCAGGCGTCGGGCGCTGCGCGATATTGGAAATAATTCTGCGCCGCTTGCTCCGGGCCGAGCGAGGCCGGCGGAAAGGCGCCGGCATAGTCGATCGCGCCCTTGAGCAACGCCTGCAAGCTGTCGTTCATGATTGCCTCGGTCTACGTTTCTTTCTCGGATGTCAGCCACGATCGGGCATAGGAAGAATCTTCGAATTCGACGGCGTCTCGGGTCACGTGCAGCGGTCGGAACGTGTCGAGCATCACGGCCAACTCGTCGGTCCGCGCTTTGCCGAGCGATTCCTCCACGCGGCCCGGCTGCGGGCCGTGCGGCAAGCCGGCCGGGTGCAGCGTCAGCGAGCCGTATTCGATGCCCTTGCGGCTCATGAACTCTGCGTTGGCGTAGTACAAGACCTCGTCGCTCATCACGTTCGAATGGTTGTAAGGCACGGGCACGGCATCGGGATGGAAATCGAACAGCCGCGGCACGAACGAACAGACGACGAAGTTGTCGCCCGCGAACGTCTGGTGTACCGGCGGCGGTTGGTGCAAGCTGCCCACGATCGGCTCGAAGTCGTGGATCGACAAGGCCCACGGGTAGTAACAGCCGTCCCAACCGACGACGTCGAACGGGTGATGGTCGAGCGTGACTTCGGTCAACGAATTGTTCTGCTTGATCACCAGGCGGAATTCGCCCTGCTCGTCGTAGACCGGCAACGAATCCGGCCGGCGGATGTCGCGTTCGCAATAAGGGCTGTGTTCGAGGAACTGGCCGCACTCGTTCAGATAGCGGGCCGGCGGCCGCACCGGGCTGGCGCTCTCGATCACCAGAAAACGGGTCGCTTCCTCGCCAAGATGATAGCGGTGTAGAATTCCGCGGGGAATGACCAAATAATCGCCGGCCCGATACGCTAGTTCGCCCATCTGCGATTCGAGCACGCCGCTGCCTTCGACGACGTAGATCAACTCGTCGCCTTGGGCGTTGCGGTAGAACGACTGCTCCGAGCGCGCCGGGCGGACGACCGACAGGGCGACGTCGCGATTGAATAACAACGGCGTGCGGCCCAACGTCGAACTGCCGGCCAACGGCACGCCCGCCAGTCGGAAGTGCCGCATGCGCAAAGCCGCCTCGGGATCGGGCTGCCACTCGACGTGCTTCACCAGCCGGCTCGAATTAACGCTGGTCGGCGCGCGCAAATGATACAACAGCGTCGCAGGCCCCGAAAAGCCGCGGCTGCCGACCAGGTGCTCGTGATACAAGGCCCCCGCAGGCTGCCGAAACACAATATGCCGCTTCCTCGGGACTTCGCCGAGTCGATGATAGAAAGGCATCCGCGGCCTCCTAGGGTTGGTGGCGTTTTCTTACTGCAGATGGTTGCTAATCATTGATCCTGTTCCGCCTCGTCTCGCGTTTCGACGGCAAGCCCCTGGGCAAGCAAGACCCTGACGCAAGCAAGACCCTGACGCAAGCAAGACCCTGACGCAAGCAAGACCGGGGGGCTGACGCCCCCCGCTCGCCTGCCGTTACGAGAGATTTCCTCGCTCGGCCTGCTCTCGCTCGATGGCCTCGAACAGCGCTTTGAAATTGCCTTTGCCGAATCCATCGCAGCCTTCGCGCTGGATGATTTCATAGAACAACGTGGGCCGATCTTCAACTGGTTTCGTGAAAATCTGCAACAGATATCCTTTTTCGTCGCGATCGACCAGAATCTTCAGTTTGCGAATCGCCTCGCGATCGACGTGGATGTCGCCGACGCGATCCCAGACTAGGTCGTAATAGGCGTCGGGCGTCGCAAGGAATTCGATCCCGTTGTTTTGCAGCACCGAGATCGTGTGGATGATGTCGCGCGTCGTCAGCGCAATGTGCTGCACTCCGGCGCCGACGTTGTATTCCAGGTATTCCTGGATCTGGCTCTTGCGACGGCCGGGCGCCGGCTCGTTGATGGGAAACTTGATGACCGCGTTCGGATCGGCCATGACTTTGCTGCGCAGCGCCGAAAACTCGGTCGAAATGTCCTTGTCGTCGAAGCTCATGAACTGGTGGAAGCCGAGCACCTTGTCGTAATAGGCGCCCCAGTCGTTCATCCGCCCGTCTTCGACGTTGCCGACGATATGGTCGATGCGTTCCAGGCCCGCGCCGGCCGCCGGTTGACGGCGGACGCGGTAGCCCGGCAGGAACGGGCCGTTGTAGTCGGCGATCGAAATCAGCGAGTGCAGGGTGTCTCCGTAGGCGCGGATTTTCGCGCGGCGCACGCGGCCGAATGAATCGGCGCAATCGTAAGGCGCCATCGCTACCTGCGCGCCGCGCGTAACGGCGTGCTCGAAGCAGGCGTCGACGTCGTCGACCAGGAAGGCGATGTCGAGCACGCCGTCGCCGTGCCGCCGCAAATGGTCGGCCATCGGATCATCGGGCGACAGCGGCGTGCTGAGCACCAGCCGAATCTGGCCCTGGTAGAGCACGTACGAGGCCTGATCGCGAACGCCCGTTTCGGGCCCCGCATAGGCCAGTTGCGAGAAGCCGAACGCGTGCTGGTAATAGTAAGCGGCTTGCTTGGCGTTGCCCGCCAGCAGCTCGACGTGGTGAATCGCCTTCAAGGGCAAGGGACCGTCCGCCATGATGCCTCCTTTTCCGAAACGCCGCCGACGGGCGTATCTCAGCCACGCTAGCGGCAAACTCCCATCGCGTATTGGAATTTTAGGGCAGGCTCTCGAATTCGGGCAAGCCGGCGGCGCAACTATTAGCACTGCGCTCGTTTGAGGCGCAGCCCTGTGGCGCCGACGAGTTCCGGTGGTGATACCATTTGAACGGGAGTCAAGGATAAACGCTCCGATACTGTAGGGAACGCCCTCCGTGGCGTTCCGTGAACCCGGTGTTCACCGTCTATCCCGCCTCACGGATCGCCACGGTGGGCGTTCCGATATGGTTGGACCAGTCAAGGGTGATTGTTTCGCCTTGCGGCGGGTGCTTCATGGCGGATGTTTCACGGTGTTTAGGGAATGGCCAGGAGACGGAACGCGGCGATGAGTCGGCGACG
>Ga0307373_10001514_pt1 | contig 43602 bp, 40 predicted proteins | sample OX2MG_FD_202534 | JGI IMG/M metagenome (GOLD analysis project Ga0307373, IMG submission 202534) | Soil microbial communities from Risofladan, Vaasa, Finland - OX-2 | ecosystem: Environmental > Terrestrial > Soil > Coastal area > Acid sulfate soil | place: Finland: Risofladan, Vaasa | collected...
GTTGCCCGCACGATCGACGACTTTGCTGAGGAGCCACGTGAGCGCGGTGGTGGTGCCCGTCGCGAGCACCTGGGAATTGGCGCCGTTCCCATTCGAATCGGTATATCCGTATTCGTACGTGAGGCCGTCTCACCCTTGAACCGTGAAATACTCCGGGCCATTGCCCGCCGTCCCGTTCGCAGTCACTTTCGAAAAATCGGCCACTTCCGTCTGATAGGTCGACCCCGCGGTGCCGTAGGTTCCGCTCGTCAGGCGCAATCGCTTGCCATCCAAGCAGTAGCTATCGCTCGTGACGAGTGCCACCGGCGCCGCGGTCGTATCCTGGGCGACCGTTTTATTGCATCGCGTAATCGCGCTGAGGCCCGCGATCGACCAACCAATACCGAGCGGGCCGATGTAGGACTGACTGTCGTAGAACAACGCGAGGTGCGGCTGGATACCCCGAGGTCCTGGGGGTATCCAGATCGGAATCGAGTATTGGGCACTCCCCGTAGGCGAGACCGCGAATTGCCCCGGCGTGCGCCCGAAAGAGGCCCATGCGGGCGCGTTGCCGAGGACGGGGTCTCGGGAGCAATGGAACAGAAAACCGGGTTAAGGACCGTGGTCCGAAGGGTTTCTCAAGGGTCGTAACTCGCCATGGGCGACCGATTCCGGGATCGAGAACGAGTAACGACCGAGCATGTTGATGTGATCATGGACATGTGGATTCAGGCGCGCAATGTCCTCGTCCAAGACGGGGTAGCCCTCGGCGCGTAGCCGATCGATCGCGGCCTGCATGTACAGAGTGTTCCACAGCACGATCATGTTGACCACGAGGCCGAGTGCGCCGAGCTGGTCTTCCTGGCCCTCGCGGTAGCGTTGGCGCAGCTCGCCTCGCTGGCCGTGGAAAACGACGCGGCTCAAGCCGTGGCGGCCTTCGCCGCGATTGAGTTGTACGAGGGTGCCGCGGCGCATGGATTCATCGTCGAGGTAGCGCAACACGTGAACGGTCTTCTCGATGCGGCCGATCTCGGCGATGGCCTGTGCGAGGCGGGTGGCGTGTTCACCGACTTGTAAGATGCGCATGATGCCGGTGGCGCGGACGCGACCTAGCTTTAAGGATCCGACAAGCCGCAGGCAGTCATCCCAGTTCTCGGCGATGCGCGCAAGGTTCACGCGGTGCCGCGATTGATCGTTGAACGGACCGTAGTCGGCGATTGGATCGATTCGCCACAAGCGCGCACCACCGATGTCGGCCAGGCGCGGGCTGAATCGGTACCCGAGCAGCCGGAAGAGGCCAAACACGGCGTCCGAATACGCGCCGGTGTCGGTCATGATCCGGGTCGGCTGCAGCTCGGTTTGCTGATCGAGCACCAGCGCGAGCAGGATCAGGCTGTCGCGCAGCGTTCCCGGCACAGTGATGCCGTGGAGCCCCGTGAATTGATCTGAGATGAGGTTGTAGTAGGTGACGCCGCGCTCGCGGCCGAAGTATTTGGGATTGGGACCCGCGTGCACGGTCTTGACCGGCACGATGAAACGGATGCCGTCGGCGGAGGCCACTTCACCCCCGCCCCAGGCCTGCGCCAGGGGAATCGTATTCTGCGCGGCCACCAGCAGCACGTTGGCGGCGCTCAAGGTATCGTCGCGTACAAAATTCTGATTGACCCAGGAAAGCCGCTCCGCGCGCAACGCTGGGACGTCACTACGAGTCAGTGGCTCAAGGCCAATGTTGCAGGCCTCGGCCAGCAGCACCGCGCACAGGCTCAAGTCCAGGTCGCTCGCGCGCGAGGCGCGCTCGCTGATGTGGGTGAACGCCGCGGCGAAGCCGGTGCGGGCAGCGATTTCCAGGATGACCTCCGGCAGATCGACGGCGGGGAGGCGCGCATCGACCGCGCGGCGCAAAGCGATCAGCGAGGCGGGTTCGTCCAACTTGTCGAGATGCGAGAGGATGAGATCGTTTTTACCGCTGACTTGTTCGAAGCGGACGGCGGGATTCTGCGGCAGGCGTTCGATCACCGCCCGATAGGTCTGATCGAGCTCCTCGGTGAGCGCGGCGATCGCAGGCTCTGGCTTCGCGGGCAGCGCCAAAGTCCGACAAATTATCGGTCGCGTGGCTTGCCACTGGGCGCCCTCGAGCAAGCCGCTGCGCGGATCGGCGTAGCGCCAGCTGGGGGCCACAAATACATCGCGCCGATGCAGGGCGGTGCGCAGCCGATCGAGTACGCAGATCGTGTAGGCATGCTGCTCGGAACGCGACTGCGCTTCCCCCACGTGGCGGCGCCACTTCGAGGGTACGATGGTGAGCGGAGTCGAGAGCTCCGCCGGTGAATCTTCCTGCAGCCGTAAATACTCGAGCGCATCGAGGAGCGGTGCATCGGCGTGGCCGGCCGCGAAGTGAATGTGCTCAAGGAGCGCCGGCAGGAAGCGACGCACGCGTCCGTACTGCTGGTCCAGGGATTGATAGAACACGTCGTCGGGTGGCCGCACGAGCTGACCGATGTCGTGGAGCGTCTGCACCAAGGACTCGCGCGGGAACTGGGTGAACACCGCCGAGCGGAGCGACGCGTCGGGTATCGACAGGTCGACGACCAACCCCATGGCCTCGGTCAGCGTGGTCGCCAGGGCATCCAAATCTTTCAGATTGCGCAGCCGTGTCTTGCGGTCCTCGGCTTGCGCATCACCAAATACCTCATCGAGGAGCATCTCGAACACTTCGAGCGCATCGTCTTGAGCCGAGGCCTCGAGGGTGTGGATGAACGCGACCAACGTTGCCCAGCGCCGAGACTCCGGCAAGCGCTCCACGACTGACACCTTGGCTTTGTCAGCAAAGCGCGCGAGCACGGCGATCCGGTTGGGCGGAATCGACACCGTGTCCGGCATCGTAACGCCAAGGTCACGCACGTCGCGTAACCGCTCGAGTGCGCGCACGAGCGCGGGGCCGCTCACCCTGATTGGGCCGCTGCGTAGCTTCTCAAGCGGGGAATAACGTGTGCCCGGCGGCACCTGTAGCAGCGCCTCGAGCTGCGCTCGTGGGGCGCCGGTCAGTTGGCTGCCGAGCAACCGGCACAGGCGCGCGTCCACGCGCTCTCGCAGACGCGCGACGAACCGCTCGAGCACACTGGCACCGGGCAGCAGCACCTTCTGGGCCAGCATCCAGCTGGTGGCTCGATCGAACAAACCGCTCGGCCGATCCGTCCCGGTCCAACATTGCGCGTACAGCCAGCGTGCGAGCGCGAAGCCGGCTTGTCGGTCGGTGAGTGCCCGGTAGCCATGCTCGGTGCTGATCTGCTCGGCGTGCACCCAGCGTTGCTCGCCCTGGGCGTACTCGACGAGCTCATCGGTACCATTCAGTCCGAGTTGTCGACGCAACGTTTGCCGCACGGAGGCTGGAACGGTGGCCAAGTCCTCGAGAAATGTGCCGAGAAATCGCACGGTGGTCAGCTGCGGGGCGTAGCCGAGCCGGTTGTGCTCGCCGCGTTTGTCGGCGATGGCGGCACGGTCGGCATCGTCCAGGTGAAAGTAGCGCGCCAGCTGCTCGGCCGAGGGGTTGCCCTCATACCGGCCGTACCGTTCGCGCTGCGCGGAACTTAAGAAACTGACCGGCATGGGGGCCTCCGGCGGTTTAAGGACGGTTGCGCAAACGACGGTTTGCGCAACGGGACGCCAAGTGCCTGAAAATAGCCACTTGTGCGTTGCAGATAAGTGTTGCATTATCAGCCTTCTTTGCAACAGCTTTGCGCAACCATGAAAATCGGCTACGCCCGCGTCTCCACCGGTGACCAAGACACCGCGGCTCAGAGCACCGCACTCAAGGCGGCCGGCTGTGAACTGATCTTCCGCGAGAAGGCCTCCGGTGGCCGCTGGGATCGCCCGGAGCTGCACAAACTCTTAAATCAGCTGCGCAAGGGCGACGTGCTGGTCGTGTGGAAGCTCGATCGGCTATCTCGGTCACTGCAGGATGTGCTGACCCTCATGGATCGGGTCCAGGAGAAAAAGGCTGGCTTTCGCAGCCTCACCGAAGCCATCGACACCACGACACCGGCCGGGCGCATGATGATGCAGATGGTCGCCTCGTTCGCCGAGTTCGAGCGCGCCATGCTCAAAGAGCGCACGAAGATCGGCCTGGACGCCGCACGCAAAGATGGGCGCATCGGCGGCCGCAAGCCCAAACTCAAGCCACAGCAGCAGCAGGAAATCTTGCAACTCGTCCGCAAGGGGAAGAAAACTGCTGCGGACGCGGCGCGGCTATTCGGGGTTCATCGGGCAACGGTTACGCGGCTACTGCAGCGAAAGCTCGCTGCTTAACCGAATGTTGGCTGTTTTAGGCCCGAAACACCGACATGCCCACCATCAGCGAATTCTTCGGCATCCTCATTCGGATGTATTGGGATGATCATCCCCCACCGCATTTTCATGCCCTCTACGGCGAGCACGAGGCGCAGTACAACATCCTCACTCTGGATGTCATCAACGGGAAGCTTCCGCGCCGCGCGCATGCGCTCGTGGTCGAATGGACATCGTTGCACAAAGATGAGCTGATGAAGAACTGGGATCGATGCCAGGTACCGGCCCCCGTTGTTCCCATAGACCCATTGGAGTAATCGTCATGGCTGTATGGTCCATTGTTCGGTTAAACGTCCTATCAAATTACAAGATAGAAGTGTCCTTTGCCGATGGTACGAGCGGCGTGGCCGACCTCTCTCCGCGCCTATCCCAGGGACCGCTGGGTGATGGGTTCGATCCGCTATGCGACGCAACACTATTCGCAAAGGTCTACCTGGAGCACGGCGCATTGACATGGCCAGGTGGCATTGATCTGGCACCGGATGCGATGTACCAGCGGATTCGAGATTCAGGCACTTCGACGCTCGCAGCAAAGAGTCGCAAGGTCGCCTGAGCGGTCCTCGGCTAACCCGTAATTCCACCGGCCGACTCGCCCGTTCGGGCGATGTTATTCGACACGAACGGGGCGAGCCTATTTGGGCACGCGACCGTCGAAGAAGAGTATTCAAAGCCAGATCGAGTCGATCCGCGAGAAAACAGATCGCAAGAGATGTGGTCTCGCCGCCGAAGTGGTGGTGAAAGAATTAAACGACGGGCTGCGCGGTTGGGCCACTATTTCAAGTTGGGTCCGGTCAGCAACGCCTATCGGGCGATTGATTCCTACGCCATCCGACGGCTGCGTCGGTGGTTGTGCAAGAAACACAAAGTCGGCGGCAACGGCTACACTCGGTACCCGGACGCCTATCTGGCTGAAACGCTGGGTCTCGTTCGGCTGCCTCGGTTAACGCACAGCTTTCCGTGGGCGACAGCATGAGCCTCTTGTCCGAGAGCCGAGTGCGGGAAAACCGGCTGCTCGGTTCGACGAGCGGGATGTGGAAACGGGGCTATGGTCCATCAATTGAGACACCGCTGTCCGAAAGGTGCGGAAACAGTCGCGATGAACCTGCGGACACCGCGCCACATCTCGACTCTACTTCCGTTGCTCCCGAGACCCCAGATCGCAAAATCGCTTTCACACAACCTGGACCCGTGGCAGCAGGATCTGGACGTCCGGTTTCGGGAAGCGTGCATACAGACAATCGCCAAGGGCGCCGGCGCTTGCAAATCCGTAGGTGCTCCTACGCGGGCGCGCTGACCATTACGTAGTAGCCATCTGGATCCCGTGCCGCAAACTCTCTCGTCCCTGTGGCGGGGTTCACATGAGGCTCCTCCTCAAGTCGGGACACTAGTTCGCGGGCTCTCTGAAGTGTCATGTCGAAGTCATCAACACGAAAGAACAAGAGCAGCCCGTTTCCAGGTCGCGCCGTGTCCGGACTCATCAAGGACGGATGGTCATGCGAGCCCCACTGGTGGAGGCATACCAATACGGTTCCGTCCACGTCGCAGATTTGTCCCCAATAGTCATGACCCGGAGCCGTGCTGGGCTGCCCGAAGAGTGATTGATACCACTTGAAGCTAGAGGAAACGTCTTTTACGCCGATGATTGTCCACGTACGCTTCATTTAGTCTCCCGTCTAGCGCTGAATACTTTGCGCTTGGGCTTGATCCGCGCGGCGCGAGTTTGTTAGCTTGCCACCCCAGTACACTGCGGCAACAGCCGGAATGACGACCCCGAGGTTGTACCACCACGGGAAGCGGGACCAGTAGAGGACTAGATGCAGGCCGGCGAGATAGATCCCGACGATCCCTGCCAGAACCCATACCGCTTCGCGGCGCTTCGCGATCTTTCCGACTGTACACCCGGCCCCAATCTCGGCGAGTACCCAGAACACTAGGTTGAAACACGCCATCAGCGGCGTGAACGTAAACACGCCCTGTCTAGTCCACTGGCGTCCGTGGATAGCATAGTCGGGCCAGAGTTGCGCCAGTACCAGCGCAAGGAAGAAGAACCCCACCATCCACACAACGGCGCCAAACACGACACCGGTTACGCTGCGCAGCATATTGATAACCTCTATACAAGTACCGGATTCATTAAACTGATTTCATGAGTGTTACTCGGCCAGCCCCTCCTCGCCATAACGAAATGTCTGTTCAAGAGCCGAATTTACTCATGCTATAAACATACTAGTACAATTAAACTATGAAGGCAGAAATTCTAATTCTTGGCGTGCTGCATCGCGGCAATCTGCATCCCTACGAAATTAAGCGGCGGCTGACGAACGCCATGATCCAATGCTTCACCGACGTCGACGTCGGCACGCTGTATTACGCCGTTCGCCAATTGAACAAGAACAAAATGATAGCGCCGGTCTCCCGGAAGCGAGTAGTGCGCGGCGGCATCAAGACGGTGTACCGAATTACACCGTCAGGCAGGCGGCGCTTTCAGCAGTTGCTGCACGAGCAATTTGCCCTCCCTGGGACGGTGGCTCAGACACTCTACATCGCGATGCTTTTTCTACATTTGTGCGACCGCTCGCGTGTTGCGGTGCTGTTACTTGAAAAGGTAGCGCGCCAGAAACGCGCGATCGACGAGTTGGCCAAAATCAAGGATCAGCTGTCACCGATGCTTGGGACAGGCGCGCTTCACCTGCTCAGGCACCTCGAAGCACAACGCAAGCTCGACTTGGGGTGGCTAAAGAGTCTTAGTGCCGACGTTGAGAACGGACGAATACACGACGCACCGATCCGTTCAGGTATCCGCGCTTCTGCCTGAGCGAGGGTAGGCGCTGACGCGCAGAAAGCCAAAGCGAATGACGGCTTTATGGAAGGTGGATCATTGTCCGCGATGTCTCTTGATGACCGGCACCTGTCCGATGGTTCCCTCCGAACCCGCCGTTCAGACGAATTTGACATTGCCAGATTTGCCGGTCTCCGCCAAGGGGCAGTCATGACCCATATGCGACGTCCGTCAGGCCGCGTCCATGGCTGCAAAGCGGTCGTTCGATACCCAGACCGAGATGATGGCGTGGAAACTTACGAATTGCGCACTTGGGAGAGAATCGCCAACGGTCTGCCCTCGTTGTCCTTAAACGCAGCCATCCACTCTTCCGTGCCGTCAGAGTGTCGGTGAATCATATGTGGGGCCCCCAGGAATTCGACGCCTCTCTCCACGAGATCTGCGTGGGCCGACCGAATATCGGTCACGTTGAAATAGACGATAGACTCTGCGCCGCCGGATTGTTCCGCCTCGGACAAGAAAAGGCGGATTCCGTCGCAATCGAAAAACGCGAGATTTCCGAAGGTGTAGATGTGCTTTAATCCTAACACCTCGCCGTACCACCTTTGGGCTTCTTGAATATTCCGAACGGTACGCGAAATCTGCGAAATCCTGCCCAGCGCCAGTTTGTTGGTCATTGTTGACTCCTTCTTAGAAAGGCTGCTGTCGCGGCGCACCCCGGTCCACTGCCGAAGCTCGTTCGGACTAGTGAGTTCGAGTTTCTGCAGTATGTTTGAGACATGGAATTTCACCGCATCCGTGCTCACACCTTGAAGTCGCGCGCCCCAGCCCACCGGCATACGTTGCGGATGTCTGCGGCATCGATGTAGTCCTGCCGATCTGGCACCAGCAGCGGTAGGGCTGCGAATCGCTGCACGATATCCATGCGGGCACGCGGGCCAGCAAAGCCCTGCAACAGTTCCTGCAGCACCAGCCCGGTGGTGACAATCGCATCACCACCGTCGATGGCGGCTCGCAGTGCGAGCACTTCGGGGCTCGAAGCCGGAGCGTCAGGCTCGAGCCGCTTGAAACGAAGACGCTAGCGCGGCGTGCGCGGAACGGTAAATGTCGGCCGTGGGCAGCTTCAGTTAGGGAGCTGACCGCCCGAAGGTGGCCAGTCGCCTCGCCGAACGGCCTGACCCTGGCGGGCTGACCTACCGTTCATAATGTGAAATTCAGCACGTCGAATTTCCGAAGTGGCCGGCAATTCAACTGATGCGTCTTGGGAGCAATCCGTATTCGCGGGCGTCGCGCTCCAGGGTTTCGCGAAAGTCTGGGTGCGCAAGCGCAATCATGGCTTTGGCCCGCTCGGGAACCGATTTGCCCTTCAGATTCACAATTCCAAACTCTGTGACCACGTACATCATGTCGGTGCGCGGCGTTGTCACGATGTTGCCCGGAGTCAGGTCCAGCACTATGCGGCTCTTGCGCAAGCCGTGTCGTACGTAGGTCGATGACAGACAAACGAAGGATTTGCCGCCCCTTGATGCGTAGGCGGCCCGGACAAACTGCAGTTGTCCGCCCGTGCCGCTTATGTGGCGATGTCCAGATGATTCGGAAGAGGCCTGACCCTGAAGATCCATCTGGGTCGTGTTATTGATCGCAACCACCTTGTCGTTCTGCATGATGTTGTGCGGCAAATTCGTATATTCCACCGGGCAGCACTTAAAATCCGCATTGCGATTCAGCGCGTGATAGAGCGACTGCGACCCGAGCGCAAAACTGAATACGAGTTTACCGGGATCCAGCTTCTTGGCTGCCCCTGTAATAAGTCCACGCTGGTACAGATCGTTGATGCCATCGGTCATCATCTCGGTATGTATGCCGAGGTTGCGTACTCCGCCCTCCAGCAACAAGGAACAAACCGCATTGGGCATCGCCCCGATTCCCACCTGCACGCAGGCACCATCGTCGATCTGGGCGGTGATCAACCTCGCGACTGCCCGGTCCGCTTCGCAGGGCGGCGGATTCGGCAATGTCGGCGGCTCGCCCGGATCTCCTTCAATCACATAATCGACCTCGCTGATATGCAGGCCGTTGTCCAAACCATACACATATGGCAGGCCTTCACTGACCTCAACAATAACTTTCCTGGCGCGCTCGGCGATTGTCCGGTTCCAGAGATTCGCGGCGCTCAGATTAAAGAAGCCCTTGTCATCCACAGCGCAGGTTTTGAAGACGGCGACGTCGGGAGGATCAAGGAACCGGCGGTAGTAGTCGGGAATTTCGCCGAGGTTGCATGGAAGGTAGTGACAAAGCCCCGCATCATGCTGCTTGCGGTCGTAGCCACCGAAGTGCCAGCTGTAAGTCTGGAAGTGCGCGCGCAATGGATCAGCCTCAATCGTCGCTTGCGGCCGCAGGTTGAGGCACGTTCGAATGCCTACGTCCTGAAGTTCCGCCTTGCGAGCGGCCAAAGCTGTGTCAAAGACATCGGGCCGAGCAAGTACGGCGCCGAAGTCTACCCAATCGCCAGACCTTACCAAGGCCGCCGCTTCGGCTGCCGTAATTCGGCACGCCAACCTTCCATGTGTCAATCGTTCCAAGGGACCCCGTTATACGTGAGTGATTACTCGAATAGGTTCGTGCCGCGGAACCCGGAATAAATGGTAACGCATTCGCAGGCATATATTGTAGAGTTGGGACGATTCCGGCGGGCGCTGTTCGGTCGCCGGCAGGCGTGTCGGGGCCACACCAGATGCACGCCGTAGATGCAGGAGACAACACGGCGAGCACTGCAATTAATACTCGATAAAGGCCGGCTATGACAGATACTCCTTTCGTTATACGGTCCGACGCCGACGGCGTGTCAACTCTGACGTTGAGCCGCCCAGAGTCGAGGAACGCTCTGTCACTCGGCATGCTTCGTGCCTTGTTGATCGAGCTGCAGCGCGCTGGAGCTGATCCATCAGTGCGTGTTGTCGTCTTGACTGGCGCGGGGCCAGCTTTCTGCGCCGGCCATGATCTGAAGGAAATTCGCGCTGCGAATTTCGGCAGAGCCTACGCCGAGAAATTGTTTTGCGAATGCGCGGAAGTGATGCTGGCGCTGGTTCGTCTTGCAAAGCCAGTCATTGCCCAGGTACACGGAATCGCCACCGCAGCTGGCTGCCAGCTAGTCGCCAGTTGTGATCTCGCCGTGGCGGCGGACAGCGCTCGTTTCGCCACACCTGGCGTCAACATTGGACTCTTTTGCTCCACGCCTATGGTGGCATTGTCGCGCAACATGGGTCGTAAGGCAGCCATGCGGATGCTTCTGACCGGTGATCTGATCGATGCCGAGACGGCCATGCGTTTAGGGCTGATAGGCGAGGTCGCCCCAGAGGCCGAGCTGGGGAGCCGGACGGCGGCTCTCGCCGCGAAAATCGCCGCCAAATCGCCGCTGACGCTGGCGATAGGCAAAGAGGCGTTCTACCGTCAGGCGGAGCTTCCCCTCGACAAAGCGTACGATTATGCTTCCGATGTCATGGTTACCAACCTTGCCAAACGCGACGCGCAGGAGGGCATCGCGGCGTTCCTCGAGAAGCGACCGCCGGTGTGGTGCGGGCAGTGACGGATGCCTGCGGCTGTCAGCTTTACGGAAGCAATAGCGAACACCCGAACGTCTTAAAATGGCCGGTCTCGTCGCGGAACAGCCGGAGCTTGGCGGACTGAGCTGCCGTTCATTATGTAATGGAATTTAGAGTCTCCCATAGGGGATCCGTAAACCCCACGCCTTCAGCAGGCGGCCGGGGGACTCCATCCAGAGTATCGCCGTGGCCAGCAGGTCGCTGCGGTCGCAGCGGGTGCTTGCTCTTTTTGCCTTTGAGGTTCGCATTGATCGTCGAAGCCATTGCTGGCGAGAACATGGCAAGCCAGACGTATGCGACAGTCGATCGAATGGTCGACAGGACGGCTTCAGTCGTCTCATGGAAGCCGCCTGCTTTAGCGGGCGGTACCTTCATTCCACTGACCCGAAGCTGCCTTGCACGAGTGTCGGCCAAGGAGTGAGTACCGAATCGCTCTTTGCCCGACCCTGAGGACCGTCTCAGTTAGCGTAGCAAGCGTCAGACTCAATTCACTAAGTGGCAGGACGTCCCTTCGTTACTTTGTCGGCAGGCCAAGAACCGCCAGGCATTTCGCCGCCTTTCTCTGACTAATCTCGACGAGGTCAGGACGATGCTGGACCTGACGCGAAGAGTACCGTCGGCCCGGGGCAGTCTGGGCCGGCGGCGGGATCGCGATGCTCCCAATCGGGATCTGATTTCACATTTTGAGCAGCGAGTCTTGCGTGGCAACGCACATCCACTTGCCGTTCGCCATCTTCACCCAGGTATCGGTGAACCGCACCCGCACATCGATCGGCTTACCCGCCGCATTCGTTCCCTTGCCGATGAACGTGCCGGTGGCAATGGCCGTACGGCCGAACACCGTGACCTTCAGGTCCGAATACTCGGCGCTACTCCAAGTGTCCGATTTCGCATCGGCGAGCACAGCGTCCTTGCCGACAAATACCTTGCCTTCCTCGCTCGTCTCCACGACTTTTCCAGCCAGCAGCGGCGCCAACAACTCGACGTTATTCGTCTGCTGTGACTTGAGCCACTGATGCTCCCCCGCGTTCACCGCTTGCTCGGCCGCGCCGGCCATGGCTACCCGCGCCGTCGCGCCGCTCACCATCATCACCAAGGCCAGGGACCCCCCAATCAGGCTTCTTGTTCTCACGTAGGATCTCCAGAATGAACGCTCCCGAGATTGGAGAGCCGAGCAACCCTACGCCCGCAGCGAGGCAGGAGCAAGATCAGTGTGTCCCAGGACCAACCTCGCGACGGCGACGAAGAAAGTGATTTGTGATGGCGAGCTTCGACCTGGAACTCATGTTCAGCCCTGGAGTGCGCGAATAGCGCGCGTCGAGCACCCGGTAGACCAGTCGCATAGTGGTCCTTATTTGGCCGTCTGCTGCCCCATTTCCCGCTGCATACCGGTCAGGAGATTGCTTCTCACTCTGATATTCGCTCATCTTGCCAAACCGAGAAATACGGTTAGGGCACGGTTCAATCGAACAATATCTTCGTCATTCAGTTTTCCGATTCGCTTTGCCAACCGCGCTTTCGGGACCGTCGTGATCTTGTCGATCATCAAGCGGGAAGCACTCGCCATGCCATTTCGATCGGTTGGCTCAATCAGCATCCTCAGGAGCGGAGCGTCCGTTGGATCTGTTGTAAAAATGCAAAGCGTGATCGAATTCGTTGCTTCGAAGCGGTCCTCTTGAATAATGACAGCGGGCCTCGGCTTGCCCGCGTACGGCGCTTCACCCGATACAGTCCACACCTCGCCACGTTTCATGCGTCGATGTCTTCCGACACGGCATCGATGAATCTCTGATCCGCAGTGGCATGCTTGCTGGCGGCGATCCGGGCTTTGTTCTGTTGGTCGTCCCTAGTCCTGCTCTGTTCGAGAAGGGCCATGTGGCTGAAGCGGTCAATTTGCCGCACGGCAAGATTGTGGCGTCCAAGATGGCCGATATTCCGTGAAAATCATGGTGGATGGCATCACTGGTTGGCTTGACGAAGGCTTCACTCTCGAAGCCGGCCCGTCGAAATAGTCTTGTATCGCTCCTCGCGTTGCGTACGTCTGAGGGTATTCGTGTGTCAGGAGGCACCGTGGCGCAACGCTACGGAAACCCGAAGTGAATCCCATGGATAATCACGATCATCGCTGCGACTGCCGGTACGACGAACGCGGGCATGATTGATCCGCTAGAGGCGCGTGTCGCAATTGCGCGAGTGGCCAATTATTGATCACCGCTCCACTGCTGACGGTAAAGCGCGGCATACTCGGCGCGGATCATCTTTTTGTTCAGCTTGCCGACGCTGGTCTTGGCAATGCACTCCACAAAGAGAACCTGATCCGGCAATTGCCATTTGGCAAATGCCTTGGAGAGGTGCTCGTGTAGCTGCTGTAGTGTTACTTGATGCCCTGGTTTCAGCACCACAAGAGCGAGCGGGCGTTCCTGCCACTTTGGGTGCGGTATGCCGACCACAGCTGCCTCGCGAACTGCCGGATGCCCAGTCAGGGCGTTTTCCATGTCGATTGAGGAGATCCATTCTCCGCCGCTCTTGATGACGTCTTTGATGCGATCGCAGAGCTTAAGGTAGCCGTTTTGATCGATCGATCCGACATCACCCGAGCGCCAGTAGCCGTCGACGAACCTGTCTGCCGCATCTGGCATGTCGTAATACTCGGTCGTGATCCACGGGCCGCGCACGCAAATCTCACCGACGGACCTACCGTCGTGGGGTAGTTCCTGATCGTCAAGTCCCAGAATCTTAATGTCGACACCAGCGAGCGGCAAACCCTGGCTGCGCCTTAGATTCCACCGCGCACTGGGGATTATCAGTCGACCTCTCAGCGTCGGCTTGAGTCGATTCATACAGACCGCGGGGCTGGTCTCGGTGGCGCCATAGGCGTGTACAACCTCGGCCCCTGCGGCTTCGTGAAATCCGATCATCATGGACAAGGGTGGCTCGGAACCGCCGCAAAGTATCCGCAAACGACTGAGATCTGCTTTTACGGGAAGAGTCTCGATGTAGTGCAGCATTGGCGACAGAATCGTGGACGTCCCGTTGGTGACGGAGACTCCCTCGGCGACGATCGCATCAACCAGCGGAGCCGTGTCCTCCATAGAGTAGCGACCGGGTAGCACGATCTTGTTCGCCATCAAGGTTGCCGCCTGCGGCAGACCCCAACCTTGAGCGTGAAACATCGGAGCGATGAGCATCGTGCAATCATCGAGCCTCATACCAAGGTTGGCCACGATAGCGGTCGAATGCAGATAAATGGAGCGATGCGAGTAGTAAACTCCCTTTGGCTTCCCGGTCGTGCCGGTGGTGTAGCACGCCGCGTACGCCGAACGTTCGTCTATCATCGGCCAGTCGAAGGTAGACGCGGCGGCGGCGAGCAGGGCTTCGTGGCGATGCCAATTCGGGAGCGTCGTACTGAACTCGGCAACCGCCTTGTCCGTCATGACAATCCAGCCTCTAACATTGGGCGCGTATGGAGCAATCGCCTCGGCCAGCGGCAGAAGCGTCTCGTCTACACAAATGAACGTCGCGTGGCTGTGATCGATGATGTAACTCAAATCTTCCGCACTAAGGCGCAGATTTAGTTGCAGCATGACCGCGCCGAGCCCAGGGATCGCGTAATAAAGCTCGAAGTAACGGCGGCTGTTCCAGTCCAATACGCCCACTCGATCTCCCGGACCGATACCGAGCGCGCGGAGAGCATTGGCGGCGCGGCAAGTGCGCGTATAGCAGTCCCCATAGCTATAGCGCTCCCAGCCGCCGGTTGGCGTTCGATAGACAATTTCCTGATCGGCGTGGGTTCGCGCTGCGTGCCGAATCAGCGTCGTTGTATTGAGTTGGTAGTCATCGCCCATCGTGGAGGGGCAACCTTTGACTATTTCCTGAGTGTCTCGTGCGCCACTGCCGCATTCCCCGTGCATGTTATCTCCCGCGAATTTAAGTCGATGGATACCCTCGCGCGGCGTAATCAAAATCAGTGAGCTCTTGGCGCTGCATCGCGGAATGCGGCGGGGCCGCGTAATAGCAACGGATCTTTTGAATTGAAATTGCATGTGGCTCGAAGACGAACCAATCGACGCCACAAGTTGTCATCGATCTCGATTGCGCCGAGCGATTTTGTCCGTCCGTGAGGAAAATAATGGTCCGCCGGCAGCTGGAGGCATGCGGCAACGGCGTGAGAACACGCTCCATTCGCCCGAAAAGCGTGGATTGTGCCATGGTTCCACCCTTCAGTGACTCTCTCCAAGCCACCCGCTGCGCGCGACGGATATTTTGCCACGATTCACGGCAGCTCAGTGACAATTGGCCGAACTGGAACGTTCGCCGCGAGATCGCAGCGCGGGGCAATTCGGGCGCCGATTCCCATTGGCAATCCATTGCCACTATCCGCGACAGGTCGACGTCTACAACGTTTCGGCGTATTTGCAGGCGTAGCCGCGAACAACCTCACCCATTGCGCCAAAGGTGCGTCGTTCTCAACGTACGCCGATACATCCAATCAGGCGCGATTGGCGGCACGCTGGATCCTTAGCCTTCTGCGCACGGGTGTCCCGAATCTGCAGCTGCGCATTCTTCGTTTCCCGCACCATGCGCCGCAGTGTGCGTGCACATATGCCGCCATCGCATCTCCAAAATTGTGTTGCCAAAACGCGATCGAGGCACGATGGTAGGCCCACCAATTCGAGTGCACATCAAAAGTTCGATAGCGCTTGTCCGGCATGGGCAAGCACGACGATCCCGCTCGACGCCATGTCTGCCGGATTCGGTGACGGCATCTTTATAAATCAATTGAGAGTAATTTTGTAACATGCTGTTTATTGACGATATTATTCTGTCAACGCCGTCCTATCCTTTGGCCGCAGCGCGGGTGGCCGATGAATCCTGCCAATCGGCTCTTGTGCATGGAACGGGCTCCCATTATGTTCGCAATCGTACCGACCTTTCACGCGCGGACATCCTAATGTACGGTCATGTATAGAATTCCGATCGCCGCGCTGGGCATGGCATTTCTGCTCAACGCCTGTGTTCTGGTACCGGCGGAAAACGGCTATGGATTGGCGGTGGCTCCGGCGTTGCCGGCGATCGTCGAACTTGGCTTGCAGCCGTATTACTATCAGCGCGGATATTACTATTACTACGACCACAATCGCTGGCGCTACGCGCAGTCGCGATCCGGTCCTTGGTCGAACCTGCCGCGGGATCGATATCCCAGAGAGACCCGGTTTCGCGGCCGCGGTGATCGTCGCGACGGCCGTGACCGCCAGTAAGCGCCGCCCGACCGCCAACTGCGGATGCGGTCCGGCGCTATAACCCGCAAGATCAATCGCGCGCGGCTGCGTTGGCGATGAACGCGTCGATGTTGCGCGCAAGCTGCGGCAATACGGTCGGTTCTAGATAAAGCATGTGTCCGACCGGGTAGTAGTCCTCGTGGATGTTGCGCCGTAGGGATTGCGGTAGACCCATGTGGGCGATCGTGTAGTCGGTGGCGCCGAATGGCGTCGCCAGATCGAACCAGCCGTTGTTGAGCAGCAGCTGCATTCCCGGATCGTTGCTCATCGCTCGCGCAAGCGCCGGTGCCACATTGCGCACGCGGACCAGTGTTTTTTGGCTGCCGACGCCTTGCGCGAGCGCACTCAATGGCGGGTGGTAACGGCCCCAGTCCCAGTCCTTGAACACCGTGCCGCTGGTTTGCAGGTACAAGCGTGTGCTGCGGTAGTGCAGGCGGTTCTGCAGGTAATCGTCGAAGCTCGCACTGAGCGCACCCCAGATCGCGGTGGTCGCGGCACCCGCGGCGGAGTTGCCGGGGCCAGGGTCTAGCGGCTGCAGCTGCGCTGTGGTGTAGCGCGCGTCGAATCGGCCCGTGCTGTAACCGTCGCCCAGCAGATTGCGCTGGAACAGCGACAGTGGCATGCGTAGATCCGCCTTGAGCCAAAGCGCCGCCGGCAGGCCGGTTTCCTGCGAAAGCTGCGCGGCGATGTGCGCCTTTTCGGCGGCCGGCAGCGCCGCCCCCTGGAACAGCGCGTGCGCGTAGGCACCGCCGGCGAACTGCTCGACCCGGTGTACGAAGGCGGCCAGATCCGGCGGCTGCGGGTGCAAGCGATGCTGACGCCACGCCACCGCCGCGTAGGAAGGCAGGTACAGCTCATAGGGCAGGTCATTGCCCGGGTTGTTGTTGAGCGTGGCGAAATCCAACACCGTCGAGCACAGGATCACCCCATCGAGATACACGCCCTTGCCCACCAGATCCTGTGCGAGCACCGCCGAGCGCGTGGTGCCGTAGCTCTCGCCGAGCAGGAACTTGGGCGACTGGAAGCGGCCGTTCTGTTGCACATATCGCTGGATGAACTGGCTGAAGGACTGGGCGTCGCCGTCGATGCCGTAGAACATCTTCGGCGTGCCATAGCCGACGATGCGGCTGTAGCCGGTGCCGATCGCGTCGATGAATACCAGGTCGGTACTCCCGAGAATGCTGTCGGCGTTGGCCAGCAGACGATAAGGCGGCTGCGCCGCCCTCGCGTCGCCCGGCGCCGGCCATACCAGCCGGCGCGGGCCGAAGCCGCCGATATCCACCAGCGCCGAGGCGAAACCCGGACCGCCGTTGTAGGCAAAAGTGATCGGGCGCCGCGGATCGTGCACGCCATCTTTCGTGTAGGCGATATAGAACATGCTGGCCGTCGCCTGATGCTTGGCGCCGTACAGCAGCAGCGTGCCCGCAGTGGCGGTGTAATCGATGCGCCGGCCGGCGATCACCACGCTGTGATGAGTGGTCTCGCTGCGCGCCTTGGGAATCGGCAGCGGCAAGGGCTTGGCGGCCTTGACGGCCATCCCTGGCGCGGCTAGCGCGGCCGCGCACGCGACGCCCGCGAGCATGGCCGCGGCCGCGACGAGCAGGGCGCCGAGCGCCGCCGCCCGTACGAACCGACAGTTCAGCATCCGATCGCTCCTTAAAATGGAATCGCCGTACTCGACCACAGCCCTGTCGATGCGCGATCGAGGCCGGCGTGACGGTCGCAGAGCCTCGTCACGCATGGCGTGGCCCGAACACGATGATGAGCATGCCCAGCAGCGAGACGCAAACGCCGACCCAGTCCGTGAAAGTCGGGCGAACGGATTGAACAATCCACAACCACGCGATGGCGACGCCGATGTACACGCCACCGTACGCGGCGTAAACGCGGCCGGCAGCCTGAGGGTGCAAGGTGAGCAGCCAGGCGAAGGCCGCGAGGCTCACGGCGGCCGGCACGAGCAGCCAAGCGCTACGCCCTTGCTTGAGCCAGAGGTATGGCAGGTAACAGCCGACGATCTCGCTGACGGCGGTGAGAAGGAAGAGGGCGGTGGTTTTCAATACGGTCAACATGAGCCCTTCGTCGGCAGTGGCGTCGAAAATGCACCACATCGCGCGCCAAGGCAAGCGGGTCGCGCCCTATTGCGCAACGGGATCGCCGGGACTACGCTCCACGCGGTTCGCAGGGGGTTGGCCGATGCACGCACGTCGTTTGGTCAGCGCCCTGCATGCCGCGCGTGCGGCTCGGATCGCGTGCGCGGAGTTCGTGCGGGTGACCGCCGCGAACTCCGGCAACAACAATCGCTGAGTTTGCTGGCGCTCGTGGTCGAGCCCGACATTGCCGGCGCGTAAGTTGCGCCTTCACTTCGTCACCCACGGCATCGGCAGCGCCGCCGTACACGGCCGTGCTCGGCGCTGTCACGCGCAGGTATGATGCATCACCACCTGAGGATCTGCACCGATGGCGAGTGATCACCGACCGGCAGAATCGGCCCGAATGCCGCCGGCCGAACGGCTTCGCCTGAACGCGCAAGGGTCGACCGGCAATCCCTGGCAGAAGTGGGGTCCCTACCTCAGCGATCGACAGTGGGGCACGGTTCGCGAGGACTACAGTGCCGATGGCACGGCCTGGGAATACCTGCCGCACGACCTGGCGCGCAGCCGTGCTTACCGCTGGGGCGAGGACGGCATCGCCGGTTTTTGCGACCAGGCCCAACGACTGTGCTTGTCGCTCGCGCTTTGGAACGAACGCGATCCGATCCTCAAGGAGCGCTTTTTCGGCCTGACCAACCGCGAGGGAAATCATGGCGAGGACGTCAAGGAACTCTACTACCACCTCGACGCGACCCCCTCGCACGCCTACCAGAAAATGCTCTACAAATATCCCCAGAGCGAGTTTCCGTACGAGCGCCTGGTCGCGGTCAATCGCGCTCGCGGGATGTTCGAGCCGGAATTCGAGCTGCTGGACAGCGGCGCGTTCGACGACGACCGATATTTCGACGTGTTCGTCGAATACGCCCAGGCTGCGCCCGGCGACGTGCTGATGCGCATTACCGCGTATAACCGCGGCGACCGCGCCGCGCCGCTGCATCTGTTGCCGCAGGTATGGTTTCGCAACACCTGGAGCTGGACGGGCGTCGATGAACGCCCGCTTCTCGAGGCGATCGGCGAGGCGACGATTGCCGTGAATCAGCCGAATCATGCGCTTCGGCATCTGTACGCCGACGGCTCGCCGGCGCTGCTCTTCTGCGAGAACGAAAGCAATCCACGGCGCCTAGGGGGCGCCGCCGACGCGCAGGGTTATTACAAGGACGGAATCCACGAAACCGTGGTCCTGGGCCGCGAGAACGCCGTCAATCCCCATCGCGCCGGCACGAAGGCCGCGGCTTGGTACCACGGAGAAGTGCCGGCACGTGGTGCCGTCGAGTTGCGGCTGCGCCTCACCACACCCGGCGCGCCCGAACCATTCGGCGATTTCACCACGGTGCTTGCCGAGCGCTGTCGTGAGGCCGATGAGTTCTACGCGGATCTGCAGCGCGGCATCGACGACGCCGACCTGCGGCTCGTGCAGCGGCAGGCCTTCGCCGGACTCCTCTGGAGCAAGCAGTTTTACCATATCGACATCCCGATTTGGCTGAGCGGCGATCCTGCACAACCGGCGCCGGCGCCGCAGCGGCTGCGGGGCCGCAACGTCGATTGGACGCACCTGAACAATGCCGACATCCTGTCGATGCCGGACACGTGGGAATATCCCTGGTACGCGGCCTGGGATCTCGCGTTTCACTGCATTCCGTTCGCGATCATCGACGCCGAGTTCGCCAAGGGTCAGCTCGTGTTGCTCACTCGCGAGTGGTACATGCACGCCAATGGGCAGCTTCCGGCCTATGAATGGGCGTTCGGCGACGTGAACCCGCCGGTCCACGCCTGGGCCGCCTGGCGCGTGTACCAGATCGATCGCAAGCAGACGGGGCGCGCGGACCTCGCGTTTCTCGAACGCGTGTTTCACAAGCTGATGCTCAATTTCACCTGGTGGGTGAACCGCAAGGACGCGGATGGACGCAACGTCTTCCAGGGCGGCTTTCTCGGCCTCGACAATATCGGCGTGTTCGACCGCAGCGCTCCGCTGCCAACGGGCGGACACATCGACCAGTCCGACGGGACCAGCTGGATGGCGATGTACGCACTGAACCTGATGCGCATCGCATTGGAGCTTGCGCAGCACAATCACGTCTACGAGGACATCGCGACGAAGTTCCTCGAGCACTTCCTGCAGATCGCCGAGGCCATGAACGCGATGGGCGACGATCGTGCCGAACTGTGGGACGCCGAGGACGAGTTTTTCTACGACGTCCTGCGGCTTCCCGGGGGGCGGCAGGTGAAACTCAAGCTGCGGTCCATGGTCGGCCTGATTCCATTGTTTGCCGTCGAAACGCTGGAACCCGAAGTGCTCGAGCGCCTGCCGGGATTCAAGCGGCGCCTGGAGTGGGTGCTCAAACATCGGCCGAAGCTCGCCGCCTTGGTCGCGAGCTGGGAGGAGGAGGGACGAGGCCGGCGCCGTTTGCTGTCCTTGCTGCGCGGTCACCGGATGAAGCGCCTGTTGCATCGAATGCTGGACGAGTCGGAATTTCTGTCGGACCATGGTGTGCGTGCGCTGTCGAAAGTCCACGCCGCGCAGCCGTACGTCCTGCCGCTGCAAGGCCACGAGGTGTCCGTGAGTTACCAGCCCGGGGAATCCAACTCCGGGATGTTTGGCGGCAATTCCAATTGGCGGGGCCCGATATGGTTTCCGCTGAATTATCTGCTGGTCGAGTCGCTGCAGAAATTCCATCATTATTACGGCGATGATTTCCGCATCGAATGCCCGACCGGCTCCGACCGGAGTTTGACGCTCGAGGAGGTCGCCGCCGAGCTCACGCGGCGCCTGTGCGGCTTGTTTCTACGGGGAGCCGACGGTCGCCGGCCGGTGTTCGGCGATGCGCCGCAGCTGCAGACTGACCCGCATTTTCGGGACTTTCTGCTCTTTCATGAGTACTTCCACGGCGACGACGGCCGCGGCCTCGGTGCGGCCCATCAGACGGGTTGGACGGCCTTGATCGCCAAGTTGGCGATGCCGCGCAGGAGCGACTCGTGACCGGTTGCGTGCGGGATAGCGAGCGCCACTGCAGGCATTCCTTGGGTCTGCGACGCCGCAATGATGCCACGCTAGCCACATACCCGAATGCGGATTCGGCGCGTATCAGGACTGCAGCCATCGACGCGGGCATTCTAAGCCTGCGCGACCCGCCCGTGGCACGGTCTGGACTTCCCGACGGTGGGCCGATAAGGTGGCGACCCCAATGCGCTCACGAGACCTGAAGCCATGTCGCTGACCGGCAATGCCGACGAGGCCGGCGGCGGCGGGCGGCCGGCGATTCTTCTCGTGGAGGATGAGCCGACGACACGGCTCAAGATGGCGCGGCAGCTGGAGCGCGCGGGATACTCGGTCGTGACCGTCGCGAACGGCGCACAGGCGCTCGCGCACCTCGAGAAGCAGTTCATTGCCCTGCTGCTCACCGATTGGGAGATGCCGGAAATGAACGGCGTCGCCCTGTGCAAGGCGGTGCGCGACATGTCGCTGCCGGGCTATGTGTACACGATCCTGCTGACTGCCCGCGAGGGCAAGGCGAACATCATCGAGGGTCTCGCGGCCGGCGCGGACGACTACCTCATCAAGCCGCCGGACGACGATGAGTTGCGCGCCCGCCTGAACACCGGGCGGCGCATACTCGGGCTCGAACAGTCGCTGCGCGCGGCGAATCGACGCATCCATCTGCTGTCGATCACGGACGAGCTCACCGGCACCTACAATCGACGCTACCTGTTGGAGAATTTGCCGCGGGAAATCGCCCGCAGCGGCGCGCGCCGGCTGCCGGTGTCGGTCGCACTGTGCGACGTCGATCACTTCAAGCGCGTGAACGACACTTACGGACATCAATCGGGCGACGAGGTGCTGCGCGTCGTGGCCGGCACCATCAACGATGCGCTGCGCGGCGGCATCGACTGGGCGGCCCGCTATGGCGGAGAAGAGTTCATGGTGGTGCTGCCCGAAACCGCGGTGGCGGCGGCGACGGAGGTTGCCGAACGGATTCGGCAGAACATTCATCTGCGGGTTTTCGATTTCGGCGACCGACCGCTACGACTCAGCGCAAGCTTCGGCGTGTGCGGCTACGAGTCACCGGAGACGCCCCAACCGGCGGGCGCCGATACGCTGATCGCGGCCGCGGACGAGTGTCTCTACCAGGCGAAAAATGCCGGACGCAACCGCGTGGTCGGTCGAAATCTGGGCGGCATCGCGGCCGGATGAGACGCCGCGGTCAGGCGACTTTCGACTGTAGATAGTCGATCGCGCGCCGCACTTCGCCGCGCAGACCATCGGCGAGCGCCTCGATCGTGGCGCGCTCGCCGCCATCCGCGGCAGCCTCGAGGGCCGCCGCAGCGGTGCTCGCCGCGGCGGCGTGCAGATTGACGCTGGCGCCTTTCAGCAGGTGCGCCGATTCGCGCAGTGCCGCATAGTTCCCTTGCGCCTGCGCCGCGACGATTGCGCCGAGCGCTTGATCGCCGCTCACGGCGAACAGGCGGACGAGCTCGCTCGCGAAGCTCAGATCGCCGTCCACCGATTCGAGCAATGCGTGCCAATCGACCGGCGCCGCGGATTGGTCCGTGGTCGGCGGTGGCGCCATTTGCGGCGCAGAGCCGTCCGTCGCGGGCGTTCGCGGCGTGCTGCGCGGCAAGAGGCGCTCGATGCACGCTTCGAGGCGCGTCGCATCGATCGGTTTGGTCAAATAATCGTCCATGCCGGCGGCGCGACATTTCTCATCGGCGCCGATGAGCGCGTGCGCGGTGAGCGCGACGATCGGCGTATGCCGCCCGGCCGCCTCCAGCTGCCGGATCTGCCGGGTCGCCTCGTACCCATCCAGCACCGGCATCTGACAATCCATCAGCACAAGGTCGTAATGACTGGCTTGCCAGACGGTGACGGCCTGCGCGCCGTCGCCGACCAGATCCGCGCGGTAGCCGAACTTCTCGAGCAGGCGCAGCGCCAATTTCTGGTTCACCGGGTTGTCCTCGGCCACCAGGATCCGATACTTGCCGCGTCCGCGATGCGCGCGCAGCGCGTGCCGGGTGACGATCGGCTGGCTCTTCATGTGCCATTCCTGCGCCGGCTTGGCGAGCACCAGGATCAGGCACTCCGTCAGATCGCGCAGTGCCACGGGCTTGAGCAGATAGCCCGCGAACCCAATGTCGGCGAACTGGTGCGCTTCGCCCCGCTGACCGGAGGAGGTCAGCAGGATCAGGCGCGTGGACTTCAGCGATTCGTCGGCGACGATGATTCGGCCGAGCTCGGCGCCGTCGCAATTCGGCATCTGATGATCGAGCAAGGCGGCCTCGAAAGGCCGGCCGTCGGCGTACGCCTGTTTGAGCAGCGCAAGCGCCTCGTCGGCCGAATCGGCCATCGTCGGCTCGATGCCGCAGAGCTGCATCTGCCCGGTGAGCACCTTACGGTTGGTCGCGTTGTCGTCGACGACCAGCACGCGCCGGCCCTTGATCGAGGAGAGCGCTGGATATACGCGCGCCGCCACGGAGTTCGCCGGGGCGAAGCGGGCCGTGAACCAAAAGGTGCTGCCCGCCCCTTGCACGCTTTCAACGCCGGTTTCGCCGCCCATCAATTCGACGAGGCGGCGAACGATCGACAGGCCGAGGCCGGTGCCGCCGAATTTACGGGTCGTCGACGCATCCGCCTGGGTGAACGGGGTGAACAGGACACCGAGCCGATCGGCCGGAATCCCGATGCCGGTGTCGCGGACTTCGCAGCGCACCCGCGTGCCCTCGGCGGTGCGTTCGAGCACCCGCATTTCGAGGGATATCTCGCCCCGCGTCGTGAACTTGACCGCGTTGCCCGCGAGATTGAGCAGCACCTGACGCAGCCGGCCGGCGTCGCAGCTCACGTGATCCGGCAGCCGTGGGTCGATCTGCAGCGTGACCTCGAGTCCCTTCGCGTGCGCTTGAATCGACAACAGCCGCGCAACGTCCTCGAGCGTGTCGCGCAGGTCCGCGTCGAAGCATTCGAGCTCGATCTTGCCGGCTTCGATCTTCGAGAAATCCAGGATGTCGTTGATCACGGTGAGCAGTGCGGCGCCGCTGTCGCGGATGGTCTCGGCATAGTCCCGTTGCACCGTGTCGAGCCGGGTGTCGAGCAGCAGTTCGGCCATGCCGATCACGCCGTTCATCGGCGTGCGTATTTCGTGGCTCATGTTCGCCAGGAATTCGCTTTTCGCGCGGCTGCCGCTCTCCGCGGCGATCTTGGCATCTTCGCGTTCCTGTTCGGCATGCTTGCGTGCGCTGACGTCGCGCACGAACGCGGCAAACAGCGATGTATCGCGCCATTGGAACGTCGACACGGTCATTTCCGCGGGAAACTCCCGGCCATCGATGTGCCGCGCCGTCACCTCGAACGATTGCGCGCCGGCGGGGCACTCGCTGGAGCGCAGTATCTGCGACAGCCGCTGCGCCGTTGCCGGATCGCGCTCGAGCACGATCATGTCATCGATGCGCCGACGGATCGCCGCCGAAGGGGGCCAGCCGAAGATGCGCTGTGCTTGCGCATTCCAGCCGGTCAGGACGCCGTCCGCGGCCATTTCGACGATTGCGTCCGACGCGGTTTCCACGATCGACTTGAAGCGCTGTTCGCTGGAGGCGAGCGCTGCGACCTGCAAGGCGAACAGGCGATCGATCAGCGCGGCGAGCAACACGAGGCCGAGCATGACGATCGTCGCTGAGGCGATGACGACGGTTCCCTGGGTGGTGATGCCGATCGCGTGCGCCATACCCGCTGTCGGCAGCGGCATCGGCGTGAAGGTGACGGCGGCCATACCGACGTAGTGCATGACCGGAATGGCCGAGCCCATCGTCAGCGCGGTGACGATCTTACGCCAGCCCCAGGCCTTGCTGCCGCGGAACGCGAAGCTCATGCACAGCGCGGCGCATGCGATGACGACCGCGAGGACGACCGACAGGCTCACCAGGGCCTTCGAATAGTGGCACATGGCCGGCAGGCGCATGGCCGCCATGCCGATGTAGTGCATCCCGGCGATTCCGCCGCCCATGATCACGCTGCCCGCAATCGCCTGCGGCCACCGCATCGAGGGCCGGCTCGCCAGATACAGGCAAATCAACGAGGCGAGTACCGCGACGATCAGCGACAGCAGTACGGTGGGCCAATCGTAGAACACGGTCACCGGCAGCCGGTACGCCAACATGCCCAGGTAGTGCATCGACCAGATGCCGGTGCCCATCGCGACCGCGCCCGCCGCGAGCCAGCCGGCGCGCGGCAACCCGCGGGATTGATTCACGCGGCCGACGAGATCGAGCGCGGCCCCGGCCGCGAGGATCGCGATCAACACGGAAAGTGCGACGACCGGCTTGTCGTAGCTGCCCGCAAGTACGGTCGCGGTCGGTGGCATGCATCTCTCCTCGTGTGTCTGGGTGCGCCGGCGGCTATGGCCCAAGGCGCTGACTCTCCCATGGCGGCGCGCGCGAGGATGTGAAGCAGTCTGCAGCCAATTCAAGCAGGGACCGCGCGAATAAGCGATTTGAGCGAATTATGTGAACTCGGTAGCACCCTTTGAAATGCGCCGGCACGGGTGGGTGGGTCTGGGTATCGCCGTTCAGGTCGTGTGGACGCCCGGTAGCATGGCAGGCCCGCCGGGAAAGCTTCGACCGCGCGCAAAAATCCCCTACGATGTCAGCCTCGCGATGCAGGACAGTCCCGGTGCGCCGTATTGGCGCCGGGCGCACCGCCCCGAGGGCCATGCCGATGATTCAAAACTTCTCAGATCATGCCGCGAACGAGCGGACCTTCCTCGCCTGGGTGCGCACCGCGATCGCCGTGATGGCGTTCGGCTTCCTGGTGGCGAAGTTCAATCTGTTCCTGAAGATCGCCGCCCAGTCCCTGGCCGGGTCTAGCGGCCGCGTCATTGCCGTGCGCGGCGGCCGATATGGCGATGTTGCGGGCTTGGTGCTGATCGTCGCCGGGACCACGATGGTCGCGGTGGCCGCTGCGCGCTTCGTCCGCACGGGCCGGGCGATTGACAGTCCGGAGCTGCACGTCGGCGACACCCGCATGGATCTCGCCCTCGCCGGGCTCATGGTGGTTCTCGGCATGGCCCTCGTGCTGTACGTCTTTCACGCGCTGTTGACCGGCCTTTGAGCGTTGCGATCCCGGGGCCTGCGCTTGATTCTCCTTGCGTGCGCGCTGCTCGCACCGCGCGGCTGGCGCACTCCCGCCGCCGATCGATTGCAGGCGGCCATCGAATCGGGCACTGCGGCGCAGGTCGCCGCGCAATTGCAGCACGGGGCGGATCCGAACTGGCGCTTCGCCAACGGCGAGACGCCGCTCGCATTCGCGATCCTCGCGGGCCGCTACCGCGCTGTGCAGGTGCTGCTCGCGCACGGCGCGAACCCGAATATCCCGGACCACGGCATGTCGCTGCTGTCGCTGATCGTGCAGTCCGCAAACTGTCCAGCCGGCACCGTCAGCGAACTGTTGGCGGCGCACGCCGATCCGAATCGGCATGACATGCTCTCCTCGCAGACACCGCTGTTGAGCGCGCTGCAGTCCGGGGCTCAGGCGTGTGCGGCGGTATTGCTCGCGCATGGCGCGAATATCCGGGCGCGCGATCGGGCCGGCGGCGACGCCCTCGACGCCGCGGTCATGGGATCTTCCGCCGGCATGGTCAGCCAGATCATCGCAAGTGGACTCGCGGTCGATCCGGTCGCGGCCGACGGGGCCACGCCCCTGATGTGGGCGGCGTTACGGGCGCGGGATGCCGCGGCGACGCCGGCGGCGATCGTTGCCATTCTGCTCGCGCATGGCGCGGACCCCTGCAAAAAGGACGTCCGCGGCATGACCGCCGCCGACGATGCGCGCATCATGGAGTTCCGCGCGCGCGCCGCGCGCCTCGCCGCGGCCTGTGTGAAATGGCAAATCCGGCACCCGGGCAAGCGCCGTGCCCGCCGGTGATTCACAGCCGGTTGTCGCGATGCGCGGATTCATCCTGCAGGCGGGTCTTCGCCTCGAACGGCGCGCAGGCGCGCCTGCAGCGCCCGTCGTGCATCTGCACGGCCGCCTCGAAATGGGCGGCACGTTCCTGATCCGCGACGACCGGCAGCGAGCGCACTTGTATGTCCGTGCGGCCGACGTCGAGCGGGCTCTGGCGCTGGGTGCACCGCCGCCGCTGGTGGTCGACCTGCGCAGCTTCGACGGCGCGCCCGTCCGCCGCCTCGAGGCGAACACGCCCGCCGAAGTCGCCCTCCTCATGGACCGTCTCCAGGCCGCCGGCATCGAAACCTTCGAGGCGGACGTGCGCTTCGCGACGCGCTATCTGCTCGAGCGCGGCGTCAAGGGCGGCTGTGAAATCGAAGGACCTGCCGTCTCTGGCGCCGGCGTCACCTGGGTGTTCGACAATCCGTCACTGCGGCCCGCGGACGTCGCGATCGAGCCGCGCGTCCTGTCGTTCGACATCGAGACCTACGGTAAGCGCGAGCGCTTGCTGGCGATCTCGATGTTCGCGCCCGGCATCGATGAGGTGCTGATCGTCGACGGCAGCGCGCGCCCGATGCCGGCCAACGCCGTGCGCTGCGTCGACGAATTCGCGGCGCTCGATGCCTTTTGCGAGCGCGTCCGGTCCATCGACCCGGACGTCCTGACCGGTTGGAACGTCGTCGATTTCGATCTGGCGGTGCTGCAGCGGATCGCCGCGCGCGTGCGCCATCCGTTGTCGCTCGGCCGGGATGCGGGCGAGTTGCGCATTCGTCAAGGCGGGAGTTTTCTGCGCAGCGGCCATGCCACCGTCCCGGGCCGCCTGGTGCTCGATGGCATCGATTTGCTGCGCGGCGCGTTCATTCGCCAGGACGATTACTCGCTCGACGCGGTTGCACGCCAGGTTCTCGGCGAGGGCAAGGCCCTCGCCGGCGACGTGCGCGATCGCATTGCCGAGATCAATCACAACTACCGGTACGATCTCGCGGCATTCGCCCTCTACGCCCGCACCGACGCGCGCCTTGCGTTCGAGATCCTGCAGAAGCTCGACGTCGTGCGCCTCGCCTTCGCCCGCAGCCGCCTCGCCGGCATGACGCCCGATCGGGTCGCGGCGAGCATCGCTTCGTTCGATTTTCTCTACCTCAGCGAGCTCGGCCGGCGCGGCATCGTCGCGCCGTCCGTGCGCTCCACCCATTTCAGCGCGCACGCCGCGCAGCAGGGCGGCCACGTCCTCGCGTCCGCGACGGGCTTGCACCGCGACGTTTGGGTGTTCGACTTCAAGAGCTTGTACCCGAGCCTCATTCGCACCTTCAACATCGACCCGCTGGCGTACGTCGCCCATCCGCGGCCCGATGACGACCTGATTCGAACGCCGGCCGGAGCTTTTCGCCGGGAACCGGCGATCCTGCCGCGGATGCTCGATGAGCTGTTCCCGCGACGCGAGGCGGCGAAGCAGCGCGGTGATACGGTGGCATCGCACGCGATCAAGATCCTGATGAACTCGTTCTACGGCGTCCTCGGCACCTCCGCCTGCCGCTTTTACAATCCGGCGCTCGCCAATGCAATCACCGGCATGGGGCGCGAAATCCTGCTGTGGTCGAAAGCCTGGTTCGAAAGGGCCGGCCACCGGGTGCTGTACGGCGACACGGACAGCCTCTTCGTCGACTCGCCCGGCGGCGATCCCGACGCGATCAGCGAGCGGGGGCGCGAGTTCGCCGGTGCGCTGAACCGCGATCTTGCCCGCCACGTCGACGATCGCTGGGGAGTGGTGAGCCGCCTGGAGCTGCGATTCGACAAGTTATACCGGCGGCTGTTCCTGCCGCACGCACGACACAGCACGCGTGGCGCCAGCAAGCGCTACGTGGGACTGCGTCACGGTGGGGACGGGCAAGCGCTCGAATTCATCGGCATGGAGGTGGTGCGGCGCGATTGGACCGCGCTCGCCAAGCAAGTGCAACGCGAACTGTATCAACGGCTGTTCGCCGATCAAGCCGTCGATGCCTACCTCGCCGATGTCGTCGGACGCGTCCGTCGCGGCGAGTGCGATGAGGCGCTGGTGTATCGCAAGAACCTGCGCAAAGAAACCGCCGACTACACGGCCACGACGCCGCCGCACGTCGTCGCCGCCAGAAAGTCCGGCCGGCCGCCCGGGCGGCTCGTGAGCTACCTCATCACCACTGCCGGGCCCGAACCGCTCGACAATCTGCACCACCCGATCGATCGCGAGCACTACGTGTCGACGCAGGTCAGGCCGGTCGCGGAGCCCGTTCTCGAGGCGCTGGGCCTCGATTTCGAGCGGGTGATCGGCGATCGCCGGCAAATCGATTTGTACTCGCTGCTCGGCGACGCGCGAGCCTAGGCGCGCGCCGATCTCCTACCAACGTGTCAGGCGGGGCAGGAGAAGACGCGACACGAGCGTCACGAGTCCGCAGCCGACGCCGTACCAGACGGCGATGTACAGCGGATCGTCAAACGGACAGGCGAACACGAACACCAGGGCTCCCCAGGACGCCGCCGCCAGACCGGCCAACAGCGCCGTTGCCCGCGCATCGGTCGGCGCGCCACGACGCGCGAGCACGCCGAGGCCGATGAGCGGCGGGATGGACAGCAGCGCGATCTTGCCGGCGCATTGCATGCCGCTGGTCCAAGCCAGGCGATGGACGATGAGGGCGATTCTCACGGGCGGCGCGTCAACGGCGAGGACGAACAAGACGCATACGGCGGCGATCAGCGCGAGCGAGCGAGCGCCCCGCCCCGGCGAATTCGCCGGATCGAGAGAGCGGATCGCGGCCGCCCCGCTGAGGAGTGCAATGGCGCCGAGAATGCCGAGTCGCCACCAGAACGACGATTGCGCCGTCAACATCCGCAGATGCGGCCGCGCGACGCCCGCGGCGAAGAATAGCGCGAGTTCGACGGCGCAGATGCTCGCAAGGACCAGCACGTCCACATGCGAGCGGCGCCGGCGGACGGGCGTGAGATCCTCAATCAAGCGCTCGACGAGCGATTCATGGGTCATCGCTTGGATCCTGCGCGAGAGCGCTCAGCCGCTTCAATCCCCGGTGGATGTTGACTTTCACGAGCGAAATAGTCTGACCCGTCCGCGCGGACGCGTCCTTGATGCTACGGCCCTCGAGTTTCACGAGACGAATGGCCTCGGCCTGCGCGGGCTTGAGGCGGCGCAAGAGCGCCTCGAGCGTATGTGCATCCTCTGTGGCGTCGGCGGGGTCGGGCTCGGCGAGATCCTCGGCCAGCATCTGCGTCGAGGCTGCCTGCATCGCGCGCAGCCGGTCGATCCACTTATGCCGTGCGATCGCGGCGAGCCACGGACCGAAAGGCTTCGAGGGATCGTAGGTGTGCCGCTTTTGATGCAGTGCCAGCAGCGCGTCCTGAACCGCATCGTGCACGACCGGCGACGGCAGTCGTTTGCGGTAATAGCGCTGCAGCCAGGATCCCACCTCGGCGAGCAGGCGCCGATAGTCTGCGGCATCGCCCGACTGGGCAGCCATCATCAGCGCACGCCAGTCGCCACTCGTCACCCGGTTCTCTCCTGAGCCGATCGGGGCCGGCACCGGTTCCACGGCGACGGGATCGGATCCGGCGCCGGGCGGTGCCCCCGGATTGTAGCTCACCCATGCGTCCGCACGAGCACGGGCTTGGCGGCGTACAGATTCGGAAACAGCCGGGCGAGCGAGGTCACTTTCGGCGCATCGACCGTCGCGATATATCCGTTGTCCGGATGCAGTGTGGCGAAATTCTGATGATAGGTCTCGGCCGGATAGAACGGCATCGCCTGGGCGATGCGGGTCACGATCGGAGCGCGGAAGGTATGATCCTGCGTGAGCTGGCGGACGTAGGCCGCGGCGATCTTCCGTTGTTCGGCGCTGCGCACCCAGATCTCGCTGCGGTACTGTGAGCCTTGATCCGGCCCCTGGTAGTTGAGCTCCGTGGGGTCGGTCGCGACCGAGAAGTAGACGCGCAACAGCGTCCCATAACTGATCACCCGCGGATCGAAGAGGATTTCGAGCGACTCCGCATGCCCGGTCGTGCCCGTGCCAACGTCATCGTATCGCGCCGTGTCGGCTGCGCCCCCGGTATAGCCGGAGATCGCCTCGCGAACGCCCCTGACATGCTGGAACACGAGCTGCATGCCCCAGAAGCAGCCCCCCGAAAGGATCGCGGTCTGTGTGCCGGGCGCTTGCGCGAGCGGCTCGTCGACGATCGGCGCCGGCGCAAGCACCACCGACTCCGCGGCGCAGGCGCTGAGTTGCGCGCAAACCACCACGGCGCCGACCAGAGCCGCCGCGTACGGGAATTTACGCATCACGCGGCCTTCGGGGTGAAGGCGAGAGCCACGCCGTTCATGCAGTAGCGAAGTCCCGTGGGTCTCGGCCCATCGTGGAACACGTGTCCCAGATGGCCGCCGCATCGGCTGCAATGGACTTCCGTGCGCCGCATGCCGAAGCTGTCGTCCCCGGCGGTGTCGATGGCATGCGGCAGGTGATCCCAGAAGCTCGGCCAGCCGGTGCCGCTGTCGTATTTGGTCGCCGACGCATAGAGCGGCCGTGCACACCCCGCGCAATCGAAGGTGCCTGGGCGCTCCTCATGCAACAAGGGCGAGGTGAACGGCGCCTCGGTCGCGCCTTGCCGCAGCACCGAGTAGGCGGCAGGACTGAGCAGGCGCCGCCACTCGGCATCCGTGTGCACGACCGCATAGGGTACCGCCGGCGCCTGGGCCTGCGCCGCAGCGGCGTGGCGCGCCGCCCGCCAGCCCAACGCACCGACGCCGGCGCAAACGCTCGCGGCATACAGGAATTTACGACGGTTCATGGCTGGCGACTCCTTGATGGCGGTAAACGGCTCGTGTCCCGCGTCTGCATGCTAATTCGGTCCGCCGTGCGAGAAAGTTACAGCCGCCGAGGAAATTCACCGCCGGCCGCGGCCGCTTCAACCCGCCCCCTTAGCGCCGCCCGGCTCGACGTAGATCGCGATTCCGTGGCCGACCTTCTGATAGATGGCCCCCGAGAAGCCGATGCCGAGCCCCAGGGCGCCGTTGCCGCTGAACGTCGACTGACCGATGCCGGTGCCGATCTCGCCGGCGGGCCGGTCGCCGACGCCCTCGAGCACGACGCCATTGGCGCCGAGCTTGGCCGCTTCGTCCTTGAGTCGCTCGATCACCTTGTCCATTTTGCCCTGTGCCGTGATGGCGAGCGAGGCGCGGCTCGACGTGTCGAGGATCGCGATGCGTTCGAAGGGGGTCTTCGGCCAACCGAAATAGATTTTGACCTGGCTGGGCGGGATCGGCGGGTGCGCCTTGCCGAGCATCACGTGGGAAGTCACGCAACCGCTCAGTGAGATTGCGAGGCAGCCGACCCAGCCGATGCTGTGCATTCGCGGCATGGATGTTCCTCGGGAATGGACTATCCTCGATCCGGCGTATCGTAGCACAGGGCACGCACCTCCCGGCGCGGGTCCTTGTCGCCCGCATACCGCTGTGCTAAATGGGGGGGATGTCGAATCTCGCCCTCGCGATCGCGGTGAACCTGTTGCTCGGTGCGGTGCTCCTCGCGCTGCTCGTGCGCCTGCGTGGCCGCGATGCGGTGCGGCTCGTTGCCGCCGCGGAGGCGCTCGCGCAGTTGCGCATTCATTACCCGGACGCGGCCGGCGCAGTCACGCTTGCCGCGGACGGACGGGGTGCGCTGATCGAGCTCGGCGGCGGGACGGTCGGCTTGCTCGAGCGCCGCGGCGGGCGCTGGAATGCGCGCCTCCTCGTTGCGGGCGACGTGGCGGCCGTCGAGACCGATGGCGAGAACGGCCTCTCGCTGCGGTTCGCGGATTTCTCATGGCCGCGCGCGCGACTGCGTCTCGCGGGCGGCGATCCACTCGCGTTCTGGACGGCACGGCTCGAGGCGCTGCGGGGCGCCGTCGCGAGCCGGGGCGGAACCGATCCTCACCATGCCTGATGCCGTCTACTTCCATGCGGCGACGGCCGCGCAGCTGCTGCTGCTGCTGTTGATCCCGATCGAGGTCTGGCTCGCCTCGGTGGCACGGATCAAGGCCGAGTACGAACTGCACGATACGCTCGCGAACGTCGCGGTCAGCGTTGGCAGCATCTTCTTCTGGGGCATGCTCGGCTGGTTGTACTTCGGCGGCGTGACGCTCGCGTACACGCACCGCCTGTGCAACGTGCCATTCACCTGGTGGTCGTTCCTGATCGCCTTTGTGCTCGACGACTGCCGGTACTACTGGTGGCATCGGATCAGCCACCGCTCACGCTGGTTCTGGGCCTCGCACGTGGTGCACCACTCGAGCCAGCATTTCAACCTGTCGACCAACCTGCGCCAGAGCTGGACGTCGCAGTTCAGCGGCTTGACGCTGCTCAACGTGCCGCTCGCCCTCATCGGCTTCAATCCCGGCGTGATCGCGCTCGCATTCACCGTGAACCTCGCGTACCAGTTCTGGATCCACACCGAGTCGATCGATCGCATGCCGCGCTGGTTCGAGTGGCTGTTGAACACGCCGTCGCACCATCGCGTGCACCACGCGAGCAATCCGCGTTATCTCGACGCGAATTACGCCGGCGTGTTCATGATCTGGGATCGTTTGTTCGGGACGTTCGTCGCCGAACAGAGCGGCGAGCCCGTGCGTTACGGCATCGTCAAGAATCTCGGTACGTTCAACCCGGTGCGCATTGCCTTGCATGAATACGTGGATATCGCACGGGATCTGCTGCGGCGGAACCTGACGTGGATGCAGCGCTTCGGCTATTTCTTCGGTCCTCCGGGCTGGAGCCACGACGGCAGCCGGGCAACCAGCGAGGCGCTGCGCGCGGCGGAAGCCGCGCGTTTGCGCAGGAAGCCGGCTGCCGCTGCCGACCCCACGCGGGGCGGTCGCGAAGTCGTCGGTGCCTGAGGTTCGCGGCGCCGCGGGTTCAGCGGCTCGTTCGGCGGCCAAGGACGACGACGAGGCCGCCCGCGAGCAAAGTGAACGCACCCGCGGCGAACGCCGGGTCGATTTCGGGCGCGACGGTCTGCCAATGCCGGTGGTGGTGGTGGTGCGAATCGTGATCCGGCTGCACGTTCCAGTTGCCGTCGGAATGATCCGAATGCGCGAAGGCGGCGGACGACAGCGTCAGCAGAGCACCCAAAAACAGCCATTTCTTCATCGATTTCACCTCGTCGCGGATCGGGGCGCCGTACGGCGCACGACCGACTGCGCGGATTCTATGGCATCCGCCGGCAAAGCGCCAAGCTGCCGACCGAAGATGCGAGCGTGTTCGCACCACCGCCCGCTTTATGTCAAACAGCAGCGGCAAACCTCCGCAGGCGCGGCCCCGGGCCGGACGCATTCACGCGGTGTTGCCCGCATCCACGGTAAGCACGATGCCGGTGATGTTCCGTCCGCCCTCGCCGAGCAAGAACTCGACGCTGCGCGCCACGTCGTCCGGCGCAGGCATGCGTTTCAAGGCGCTGCGGCGCGCGATCTGCTCGCGCTGCGCGTCCTGCAAATCGTGAGTCATGTCGGTCGCGATGAATCCTGGTGCGATCGCATTGACGGTGATGCCGAGCGGGCCGACTTCACGGGCGAGCGAGCGCGTGAAGCCGACCATGGAGGCCTTCGTGGCGGCATAGACCGACAGGCCGCTGTAGCCGGTTGCCGCGACGATCGAGGCGATGTTGACGATGCGTCCTGCGCGCGCCGCCATCATCGAGCGCACCAGGTACTTGCTGAGGAGAATCGGCGCCGTCGTGTTCAAGGCGATGGTGCGGGCGATCTGTGCATCCCGCATGGTGCCGAGTATGCCGGCGGTGCCGAGCCCGGCGTTGTTGACGAGTCCGTAGATCGTGCCGAACTCGCTGCGCAGGCCACGGGCAAAGGTGCCGATCGCATCGAGGTTCGACAGGTCGAACGCGCGGAACTCGATGGCGCCGCGTGCTGCGCGGGCGGCATCGTCCATCGCCGCCGACAAGCCGGCCGCTTTGCCGCGGGCGACCGCGATGACGCGATAGCCGGCGGCCGCCAGCGTGCGCGTCGTCTCGAGCCCGAGTCCGCGCGAGCCGCCGGTGACGACGACGTTATGCACCGGGGCGCACCACTTTGCCCGCCGCCGTGAGCTCGAGCGAGGGCACGAATTTCAGCACCGCGGGAACCTTGTGTGCGGGCAATGAGCTGCGGCAACGATCGAGCAGCTGTGCCTCGAGTTCGGCGGCAGCGGCGGGAGCCGCGGCCGGCGAACCGTCGCCGCGCAAAACGACATCGGCGACGATGATCCCGCCGGTGATCGGATTGCGCCGCGCACGCACCAGCGACATGCGCACCCGGGGATCGGCGTTCAGGACGGCCTCGACCTCCTCCGGGTACACCTTCAGGCCGCCGACGTTGATGACGCCGCCTCTGCGGCCGCGGAAGTAATAGCGGTCGCCCGCGCCCTCGACGAAGTCGCCGGTGTCGACATAGCCGTCGGGCGCGGCGGCGATTGGTGTGTCGTTGCCGAGGTAGCGCAGCGCCTTGCGCGGCGATTGGACCTGCAGCGTGCCGTCGACCACCCGCAACCTGATCTCTCGATCAAACCGGTCGATAAAGTCGGCCGGAAAGCCGGCGCGGCCGTCATCAACGTCGAAGGCGACACCCGCCTCGGTGGAGGCGAACGCGTGGCCGACTCGCGCTGCGGGATAGGCGGCGCGCAACTGGTCGAGCACCGTCTGCTCGGCGATCTCGCCGGACAGGCGCACGTATTGCGGTTCGAGGAGCTGCGTTTCGCCGCTCATCAGCACCTGGCGCCAATGCGAGGGGGTCCCGGAGATGTGCGTGACGCCGGCCTGCGCGGCGCGGGCGAGGAAATCGACCCGCGACTCGTCCGTCGCGGCGAGCACCAGCGGTGTGCGGCCGAGCACCGCGCGCAGGTAGATCTGCAGGCCGCCGTAGCGCCGGATGTCGTAGAAGGTGCTCCAGACCGTGTTCGCCGCCGCCGTGCGCGGCAGCATCCCGCCGAGGCTCTCGAGGGAGTGCACGACGAGTTTCGGGCGGCCGGTGGTTCCCGACGTCAACAGGACCCACTCGGTGGCGAACTGCGCAGCGCGATCGATCCGCGCGGGTGTCGGCGAACGCGACATGACGATCCACGGCAGCTCGGGTAGAAGCGCCTCCGGCCGCGACGTCTCGCTGAGCACGACATCCGCTTGCGCGGTGGCGGCGACCTCGGCGAGCCGACCCGGATCGAGGTCGGGCGTGCACAGGATCATGCGGCGTGCAATGCCGTCGAGTTCGACCAACGCCGCCGCGGTGAAATATTGGTCGCGCGTCGCGAGCAGAACCCGGCTACCGCGCAGTCCATCGACTGCATCGGCTAGCAGCGAGGCGGATGCGAGTTCCGCCAGATCCAGGCGCTTGCCCGCCGAGAGGAACGATGCCCGCCCGCCGGGTGGTCCGCTGGTGATGGAATTCCAAAGCGAACTCACGACACCCCGCCTCAGCCGGAGCGATCGAGGTCGCTCGCGAGCGAGCGGCTCGCCGCCTCGCCGAGCGTGACCGAATACCTGTAGGCCGGATGGTCGATGCCGAGCTCGATTCGTGCGCCGGTCTGCAACGCAGCCCGGGCCGTGGCGCCGAGCTCGAAGCGCAGGAAGTGCACCGCCGAGGTCTTCTCTTCGTTCTCCCGCACGAGATCCTCGTCGGCGATCGCATAGAAGTGTTCCGCGCCGACCCCGAGCCAGCAGCGCGACTCGATGCCTTTGAGGCGCTCGAGCGCGCCGCGCCGCTCCTCGGGATCCGGATACTCGATCAACAACGTCGCCTTCAGGTTCGTCCCGTCCGGGATCAGCGGGTTGTAGCTGTCGAGTTCCTCCTGAATCGCCTCGGCCTCGAAGATCCGTTCGGCGCGCAGCATCTCCTGGACCTGGTATTGCACCGTGAGCCGGTCCTCGAAGCACCAGGTCGTGTGCGGTCCCACCGCGATGTTGCGCAGCCGCTTGTGCACGAGCATGCGTGCGCGGAAGTCCTTGCGCGTGCGCGCGTAGGCTTCGAGTGTCAATAGGTCGGCGACCTTCAGCGGTCCGGGCGGCTGCGGATTCGCGGCGGGCGGCGCGGCGGGTGGGCGTTGGCCGTTGTTCGTTTGCATCGGTCGGCAATCTCCTAAATTTGGTAGGCGGTGCGCAGCAGCGACAGCGGATGCGCGGGCGGCTCATCGCCGGCAAGTCCGTTCTCGATCTGGTGACCCGCCATCGGGCAGTCGCTCGAGTACCAGCTTGCCCCGGATTTTTCGACGCGCTCCATCACGGGGCGGCCGATTTTCATCGAGATGTCGTGGAACTCCTTCTTCACCGCGTAGGTGCCGTCGTGGCCCGAGCAGCGTTCGATGACTTCGAGCGTCGTGCCGGGCACGAGCTGCAGCAGATCGCGAGTCTTCAGGCCGAGATTCTGGACCCGCAGGTGGCAGGGCACGTGGTAGGCGACCTTGCCGAGCTCGCGCTTGAAGTCGGTGCGCAGGAGGCCGGCCTGGTGGCGCAGCATCAGGTATTCGAACGGATCGAAGATGTGGTCCCGGACCTTGGCGACGTCCGCATCGTGGGGGAACATGAGCGGCAGTTCCTGTTTGAACATCAGGACGCACGAGGGAATCGCGGCAACGATGTCGTGGCCCTCGTCGATCACATGCACCATCTGTGCGATGTTCGTCGCCTTCAAGCGCTCGACGGCCCGCAAGTCGCCAAGTTCGAGCTTGGGCATCCCGCAGCACTTTTCGGCCGGGACGAGCGTCATCGGTATGCCGTTGTGCTCGAACACCGCCACCAGATCCGCGTCGATCTTGGGCTCGTTGCGGTTGCAATAACAGGTCGCGAACAGTGCGACCCGGCCGGTCGTTTCCCCGGTTGCGACCGCCGGCAGGTCGGGTTTGGCGCGCCGCGCTTCCTGGCGGCGGAAGGTATCGCTGTGGTACTCGGGCACCGGCGCGTCGCGATGGACGCCGAGCGTCGCCTCGAGGAGCTTGCGGGCCGCGGCCGACCGGTTCGCGGCATTGACCACCGGCGCGACCACCGGGATGCCGGCGATCGCGCCGACCCGGTCGGTCGAGGAGAGCATCGCGTCGCGCAACGAGGTCTCGCCGCGCTCGAACTTCAGTGCCTTCGCCCGCAGCATCAGGTGTGGAAAATCGACCGCCCATGGGTGCGGCGGCACGTACGGACACTTGGTCATGTAGCACATGTCGCACAGGTAACAGTGCTCGACGACCTCCCAATAGGCCTTTTTGGGCACGCCGTCGAGTTCGCCGCTCGGCGAGGAGTCGATCGCATCGAAGAGCGTCGGGAACGCGTGGCAGAGGCTGAAGCAGCGCCGGCAGCCGTGACAGATGTCGAAGACCCGCTCGAGTTCCTTGAAGACCGCCGTCTCGTCGAGGAAGGCGGGATTTTGCCAGTCGATCGGATGGCGCGTCGGAGCTTCGAGGCCGCCTTCACGTGCGCCGACGCCGCCTTTGTCGCTGCTCATGGGCTTTCGCTCCGTGTTGGCCGCAATGCAATACGGGCGCACTTGTTACCGCGCCGGGACGTCGCGGCTCCGCCGGTCCGTGGGTCGGCACGGACCGGCGGAGCGCGCAGTGCCTTACATCGAGTCGAGAGCCTTGGTGAAGCGGTTCGCGTGCGAACGCTCGGCCTTCGACAGCGTCTCGAACCAGTCGGCGATGTCGCTGAATCCTTCCTCGCGTGCCGCCTTCGCCATACCCGGATACATGTCGGTGTATTCGTGCGTCTCGCCGGCGATCGCCGCCTTCAGATTGTCCTTCGTCGGGCCGATCGGCAGCCCCGTGGCCGGGTCGCCGACCGCCTCGAGATATTCGAGGTGGCCGTGCGCGTGGCCGGTCTCGCCCTCGGCCGTCGAGCGGAAGACCGCGGAGACGTCGTTGAAGCCTTCGACGTCCGCCTTGGCCGCGAAGTACAGGTAACGGCGGTTCGCCTGGGATTCGCCGGCGAACGCGTCCTTCAGATTCTTCTCGGTTTTGCTGCCCTTCAGTTGCATGGTCGATCTCCTTGGTGAACTAGAACGCCGATCGTGGGCGATCGCTCGAATCGAGGTGCGATAGAGTACGCCGCCGCGCATCGGGATGACAGTCGGAATCGCCAATGATCTCGATAGAGCGCATCAATCGAGACTGCGGTCCGCCGCGGCGCGAAGATCCCCGGGGGATGGGATTGGCGGGCACCAGCGATTACACTCAGCGGGTGCACGGACCCGACGCCGCCGGATAGATCGAATCGCATGCCCGTCAGGCGGTCCCGCGCTTTCGAGCGCCTGTTCCCCGAAGGAGCGATCGCGGTCGCCTCTCGCGGCGGTGCCGACGAACCCTGCGACCTGCTGCCCGCCGAGAGCGAGGCCCTCGGCCCGACGACGAAGGAGCGGCGGCGCGAGTTCGCGCTCGGGCGAAACTGCGCCCGGCGTGCGCTCGCGGCTCTCGGGATCGCGGATTTCGCGCTCCTACGGGCGCCCGATCGGCGTCCGCTCTGGCCGGACGGAATCGTCGGCAGCATCACCCATACGGACTCCTTCGTGGTCGCCGTCGCGGCCCGACGCGGCGCCATCGACGGCCTCGGTATCGACACCGAGATCGTCGGGGCGGTGCGTGAGCGGCTGTGGCCGAAGATCGCCGGTGCGGCCGAGCGCGAGTGGCTGGCAGCGCTGCCGCATCGGCAACGGGCATTCGCGGCTGCGTTGCTGTTCTCGGCCAAGGAGGCATTCTACAAATGTCAGTATCCGCGCCTGTCGCAGCGCTTCGGTTTCCACGACGTCGCGGTGCTGCCGGGGCCTTGGCGCAAAGACGTCGGCGAGTTCGCGATCCAGATCCGCTCGCCGGCTTCGTCCGGCGCGCTGCCACCGGTGATCGGACGCTATCGGCGGCACGGCCGGTACGTATCGACCGGCGTGGCGATGCTCGCGGGCGGCGCGCCGTAAACGGATCGCCGCGGCGCATCACACCGCGAGGGCGGCCGGGGGCACCATCAGCGGCGCGTGTGGCCGCGTGCCGGCTCGGGCGTGCGCAGGCTGCGCGCCGCCTTCGCCCTCGTCACTTCGCGCAGCCAGTTGCCGTAGACGCGCAGCGCCGTGGCGCGCCAGGAGTTCGTCAGACGAGCCGCTGCCGCCTCGAACGGGAACGCCGCAGCCAGCGCCTCGCCGCGCGAGCCTTCGGCCAGTTGCCGAAAATCGTTCATGTGGGCGGCGACTGTGGAGTCGAAATAGCCGGCCGGCGGCGGCGGATACGTGTCCCGCTCGCGCCGCAAGAACCGGACCACGTCGCGCTGATATTCCTTCAACAGCGTTCTCTCCTCGTATTCGGGGTGGCCCTGCCAGAAGACGAATGGAGAGCCGAAGTCCTTGGCGAACAGATTGGCGCCCGCTTGCGCCGAGCGCGTGAGGATTCGATAGCCGTTGGCTTCGAGCGCGGCGGCCGGAATCTCGTTCCACCGCGAGTGCGGCGTAAAGTGCACGCCGGGCGTATCGCGCGTGAGCGGGTGGCCGCCGTCGACGTCGTGGGCGAACACGCCGAAGCATTTGCCCGCGAGCCGCGCCCGCTCGATACGATCGAGATGCAGCACCGCGGCATGGGCGGCGAGGCAGGACCAGACCGAGCCGAGCACGGCGGATTTCGCCCAGTCGATCAACCCAATCAGACCCTGCCAGCAGCTCTCTTGGTCCAGGCGCGCCGTGCGCGGTTCGGTGCCGGTGACGATCAGCGCGTCGAGGCCGGCGTGCCAGATGTCCTCCCAGGGACGGTAGGCCGCCGCGATTCGCTGAGCCGCCGTCTCGCCGCGCGGCACTTGCGGCATCGCGAAGAGGTCCAGCGAGAATGCCGGCGCGCCGACGGCGTCGCGCAGCAGAGCCGCGAATTGCAGTTCGGTGGCTTCGAGCGCCGGATCGGGCATGTTGTTCACCAGGCCGATCCGGATCGGCGGCGTCACGCTCGAGGTCGCTGGCGAAGCCTTCATCGTCGCAATTCCCGCCATCCTTGTTCGATTATGGCGCGTTGCCCACCATGCCGTGTTGCGCGGCATCGCGCGTTGCCCGATATGGCACGTCGCCCGCCACGGCGTGCCACCCGATACGGTGCGCGGGCGCGGCCATTCTAGGCTGAGACGAGGGCGTGTTTGCAACGCCGCCCGCGCGGTTCGCGACCCTCGTCACGCTATCGCGGACTCATTGACGCCGCAGATCCGTCCAGGCGAGGAACTCGCGTACCGGTTCGCCGAGCAGTTCGTGCAGCGCATGGTTCGAGATGTCGAGCGCCTGCGCGCCCGGCAGGAAGTCGGGCAGGTACGCCGCGGACGGCGTCCATACGTGCACCGGCGCCGCAACGACGTCCATCCCGGCGGCGGTGAATTCGTGCGCGGCGCGCCACAGATGCGCGGCGCTCGAGACCAGCAGGATCCGGTGCACGTTGGCGGTGCGCAGCAGTCGCGCTCCGTCGCGCGCGTTCTCGAAGGTATCGAACGCGCGCGTGTCGACCCAGCGGGGAGTGATGCCGAAGTTGCGTTCGAGCGTTTCGCGCATCGCGACCGCTTCGATGTGGTAACCGGTGACCAGCACCGGGAGCCGGGTGCGCCGCGCGAGCCAAGCGCCATAGGCGAGCCGCTCGAGGAGGTCTGGGTCCGCCTCGGCACCGCCGTACTCCGGGGCGTCGGCGCGCTGGCCGCCGCCGCCGAGGATCACGATCGCCTGCGCGCCGATCGCCGCGACACGGCCGGGCGCGAGCGCCGGGTAACGCTCGGCGAGCCGCTCAAGCGATTGCGCGACCACCATCGTCGACAGCAGCCAGAGCGCGACCGCTCCGGCCGCGATGAGGCTGCCGCCGAGCCGCGGCCTGCGCCGGCGCCACAGTGCGCCTGCGAGCATCAACAGCAACGGCCCTGCCGGCGGCATGATCAGGATGCCCAGCAGTTGTTTCAGCGTTTCCATGTTCCCCAGCGGTCGGCCGCGTTAAACTCAGCGGCCGTGCCGATTAGCAGTGTAGTCGAGTGAGTCCGATGAGCGAACCCAGCGCCGCGCAGCCGACCGTGCGCCTCGAGATCCGCGAGGGGATCGCGGCGTTTCTCGAGAAGCGCAGTCCCCGCCGCTAGCGTGGCGCCATCCGGATCGCCCCGTCCAGGCGGATCGTCTCGCCGTTCAGCATCGGGTTCTCGAAGATCTGCGCGACCAGCGCGGCGTATTCCGCGGGACGCCCGAGGCGCGGCGGAAACGGCGTCTGCTTGCCGAGGGAGTCCTGGGCTTCCTGCGGCAGGCCCTGCAACATCGGCGTCAGGAACAGGCCCGGCGCGACCGTCACCACGCGGATCCCGGAGGAGGCGAGTTCACGCGCCATCGGCAGCGTCATGCCGACGATACCGCCCTTCGAGGCCGAGTAGGCGACTTGGCCGATCTGGCCGTCGAAGGCGGCGACCGATGCGGTCATGACGATCACGCCGCGTTCGCCGTCCGCGTTCGGCGCGTTGCGTTGCATCGCGACCGCGGCCGCCTTCGCGACGAGCATCGTGCCGACCAGGTTGATCTCGATCATCTTGCGGAAGAACGCGCCCGCCATCGGCCCCTGCTTGCCGACCAGCCGCCCGGGCGCGCCGATGCCCGCGCAGTTGACCGCGGCGTTGATGCCGCCGAGCGAGGCGGCCGCGTCCGCGACCGACCGGTCGACCGCCGCTTCGTCGCTCACGTCGGTGGCGAGGAACGAGGCACCGCGACCGAGCGCGGCGACCGCTTGCCGGCCCTGCATCTCGTTGACGTCGAGCAGGACGACCTGGCCGCCGGCGCGCACCAAGTGCCCGGCAACCGCGAGACCCAGGCCCGAAGCGCCGCCGCTGACGATCGCGCGAATTTCGTTCAATTGCATGACTCGTGCACTTCTCTGCGTCGAGGGTTCGATCGAACTTGCGGTGGTGCCGATGGGGTCGCCGGCATCGGGATCATATCGCAAAAAAAACGCTTCGGGCCGGTTGCAAACGCCAAATGCACGTTTGAGATCCCATCGCGGCCATGACTGGTCAGACGGACCCGGGAGCATCCGGAACCGTGACCGTCGCGTGTGTCGCGTCGGCGTGCACGGCGAAGGAGGCAATCGGGCGGGTGGCTGGTGCGGCAAGCACGGCGCCGGTGCGCACGTCGAAGGCGGCTCCGTGCAGTGGACAGATCACGCGAACGCCGCGCAGCCGCCCCTCGTTCAGGCGTGCATAGGCGTGCGAGCAAACGTTGTCGACGGCAAACAGCCCGTACTTCGTGCGGCAGAGCATGATTTCGCGTCCGCCCGCATTGCAGGCGATCATCCTTCCGGCTGCGAGTTGCGCGAGCGGTATCGTGATCGTCGTTTGCTTCGGCACCGCTGCGTTCCTCGCGATCCGCTCTCGTTGTCAATCTCGCCGTCATTCTGCGCGTCACGCCGCCTTGCGCCCCTGGCGGCGGCCGGCTGCCGCGGCGGTGCGGGCGCGCGCCGCCGATTCAAGCGCCGCGCGCGGCAACCCGGACCGTGTAGCCGCCGGATTTCTCGTCAGCGGCGAGGCTCAGCAGGCCCCGATTCTGC
>Ga0307373_10001517_pt1 | contig 43520 bp, 45 predicted proteins | sample OX2MG_FD_202534 | JGI IMG/M metagenome (GOLD analysis project Ga0307373, IMG submission 202534) | Soil microbial communities from Risofladan, Vaasa, Finland - OX-2 | ecosystem: Environmental > Terrestrial > Soil > Coastal area > Acid sulfate soil | place: Finland: Risofladan, Vaasa | collected...
CTCTCCCCCCTTCCGATGCCGAGGCGGTCGAGGCCGGCGGCCTGGCTGCGGGCCCGCTGCGCCAGGCCCGAGAAGGTGAGCGGCCCCCAAGGCTCCGCCGGCTGATCCGGCTCATCGATCAGGGCCACCCGTTCGGGGTAGGCGGTGTCAGCCCGGTCGAGAAAGTCGCGGACATTGAATTGAACGATCATCGATCCCCCGATCGGCCCGGTGACGTCCACCATTGAACCAAATCACGGCAACGGATGCGGTCGGAGCGAGGCGGCCGGGTCCGGGTTGGCCTGTCCCGGGGCCGAGGTGGTCTGTCCGGGTCGCCCGGTCGGTAGTGTTGCGCTCGATGTCCGGACCGCGAATAGCCATCGGCCCGAGAGCTGCATCCTTCGCCCGCGAAGCCGTGGTGGCGGGAGGCGCCTCGGTCGTCGAGGTGGAGCACGAACCGGATGCCCTGGTGTGGCTGGATCCAGGTGATCTCTCCGGCCTCTCCGACCGATTGGCGCTGACGCCGAGTGTCCGTTGGGTACAGCTGCCCTCGGCGGGCGTTGAGCGGGCGGTCGAGCTCGGTCTGCTCGATCACGATCGCATCTGGACGTGTGCCAAGGCCTCCTACGCGGAGCCAGTGGCCGAACACGCACTGGCACTGGCGCTGGCGGGACTCAGGGTCTTGCCGACCCGGGTCGTGGCGAGCTCATGGGGAGTGCCGGCCGGGACCAGCCTCTACGGGCAGAAGGTGACGATTCTCGGCGGCGGCGGCATCGCTCGGGCGCTGCTGGAACTGCTCGCGCCATTCCGCGTCGAGACCGTCGTCGTGCGCCGCAGTCCCGAACCGGTACCCGGCGCCTCCCGCACCGTTTCGGCGTCGGGGCTCCATGGGGCGCTCCCCGGATCGCTGCTCGTCGTGCTGGCCCTGGCGCTGACTCCAGGGACCCGAGGAGTCATCGGGGCGCCCGAGTTGGACCTCATGGACGAGCGCGCATGGTTGGTCAACGTGGCTCGCGGGGGGCACGTGGACACGGAAGCGCTGGTGGCGTGCTTGCGGGCCGGTTCGATCTGCGGGGCAGCGTTGGACGTCACCGAGCCCGAGCCACTGCCGGAGGGCCATCCCCTCTGGGACCTGCCCAACTGCATCATCACTCCCCACACCGCTGACACCATCGAAATGGTCGTCCCAATGCTGGCTGAGCGCATCCGCACCAACGTCAGCCGGTTTGCCGCCGGTGAGGCGCTGGTGGGGCTGGTGGATCCCGACGCCGGTTACTGATCGCCCCGCACGACTCGAGTGGCCGACCGACGCCGGCCCTGTGGCGAACGGTGGGATCGGCTGGGGCCCACATGCCGGGGATGTCGCAAAAGGGCCGGGTCTGGAGCAGGGGCGACTTGCGGATGGGGGGGTTGCAGACTCCCCGCTCCACAGACCCAGCATCGTGACATCGGCAGCTTCCCGGCCGGGCTTTAGGAGTTTCTGAAAGAATCTCGGATCAGGCGCCTCCTGTCCCGGCCCAAGGTTCGTCACAGGCTCCTTGGGGCTGGTTCAGCTCCCTGTGGGCCGCCTCTCCGGGCGATGCATCCCGGTCGTCTGAGCCCCCTTCCATGATTTTCCATCGGTTCTGAGGTGTTTTCACACCCCGCCGGCCCTGCGACCCCGAGCTGTTCACCAGCAGGGGCTTGATGAGCAGGGACGACCCGGCTCGGCCAAGGCAAGGCCGTGTGCATGGAAGCCGGACTCGAGCTCGGGTGGGAAGGACATGTCACACCCGCCATCCATGATGCCTGGCCATGGAAGACATCACCGGATCACCAATCTCGGGAGGCTGCTCGATGCCATTCAGCGCGAACAATTGTGCCGTCCCCGTCCCCGTCGCCGTCCCCAGGCCGACAACGCGGCGAGGCCGGTCGACCGTCTCACCGGGTGCTTTCACCATCGACTGTGCCGATTGCAGCCACCAACACACGTCGACCTGCGACGACTGCGTGGTCTCGTTCATCGTGGATCGCCATCCCTCCGATGCCGTCGTCGTGGATGTCGACGAGGCTCGCGCCGTCCGCCTGCTCGAGCAGGCAGGGCTGGTTCCCGGGGTGCGCCACTCCCGGCAGGTGGGCTGACCTGCGCCGTGGTCACCTACCCGGCCGTCGGGGCGACGAGCAGGGGGACCTCTGTCGAAGAGCTGCGCGCGGCATGCGACCTGGCCGTGCAACCATTGGGCGTGCCCCGATCAGCAGTTCCCGATGCGCCTCGGTCGGGCTCGTCCGATGAGATCGGACGATTGGGTGAGGCGATGATCGCCCTCGGGCTCAGCACTGGGCTCAGCGCCGTCGGCATCGCCGACTCCCAGGTGTTCGAGGAAACCCGGGCAGTCCTCTTCGAGCGCAGGAGGCGAGGGCTCAACGATCACATGCAGTTCACCTACAGGAACCCCGAGCGCTCGACCGACCCGAGCCGGATACTTCCGGGTGCGAGATCCTTGGTGGTCGGCGCATGGAGCTACCGTCACCAGGAGCCGGTTGCCGTCCGATCCGTGCCGAACGGCCCCGTCCCCGGACCCGGGCCCGCCCCAGGCCCCGGTTCCGCCCCGGGCCCCGGTTCCGCCCCAGGCCGCGGCTCTGCCCCCCCTCCACCTCCACCGCCCGTCCGCCCTGTCGGCCAGGTGGCCAGATACGCACGGATCGACCACTACGCCTCACTCCGGCGCTCGCTGGAGCCCATCGCCGACGATCTCAGAGGACGTGGGTGGCGGGCAACCGTGGTCTGCGACGACAACGCCCTGGTCGACCGGGCCGCCGCTCATCGGGCCGGACTCGGGTGGTTCGGGAAGAACTCGTTGATGCTCCTGCCCGGACTGGGGTCGTGGTTCGTCCTGGGCACGGTGGTGACCGACGCCGCTCTGCGCCCGCCCGAGCCTCGTGATCCGTCACCCCATGCGGAGGGTTGCGGCACTTGCTCACGGTGTCTGACCGCCTGCCCGACAGGGGCATTGGTGGAGCCCGGGGTTCTCGATGCCCGTCGCTGTCTTGCGTGGTTGGTGCAGGCGCCAGGGTCATTTCCCCGCCAGTACCGCCGATCTCTGGGGAACCGCATCTACGGATGCGACGACTGCCAAGAGGTCTGTCCCATCAACCGTCTCGCCGACCGGAGGGACCCGCCCCCGCCACCGCAGGCCGACGAGAGGCCGTGGATCGATCTCATCGACCTGCTCGGATCCAGCGACGAGGCCCTGATGACAGCTCACGGCCGCTGGTACATCGCGAGTCGCGACCCTCGCTATTTGCGCCGGAACGCGCTTGTGGCACTGGGCAACGTCGGTGACGGGCATGACGCTGCCACCGAACAGACCCTGCGCCACTGGTTGGCAGTGGACGATCCGATGCTGGTCGAGCATGCGCGGTGGGCGGCAAGGGAGCTGGGCCGCGATGACCTGGTGGGTCGGTCGGCATGACCCACCTGCTCGTCACCAACGACTTCCCGCCCAAGGTCGGTGGGATCCAGGCCTATCTCTGGCAACTTTGGCGGCGATTCGACCCGGACACGTTCGCGGTGCTGACCGCACGGTCCGACCCGGCAGCTCCTGCATTCGATCGCGAGCAGGCAGCCAACGGCATCCGCATCGAGCGGGTGAAGAGCCGGGTGCTCGCCCCCACCCCCCACCTCCTGCGCCGGATCCGCGAGACGGCCAGCCGGTTCGATGCCGGCCTGGTGGTGCTCGACCCGGTGTTCCCCCTGGGCCTCCTCGGTCCCCACCTCGGCCTTCCCTACGCCCTGCTCCTCCACGGCGCCGAAGTGGCCATCCCCGGCCGGTTGCCCGCCAGCCGTCAGCTTATGGCCCATGTGCTGCGTCACAGCGTGCTGGCGGTATCGGCCGGCGGTTATCCGGCGGTCGAGGCAACCCGTGCGCTCCGCCGCCGGGACATGCCACCGGTGGTGGAGATCCCTCCCGGCGTCGACCTCGAGCGCTTCGGGCCCCTCCCGCCCGCCGAACGGGCCAAGGCCCGCGCCGACCTCGGGCTGCCGGCCTACGGTCCGCTGGTGGTCAGCGTCAGTCGCCTTGTTCCCCGCAAGGGGATGGACGTGCTGATCGACGCCGCGGTCCGACTCCGGAGCGAGATCCCCGACCTGACCGTGGCCATCGCCGGACGGGGACGGGACTCGGAGAGGTTGGCGGGAAGGATCGCCGAGCACTCCGCCCCCGTGCGGCTGCTCGGAGCGGTGTCCGACAGCGACCTGCCCCGACTGGTCGGGTCGGCCGATGTGTTCGCCATGTTGTGCCGCAACCGATGGCTCGGGCTCGAGCAGGAGGGGTTCGGCATCGTGTTCCTCGAAGCTGCCGCCGCCGGGGTCCCGCAGGTGGCAGGCGCCTCTGGCGGTGCCGCCGAGGCGGTGGAGGACGGAGAAACCGGGCTCCTGGTCAGACGGCCCACCGACGTGGGCGCAGTCGCATCCGCCATCGCCAGGCTGCTTGCTGATCAGGAGCTGCGGTCGAGGATGGGAGCCTCTGCCCGCCGGCGGGTCGAGGCATCCTTCGACTATGACAAACTCGCCCCTAGGCTGGCCTCGTCGCTTGCCGACGTGGAAGGCTGAAGTACTTCCCGGCTGGATGATTCGACTCGAGGAGGAGGCCGATCGTGGCGGAACAAGCCACTGAGCGAATGGTCGTGTCGGCTACACCCGCGAGGTGCTTCGAGGTCAGCTCCGACATCGGCGCCTACCCACAATGGGCCGCGGACATCAAAGAGGTCACCATCGACGAGAGGGACGAGCAAGGCCGTCCCAAGGTCGTCACGTTCCGGGCCGCCGCGTTCGGTCGCAGCACGAGCTACACCCTGGCCTACGACTACAGCGAGGCCCCCGAGGTGCTGGCCTGGGTCCAGACCCAGGGGGACATCACCTCCAAACTGGATGGGCGGTACGTCTTCGCCCCCAATGGCGACGATGGGACCGAAGTCACCTACCACCTCGAAGTCGAGATGAAGGTACCACTTCCCGGCTTCATCAAGATGCGGGCCCAGAGCCGGATCATGTCGATCGCCCTACGCGAGCTGAAGGCCCGGGTCGAATCGACCGCCTAGCCGGCTCACCCGCGCCAGAGGAGCTGTTGCCGGCATGAAGGTCGGTGTCACCCTCCCCCAGTTCCGGGATGAGGCAGATACCGCTCTCCAGGCCGCCCGGCGGGCCGAGACCCTCGGCCTCGACGGGGTCTTCTGCTTCGATCACCTCTGGCCCATGGGAGAGCCGGACCGCCCGGCCCTCTCGTCGGGGCCACTCCTCGGCGCTTTGGCGGCAACCACCTCGACCATTTCGCTGGGGACGCTTGTGGCTCGGGTCGGCCTGCTGCCCGACGAGACACTCGTGGCTGCGCTGTCGAGCCTGTCGGTGATCAGCGACGGCCGGTTCATCGCCGGCATCGGCACCGGTGACCACCTGAGTCGGCCGGAGAACGAGGCCTTCGGGCTCCCGTTCGAATCTGCCGACGAGCGACGGGCACGACTGCTCACCGTGGCTTCGGCGGTGCGCCGGCAGGGCGTTCCGGTGTGGCTGGGGGGAGGGGGCCCGAAGACTGTCGAGCTGGCCCGCGTGGCGGGTGCCGCCGTGAACCTCTGGGACGGGGACGTCCGCCGGGTGGCCGAACTGACAGCCGCTGGGGTGGAGGTGACCTGGGGAGGGACCATGGGCCGGACGGCTCCGGAGGCAAGGGCCGGCCTCATGGGGCTGGCCGAAGCCGGGGCCACCTGGGCGGTCTGCGCTTGGCCTGAGTCGCTCGAGGCCGTCGCCGAGGCTGCCGCCGAGGTGCGATCGGTGCCCTGACCGGGCCGGCAGGGCTTGGCGCGGTAGCCGACGGTGCGCAGCGCCGGTGCGCAGCGCCCGTGCGACGCGGAAGTAACCTCTGGCCATGGAGTTCCGCCGGATCAATGGCCTGCCGCCCTACGTGTTCGCCACCATCAATGATCTGAAGGCCGCCGCCCGCCGTGAAGGTCGGGACGTCATCGATCTCGGGTTCGGCAACCCCGACCTTCCCTCTCCCGACGTGGCCGTGGAGAAGCTGGCCGAGGCGGTGCACAATCCGCGCAACCACCGGTATTCGGCCAGCCGGGGCATCCCGAAGATCCGGCGGGCCATCACCGACCTCTACCTGCGCAAGTTCGAGGTCGAACTCGACCCCGACACGGAGGTGGTGACCACGATCGGCGCCAAGGAGGGCCTCTCGCACCTGATGTGGGTGCTGGTGGGGCCCGGTGACACCGCCCTGGTGCCGTCCCCGTCCTACCCCATCCACATCTACGCCCCGCTGTTCGCCGGTGCCGACGTCCGTCACGTGCGGCTCGATGGCCCAGGGACTGACGCTGGTGAGAGCCCGGGCGAGGCGTTCTTCGACAACCTGATGGAGGTATGGGAGTCGGCCTGGCCCAAACCGAGGGTGATCGTCCTCTCCTTTCCCCACAATCCCACCACCGAGTGCGTCGACCTGGCGTGGATGACCCGGATCGTCGAGTTCGCCCGCGAGCACGACATCGTCCTGGTCCACGACTTCGCATACGCGGACATCGCATTCGATGGCTACACGCCCCCGTCGATCCTTCAGGTGCCGGGGGCGAAGGAGGTGGCCGTCGAGCTGTACACGATGACCAAGTCGTTCTCGATGGCCGGGTGGCGGGTCGGGTTCCTGGTGGGCAACGCCGACATCGTGCAGGCACTGACCAAGCTCAAGAGCTACCTCGACTACGGGACGTTCCAGCCCATCCAGATCGCCGCCATCGTGGCGATGAACGAGGCCCCTGACTATCCCAAGGTCATCAACGAGACCTATCAGGCCCGTCGGGACGCGCTCTGTGACGGTCTGAACCGGATCGGCTGGAAGATCAAGCCCCCTCGGGGAACCATGTTCGTCTGGGCGCCCATCCCCGAGCCATACCTCGACATGGGGTCGCTCGAGTTTGCCAAATACCTGGTCAACGAGGCCGACGTGGCCACGTCACCGGGGGTGGGCTTCGGGCCGGGCGGTGACGCCCATGTGCGGTTCGCCCTCATCGAGAACGAGCAGCGCATCGGACAGGGTGTGCGCAGCCTGCGCAAGGCACTGACCCGCCTGCACTGACCACCTTGGCCGACCCGCCGGCAACCGGGCCGATCTCTGGAGCATCGCCACGCCGTCCCGCATCAGGCGGCGCCAGCCTCGCCCTCGATCGATACCTGGGGATAGGTGCCGAGTCCCAGTTCCAGGCGACAGGTGGATTCTTCTGGATCTCGACTGCTGGAGGAATTAGACGGGATCGTCGGGCGGGAGGAGAACGCCGACCAGAATGTCTTCGAGCCACTCCGCGTACTCATCTTGCGACCAGCCTCGATCGTCACAGAACATGCGGGAGACATCCGGGCCGGCGAGGGTCCAGATGATGTCCGCGGCACGCTCGACACCCATCCGGAGTGGACCACGCGCCGCGATCCACTCCGCGGCTTGGCGCATGTTGCGAAGCCGGTACGCGTCCATCTCGGCTCGGATCGAGGCCATCTCCGGTTCCACCGCCGCGGCCGTCCGCAGGATCTCGTAGACGGGCCGGACCCGGGTCGAGACGGCAGCCATGTCACGGGCGAAGAAGTGGATCTGACGACGTTGGTCGGCCTCGTCGCGGACAACCGTGGCCTCGGGTCGGTCGAGGACGTTTTCGACGCCGGGAGCGGGAGCCAAGCGTCTGTCGATGAGTGCGGTGAGGACCCTCGCCTTGGAGCCGAACACGGCATACACCGTGTCCGGCGAAACCTGTGCCACTTCGGCGATGCGGCGAATCGTCGTTCGCCCGTATCCCTGGGACAGGAAGAGGTCCCCGGCCGCCTCCAGGATCCGTGCCCTGGTCAAGGAGGCTTGTTCCTGGCGGACGGGCGACGAGTATGCACGCTTCTTGACAGAGGCCACAATTAGGTCCAGTATCGATGTATTGAATCCGGTGCCAATCGGATTATAGCCATTGGAGCACCGATATGACCGAACTCCTGACCCTGCCGCCGACGCCGGAGGCGATCTCGGCGATGGTCGCGATTCCCAAGACGTCGATCGCACCCACGATCCTCGCCACCCAGCAGGGTCCCGACGGTGACCTGGGGCCCGAATCGGCGGGGGCCATCCTCATCTTGCAGGCCACATTCACCCGGGCCAACGGGGCCGAGAGGTTCTGGGTGGCGGCCGTTCCGCTGATGGAGCTGCTGGCCTCAGCAGCAGGTTTCATTCGTCGCTACAGCTTCCCCGACGGGCCGACCATCACCTTGATCGCCCTGTGGCGAACGGTCGCCGACGCCAAGGCGTTCGCCGCTTCGCCCGAGCATCGGTCCGCCGTGCGGGACCTGTACGAGCAACGTTGGCAGTACAGCCACTTCTCGGCGGTCTGGGAGATGGCCTCCAACCACGGACGTGTCATCTTCTGCGACCGGTGCGATGGCATCAACGCCGCGTCCGAGAAGGCGTGCAGTGGCTGCGGAGTTGAGCTTGTTGACGTCTATCGATAAGTGTCGAAGCAGTTCAGTGACCGGCCTGCCGCACGTGGCCACGCGGTGGTCGTGGCCCGATCTCCCGATGGACGCGGCCGAGCCGGTCTGAATGTCTGAGATTGCCCCAGAACGCGGGATGGTGAGACGGACCGGGCCAGTAGGGCAGAATCGGGAATGTGAGCGCGGAGCAGTGCGGAGAGTGCGGCTTCGACTCGGAGGATTGGAGCGATACCGGCACGATCGCAGCCATCGAGCGCCTGCCGTCGCAATGGGCCGCGGCCGTCGCAGGGCTGACTCCCGGTGATCAGCTTCGGAGGCCCGTTCACCAGATGTGGTCCATGGCGGAGTACGCAGATCACGTCCGGGAAGTGCTCTTCGGGATGAGGCTCCTCCTCGATACCGCCATCTCACAGCCCGGAACCGACCTCGGAGAGTCGCCGCCGCAACGGTTCGCTCCTCAGCCTCGACAGATTGATGTCGGAGCGGCTCTCGACGGCATCGACCGGGAGGCCCGCTCCTTGTGCCGGCAGCTACACGGACTCTCCCCTCACGACTGGTCCCTGACAGTGACATTCGACGGAACCTCCGTCGATCCGCATTGGATCGCCCGTCACATCGTCCACGATGCGACCCACCACCTGCTCGACATCGGCCGACTGCGCTCGGCACTCTGATGTTCAGGGTTCCTATCCCAGGACCACGGCGATTGACGCCGCTCAGGCTCCCCATCCGGGGAAGAACTCATCGGTCCGGACAGTTGGAGGAGGAGGATCAGGCGGCGAACCACCAGCGGCGGCGGCAACCGGGTCAGGGCAGCCCCGCGCCGCCGACCTCCACGCGTGCCTGCTCGATGCGGGCAGACCGGACCAGGCTGACCACCGACTCGGTACTGACTGGCGCGGTCATCAGATAGAGGGTGCGCCGATCGGACCCACCCAGCGTGCAGGCGAAGCAGGTTTGCGACGTGGTCACCCGATCCACTGTCTCGCCACCCTCGGCCACCAGGATGCATTCAGGGGAGATGGCGTTGGACACCCATACCCGTCCGTCGGCATCCAGGCAGATCCCGTCGGGCGCGCACCAGGTCAGCGGCGCCCAGATCCGTCTCCGGCTCAATCCGCCGTCTTTGTCGACATCGAATGCGGTGAGTCGCCCGGCCAGGGTCTCTGCGATGATCAACGTCCCCCCGTCTGGGGTGATGACCGTTCCGTTGGGGAAGGAGAGCTCCTCCGCGGCCACATGTGCCGATCCGTCCGGGTCGACGCGGATGAGCGGAGTGGTCGGAGGCCCCGGGGGCTCGACCAGCGCCGCCTCGCCCCGCTCCTCGATGAACCCGTCGAGGTCGAATCCGAAGTTCCCGACGTAGGCCCTTCCCGAAGCATCCACCACCATGTCGTTGCCGTAGAAGCCGGCCATCGGGTTGAGGTCCCCGTGCTCCACCAATCGGCCACCGGAGGCGAGGCGGAGCACGGTCCGGGGCTTTCGCGCCACCACCAACAGCTGACCGTCCGGCAGCCAGCCGAGCCCGGCCGGCTCGCCCGGAACCTCCAACTCAACCCTGACGTCGCCGCTCTCTGTCGCCGAATGGACCTTGCCGGAGTAGAAATCCGAGAACCACAGACGACCGTCGTGCCATCGCGGGCATTCGCCGAAATGGAGACCATCGACGAACGGCCGGGCGACGTCAGCGACCAGTTCGGTCATGCGAACCTCCGGGTCTTCGCCGTGGGAACTCCGGGTGGGAGGGTCCACCGGGCACGGTCCTCAGACGCTACGGTCGACCGGGCCCTCCGTCAATCATCGTCCCGGGGTGGCCATCAGGGGCGTCACCGGTGCGCCGACCACCTCGGCACCGTCGAACGACGCAGTCATCCGTGCGGCCGACGTGGAGAACAGCGCCCGTCTGGGCAGCCCCAGCGACCGAAGCTCGTCGGCCACCGGGTGGTCCCCGAGGGTCAGGATGGCTCCCCCGAACCGACCCGACGTCCCCGCTGACGATGTGGTCCACGTGGTGCGTCGGAGCACGCCGTCAGCGAACGAGTAGGTGGGCGGCGCCTTCGGGGGAAGGCGAAGACGACCGCCGGAGGCCATGGTCAGGGACAGGACGTGGGTCCCGCCGTCGACCAGTCGTACGGTTGTTCCGGAGCCTGTCCGGGGACCCGTCGTCGACGGCTCGTCGATGTCGATGGAAGTCACCCATTTCGGGAAGCCCCAGATGTCACGACCGGCCACGCAGGTGAACTCCTGGTCCACCGGAAGGCGATGGATGTAGACGCCGATGGCACCGGAGGCGAATTCGCGGACCCTCACCGGTGCCGACGCCGGCGCCGGGGCGTCGTGGGGGCGGACGACGAAGCTGACCGCCACCTCGTGGTACGAGTCGAGGTCGGTGTCGTCGTATCGGCACACGGCCAGGGCCATCAGCGCCCTGCCCGGGACCGGGCCGGTCACCTCGAGCCCGGTGGGGGAGACGATGCGTTGGGCGGCGGCCGCCGGGACCAGGTACTGCACCCCCCACTGCGCGGCCCGGCGTACCTCGACGGGGAGCGACACGGTGCGGCCCAACACCGACCACGAACGCGCCGGCACCTCCTCGGTGACCAGGCCTTCGACGGCCCGGCCGGGTCGAACGGGGGGTGGGGATGCCATCGAGTGCAGTAGATCACATGCGGAGATACCGTTGCCCCGTGGCCTACTGGATCCTCAAGGTGTTGTTGAGCCCGGTGTTCCATCTCCTCTGGCGGGTCAGGATCGAAGGACGCGAGCACGTTCCGACCCATGGGCCCGCGGTCCTGGCCGCCAACCATCAGTCGTTCTGCGACTCGTTCTTCCTGCCCCTGGCCGTCCGCAGGCGTGTGACCTATGTGGCCAAGGCCGAGTACTTCGACAGCTGGCGGACCGCCTGGTTCTTCCGGGCCGCCGGGCAGATCCCCATGCGGCGCGACGGAGGGGACGCGTCGCAGAGGGCGCTCGACACGGCGACCCACGTGCTCGAGTCGGGTGGGCTCCTGGGCATCTATCCCGAGGGGACCAGGGCTCCGGACTCCCGCCTTCACCGGGGGCACACCGGCGTGGCCCGGCTGTCCCTGCGATGCGATGTGCCCATCATCCCGGTGGGCATCGTCGGAACGAGGGTCGTGCAGCCACCCGGGAGCAGGTTCATGCGTCCGTTCCACCCGGTGACCATCCGGTTCGGACCTCCCGTGGCCTATCGGTGCCGGGGAGAGATGATGACCACCGGCAGATGCGGTGCTGTCCTCGGGGGTGGATCGGACGACGACTCCAGAGAGCGCGACCAGGCCGAACTGCGCGAGCTCACCGACTCGTTGATGACCGAGATCGCCAAGCTGTCCGGCCAGGAGTATGTGGACCAGTACGCCAAGCGGGCCCGGGCGGGTTGAACGCCCCAGACCGGAACGGACCGGTCTGGGCGCCGGCCGAGCCCCGCGTGCCTCCAAGGATCCGGGCGGGCCCGGGGGGGCGGACTCCACCTGTAATCCGCTGGAAACGGTCCGTACACAGTGAGGGCATAGCGTGATGGTGTGTTCAACTATCTGATCAGGGTGCACCTCCCTGACCGGCCGGGTGCACTCGGGGCGGTTGCCAGCCGGATCGGCTCGGTGGGCGGAGACGTGGTCTCCATCGACATCCTCGAACGCGTCGGCGGGGTCGTCATCGACGAGTTGGGCGTCGGTCTGGCCGGAGACCACCTGATCGATCTGTTGCGGGACGAGGTCCTCGAGGTCGACGGGGTGTCCATAGAGTCGCTGCGACCGTTGGAGGGCGCTCTCCCCGACCGCCACCTTGATCTGCTCGAGGCGGCCGCCGAGCTGATCAAACAGACCTCGCCGAAGGCGCTGCTGGAGCACCTGACCGTCCGGGTGCGGCGCAGCCTGGCGGCGACCTTCGCCGCGGTGCTCGACAAGGCGGCCACGGACGTCGTCGCCTCCGACGGCCCGACTCCGGACAACGGTGAGCTGAATGCGCTGGTTCTCCAGGCGATGGACCCGGCGGAGGACTCCGTCGAGGACCCGCTGGACGGTGCCGGCGTGGCCGTCGCCCGCATGGTCGAAGCCGACCTGCTCCTCGTCGTCGGTCGCAGCGATCCGGTACTGCGCGAGCGCGAGCGCCAGTGGATCTCGATCACCGCCGAGCTCGCCGATCACGGCTGGGGAAACCGGGTCTGACCTCCGGACGGGACCGGACCGGCGGCGGCCCGGGCCTGCTCAGCCGGTCCAGTGGCGCGACCGGTCGACGCCGCGGGCCCAGGCCCGGTGGGCCAGGTCCGCCTCGGGAGAGGGTGCGACCGGCGCGAAGTCGGCGTCCGGGGTCCACAGGGCCGCCAGTTCGTCGAGGGACCCCCAGACGCCCTCGGCCAGCCCGGCCATGGTGGCTGCGCCGATGGCCGTGGTCTCCACCGACCGGGGCCGGATGACCGGGAGGCGCGACTGGTCGGCCAGGAGCTGGAGGAGGAGGTCCATGGCCGATGCGCCACCGTCGACCCGGAGCAGCGACGGGGCCGTCGCCGTGAGACCCATGGCATCGATCACGTCGCGCACCTGGAAGCTCATGGCCTCGACGAGGGCACGGGCCAGATGCCCGCGGCCGAGGCCGCGGCTGAGCCCGACGATGGTCCCCCGTGCCCCCGGGTCCCAGTCGGGGCTTCCGAGCCCGGTGAACGCCGGCACGACCACCACTCCCTCGCTCGAGTCCACCGAACGTGCAAGCGGCTCCATCTGGGCGGAATCGTCGATGATGCCGAGCCCGTCCCGCAGCCACTGCACCGCAGCTCCCGAGACGAAGACCGACCCCTCGAGGGCATAGGCGACCGGGGAGCGGCCGGTGGCCGCGCCGCCGTCGACGCCGATGGCCACATCCCCTTCGGCTCCGAGGTCCCAGGCCAGCGTGGTGATCAGACCGACCGCCGGTTCGGGGCAGGTCGGGCCGGCATTCATCACCACGAAGCTCCCGGTTCCGAAGGTGACCTTCGTCATGCCCGGGTCGAAGCATGCCTGTCCGAAGAGCGCGGCGTGCTGGTCCCCGGCCATGGCGCTGATGGGAGTCCCGCACAGCGGGGAGTCGCCACCGAGGGCGGTCTCGGACAGGCGGCCGAATCGCCCGCACGAGGGTCGCACCTCCGGCAGCGCCTCGGCCGGGACCCCGAAGAGGGCGCACAGATCGTCCGACCAGCGCCGCACGACGATGTCGAAGAGGAGGGTGCGGGAGGCGTTGGTGGCATCGGTGGCGAACACGCCGCCGTGGCTTCCGCCGGTCAGGTTCCACAACACCCACGAATCGACGGTGCCGAGGGCCAGATCCTCCTCCTTCGAGAGGGAGCCCTCCTCGAGCAGCCACTGCATCTTGGTGGCAGAGAAGTAGGAGTCCAGCACCAGGCCGGTCCGTTCCCTGATCAGGGGGAGGTGACCCGCATCGGCCAGTGCCTCGCAGGTGGCTGCGGTCCGTCGGTCCTGCCAGACGATGGCGCGGTGGAGGGGCTCACCGGTGCGCCTGTTCCACGACACCACGGTCTCCCGCTGATTGGTGACACCGATGGCCTGGGCCACCCGGTTGTCCCCGGCGAGCCGGCCCGCCACCTCGCCCAGCGTGGTCCGCACCAACTCCCAGATCTCCACCGGGTCTTGCTCCACCCATCCGGGCCTGGGGAAGTACTGGGTGAGCTCTCGATAGGCGACATCGACGACCCGGGCCCGCTCGTCCACCACCAGCGCCCGGACCCCGGTCGTACCGGCGTCGATGGCAATGGAGACCGGCGAGCGCGAGGCCACAGCTGGACTGTAGGACGGGCCGGATGAGGACGCGGGACGGGGCGGGGTCGAGGTCGGTGGGGGCAGGTGCGATGGACCGCCGGGGCTGCTCGCGCAGAGCAATCCTTTGCAAACCTTCGCGATCAGCTCTCTGAACAGGAATTTCCCGAGTCCTGGTGACGGCTGATTTCGAAGGAATTCGTTGACAGGGATGTAACTACGCTGCTGTAATGGACCCACTATCTCGTACCTCGGGGGAGGGAGTACCACTACATATTGTGTTTAGACTGGCCCTACTGACGACTTCCGTGAGCCTGGTCGATTTCCGCCTCCGACACTTCCGGGCCCGTAGGGCGGGCCCCAGCGATCACCGCCGGGTCACGCGACAATCCAGCAAGACAACGCAGCAAGACATCCCAGAGCGACCGAGCATGACAACCCAAAGAGAGGTCCAGCCACATGGCCATCGCCCCCCAGCGCACCGGCATCGGCATCCGACGCCGCTTCACCAGTGCCGACGCGCACCCCTACGACGAGGTCGCCTGGGAACGCCGTGACGCCCGGATCACCAACTTCCGGGACGGGGCGGTGGCCTTCGAGCAACTGGACGTCGAGGTGCCCGAGGGGTGGAGCCTGAACGCCACCAACATCCTCGCCCAGAAGTACTTCCGCGGCACTCCCGACACCCCTGAGCGAGAACGGTCCCTGCGCCAGGTGACCGACCGGGTGGTCGACACGGTTGCCGCGTGGGGCGTCAAGGACGGCTACTTCGTCGACGATGAGGAAGCGGACATCTTCCGGGCCGAATTGAAGCACCTGATCGTCCACCAGATGGCTGCGTTCAACTCACCGGTGTGGTTCAACATCGGGGTGGCCGGGGTGCCCCAGCAGGGCTCGGCCTGCTTCATCCTCTCCGTGGACGACACCATGGACTCGATCCTCAACTGGTACACCGAGGAAGGAGTCATCTTCAAGGGCGGCTCGGGTGCCGGAGTCAACCTGTCACGGATCCGTTCCTCGCTCGAACTGCTGAAGGGCGGCGGTACGGCATCCGGCCCGGTGAGCTTCATGCGGGGAGCCGACTCCTCCGCCGGCACCATCAAGTCCGGCGGGAAGACCAGGAGGGCGGCCAAGATGGTGATCCTCGATACGGACCATCCCGACATCGAGGACTTCATCTGGTGCAAGGCCATCGAGGAGCGCAAGGCGCGGGTCCTGCGCGACGCCGGATTCGACATGGACCTCGACGGCAAGGACGCCATCAGCCTGCAGTACCAGAATGCCAACAACTCGGTTCGGGTGACCGACGAATTCATGGATGCGGTGATCGAAGGCCGGGACTGGGCGTTGACGTCGCGGGCTGACGGCCGACCCCTGCGGTCGGTTCCCGCACGGGACCTGTTCCGCCAGTTCGCCCAGGCGGCATGGGAGTGCGCCGACCCGGGGATGCAGTTCGATACGACCATCAACAATTGGCACACGGCGTCCAACACCGGGCGTATCAACGGCTCCAACCCGTGCTCGGAGTACATGCATCTCGACAATTCGGCCTGCAACCTCGCGAGCCTCAACCTCATGAAGTTCCTCCATCAGGACTCGTCGTTCGATATCGAGGGATTCCGGTCCGCCGTGGAGGTCATCTTCACCGCGCAGGAGATCATCGTGGGCAATGCCGACTACCCGACAGAGAAGATCACCGAGAACTCCCGACGCTTTCGGGAGCTGGGCATCGGATATGCCAATCTGGGCGCGCTGCTGATGGCGCAGGGACTGCCCTACGACTCCGATCAGGGACGCGCCTGGGCGGCGGCGATCACCGCGCTGATGACCGGGCATGCCTACGCCACCTCCGCCCGCACCGCGGCACGGATGGGTCCGTTCGCGGGCTATCACGAGAATGTGGATCCGATGCTCAACGTGTTGCGCATGCATCGCGACGCAGTGGCCGGCATCGACGAGGAGGCAGTACCGACGGACCTGCTGTGTGCCGCCCAGGAGGCGTGGGACCTGGCGGTGGAGCTCGGCGAGGAGTACGGCGTACGGAACTCGCAGGCCAGCGTGCTGGCTCCGACCGGCACCATCGGATTGCTGATGGATTGTGACACGACCGGCGTCGAGCCCGACCTCGGGCTGGTCAAGACCAAGAAGCTGGTGGGTGGCGGCACCATGTCGATCGTCAACCAGACCGTGCCCAGAGCGCTGACCCGCCTCGGGTACTCGCCGGACCAGGTCGACGAGATCATTGCCTACATCGACGAGCACAAGTCCATCGTGGGAGCTCCCTACCTCGCCCCCGAGCACCTGGCCGTGTTTGCCTGCTCGATGGGAGACAACACCATCCACTACCTCGGGCACGTTCGGATGATGGGTGCCGTCCAGCCGTTCATCTCCGGGGCGATCTCCAAGACCGTGAATCTGCCCGAGGACGTGACCGTGGAGGATGTCGAGCAGCTGCACATCGATGCGTGGCGGATGGGCATCAAGGCGGTCGCCATCTATCGCGACAACTGCAAGGTGGCCCAGCCTCTGTCGACGACCAAGAAGGCCAGTGCCACCGACGGTGTGGGCACTAACGCCGGCAACGGTGCGGACGGTGCCGGGGCCGGCGTCATGGATGGGGGCCCGGCCCGCTCCGAGGCCGAGGCCCATGCCCGTGAGCTGAGTCAGAAGATCGCCGACCTCGAAGCCGCCCTCGCCCACGAGCAGAGGCGCACCTCTGAGACACTGGTGGTCGGCGCCGTCCGGGAGCGCCTGCCCCGGCGGCGCAAGTCATCGACATTCGCCTTCAGGGTGGCTGACTGTGAGGGGTACGTGACAGTCGGCGAGTACGAGGACGGGCGTCCTGGTGAAGTGTTCATGAAGGTGTCCAAGCAGGGCTCGACCCTTGCGGGGATCATGGACGCATTCTCCATCTCGGTGAGCCTCGGGCTCCAGCATGGCGTTCCACTCGCCACCTATGTCCGCAAGTACACCAACATGCGCTTCGAACCGGCGGGCATCACCGACGACCCCGAGCTGCGTATTGCCACCAGCCTCGCCGACTACATATTCCGGCGGTTGGCGGTCGACTACCTGCCGCTGGAGGAGCGGGCCGAACTCGGCGTGCTCTCCACTGCCGAGCGGATGCAGCCGACCTTGCCCGGTGTGGAGGAGACGGCGACAGAGTCGGTCGGGCTCGTCGAGACAGGCGCCGTCGACGGCTCGGAGGCCATGGAGGCCGTCAACGCCGTCGAGGCCGTCGACCCGGTGACCGCCACGGTGGTCGATGGCAGCGCCATGCCGGAAGCCGAGCCGGTCGGACCGCCCCTCCGGGGCGACCAGGCGGCCCCGGCAGGACAGCCGCTGATCCGCGCCGAGCAACGGGATGCCCCCTACTGCTACCAGTGCGGAAACGCGATGCAACGGGCGGGATCGTGCTACGTCTGCGGCAGTTGCGGCACCACCAGTGGGTGCTCGTAGTTCGATCGGATACGCGCCAGACCGAGCCCAGCGGGTCCCCACTCGACGGTAGGGTTCGGGTGGGCGACGGCCGAGGTCCCCGGAAGACAGTGGGAGCAGTTCGAACTGTGGAAACCGGCAGGGCCGACCCGGTGGGCTCATGACTGAGCCGACCCTGCCGCCCCCGGGGTCGCCGCCGGCCGCAGAAGGCCGCGGACGCAAGGGGCGGATCCACTGGCTGTCGGACTACGTCTACGGCTCCATCTCGACACTGGTTGCGATCGCCGGTCTGACTTTCGAGACCAACCCGGGGGAGTTGACCACCGCCGGGGTGGTCATCGTGGGAGCGGTGGCCATCTGGTTGGCTCACGCGTTGTCGCGTGTGGTGATCCTGGACTCATGGCAGCACCTCCGGCTGAAGGCCGGCGATGTGATCGGTGATCTCCGGGACTCGTGGTCGATCCTGGCCGCGGCACTGCCCGCCACCGTCGTGTTCGCGCTCGCCGGCCTCCACGTGTGGTCGATCAAGGCGGCCTTCACCATCGCCGAGGTCGTCGGGGTCCTCGGCCTGGCGGTGGTCGGAGTGGGCACCATCGCCGGAACGGATCAGCCATGGTCACGCCGGATCCTCTACGTCGCCGGCCTCGTGGGGGTCGGGGTGATGATCGTGCTCTTCGAGCTGCTCATCCACCTCCTGTAGGACTCGGTCGCCCGGCGGTAGTCTGGTTCGGATCGCCGCAGACGGCCTCAGGCCGAACGACATGGAAGGAGGCGGATGGTGGATGAACGAGAGGGCACCGGGACATCAGAGGCGCCCCCCGATGCCAATGGGCCCATGCCGTTCGAGAGCACCAGGGTGGGGTTCACCGAGGTGGAACTGACCGAGTTGGCTATGGCCGCCGACCCCAACGCTCCGGTGGATAACGACGCGATTCCCGTATCCGTCTACCTCGGGCAGGCGGCAGGGCTCCTGCCCCAGTGGTACATGCCGTCCCCGATGGCACGAAGCGGAAGGCGCTGGCGTCTCGCGGTGGTCCTGGCAATCGTGGCCGCCTTCGTGGCCATCGAGGCCTTCGGCCTCTGCAGCACCTTCGGCCAGGTCGTCCCGGCTTAGCCGCCGGGCGCGGGCCGCCACGGTTGGGGCGCTATCAGTAGCTGGCGGGCAGGAGCGGTGCCACCATCGTGAAGAAGGAGAACACCACCACCAACCAGGCGAGCCCGCCGGCGGCGACGACCAGGGCGCGCCGTCCACCGTGCGTTCTGCGGGTCGCCATCCATACGACGATGGTCAGTGCGGCGACCGCCGATCCCCAAAGGATCGCGGCCGTCCAGTTCTTGGCGGGCGGGGTCGGGGGGGGAGAATGGTGCTCTGTCACACGGTGGACGTCCGCCGTCGGAGCAGCCACGACGTTCGGGTGGCTCAGGGCACTCGCCACCAGCGCCGCGTGCACCACGAGCCTCTGACTGGCGCTGTAGCGCGGGTTGCAGGTGGTCAAGGTGAGCTGAGGCGTCGAAGTCGGCGCCACGACGGCAACGTCGCTGGGGTCGACCACCTGGTTTCCGGTCATCTGGTAGAGGAATGTCCCCTGCACGGTCGTCACCAGGATGGTGTCACCGGGCACCAGGGCGTCGAGATTGTAGAACGGGGCCAGGTAGGTCGTGCGGTGGCCGGCGATCGCCGCGTTCCCGGCCTCACCTGGGAGGGGCGTGCTCGGATAGTGGCCGGGTCCCAACTGGAGCTGCGGCTCGTCAGTTCCCTCGACCACCACCATGGAGAGTGAGACCTTGGGAATGTAGATGGTTCCCACCGGGCTCCCCACTGCCGGGTCGGCAATCACCGGAGCCACCTGCAGGGGCGCGGGGGTCACGGGGTTTTGCTTCGGAGCCGACAAGTGCTTGGCGGACGCTGCCCCGGTCCGGTGCTGGTCGGTGACGAACTGCGCGCGGAGCGCAGCCTGGCTACGGGCGGTCATCAACCCTGTTCCCCACAACAGGAACGGAATGAACAACAGCACCAGGATTCCGGAGACCAGGACGACCCGTCCGACGGCCATTCGTATGGTCGTGAATGACACGCAGGGATGCTAGCTGGGGAGGCTTGGAATTCCGCGTCGCGCCGATGAGGCGTCGCGGCCGGTCGCCTTCCGGCCACTCCTTGCCTCCGGACCAATGCCGGGAGTGGCGAACTGGTCGCCGTGAGTGAGTGAGTGAGTGAGTGAGTGAGTGAGGGTCGGAGCAGCCCGGCGCTTCAGGACGGGATCGGCCCGGCCGAAGAGAGTACGTGGTTTCCGTGCTGAAGGGCGTCCACCGAGCGTCAGTGACAGATGGGGCGAGCGGCCCGGTCTCCGCCTACGACCTCATCGGTGGTGGCGGACGATGCGAATCGGATCACTCCCTCTCCTTCTACGTGGATCCGGCTCTGCTGGCCGATCTTTACGGGCCGCGGCTGATCATCACCCCTGACTACATCGGTCCGGAACGCCGGCAGCTCGGCACCCGGTCCGTCCCTGGAGATCGGATGCCCTGGGCCCGACGGCGGGAGCTCGTCGTGGTGGCCCTGGCCATGGTGGTCGCGGTCGAAGTGGCCGTCGTCGTCGCATCGGTGATCGCCTCGCACGCAGGTGCGCAGCGACCGTCGCCCCCGCCGATCGTCCAGCCAGCGCCGGCCGTCCCGACCGGCGCTGGTCACACCCCCGGAACCGGCCGCCACCGCGCAACCGCCCGCCACCGGGCAACCGCCCGCCACCGCGCAACCGTCCGCCACCGCGCAACCGCCCGCCACCGCGCAACCGCCCGCCACCGCGCGCCACCATCGAGCCGGCCACCAACCAAGCCACCAGACAGGCCCATATGGGTCTCGGTAGCACCACGGCTACCTGCCACGGATCGAGTCCCTCGGTGTCGAGCCGACGAGGTGCCCACGCCCGGGTGGCGAGCGGCCACCGTGCGAGGCGCGCCGCACGCCACCGGGACCGAGTCGGGCCGCGTCTGTCGGTAGTGGCGGCGACAACCGGCCCAGCCTGGCCGTCGCCCCCGAGCCAGTCCGACGGCTGCGGAAGAGCAGCTCCCTGCCGGGATGGCCAGGCCAGGTCCCTCGGGCGTCACCTCCGACCCCGAGACGCTTCAGATCCGGTTGGAATCTGCCGATCTCCAGGTATGGGGTCGACGCTGACGGACGGATCCTCCGGGAGCCCGACGGATCACGTCCCGGCTCCGTCGTGGGACGACCTGGTGGACAAGGTGAGCCGCGGCGCCCGACCCGTCCACGAGGAGGACATCGACCCCGACCTGCTGGCCGATCTGGGCGATCCGAACCTGGTCCTTTCGCACGGGTATGTCGGACCTGACCGGCGGGGTCCCGGCCTCCCGGCACGGCTTCGGAGAGCCACCTTCGCGCCGCGGCGGGCGGTGCTCAGGGTCGAGCTCACCGTGGTGGCCCTGGTGGCCGCCGTGACCGTGGCATCGGTGCTGCTGGTCGGTCCCACCAGCACGGGCCAGGTCCAGGCCCGGAAGCGCCCGCAGCCGGCACTCGCACCAGCAACCGCTGCAACCCCGACCACCGCACCCCCTCCGGCCACGACGACCCCCACCACCGCGCCCCCTCCGGCCACGACGACCCCGACCACCGAACCCCCTCCTGCACCACCGGCGAACGCATCGGCGGTAGGGGCCGCGCCGGCGACCACCCCTCCAGCCGCCTCCGCCGTGCCCACTCCCGCACAGTTGGGCGCCCAGGCGCTCGCCCTGGTCCGCTATCCGTGGCAGGGCATCCCCGGCTACAGCATCCAGTTCCTTCCCATCTCCGATGCGCCGTCGCCCGGCTTCTACGGCAACACCACATTCACCTGGGGCCTGGCCGGAGGGCAATCAGTGCTCTACGTGTACCCCGGTGAGACGGTGGAACGACTGGCGGGCATCACCGCGTTCGAGATCGGTCACGAAGTCGACGCCGCCGCCGTGCAGCCGCAGGGCGGTGAGGCACAGATCGAGGACATCCTGGGGATCCATCCGGCAAGCTGGTCCCCGAACTGCGACTGCGCGGAGCAGGGCTTCCTGTCCGGCTGGTATGCAGCCGCCTTTTCGAACTACTGGTCGCCCGGTGTGGGAAACTGGAGCCAGCTGGCCCCGGAGCCGTCCGGTGCGACGCTGACCGCCGTGGAGCCCTGGCTCAATCCGACCATTCACTGATGAACCACCCGTGGGACCGAGCACCGGACCGCCGGGCTTGCTCACCGGCCGGCTGACCAGCTCTGCGTGGCGGATGTGTGGCGCCCTGTGGGCACCCGTCGGTCGATGTGCGCCGGCTCGGTCGTCGCACCGGTGCGGCGAAATCGGTGAAGCGCGAACATGGCCTGGTGGTCGACGGATGCCGGATCAGGGAGTTGCCCGACGGGGGGAGGGAGTTCGTCCTCGACGAGCCCACCCTCTCGTACCTCCGTATCGATCAGCAGGTGAAGCTCCAGTTCGGCCGGACCGAGGTAGCCATCGGCAGCCCGTTCGTGCTGGCGAGCGCCGGCACGGTGCACCACCTCGACCCTCGGCAGCGGGGAACCCTCGGGCCGCTGCTGGCACTGTTCCCCGGCTCGTTGCGTTGGCTGTGGGCGTCGGCCGGAGGTGAGTTGTCCGTGGTGTTCGAGAGCAGGGCCCAGATCACCGTTGCCCCCGATCGGGTGGGCAAGGCGTGGTCGGTGGGGACCGTCAACGACGCTCCTGGCGGCACGGACTGATCCGTGGCCGGTCCGGCACCGGCCGAGACTCAGGTTGTGAGCAACTCAGGGTGCCGGGCGGCGACCATGCGGCGCATGCCGTCCTGCCAGCCGACTGTGGTGGTGCCGACCAGCTGGTGCATCCTCGTCAGGTCGATCTGCACGCTGTCGATGGTGTCACGAGTGGGGGCGAAGCGGACGGGGACGCCGGTCAGCTCGGACAGGAGACCGCACCATTCCTCGATGCTCACCGCTTGGTCACCGCCCCAGTTGACGGTGGTGGCCGGCGTGGAGGCGGCACCGATGAGGCCCGGAATCATGGCGACGATGTCGTCCTCGTGGAGCGGGTGGTAGACGCTCGGGGCATCGAGGTGGACGGGGATCTCGTTGCCGTTGATCATCATCTCGAGGTGGATGGCGGGCCACCCGCCGCGATCGCCGTAGGGAACCGACAGCCGGGCCACTGTGGTCGGGAGGCCGAACCGGTCCGCCGCCCACCTCGCCGTGGCCTCGGCGGCGATCTTGCAGATGCTGTAGGTCCGCAGAAACGGCCAGACGCCATGGTTGTCGCCCAACTCGTCCTCCTCGGCGAAGACGTGGTGGCCGAGCGGCTTGTAGACGCCGGTGGTCGAGCAGTGGACGAAGGCAGCGGCACCCTGGTGGTGCTCCATCAGCCAGGCCAGGCCCCCGCTGTTCGCCCGTAGGTCGAAGTCCCAGTCGTTGGTCTTGGAGACTGCGAAGTTGATCACGTAGTCGGCGTCGGCCGGAAGTGACCCCACGTCTCCGCTGGCCAGGTCGATCGACACGCAGCGAACCCCTGCCGCCTCGAGACGCTCTCGGGCGTGCTGATCCTTGAACCGGGCTGCGCCGACCACCTCGTTGTCCCTGGCCAGGGCCATCGCCACCGGCTCGGCCACCTGGCCGGTCGCCCCGGTGACCACGATTGACTTGCCCCGAAGTGGATCTGACGGCATGGGTGGAGATTCCTCACTGTTGGTGGTCGGGAGTCGGTGCCGGCCGATCCTAGACACCTCGGACCAGGCCCCTGGGTCCGGCCTGACAGGCCATCGGCCCTTCCCCGGACCGAACGCCAGGGCCAGATCGGAAGGGGACCGACTGACCAGGGCGTTCGAACAGGCGATGCCCCGGGCGCGCCGCACCCTCGCCCACGGAAAGTGGCGGTCGGATATGGACATCGCCACCCATGCTGAGCCATACTGTCTGTTCCGCCCGTTTCCGCCGGTAGGCCGCATTTTCCCAGGTCACCGGAGTGAGAGTCGTGCGGTTAGACCAGTTCCCAAAACAGTAGCTAGGAAGTGACGTTCCCATGAGTGCCACCTGGCGCAAGCATGCAGCCTGCCGGGGCATCGACCCAGATGTGTTCTACCCGGTCTCCGACGAGGAGGCGGGTGAGGCCAAGGCCATCTGCGACCAGTGCGCGGTGCGAGAGTCCTGCCTGGAGCACGCACTGGGCAACCGGGAGCGGGAGGGCATCTGGGGTGGGACGACCGAGCGTGAGCGGCGTCGGATCCACCGCCAGCGACGCAAGTCTGCCTGAGCGGGCCTTCGATCGGTCCGGGCCGCCCGCCGTCCCTCCCGGTCCGACGATGAACCCCGGCCAACCCGCCGGGGGGGAGCAGACCGCCGCGGTCGCTCGCCTCCGCACCGAACTCCGGTCCCATCGACCCGTGGACGGGCGCGAGTCGCTTTCGAAGGACATCATCTTGGCTGAGCTGGACCGTCTTCCCCGCCCATTCGACGGGGCAGCCGACCCTACCCACGTGACGGCGTCGGCGATCATCGTCGGGCCCCGCGGGGTGGTCCTGCACCGGCATCGCCGGCTCAATCGGTGGCTTCAGCCCGGCGGGCACCTCGAGCCGGGAGAGACCCCCGAGGACGCGGTCATCCGCGAGTGTGCCGAGGAGACCGGGCTGGCGGTGGAACATCCGGCGGGTGGAGCCGTCCGGATCCACGTCGACGTCCATCAGGCGGCGGACCAACACGTCCACCTCGACCTTCGCTACCTTGTGTCCGCTCCCGACGCCGATCCGGCGCCCGCCCCAGGAGAGAGCCAGGATGTGGCCTGGTTCACCTGGGAGGACGCCGCCGACCTCGCTGATGAGGCACTGGTGGGAGCTCTGGCGGCGACCCGTAGTCTGATCGAGGCCTCTCGGACCGTACCTTCGGCCGAGAGTGAGAGGAGAGGCCGATGGCCGAGCCGTTCGACACCCTGATCGAGGTGCAGATGCACGACACGGCCCTCGACCAGCTGAGGCGCCGGATCGAGACCCTGCCGGAACGGTCGGAGCTGCGCGAGCTGGAGGTGCGCCAGAAGGCGCTGTTGGCGGCCCTCGGGGAGGTGACGGCGCAAGTCGACGCCCTGGCCGAACGCCAGCGCATGCTGGAGGAACGGATCGCGGCGGCAGCCAAACGGCGCCACGAGATCGAGGAGCGGATGCGCTCCGGCGAGGTCTCGGCCTCCCGGGACCTCCTGGCCATGGACCAGGAGGTCCATCAACTGGAGGCCCGACAGACGCAATTCGAGGAGGACGAGATCGCGCTGCTCGAGGAGGAGGAGCCATTGGACTCCCTGTTGGCGGACCACCGGGCCACCGCAGCTGCGCTGACCGACGACGTCGCCCGGCTCAGGGCCGCTATCGCTGCGGCAGAACGTGAGATCGGCGCGTCGATCGTCACCGAGGAGGCACTCCGGGTGGAGAGCGCCTCCCGCCTCCCAGAGGAGTTGGCGGCCCGCTATGAGCGGGTGCGGGCACGGCTCGGCGGGGTGGGAGCGGCCCGGCTGGTGGGGGACCGCTGTGACGGCTGCCACCTGACGCTCCCTTCGGTCGAGGTCGAGCGAATCCGCCATCTTCCGCCCGACAGCTTCGCCACCTGTGCCCAGTGCGACCGCATCCTGGTCCACTGACCCGGTGACCGCCGGGTCGGACCTCCGATGCTGATCCTCGTGCGCCACGGCGAATCGACCGGCAACGCCGACGGCCTCCTACTCGGGCGGATGGACGCGGCCCTCACCGAACGCGGCCTGGCCCAGGCCCGGACCCTCGGCCCGTGGGTGGCGGGTGCCAGCCGGGTGATCTCCAGTCCGCTGGCCCGGGCCCGTGACACCGCCGAGGCCCTCGGTACCGGCCTTCCCGTCGAGATCGACGATCGCTGGATCGAGGTCGACTACGGCGAGTTCGACGGGCGCCCACTCGGTGCGGTCCCCGATGAGGTGTGGACCCGGTGGCGAGCGGACCCGGACTACCGGCCGCCAGGCGGTGAGAGCCTCTCCGAGGCGGGGTCCAGGGTTCGTTCGGCGTGCGAGGAACTCTTCTCCACCGACGGGGCCGGGGCTCGCGGGCCGCGGCCGGTCGTCGTGGTCAGCCATGTCTCTCCGATCAAGGCGGCCACCTGTTGGGCCCTCGGCCTCGGTGACCAGGGGGCGTGGCGCCTCTACCTGGCCACGGCCTCCGTGACCCGGATCACCTGGGGTGCCGAGGGGCCGGTGCTCAACCGGTTCAACGAGACTCCCTGGTCGAAGCCAGGCTGATCGGGGACCTCGGTCGGCTCCGAGCGCCCGGCTCAGATGAGTATGCGGAAGACGGCGAAGGCCATGAACTGCTCGGCCGACGAGGCGGAGCGAGCCGCCTCGAAGCGCAGCGCGTTCCAGCTCTGCCACCCGGTGGCCACCTCGAGGGCTTCGAGCACGACACGTGCCTCGGACCCCCGGGCCGCGATCTCGGGTCCCAGGGTGAAGGCCAACTGCGCTCGGAGCCGTGACCGGTGCCCGACCAGAACCTCGTGGAGGCCGGGAGACCGCTGTGCCCGGGCATTGGCCACCCGGAGCACCGGGCCGATCTCCTCGAACAACAGCCGTCGCTGGTGGCAGACGGCCCGTATTCGGGCTTCCGTCGGCCCCTGGGGCGGCATGTCGGCCACCAAGGACTGGTGGCGAGACAGGTGGAACCGAGCGGCGCTGAGGAACAGGATCTCGACGTCGCCGAAATGGTGGTAAACGGTGCGGAGGGACACGCCGGCCCGGGCCGCCACCAGGCGGGTGGACGGATGCGGGTTGCCGCGGTTGATTAGGTCGATGAGCGAATCGACGATCTCCCTCCGGGTGCGGACACCCCGCGCCAGACGACGGTCGATCGGCATGTCTGATGCCTCGCAGTCGTCCCCGGTGTCCGCACCGGACGCGACCATTCCACTTGTCATTGTGCCATTGCCCCTGCGCCTGCCCTGCCCTGTGGGTGACCTGCCTGGCCGAGCACTCGCCGGCCATGCCCCCATTTGCCGTTGCCGGCCAACCATATGCCGGTGTCGCCGGAAATTGTCGTCGCGGCCCCATCGGTCCTGTCCGCCCCATCGGCCCCGACCGGCCTCGTCCGCCAGACTGCCCGCTGCTTATCGCCGCCGGGTGGACGGACGTCCGGACGGCTGGGCCGGCCGGGTCAGTGAGCGAGAGGGTGTTGATCGGGAAGGTTGTCCTTGACGAACCGACCGTCCTTGAGGATGGCCAGGAGGTTGGCGCGATCCTGCAGGACCGCGATGTCTGCCAGCGGGTCACCATCGACGACCAACAGGTCGGCCAGCTTTCCGGCGGTGACGGTTCCGAGCTCGTCATCCCGGCCCATCAGCTCTGCCCCGTGCTTGGTAGCCCACCGGATCACGTCCACCGTCGAGATGCCGATCTCGTCGGTGTAGTAGGCCAGCTCCTCGGCATAGGGACCATGGGGGAAGAAGATCGCGCCGTAGTCATCGCCGATGACCAGACGCATGCCTGCCGCGTTCGCCTTGGGGAGCACGTCGGCCATGGCGTCGATGTCGGCTTGCAGGGAGTCGGTGAACCCGAGGATGGAAGGGCCCATCGACTGGAGCAGGCGGGCCGGAAACGCCATCGACGGCACCACCGGCGTTCCACCCTCCACGATGCGTTCGATGCACTCATCGTCCATGCCGTCTCCGTGGTCGATGACATCGATGTGGAGGTCGAGGGCCATCAGGATCGCCTGCCGATTGGCAATGTGGCCGCGAACCTTCACCCCTCGGAGGTGGGCCGCCTCGATGCCGGCGGCCATCTCCTCGCGGGTCATCTCCACCTGCTCCTTCGGGCCGACGGTCCCGTGCCCTCCGGTGACGAACATCTTGATGATCTCCGCCCCCTCCTTGATCTCGGCCCGCACGGACCGCCGAAACTCGTCCGGACCATCGCTCGGCCGGATCGCACCCAGTGCGCCCACATGCCAGTCGGGCGGGTAACTCCGGTCCCCGGCATGACCGGTGGTGCTCACATCACGGCTGCAGGGGACGAGTCTCGGCCCGACGATCAGGCCCTTGTCGATGGCCACCTTCATCGATGCATCGATGGCATATGGTGCGCCGGCAGAGACCGCGCTGGTGAATCCGCTGCTCACCAACAGCTCGAGGCTGTTGACCGCCCGCACCGCCTGCAGCGCCATCGGTTCCTCGAGGCCGAAGGGCGCGGGTACGGAGCCGAGGTCGTGGTAGGTGGCATGGAAGTGGCAGTTGACCATGCCGGGCATCACCGTCCGGCCCTGCAGATCGACGATCCGGTCGTCGGGGCGGGTGGACACGGGTCCGGTGCCGACTGCGGCAATCCGCCTGCCCTCGACGACGACGTGGGCCTCGGCGAGGGTGGAGCGGTCGCCGTCGATGACGGTGGCATGGGTGAGGACCAGGCGGGTCACCGGACCGGGGCCCTCGTCGGCGAAGCGGGTAGGAGACTCACGGGTGGACGACTACCTTGATGGCGCCGGTGGTCCGGTCGCCTGCCACCCGGAAGGCCTCAGGTGCGTCATCGAGCGGGAAGTGGTGGGTGAGGAGGGCCTCTGGGACATCCGGGGCGTTCCGGAGCAGACGGATGGCCTCCTCGAATTCGGAGGCGCCGTGGTGGTGGCCGTAGGTGAACGACGGCACCATGGTGACCTCTTTCATCTGGAAGGCCAGGCCGATGGCCACCGGGTCCCAGAAACTGCCCAGGATGCCGATCGTGCCGCCCGGGCGGACCTTGGCCACGGCCGAGTCCAACGAGCCCTGGGTGCCGGCGGCGTCGAGGACGAAGTCGTACTCGGCGCCGACGGACGTTCCCGCCCCGAGGCGCTCTCCCGCCTCGATCCGCCGGGATCGGTGCGCCAGCAGGTCGACGTCGGCACCGAGGTCCCGAGTCGCGGCGATGGTGCAAAGTCCGATCGGCCCGGCCCCGATCACCAGTACCCTCACCCCCGGTAGCACCCCGGCCCGGTTGATCCCGTGCAGGGCTACTGCGATCGGCTCGACCAGGCACGCGTGCTCGAGGGGCAGATCGGGAGAAAGGGCCTTCGCGCAGCGCGGATCGACCCACACTTCGTCGGCCAACCCTCCGTCGAGGGTGACCCCGTACATCGACTGGAGAGCGGACCCACACTGCTGCGGATCACCGGACGTGCAGTGATCGCAGTGGCCACAGGCCACAAAGGGGAGCACGGCCACCGGGGTTCCGTCGTCCAGCCGACCACTGAACTCGTGGCCCAGGGTGATCCGGGAGGGCCCGAACGAGGCCATATGCAGATCGGATCCGCAGATGCCCGAACTGGCCACCGACACCCGCACGCCTACTTCGGCATGATCGATGCCCTTGACCACCTGGATTCCTCCTCCCGTGCTCCTCACTCCGCGCATCCGTCTAGTCCCCAAGCACCGAACGGCGATCGGCGACGGCGAAGACGTGGGCAGCGGCACCTACGATCCGCGATACGTGCTCGGTCATGAACTCGTGCTCGTAGGGCTGGGCCTGGTGGGCATCGAATGCCTCTTCCGACTCCCAGCACTCGAAGAACCGGAATCGGCAGAGCTGCTCGAGGTCCTCGGACCACCAGTAGTCGACACAACCGGCGTCGGCTCGGCTTCGGACGGTAACGGCTTCGAGGGCGGCCACCGTCTCGTCCCGCTCCTCGGGCCGGAAGTCGAGGTAGCCGGTGAGCGCATGCATGGGAATCCCCGATCGTCGTGGCCTCCGGGCTGTCCGTGGACCGGCAGACCGCCCTGCTCGTGGCGGAATCTAACATCCGACCCCGCCGGTGTGTCCGGCGGCCGCGGGTCCGCGCCCCAAGCGCCCGGGCACCGGCTCGGTCGAGAGCGTCGGGGAGCGACCGCCTGGCGGAAAGCGGTCGCTCGACCCGACCCCATCATTGTACGGAATGAACCCCCGATCCGGATCGCGCGTCTGCCGGCCACGGCGCACCCTGTGTTCAGGCCGAATCCCGCGATTCTCGGGCATAGCGGGCCGCGAGTTGCCGGGAGATTCCCCAAGCCCTGCCGATCTGTCCGATCGTCATTCCCTCTTCGAGCCCGGAAGCGGTGAGTGAGAGCCTTGACCGGTGTCGGAAGTACTCGAAGTCCTCGATTGCGTCGGTGAGCTCCCGTCGGGCCTGATCGGCCTTGACCATCTGCATCGCCTTGGCCACGCCGGTGCCCCGCTCGAGCGTCCTGGCGATTTTGCGGTAGACGCCCTCCTTCACACGGAGATCGCTCCGGAGCCTGGCGGCAGCCTCGGCCAGCTCTCGAAGATCCGCAATGGCATCGTCGCGATAGGAGGTCATCCGGGGAGCCTACGCCCGCGTCGGGGGTGTAGAAAGGGGAATTCAACGGCTGAGCCCCTACTGGAAGGTCACCGCTAGGAGCATTGGGCAAGACCGATTGCACCATCGTGGTTGTCAAGGGACTGATGCTCAGTGGCGGCGGCCGGAATGGCACGAGGGTCGCCGGCACCTTCTCCAACAGCAGCACCACGGTCAACTCGACGATGGCCCCGGCTTTGGCCGGCACCTGTCCAGGCGCCCCGGGCCCACCGCCGTCACCCACTCGACCACCCGTCACGCTCAATACCTGGGCCAAGTCGGCGACCCAGTTGCGGGCCGCGATCCACATCAATCAGTAGGTGTGGACGAGGACCCGGCGACTGCTCGGGAAGAAGCTGGTGGATCGGGGGGTTTGCCGGGGTGACAAAGTCTCGTGCCGATGGCATGCCGGAGTTGGGAGCATTCAATGGTGACAGAACTCGTGAAGCCGCTCTACACCGCAGAGGCGACCGCTGTGGGCGGACGCTCGGGACACGTCCGCAGCGGCGACGGGCTTCTCGACGTCGACCTCGAGCCACCGGTCGAGATGGGGGGCGTCGGTGGCGGGACCAACCCGGAGGAGCTGTTCGCGGCCGGGTATTCGGCGTGCTTCCAGAGTGCACTGGCCGTTGTCGCTCGACGCAGGAAGGTGAGCGTGGACGACTCGACGGTGACCGCCAAGGTCTCCATCGGGACCATCGGGGGCGGAGGATTCGGATTGGCGGTCACCATCGAGGTGCATATCCCCGGTGTCGACGAGGCCACTGCCCGAACGCTCATCGAGGGAGCCCACGAGGTCTGCCCCTACAGCAACGCCACCCGGGGGAACATCGAGGTCACCCTCTCCGAGGTGTGAGACGGCAGCGGTCGAGACGAGGGATCAGGTGGACCGGCCGTTCGCAGTCCGGCCGAAGACGCCAGCCCCAGCAGTACACCTAACGGCGCCGAGTGCCCATGAGGCCCACCGACCGGAGCAGGTCGTTGGTCAGACCGTTGGTGGTGCGGTAGACCTTTCGCCGAACGGTCCGCCTTGCATAAGAGCCGGGACCCTTGGCCGCGGCCTGCACGTTTCCAAGATCCCGTGCCGCGCGATAGAACTCTGACCTGAGTGAGCTTCGCCGGACCATTTGTTCTCCCTCGTCTTCGACCGCTGTTGGACAAGGCGATCCCGACTGAACCTACTCGCGGGCCCGACTGGATGCCGTCGACGGAGGCGGCTCGTCGATGCAGGGCTGCCCAGCCCATTTGGACCTGGTGCTCAGGTAGCGCCCCTCGCGACCCTCGCGACACCCGCTTCGAGTTCGGAGTCAGTGCCTGCTGCTCCATCGGCCGAGATGGTAGAAGCTATCCAGACGACCAAGGGTTGATGAGCTCAATTCCGACTCCGGCGAAGTCCTTTTCACTTCTCGTCGCCAGGATGCTTGGTTGGCCAGGCAGATCGCAGTGATCTGAACAGAAATGTACAGGTGCCAGGTTGGGGGGCTCCCCCGATGAACTACGTGAGTTCGGCGAGCAGCGAACGGACGCGAGCGTCGATGTCATCGATGATGGGTCGAACCGCATCCACCTGCTTGCCTGCAGGGTCCTCGAGTTCCCAGTCGAGGTAACGCTTGCCCGGATACGCGGGGCAGGTGTCCCCACAGCCCATGGTGACGATGACGTCCGAATCCCTGGCCAACTCGTCGGTGAGTGGCTTGGGGAACTCACGAGTCGGATCAAGGCCCCGCTCTTCCAGGATGGTGACAACCGACGGATTGAGCTGGTCAGCCGGCTCGGACCCTGCCGAGCGGACATCGATGCGACCCTCTGCATAGTGGTCGAGCAGCACACGAGCAGCGAGACTGCGACCGGAGTTGTGGATGCAGAGGAACAGCACCACCGGTGTGTCGCTCATCGGGCTCCTTTCAGAGTGGGTTGTGTGACCGTCGACGGGTAGTGGCCTCTTGCCCACAGGGACACGTAGACGAGACCGACCAGCACCGGTACCTCAATGAGAGGTCCGACGACACCAGCGAGTGCTTCTCCACTGGTGACGCCGAACACACCAATGGCGACGGCGATGGCGAGTTCGAAGTTGTTGCCCGCCGCCGTGAACGAAAGGGTGGCGGTCCGCTCGTAGGGTAGGCCGATGGCCCGCCCGTAGGTGAACGTCCCGAACCACATAATGGCGAAGTAGGCCAGGAGCGGAAAGGCGATCCGGGCAACATCCGCCGGGTGCGATGTGATCGTATGGCCCTGGAGGGCGAAGAGGATGACGATCGTATAGAGCAGCCCGTAGAGGGCGAAGGGGGCGATGCGGGGGATGAGCTTCGTCTCGTACCACTCGCGCCCCCGTCGCCGCTCGCCGATGGTCCGGGTGAGGTACCCCGCCACCAGGGGAATGCCGAGGAAGATGGCGACGGTCTCCGCTATCCTCCAGATCGACAGCTCGAGCCCGACCGTGTGCAGGCCGAGCCAGCCGGGCAGTACCTTCAGGTAGAAGTAGCCGAGCAGGGCGAAGGCCACGACCTGGAACAGCGAGTTGAGCGCCACGAGGACTGCGGCGGCCTCCCGGTCCCCACAGGCCAGGTCGTTCCAGATGAGGACCATGGCGATGCAACGAGCCAGGCCGACGATGATCAGCCCGGTCCGATAGGCGGGCAAGTCGGGGAGCATCAGCCACGCCAGGGTGAACATGACCAGCGGTCCGATTACCCAGTTGATGACGAGCGACGACACCAGTGTCCGTCGGTCCCGTGTCACCGTTCCTAGCTCGTCGTAGCGCACCTTGGCGAGCACCGGGTACATCATCACCAAGAGGCCGATGAAGATCGGCAGCGACGTCCCCGAAGTGACCTGCACTGCGTTGAGGTGTGTGTTGAGGCTGGGAATCGCCCGCCCGAGCACTAGGCCGAGCACCATCGCCAGGATGATCCACACCGGCAGGAACCGGTCGAGGAAGGAGAGGCGCGCCACAACCGCTTCGACGTGGTCTGCCTCCACAGCGGGCGGCACCGCGGACAGCTCGCTCATCTGCAACTTCCGTGAGTGGGGGCTTGATCGATCAGCAGCACGAGGCTGAGCCTTCTGTGGCCTCCACGGAATCCGGCCGGGAACCGCAGCAGGCCGACTCGCCAGGGGCGGCCGACCGCAGCTGGCCGGCAGGCATCTCGGTGTCGGAAAGGACCGTGTAGATCTCCCAGGGCTCACCACCGGGGCCGTCCACCCACACCTTGTCCTGGACGGCGTAGCAACACGAGGTCTCCTCCTCGAGCGCCGTCGCCAGACCTTCGCCGGCCAGACGAGCCTGGGCTACGGTCACCTCGTCGGTCGTGGGCACCTCGACGCCGAGATGGTTGAGGGTCCCCGGGGTCTGGTTGGCGTCTTCGATGAGGACGAGCTTCAGCGGTGGATCGGCAACAGCGAAGTTGGCGTAGCCGGGACGCACCTTGGCCGGCTCGGTGGCGAAGAGCTTCGAGTAGAAGGTGATCGCCTCGTCGATGTCGGCGACATTCAGTGCGAGCTGGACACGGGACATGGTCACGTCCTTTGATAGATTGACTGGTGTCGATGCTAACGCCTACATCGATAGTTGTCAATGCGAAGAGGTGCGCTGTGGCCAAGACCAAGCAAATATTCGACGTGAACGAGTCCAGCCTGTGCTGCGCCTCGGTCATCGAGACGCCACTCAGCCATCCCGACGCCGTCACGCTGGCTCACGTGCTGGCAGCGCTTGCCGACCCAGTGCGACTTCAGCTCTTCTCGATCGTTGCGGCACAGGGCGAGGTCTGTTCGTGTGACCTCGAGACGCCTCTTGGCCGGAGTCAGCCAACCATCTCGCATCACACCAAGTTGCTGGCCGAAGCAGGACTGATCGTGGGCGAGAAGCGTGGTCGGTGGGTGTGGTGGCGCATCGAGTCCACCCGCTTGTCCGATGTGCGGAGGGCGCTCGGGGGCTGAGCGCGCAAACCGGTCCGGGGATCACCGCTGAGGGAACTCTCACCTCCGCCCGTTCATCCCTGGCGTGTTGGAGTGGGGCACTCGACAGCCGCCCTGCTCCCACTTCGCTTTGCCATATCCGCGGTCTGCCGTCACCGCCTTGGGCACCTTTCCGAACCGTGCCGCCACCCGGGCGACGGCTGGCACCAGCATGGGGGCGTCAGGCGCGTTGCCCTGCTCCACCCGATGGTCGACGACGATGCCGTCGACGTTGTTCGGTCACTTGTGCCTTGTAGCCGAACTCGACCGGCTTGCCGAGCCGACCCTTGGCGATGGGCCCGGCATCGGTGTCGTGGAGGGACACGATGCGGGTCGTCCCGGCAGGGACCTTCCCGGCGAGAGGTTCGGGTCTGGGCGACGACCTGGTCCAACACTGCCGATGGTGAGCTCGAGCTCGGTGACGAGGGCTGCTGCCCGGCCCGAGGCTCCTTACCCGCACGGCGAAGGCTTCGACGGGCGTTTGTGGCCACGAACTGGGCGTCTTTGATGGCGGCCTCGGCGATGGTGGCCAGCTCGCCGGTCAGTCCGAGTACATCGTCTTTGGCGTCGCCGCTGCGCCGGCGCAGCCAGGCGGCGATCTGACGGGCACGACGGCGGACCGATCGAGTGCAGTGCCGGAACCCGGGTCCGCCGGGCCAGCCCGAGCGCGTCCAACGCGGCCACGGTCTTGGTCAGTTTGGCCACTCCCTTGGCCAGCAGTCCCGAGTCCGTCGGATAGGCGATGTTGGCGGGGACGACCGTGGTGTCGGCTCGCACCTTGTCGAGCTTCACCACGTGGACGGCCATGGCCTTGTTGAGCAGCGCCTCGTTCAGTTGGTCGACGGCCCGGTCCCCACAGCGGGTGGTGATCTTCATGAGCGTCGTGGGATGGGGCACGGAATCGGTGATTCCAATACGACAGAAGCGCCGCCAGGCGATGGAGTCACGGACCTCGGCGCACAACGTCTCGAAGCCAAGCCGATAGCGGAAGCCGATGAATATTATCCGCAGGTAGGTCTCGATCGGGATCGACGGCCGACCGATCGTTGGATCGAAGAACGGCGTGAACGGTTCGAAGAACACTGGGTCGTCGAGCAGGGGGATCCAGTCTGCTCGAACCCTGGTGGGAGGCGGCTGAACTGGGGCGGGAGGATTGCCTCCCACAGCGTCTGCTGATCGTCTACCTTGGTCCGCAACACGATGGCTCCGCTCTCCGGCAAGAGGGATGGAGCCATCGTTGCGTCATTGGGGCCTGAACGCGGGCACCCTCCGAACATGAACGCGCTGGTCAGGGTGTTCTTTCACATCTACTTTTTCAGTTCGAAGTAGCTAGTCTGCTCTTGTCTGGTCGGACCCCCAAATCGTCAGTGCAGCAACGCGTTCGGGTCGGAGCGACAACTCACGGCAACGGGAATGGTCAACCTTTGCATACGCCAGAGACAATGGCTGTGCCACCTAGATCTTTGGCAGCGAACGTTCCCACACCTGAGACAGTCACCGACGTGCCGGCTGTCGCCGTCTGGGGCGTCGAGCCACCCGATGGCGACGTTACGGTCAGCGAACCCGCGCTAGCAGTAAACGTCAGGGTTGAACTGGCGCCGGATGAGATCCCACAGACGGCCGTGGTCTGGGTGGTGACGATCGTGTCATGGATATGGGTGGCCACCGACATCGCCAGCCCAGCCGGGCACTGCCACGATCCGGCGGCATCGTCCTGAAAGCTCAGGAAATGGACCACGAGGCAGGACGCTACGGCGTCGGTCGGGGACCACGAGGATCCCGCTGCGGCCGTGCTGACCTCCTGCAACAAGGCCGGGAGGGCGAACTGCTCGGTCTCAGCGTTGGCCACCTCGTGGGCCACTAGGGCCAGGGTCGGCGATCCGGCGAACATGGTGTGCTCCGCCCCTGTCGACCACGACGTGCAGCCGGCGGCCACACCGGCGCTCGAGGTGACGCCGCACGGCGTTGCCGTGTCACCCATGCTCCAACTCCAGGTCGGACCAGGGACGATGCCGGCCGCCTCGACCTGTGCGACCAAGGTGGCCGCCGACGGCTGGGGTGCCAGGGTCTCTGCTGGAGCAGGAGGGGCGGTGACGGCGGTGACGGACGTCTGGGGAGGAGTGACAGCCGACGCGGACGCCGAGCTGGCGACCGGGGCGGTGACGGGCAGACTCACGTGACCCGCCGCGATGGCCGATGTCGTCGACGGCGATGCGTCGGCCGATGTCGTCATCCCGGTCTGACCCGCGGCCATGACCAGGGCGGCTCCCCCCACGGTTGCCACCAGAGCTGCCCAGAAGCTGCGGCGAAGCCGACCGCCGGCCCAAATGAGTATGCGCTCCTGCCCTGTTCGATTGTCAACCATGTGTTGAAGTCTAGATTCATCAACACATGGTTGTCAACACATGGTTGATCTGTTCTCAGGGAGTCTGTAGGGTGGCTAGATGACACCAGATGTCGAGACGTTGGCTGACCACTTCATCCAGATGGGACGCCAGGAGGTCATGGACGGAATGCCAGACGGGCGCGAAGCGGCCCTTGGCGAGCTCCGCTTCGCCGACTCCCTCCGTCGCTCGGCCGAGCGACGGACCCAAAAGTCAGCAGACGCCGCCCGTCAGATGGGCGCCAGCTGGCGCGAGATCGGGGAGGCGGTGGGAGGGATCACACCACAGGGGGCCGAGCACCGCTTCAGTGCAGCGGCCAAGGAACGGCGATCGAAGGCGTCAAAGGCGGAGTGGGCGTCGAAGGAGCGTCGCCGCACGCCCAGGGAGGGACCGTCCGAAGACCGATCCTACGAATCTGAGCGGGCCTGAGCGACCGTACCTCCGTCCGATGACGGCTGGGACCCGGGCCTCTCGCCCGCACAGGGGGGGACGGCCTGTCAGGCGGGAGGCAGAGCCGGTGCCGGAATCGGTGCCCCCGGAATGACGGTGGACAGCGAGGTGTAGACCACGATGTTGGAGAGGTAGCTTCCGGTTTCGTGGTCGAACACGCCTCCGCAGGTGACCAGCTGCAGGGCACTCGAGCCGTGCGATCCGTAGACGCGCTGGGCGGGGAAGCTGGTCTTCGAGTACTCGGCCACCGAGTTGACCGTGAACCGGGCGGTCACACCGTCCGCCAGTCCCACATCCACCTGGTCGCCAGCGGCCAGTGTGCGCAGTTGGAAGAACACCCCCGGTCCGAGGTAGCTGTCGACGTGTCCGAGGATGACCGAGGAGCCGATCTGTCCGGGGGTGGGGCCCAACCGGAACCACCCCGGCTGTTCCGTACCGCTAGGCACCTGCACGGTGCCGTCTTCGTTCACCCCGAGACTTCCCACCGACACCGTCAGGCCGATGGCGGGGATGGTCAGAGTCAGGGGCACAGACCGATCGGTGGCCAGAGCGTGCACCATCGGGGCTTCGGCCACCGCTGCCTGCACGGCGCCCGGGGAGGGCGACGGGGCAGTCAGCGGATGGTCACTCCCGTGAAGACCTAACCCGACCAGCGCAGTGCCGGCCACGAGCAGCACCGCCGCCACGGTCAACGCCTGTCCCCGACTTGGGAAGACCCGGCCCGCCCGACCCCACATCATGGCGAGGTCGGAACTGCACCATCCCGTTGGTTGTGGTGCCGGCGCCAGGCGGCCAAGGCCAGGACCCCCGTCGACCCGGCCAAGGCCAACGCACCTAGGCCGATCAGCCCGTCGTTCCGGGAGTGGGAGGCACCCCCGAAGCCGGTATGTGGTGAGCCCACCGGTACGATGGCCGACGTTGCACCGACTCCTGCGGCTGATCCGGTGCCGCTCGATCCCTCTCCCGATCCGACGCTCCCGGTGTTGGTGATCGACCCTGTCGATCCGACTCCCTGACCTTTCGTTCCGCCCGGAGCAGTGGTGGCCGTCGTCGCCGGGGTCGTGGTCGAGGTCGTGGTGGGCGTGGAGGCGGCCACGGTGCAGGCGGCCGGGGTGGTGATGGTGTTGGCGTCGAGAGTGACAGCGCCGTCTCGGGCAAGGACCCGCCCCTGCACGGTGGCGCCGGAGTCCAGCGTGGCCGACGTCAGCGCCATGATGGTGCCCACGAAGGTGCTGAACGAGTTGAGTGTGGCCGAACTTCCCACTTGCCAGAAGACATTGCAGGCCTGTGCCCCGTTGACCAGTTGGACCACGCTGTTGGACGCAGTGACGAGATCGGACGACGCCTGAAAGACGAAGACCGAGTTGGGGTCACCCTGGCCGTTGAGCACGAGTGGGCTGGCTGCGGTGATGTTGGCGGTCGACGCGTGACCGAAGGCATAGACGCCTGCCGTCAGGGTTTGACCACCGAGCTGGTTGTCGCCAGCGTTGAAAGTGGAGGTAGGGGGCTGACCAGCTGCGGCCACGTACGCAGTGGTCAGGTCGTTCTTGGCCGTGGTCAGCAGGGCCGGGTTGTTGACGTTGCCCGCCGGACCCGTGCCGTCGATCGAGTAGATAGACCCGGTCACCTCGGCCTGAGTCAGTCCGGCATAGTTGGTGCCGGCGGCTGGGCTCAGGCCGACGTCGCCGGTGATGGACGAGTTGGGAACGTCAGTGACCGCAGTACTCGCAAGTACCGCGAACGGGGTGGCGGTTCCGAGCTGGACGGTCTGGGCGGCTGAGGCAACTGGACCGAACGCCGCGCCGACCAGAAAGAATGCAGAAGCAGCGATACCAATCGCTGAGGCTCTGACCAGGCGACGAGAGGGCGCTTGATGAGGAAAGCCGGGAAGGGTGTGACGCCGCAAGCCAAGAGAGTGAAGCGCGGACGAGAACCGAACGGACAACATGATGAGCCCCTGAATGTACATCCGAAATTGATAACCGGCTGTCGCGGACGTTCGGAAGTACCCCCGTATTGTACCCTCCGTTGGAAGGATTACGCAACGAGTTTCCAAGAAGCGCTCTGGCTGCGGTCTTACTGATCCCAAGGGAACGTTCCTCAGCGACCACGACCGAAGGCTGTTGGATATCGCCCGCCGACCAAGATGACGGACTGCTGGAGCTCGCGGCAAGTCTTGCCGTCGCCGAACAAAAGGCCTACGCATAGTCAGCGGCTGGCGGTGCCGTCCTATCCGGCCACTCGCTTAGCCTCGATCATTCGTCCGACCCCCTGCTGACATCGGTGTTGTCGCCGAGTGGGTGATCGTGATCGATCTCAAGGGCAAGACCCGACTTGGGCGTGAAGTGCCGCGGTGTTGTCATTCGGGTTCGGATGTCACGCCCTGCAGAACTGCTTCCGGTCGGGCGTCGGGACCCACGTCGTCAGGGGATGGCCGCCCGAAGTTTGACGGAGGCGTTGGCGAGGTCTTGCACCCACGGCCAGGCCTCGTCCAGGCGGAGGACGAGTCCCTGGACTTGTGCACGAGGAGTGCAGCCACGTGCAGGACCCGGTAGCGCATGGTCTTCGGCTCGGCCTTGGCCAGTGCCCATTCGAAGCAGAGCATCTGGCTCCAGGCCAACAGTGCCCCGGCGACCATGGTGGTGGCCACCCAGGCTTCGTTGGGATGAAGGCGGTCGTCGCCTCCACCGCCCGCCAGGCGGTGGCGATCGAGGCCACCGGTCCGAACAGCACGGCCTGCTCACGGAGAGACGCCAGGTCGGCAAGACAGTCCGCACCGTCGGCAATGGCAACGGCCAGGTGGGTGAGGACGATGCCCGGATCGTGGGTGTGCCAGTTGATCCCGCAGCCCGCCATGGCGCCAGACATCGCTTCGGTCAGGCCACTCCGATCAGCCAGTTCGGACAACAACGCGGTGCCAGGGTGGGACACCAGATTCTTCCCGTCGGTGGTCACCTGCATCGATCGGGTGGCGCGACTATCGAGCACCTTCAAGGAGCCCTCCTCCTGGTTTCGATTTGCTGCCTTAGCAACAGCGATTCTTCCAGGTCAGGAGGGTTTTCCGCGTAAGCGGACACCGTCGGATCAGGACCGGGACGAATGTTCGAGGTTAGGTACTGCTAGCGGTCATGCAGAGTTTCGGAAATGGGTGCGGAACGGATGGGAACCGACCTGTCAGTGCCCGGGGAGACGGTTAGTCCGTCGCCACTTCCACTGACCGCGCGAGGGGGCGATTCTCATGCCGATCAGGCGATAGAGGCAGTTTGTCTGGTTTCATGGTTCTTCAGGAAGCGATTGAGGTCCTTCAGTTCGAGCGGTTGGGCGAAGAAATAGCCCTGTCCTATATCGACACCTTCGGCCCTGAGAAGCACCCGCTGTTCATCGGTTTCGATCCCTTCGGCAACTGTCACGAGACCCAAGACCTTGCCCAGTTGGACCAGGGTGTGGACGAGGGCTACCGATTCGGGTGATGCAGCCATTTCTGATACAAAAGACTGATCGATTTTCAAGACGTCGATGGGGAACTGACGCAAGTAGGAAAGTGACGAGTAGCCCGTGCCAAAGTCGTCGATGGCGATAAGGACTCCGAGGGCGTTCAGATGCCGGAGTCGGGCCATGCTCGCTTCGACATCGTTCATCAATGTGGTCTCGGTCACTTCCAGAATAAGGCACTCGGGGTCCAGGCCGCTCAGCGAAAGCGCACTCTCGACGTCGTCAATGACACGGTCACGTTCGAGCTGCTTCGCCGACACGTTGACGGACACGACTAGGCGATGGCCTTCAAGATTCCAGGTGACAGCCTGCCGGCAGGCTTCTTGCAACACCCAGGCACCAACCGGAATGATCAGTTCGCTGGATTCGAGGGCGGAGATGAACTCCCCGGGCATCACGACGCCGCGTTCGGGATGACGCCAACGAAGCAGTGCCTCAACGCCGGTAAAATCGCCTGTGGCGAGATTGACTGTGGGCTGGAACACCAGGAAGAACTGATGGGCCTCCAGTGCGCCCCGCAGATCAAACTCCAGATGCCGGTGGGCGTCAATGGCGACCTGCATTGGGGGAACGAAACCAACCGCCCGAGCCTTTCCGGAGTTCTTGGCCTCATAGAGAGCGATGTCAGCATCATGCAGAAGGCGCTCGGGTACGCTCCGATCGCCTTCGGCGAAGCCGATGCTGGCCGTCACCGTCAGGGGAACTTCGCTCCCCGAGACATGGAAAGGATCCGACAGCACGTCAAGCATCCGATTGGCCACTGCTTCTGCGCCTGCAGCGAGCGACGCACCTTCGGTGAGTACAACGAATTCGTCACCCCCCAGTCGTCCGACCAAATCACCGTCACGAAGGGCGCCGCTCAGCCTGGATCCCACGGCAACAAGGAGTTCGTCGCCAGCGGAATGCCCCAACGTATCGTTGATGTCCTTGAAATTGTCGAGGTCGAGAAAGAGCACCGCAAGAGGAGAGTGTACGCGTCGGCCACGTGCCAGCATCTGCTGGATCCGGTCAATGATCAAGGCACGATTGGGGAGTCCGGTAAGCGAGTCGTGGAGAGCCTGATGACGTAGTTCGTCGGTGCGTTCATGCACAACAATCAAGGCCCGTGACCGACTCGTGGCCAGGACGTAGATCAGAACTCCCATCAGGAGGGAGACCAGGGTCCCGCCCAGCAGAAGCACCAATGCATTTGCATTGGTGAATACACCACTTCCGCCCACGACGGCAATGACCTGAACGTGCCATCCGTTGTGCAATTTGATTGTGGTCGATTGAGCTCCATGGGGCGCAGATCCTGCCCTGAACGTGACCTTGGATACGCCGCTCCCGTAGTGGAATGCCACTGCAGTGCCAGGATGACCCTGCAGTGAAGTGGCCAAGACGGTTCGAGGGGCAACCTGGATACCCACCCACCCAAGGAATGCATCGCGACGGGCTCGCAGGGTAGCGGGCACCGCTCCACCCCGGTAGATTGCTGTGCCTACTGCAAGGTCCGCCGTCGGTCCACTTCCGTAGGGCAGATAGGTGCTCTGGCCAGAGTCCCGTGCTTCGATGAATTTCGGACCCAAGGTGCTGTCGCAAACGTCGAGGTTCGGTGGCGAGGTGGACCTTCCATTCGGCGACTCCGTCAGGGAGGCGAAACAGTAGTACGGCCGGGACCCTGAAGGGCGTACCTGGAAAGTGCCACTACCACCTAATCCTGAAGCCTCCACCTGAGCCGCATATTGGCTCAACTGTAATGCTGGCACCATCACAACGGAGCCGATTCCGATCAATTCGGGGAATCGCTCGAACACACGATCAGAACTGGCCCATTGCTGGAACTGAAGTTCGGTCTCTCCAGGGGCGTGCGTGACGAAAGCTCCCGTGTTCACGGCCAGGTCTTGCTCTCGTTCGATCGCGAGCTTCAGCGTCGCGGCAATCTCGACCGCCGACGTCACCGATGACTGTCGTGATCTCTGCCCGTCGATCCGGGCCACCGTCAGAGCGCCGAGTACCGAACCTGTGACTCCAACTAGGACGACTAACGCCACCCAGAGGCTCCACGCGCTTCTGTACGGTTTCACTGATCCGCATCCCGACGCACCCGTGGCGGGATGGGACGGGTCCGGTCCGAGATGGGGCCGAGGCGTGCCGCTGGACACGTGGACACTTCGAGCCCAGCGTTGAGCCGAGACCGCGGGGAGCAGCGAGCAAATTTCGCTGGCGAAGCAGCAGTGAGCATGGTCCCTCCTTCGGAGGAGGCTCCCAAAACGGCTGACTCACGCTGGGCGTTCAACGCCATTCCGAACTCGGAATTGATGTCATTCAGGAAGACGGAAACGAACTACTTCGGATCAGCATCGACGCGATGGGGCAACTCCTTGAGCAATTTCCCGGGCTCTCCCTTTCCAAGGTTTGGAGCCTCCAGGAAACCCAGGGCGGTTCGCGGCCCCGAGCAGTGCGGCCTGGGCTCGGGGCCCAGGCACAAAGGTCCATGGCCAACACACTCGTGGTCTGCCGAATACCTGAGCCGACAACACTCGAAAACTCTGATCTGGTGGGCCGTGCGAGTCTCGATCTCGCCACTTTGGGATTCCAAAGTCCCGGGGCTGAGCACCGTCAGCCTGTGTCTGGCCGCTCGCCGGTGTCGACAAGGTTTTGCGCAATGTCTCGGAGCTTGATGTTCAGGTGCTGGGATGCCCGACGCAGGATGTCGAATGCCTGCGCCGAGTTGAGTCGCTCGCGCTCCATAAGGATCCCCTGGGCCTGACCGATCACCTCGCGGGTTGCCAAGGCGGCATGAAGGTTGACGGCCTTGCGGTCTTCGACTTCGTGTGAATGGGCCGACGAAAATGCCAACCCGGCTATTGCTGCCAAGAGCAGTCCCCGGCCGCGATCGATGACTCCAAAGGCCTGAGGATATCGAGCATAGAGATTAAGGGCCCCGGGAGCTCCATTGATGAGCAGCGGCACGGCCAGCAGGCTTCGGATGCCCCGAGCTAACGCCTGAGGTCCAAAGAGAGGCCATCGGTCATCATCCCCAAGATCGTCGGCGTAGAAGGCAACCCCTTCGGTCATAGCGTCGAGGCATGGACCCTCGCCGGTACTGTGCTGAAGCGAGTCGACTTCGATGACGACGGGATCGGTACAGACTGGTGTGGTGACCACTTTGCCACTGCTCAGAAAGATACCTGCGAAGTCACAGCCTTCTATCGTGGTCACGGCCAACTGCACCACCTGGACCAACGTGTCCTGCACGC
>Ga0307373_10001519_pt1 | contig 43508 bp, 46 predicted proteins | sample OX2MG_FD_202534 | JGI IMG/M metagenome (GOLD analysis project Ga0307373, IMG submission 202534) | Soil microbial communities from Risofladan, Vaasa, Finland - OX-2 | ecosystem: Environmental > Terrestrial > Soil > Coastal area > Acid sulfate soil | place: Finland: Risofladan, Vaasa | collected...
CCGCCTGGACGCGCTCCGCCATCTGCGCTCGGGTGAACCCCTCCGGGAAGACGATCCTGAACGGCTTCGGCGGCGGCGTTGTGGCGATGGGCTGCTTCGCCCCGCCGCAGCCGGCAGCGACCAGCACGAACGCGACTGCGGCGAGCGTGAGCGGATAGACGGCGCGGAAGCCTGGCGGAGCAGACGGACGCGCGGGAAACCCGCGCGTCCTGGCGACGGCGTCGCAAGCGACGCCTAGCGCCGCGCTGAGCCGGACCACTCGAGATAGCTGGAGAGGAGATGCGCCGCCGCGCGCGCGTCTTCCGGGGTCGACGAGGAGCTCTGCTCGGCCAGATCGGTCGTGAAGCGCTCGTCGAAGAGCACGACGGGAACGTCGACGGCTGCGCGCAGCGCCTTGGCGAACCGCTCGGCCGCGCGCGCCTGCTCTCCACGCTCACCGCGCAACGTCAACGGATGGCCGACGACCACCTCCTGCACTTCCTGCTCGCGGGCGAGCCGCACGACCTCGGCGAAACCGGCCTCGCCGCCGGCGCGCTCGACCACGCCGAGCGGGCGCGCGACCACGCCGGTCGGGTCGGACACCGCAACGCCGGTGCGCGCGGAGCCGAAGTCGAGCGCCATGACCTTCACGCGAGCGCCTTCTTCGCCGCGGCGAACGCGTTCGGGATCTCTTCCGGGACGTTCCCGCCGGCCTGGGCCATCGTCGGCTTCCCGCCGCCGCGTCCGCCCACGATCTGCCCCATCTCGTTCGCGAGCGCGGCGGCGTCGACGCCGACGCTCTCTGCGACGTTGACGACGATGTGCACCCGGCCGTCGGTGATCGATGCGACAACGGCGCCGTCGGCCTTCTCCTGCTGGCGGATGCGGTCCGAGAGGTCGCGCAGTGGCCCCGGCTGCAGGTCGGACGCCTGCGCGAAGACGACACCGTCCACGCGCTCGGTGATCTCGTACTGCACCGCCGCTTCCTGCTTCGGCTGCTTCGACTCGCGCCGCGCCCGCTCGAGCTCACCGCGCAGCACCTCGGCCTCGCGCGCCTGCTCGTGCAGGAGCGCGAACGCCTCCCCAGCCGTCACGGCTTCGATGCGGCGCGCGCCCGCGCCGACGGAGCTTTCGCCGAGGATGACGAACGGCCCGATTTCCGCCGTCGAGCGGACGTGGGTTCCGCCGCACAGCTCCACCGACCAGCCGTCGATGTCGACGACGCGCACGATGTCGCCGTACTTTTCGCCGAAGAGCATCATCGCGCCGAGCTTGCGCGCTTCGTCGATCGGCGTCTCGTAGATCCGCACCGGGAGGTTCGCGAACACGCGCTCGTTCACCAGGCGCTCGACCTCGAGGCGCTCCTCGGTGCTGAGCGCCTGCGGATGCGTGAAGTCGAAGCGAAGCTTGTCCGGCCGCACCGCCGACCCCGCCTGCTTCACGTGGTCGCCCAGGACCTCGCGCAGGCACTCGTGCAAAAGGTGGGTGGCGGTGTGGTTCGCCATCGTCGGGAAGCGCACGTTCCAGGGGACGATCGCGACCACGCGATCACCCACGCCGAAGCCCTCGCCTCGGAACACGATCTCCTGGTCCCCGTCCAGGCGGATGAGCTCGATGACCTCTGCCACCGCGCCATCGTCCTTCGCGATCGTCCCCAGGTCCGACACCTGGCCGCCGCCGGCGGGATAGAACGGCGACCGCTCCAGCTTCGCCTGGAAGAGGCCGTCGCCGAGATCGGCGTACGCGACGATCGCCGTCGGCACCTCGGTGCGCTCGTACCCGACGAACTCGGTGCGCGGCGCGCCAGGGAAACGGACGTCCACCTGGACGCCGCTCGTCCGGCGCGAGATCTCCCGGTGCTCTTCGAACAGCCGTGTGTACTCCTCGTCGTTCACGCCGAGGCTGCGCTCGCGCGCGAGCTCCTGCGTGAGCTCGATCGGGAAGCCGTACGTCGCCTGCAGCGTGAACGCATCGTCGCCGGTGATCTCGCCGCGCGCGGCCGCTTCCTCGAACACCTTCATCCCACGCTCGAGCGTCTCGCCGAAGCGCTCTTCCTCGGCAGTGAGCACTTGCTGGATCTCGCGGCGATGCTCACCGAGCTCCGGATACGCCTCCCCCATCTGCTCGATGACGGCGTCGGCGAGGCCGGCGAGGAACGGCGGTTGCATGCCGATGCGCCGGCCATGCTGCGCTGCGCGCCGGATGACGCGCCGCAGGACGTAGCCGCGGCCCTCGTTCGACGGCGTCACACCGTCGGAAACGAGGAACGTCATGCCTCGACCGTGGTCGGCGAGAACGCGGTGCGCTTTCGTCGCATCGACCGAGTCGCCATACGCGACGCCCGACTCGGACGCGATCCAGCGCATGATCGTCTGGTAGCCGTCGGTGTCGTAGACGGACGCAACCTGCTGGACGATCTGCGCGGTGCGCTCGAGACCGAGGCCGGTGTCGACGTTTTGCGCGGGCAGGGGCGTGAGGGTCCCATCCGCGTGTTGCTCGTACGCCATGAAGACGAGGTTCCAGAACTCGAGGAAGCGTGAGCAGCGCGTGCAGCCGGGCGCGCAGTCCGGCTCGCCGCAGCCGGCCTCGACGCCCCAGTCGTAGTAGATCTCGGAGTCGGGGCCGCATGGCCCGGGGCCGCCGACCGACCAGAAGTTCTCGGACGACGGCAGCGGCACGATCCGCTCCGGTGGGACGCCGATCGCCTCCCACAGGCGAATGGCCTCCTCATCGGGGCCGAGCTTCAGCTCCGGGTCGCCGGCATGCACGCTCACCCAGATGCGGTCCCAGTCCAGCCTGAGCCGGTCGCGCACGAACTCGGTCGCGTACGCGATCGCGCCCTCCTTGAAGTACTGGCCGAACGAGAAGTTGCCCAGCATCTCGAAGAAGGTCAGGTGGTACGTGTCGAGCCCGACCTCGTCGATGTCCGGCGTGCGGAAGCACTTCTGCGCCGTCGTCGTCAGCGGCGCAGGCGGCTGCTCACGGCCGAGGAAGAACGGCATCTGCGGCTGCATGCCCGCGGTGGTGAGCAGCGTCGAGCGGTCGTCGGCGCGCGGCACGAGCGATGCCGACGGACGGCGCATATGGCCCTTCTCCCCGAAGTAGGAGAGGAATCCCTCCCTGATTTCCGCAGACGTGCGCATCCGCGCCATTCTAGGTTGGGGTCCTCCGGGCGCCGCCGTATGCTCGCCCGGTGCGACCCGGCCGGAAGTACCGCCTCCGTCGGCTCATGCCGATCGCGCTGCTCGTCCTCGCGGCGGTCGTGGCCGGTGCGTGGATCGGCGCGCGGCGCCCGGCCGCGACCGTGAACGCGGCCGCATCCGGCCCGCTCGTCATCGATGCGCCGGTCATCCACACGGTGCATGCGGTGCCGCCGGCACCGGAACATCTGCTGAACGGGGACAACATCGTCCGGCACGCGTTCTCGCCGCCCTTGTCGGCAGCCGCGGCGATCGTCGTCGACGCCGGCACCGGCCGCGTGCTCTGGGAGCTTCAGCCGCACGAGCGCCGCAAGGTCGCGTCGCTGACGAAGATCATGACCGCGCTCCTCGCGCTGAAGAAGCTCGCGCCGAACGACATCGTCACGGTCGACAAGTCCGTGCCACGCGTCCCGCTCGTGCGCGAGGGCCTGCGCGCGGGCGAGCGAGTCAAGGCCTGGAAGCTCTTCTACTCGATGCTTCTGTACTCCGGGAACGATGATGCGCTTGCTCTCGCGATCGCCGCGGGAGGCGATAAGTGGACGTTCGTGCGCGAGATGAACGACGAGGCGCATCGCCTCGGTCTGCGCGACACGCATTTCATCTCGCCGAGCGGCGTCGTCGACCGCGACAACTACTCGAGCGCGTGGGACATGGCGGCGCTGACCCGGATCGCCCTGCGAAACGAGCGCTTCGACGAGATCGTGCGCACAAAGATCATCCATGTGCCCTGGAGCGCACCGACCTATTCGAAGGTCTACGTCAACAACAACCTCATGTTGCGCTCCTATCCCGGGGCCGACGGCGTCAAGACCGGCTACACGCACAAATCGGGGCCGTGCCTCGTCGTCTCGGCGACGCGCCATGGTCGTAGGCTGATCGCGGTGCTGCTCGACGACCCGAACATGTACGTCGACGGGACGCGGCTGCTCGATTTCGGCTTCCGTTCCGAGTAGAACTACGCGGATGATCGTGTGCTCGTCCTGTGGCGCGGAGCTCCGTGAGGGCGCGCGCTTCTGCGACGTCTGCGGCGCGACGCAGGCCACGCCGGCCGAGGCGCACGAGCAGCGCAAGACCGTCACGGTCGTCTTCTGCGACGTGACCGGATCGACCGCGCTCGGAGAGAGGCTTGACGCCGAAAGCTTCCGCCGCGTCATGGCGCGCTACTTCGACGAGGCCCGACGCGTGATCGAACGGCATGGCGGGACGGTGGAGAAGTTCATCGGGGACGCCGTGATGGCCGTCTTCGGGGTCCCCGTCGTGCACGAGGACGACGCGATCCGCGCCGTGCGCGCCGCCGCCGAATTGCGCAGCGCGATCGAGATGCTCAACGGCGAGCTCGGCCGCGACTACGACACGACGCTCGAGCTCCGGATCGGGATCAACACGGGCGAGGTCGTGACCGGGACGGAGGAGCGGCTCGCCACCGGTGACGCCGTCAACGTCGCGGCGCGCTTGCAGCAGGCGGCCGCGCCGGGAGAGATCGTGCTCGGCCAGGAAACGTACGAGCTCGCACGTGATGCGGTCGTCGTCGAGGAGCTCGCTCCCGTCGAGCTCAAGGGGAAGCAGTCGGCCGTCGTCGCGTACCGGCTCGAGGCGCTGACCCCGGACGCACCGGGTATGGCGCGGCACCTCGATGCGGCGATGGTCGGCCGCACGCACGAGCGCCACGTGCTGGACGATGCGTTCGCCAACGCGGCCCGGAAACGCCTGTGTGCCCTCTTCACGCTCCTCGGAGCGGCGGGCGTCGGCAAGTCTCGTCTCGCCCGCGAGTTCCTTGGTGGGGTCGACGCGCGCGTCGTCCAGGGTCAGTGCCTCTCCTACGGCGAGGGCATCACCTACTGGCCGGTCGTCGAGGTGCTGAAGCAACTCGGCGGCAGTGGCGGCCAGCCGGCGCTCGAAGCACTGCTCGGCGAAGCCGAAACGCCGACGACGCCGGAGGAGATCGCATGGGCATTGCGCAAGGTGCTCGAAGCAAAGGCGCAGGAGAAGCCGCTCGTCGTCCTGTTCGACGACGTGCACTGGGGTGAGCCGACGTTCCTCGATCTCATCGAGCACATCGCCGACCTTTCGCGTGATGCGCCGATCCTTCTCCTCTGCCTCGCGCGGCCGGAGCTGCTCGACCTCCGGCCCGGCTGGGGCGGCGGCAAGCTGAACGCGACCACGATCCTGCTCGATCCGCTCGACGCCGGCGAGACGGACGAGCTCATCGAGCGGCTGCTCGACGGCGAGGAGCTCGATGCCGAGCTCGTCGCGCGCATCCGCACCGCCGCTGACGGAAATCCGCTCTTCGTCGAGGAGATGCTGGCCATGGTGCGCGCGTCGGGCGAACGCGAGGTGGTCGTTCCGCCGACGATCAAGGCCCTGCTTGCGGCCCGGCTCGACCAGCTCGACCCGGTCGAGCGCAACGTGCTCGAGCGTGGATCGGTCGAGGGCCAGCTCTTCCACAGTGCCGCCGTCGAGGCGATCGCGCGCGTGCCCGCTTCCGTCGAACGCCAGCTCGTCGCGCTCGTGCGCAAGGAGCTCGTCCGTCCCGATCACGCGCAGATGCCGGTCGGCGATGCGTACCGCTTCCGGCACATCCTCATCCGCGACGCCGCGTACGACGCGCTTCCGAAGGCGGTGCGCGCCGAGCTGCACGAGCGCTTCGCCGATTGGCTCGACGTGCGCGGGACCGACCTCGTCGAGCACGACGAGATCGTCGCCTACCACCTCGAACAGGCGCACCGCTATCGCGCCGAGCTCGGACCGGTCGACGCGAACGGCGAAGCACTCGCGACGAGAGCGTCGAGCCTCCTCCACGCTGCAGCGCGCACTGCACGTCTCCGCGGAGACCTCCGTGCAGCCGCGGCGCTGCTCGCCCGTGCGGCAGATCTTGCCGGCGACGGCAGGCTCGAGCTCCTCCCGGAGCTCGCCGACCTCCTCTTCGAGACCGCCGAGCTCGCGCGCGCGAGCGAGATCCTCTCGGAGGCGATCGAGACGGCGACGGCCCGCGGTAACGCCGGCGTGCTGGCTATGGCGTCCCTGCAGGCGTCCGTCATCGCGGTCCACACCGAAGCGGGCGAATCGTTCGAGCGCACACTCGAGCTCGCCGATGATGCAGCGGCGATCTTCGAGCGCGCGGGCGACGACCGCTCGCTCGCCGCAGTGCTCGCCATTGCCGGGCGCCACCGCTTCTATCTCGGCCGCGTCCGCGAGGCGGAACCCGTGCTTCAGCGCGCATACGAGTGCGCGATGCGGGCCGACGACATACCTCGGGCGCAGGAGAGCCTCGTCTTCCTCGCGATTGGAAAGGGCTGGGGACCGACGCCGTTCGGCGAGGCGCTGGCTTTTCTCGATGCGATTCCCCAGGAACACCGCTCCGCATCGCTCCAGGCGTGGGTGCATCTCCTCCACGGCTGGTGCGCCGGCTACCAGGGCCGGTTCGAAGAGGCGCGTCTCGACTTCGCGAAGGCAAAGGAGATGGTCGCCGAGATCGGTCTGATCGCACAGGTCGGCGCCCTCCCGATCGCCATCGGGATCATCGAGCTCGAAGGAGGGAGGCCCGACGTTGCCGAGGAGGAGCTGCGCGCCGCGTACGGCCGCCTGGGCGAGCTCGGGGAGACCGGCTTCCGCTCGACGGTCGCGACGCTCCTCGGGCAGGCACTCGTCGATCTCGGCCGTGACAGCGAAGCGGACGAGATCCTCGATGCCGCGCTCGTGCTCGCGCAAGCGGACGACGTGGACCCACAGGTTCGCGCTCGCACGGTGCGGGCGCGGCTGTTCCTGAGGCGTGGCGAGCTTGCAGAGGCCGACCGCATCTCTGGCGAGGCGCTGGCCATTGCTTCCGAAAGCGATTACCTCCTCGCTCAGGCAGACGCGCTGTTCGCGATCGCGGGGGTACAGATCGCGTTGGGCGATGCAGAGGCGGCCGCGGCTGCGCTCACGGGGGCACTCGAGCTGTACGAGCGCAAGGAGGCGCCGGCGCCCGCGGCGCGCGTTCGGGCGCTACTCAGCGCCGCGGCTTCGAGCTCGTAGGCTCGTCCTCGGCGATCTCCGCGCGGATCTTCTCGAGCGAGCGGCGGATGAGCCGCGAGACGTGCATCTGCGAGATGCCGACCTGCTGCGCGATCTGCGACTGCGTAAGCCCGTCGAAGAAGCGGAGCTGGAGGATCATGCGCTCGCGCTCGTCCAGCGCGCGGAAGCCCGGCGCGAGGACTGCGCGATCCTCGGAGACCTCGTACTGATGCTCGATCGTCCCGATCGACTCCATCGGATCGAGATCGTCCTCGCCGTCGCCTCCGCCGCCCGAGAGCGAGAGGGACGTGTACGCGCGGCCGGACTCGAGCGCCTCGAGCACTTCCTCTTCCTGCACGCCGGCGGCGGTTGCCAGCTCCGGGATCGTCGGCGAGCGGCTGAGTTGCACCGTGAGCTGCTCCACGAGCCGTGAAAGCTGAACATTCAGCTCCTGCAGACCGCGCGGGACGCGAACCGCCCAGCCCTTGTCGCGGAAGTGCCGCTTGATCTCGCCGATGATGTTCGGCGTCGCATACGTCGTCAGCTCGACGCCGCGCTCGATGTCAAAGCGGTCGATCGCCTTGATCAGCCCGATGGCGCCGATCTGCACGAGGTCGTCGAGCTGCTCACCGCGATACGAATACCGCCGCGCGAGCGAGCGCACGAGCGACATGTATTGCTCAATGAGCTGCTCACGCGCTCGGAGATCTCCCTGCTCGTGATAGCGCCTGAGCAGGATCTTGTCGTCGATCCGCGGCACGTCTACCCCCCGGTAGCCGTCGGTTCGGCCGTTCGCTTCGTCAACTCGACCCATGCCTCGCCGTTGCGCTCCTCGACCTCGAACGTCTCGCACACGGTCTCGAGCACACGCCGGAGATCGAGCTCGTTGCCGTCACGCTCGACGTCTTCGAGGATTGCGGACGGAAGCGGTCCCACCGTAGCGCGCATCTCCTGGTCATCGAAGACCACGCGAACGACGACGTCACCCTCGTCGTCGCGTCGCGCGAGGAGTGCATCGAGCGCGACCTGCAGATCCTCGAGCGCGTCCATCGTCAGGTCGAGGCGCACAGCGAGGCCACCGACGACGAGGTGCACGATCGGACGGAAGTCCTCCTGTGCCGGCACCACAAGCGTTATCTCGTCGCTCACGACCCTGGCCTCCCCGCGTCGTGCAGCTCGTCGGTGAGCTCCTGCTCGCGACGGGCGGCGGCTTCCTTGCCCGACTGGACTGCGTGCTTCCAATCGCGCTTCGCCTTGAAGTCGGCGGCACCGTAGCTCACGCCGGCGGCGAAACCCGAGACTTTCTGCACCGGACGCGTCACCGCCGTGCTGACGGTCCGCACGGCGGTGTCGACGCTCTCCACCGCGTCCACCGCGCTGTCAGTCATCCGGTCGACCTTGTCGAGCTGGCTGTTGACCCGGTCCACGCTGCCTCCGACCTTGTTGATGACGGGCAGGATCTCCTGCTCTGCTCCAGAGATGAACGCAGAGAGGCGCCCGGCGGTTCCGCCCAGCCGGACGAGGAAATACGCCGACCCGATGCCGACGGCGAGGAGGAACACGGCGAGCGCGAGTCGCCAGAGATCCCCCCACGTGAATGCGGCGACGAGCACTCCCGGGCGATCCTACCCTTAGGAGGCGCCCGTCACGGTTCCGCAGCCGATGACGGCGTCGCCTGCATAGAGAACGGCCGCCTGGCCCCGAGCGACGCCGTAGGCGGGCTCGTCCAGCTCCAGCTCGAAGCCGGCCTCGGTGCCGGACACCCGCGCCGCGATGGCCGGAGAGCGATAGCGGAGCTTCGCGTCGACGCGCTCGGCCGGAAGGTAGAGCCGCCCCGACGCGCGCACGCGGCTGCGTGCAAGCGCTTCGTGCGGGCCGACGACAACGGCGTTCGCTGCCGCATCCGTGTCGAGCACGTAGAGCGGGCGCTCCGCGACGACGCCGATGCCGCGGCGCTGACCCGGGGTGAACTCCCAGGCACCGCTGTGGACGCCGAGCTCGTTGCCGTCTGCGTCGACGATCGGCCCCGGCCGCGCCGCGAGCCCGTGCCGCGAGAGGAACGCGCGGTAATCGTCGCCGGCGAGAAAGCACGCCTCCTGGCTCTCCGCTCTGCGCGCGACGTCGAGGCCGGCGCGATCAGCCTCGTCGCGCGTCTGCTCCTTGCCCTGCTCGCCGAGCGGGAACCAGATGCGGTCGAGAAGCGCGGGATCGACCTGCGCGAGCATGTACGACTGGTCCTTCGCGGCGTCCGCCCCTCGCGCGAGCAGCCGCCGGCCGCCGCGCTCGACGATGCGCGCGTAGTGACCGGTCGCGAGGCGGTCGCACCCGGCGCGCTCGGCGAACGCGAGCAGCTCGTCGAAGCGGAACGCGCCGTTGCAGCGGATGCACGGGTTCGGCGTCTCGCCTCGTGCATAGCCGTCGAGGAAGGGCGAGACGATTGCGTTCCGGAACTCCTCGCGCAGGTCGAGCGTGACGTGCGGAACTCCGAGCCGGTGACAGGTCGCGCGCGCCGCGATGACCGCCTCCGGCGAACAGCACGCGCGCTCGGCGCTCGGCCCGGCGGGATCGAGCCAGAGTCGAAGGGTCACACCGACGGCGCCCGGGAGCGCACGCAGCAGTGCGACGGCGCTGTCGACGCCGCCGCTCATCGCCACCGCGGTACGTCCACGCGAGGGCTCGGCGCGGAACACGGGACCGAGCGCATTCGCGAGTGCATCCACCGCGAGCGTCTCGCCGCCGACGGCCGCCGCCTCGAGCAACGTCATCCCGTCGATCGAACGGTCGAGCCCCGGCGCATCCGCCTCGGCGATCCGCTCGCCGTCGATGCGGAGCCGCACCGCGGCCCACACGCCGTCGCGGGTGGAATCTCCGAAGCTCTCGATCAATTGGGCCCGGACCTAGGGAACCTGTCGAAACAGGTGGGTGCCCTGCCGCCGCGAAGACGGACGCGGGCTCCCTTCATGGTGCTGTTGGTTCACCATTCGGCCCGGACCCAAGTCACACTCTAGCGCGTGAAGCGCCACTGGATACTCTGCGTTCCCTGCACGCCGAGCAGCGCGGCCAGCGCTGGCGTGAGATTGAGCTCCCGGCCGGAAGGCACGTCACCCCGGTCGATCACGTTCGTCAGCACCGTGCGGCCGCCGAACCGGACGTAGATGCGAACGCCGCAGGGCAGCACGGGATGGCCGACGCCCATCGTGCGCGCCCCGACCTTTACGCCGCAGGCGGTCCGCCCGGTCGGCGCGTAGGGCGCAGCGAGAGCCGTCGTCCACGGCCCAGCTCCGGCCGGAAGGATTTGGTGGCGGCGGTGTCGATGGTCGACGAAGATCGCGATCGACACGGCGAGCAGGGCGACCGCGGCGAGAGACGCGATGCGCCGTCCCGCGGCGGCCTTCACAGGTTGGCGACGAGCCCGCCGAAGCTCTGCCGAACGAGGTCGTCGAAGTCGACGGGCAGCAGCCCGTCGGCCCCGGCGAAGTCACGCAGGTACATGAGCAGGAACGTTCGCTCTTCATCGGCGATCGGATCGCCCCCGGAGCCCTCGCGGGCCACGCGTTCGAGATCCCAGACGTTCCACTGGCGCGGGCCGCCGATGCGGGTGACCGCGGCCGCCGGCGGCAGCTCGAGCTCCGGCTCGGGAAGCGGTGGGAGCGCGGGCGCAAGGCGCGGCGGCTCCGGCACAGGCTCCGGCTCCGGCTCCGGCTCCGGCTCGGGCGCAGCGACGACGGCAACCGGCACCGGCGGCGGCTCAGCCACTGGTTGCGGCTCAGGCTCAGGATCCGGGTCTGCGCGGATGACACGCACGTGTGGTTCGGCCTCCGGTACGGCCGGTGCGGGCACTTGCGCCGCGCCCGGCAACGGCTTCCGTTTGCCCTCGTACCAGTACCCGAGCTCGACCAGGACCACGAGGAGATACGCGACCGTGCCCGCGATGACGATGCCCCAGATTTTGAACCCGGTCTCGAGGGCGATCACCGGAACGGCGACGATGAATGCCGCCTCGACGACGGTGCGCGGCCCGAAGAGTGGCCTCATGTGCAGAAGGTTACGGTTGCGGCTCGGACGGCTCCGAGCCCTCGGGCTCGGGCGGCGCCTCGACGCTCGTTGGCGGGCCGGCGAGCGCGGCCGTCGGCGGAAGCGGACGGTCCTCGTTCGACTGCTCCGCGGAGTGCATGATCGCGGCCGCCACCTTGGCGATCGCATCCGGTCCGAGCCCGGCCGCACCGAGGAGCTGCTCGGCGCCCTCCTGCGCACGGCCGATGACGACCCGCGCCTGATTGCGCGCCCACTCGAGCGTCTGCTCGACCTCTGCGCGGGCGGCGTTCGTGAGCTCCGTGGCCTGGTGGCGGGACTGCTCGAGGAGCCGCGCGCCGCGCGCCTCCGCTTCCTGCAGCTCGCGCGCCGCATCGGCCTGTGCCTTCGAGAGCAGCTCGCGCGCCTCGTTGCGGGCCGCGTTGAGCGTCTCGGCACGCTGCCTCTCGATCTCCTGCCCCTGCCGTTCGACCGCTGCCTCGCGGTCGCCGATGTGGCTCTGCCGCCGGACGAGCTCCTGCTCCGTCCGCGAGAGCTGTGCGGCGGACGCGGTCTGCGCGTCGCGCTCGATCGTGTCGGCGAACTCGGCCGCAGCGCGGATGAGATGCAGCGCGTCCATGCGCACGGCATGCCCACCAGGCTCGCCCGTTCCGGCGCGATTGCCGGCCACCTGCAGCACGCGGAGCTGCGCCTGGAGCTGCGCAACGTGACGGCGGAAGGCATCGAAGGCCTCGCGGACCTGGTTCGCGTCGAGCCCGTCCCCGGCGCGGGGAATGTCCTCGATCTTCGGAAGCGCGGTCAGCTGGGCCGCGCGATCCTGGCCTTCGGTTGCCATGTGGGACAAGTATGACCTCTTCGTCGGCGGGTGGGAGCTAGTTTTCGGTCGTTTCGACGGTTGACTTGATTCCGAGCTCCCGGAGCAGCGCGTCGGGCATCGGCGTCGGGCCGCCGGTCAGCGGGTCGGCGCCGCTCGCGACCTTCGGGAACGCGATCACCTGGCGGAGGTCGGGCTCACCCGCCATGCGGGCGACGAAACGGTCGATGCCCATCGCGAAGCCGCCGTGCGGCGGGGCGCCGAGCTTCAAGGCCTCGAGGAGGAAGCCGAACTTCGTCTGCTGTTCTTCCTCGCCCATGCCCATCACGCGGAAGACGGCCTGCTGCATCGCGGCGTCGTGGATCCGGATCGAGCCGGAGCCGAGCTCCCAGCCGTTCCAGATGAGGTCGTAGTGCTGGCTGAGCGCGGAGCCCGGATCTGCCTCGAACGCCTCGTCGCCCGGCATCGGCGCCGTGAACGGATGGTGGAGGAACGTCCACTGGCCGCTGTCCTCGTCGCGCTCGAACAGCGGGAAGTCGAGCACCCAGTGGAAGACCTCCTCCCCGGTCTCCGCGAGCTCGAGCTCCCGGCCGAGATGCGTCCGCAGCCCGCCGAGGACGCGCGCCACGGTCGGCTCCTCGTCGGCGACGAAGAGCGCCGTCGAGCCTTCCTGGACGCCAAATGCCGACAGTTCGGCTTCGGAGAGGAACTTCGAGATCTGCCCGAGCTGGGCGAGTCCCTTCGCCCCCCACTCCTTCGCGATCTCTTCGAGCCGCGCATGCTCGCTGCGCGAGAACATGCGGGGAACGACGATGTAGCGGACGCACGGAGCGTTCGCGAACACGCCGAACTGCGAGCCGCGCGTGACTTCGGTCGCGTCCTCGATCGCGAGACCGAAGCGAAGGTCGGGCTTGTCGGTGCCGTACCGCGCGATCGCCTCCGCGTACGACATGCGTGGGAACGGGCGCGCCGGTGCTTCTCGGCCGACCGCCTCGAAGCTCGCGACGACGCACCGCTCGAGCACGTCGAGGACGTCCTCGCGCTCGACGAACGACATCTCGAGGTCGAGCTGGCGGAACTCGAACTGCCGGTCTGCGCGCAGATCCTCGTCGCGCCAGCACGTTGCGATCTGGTAGTAGCGGTCGAGCCCGCCGACCATGCACAGCTGCTTGAAAAGCTGCGGCGACTGCGCCAGCGCGTAGAACTTGCCGGGCTGAAGCCGGACGGGCACGAGGAAGTCGCGCGCACCCTCCGGTGTTCCCTTCGTCATGCTCGGCGTCCAGACGTCGACGAAAGCGAGGTCGTCCATTGTCCGCCGGATCGCGTTGATGATGACGTGGTTGAGGCGCAGGTTGCGCTGCATGCGGTCGCCGCGCATGTCGAGGTAGCGGTACCGAAGCCGGAGCACCTCGTCCACGCTCTCGTCGCCGATCTGGAAGGGGAGCGGCTCCGACGTCGAGACGATGCGCAGCGTGTCGACCTGGATCTCGACTTCGCCCGTTGGGATGTTCGGGTTGACCGCATCGGGCGCACGCGCGACGATCTCGCCTTCTGCCTGGAGGACGAACTCGTTGCGCACGTCGTGCGCGACCGGGTCGTTCTCGGGCCGTACCACCAGCTGGACGAGGCCAGTGTGGTCGCGCAGGTCGATGAACACGAGACCGCCGTGATCGCGACGCGCGTCGACCCAGCCGGCGAGCGTCACCCGACGACCTGCGTCGCCCGCGCGCAGCACGCCGCACATCGTGTCGCGCCAGCTCACGTGAGCAGTTCCTTTAATTCGTCGACTCCGTCCACGCCGACGTCCAGCTCGCCCTGCCGCCGCAGGATCCAGCCGCCAGCGCCGACGACGACTGTCGCGCGTGCGTGCTTCTGCCCGTAGGTCACCTGGCCCTTGAGCGAGCGGCCGGCGTGATCGAGGTCGGCGGCGATGCCGGCTGCGCGCAGCTCGTACACCGCACTGAACGCGGATTGACCCGGCTCTACCGCGAAGAACACGTCGAGCAGCGGCTCGGCAGCCGTGATTCCCTCCAGCTCGAGCGACAGCACGAGCCGCTCGATACCGGCGCCGAAGCCGATCCCCGGCGTCGGCGGGCCGCCGATCTCCTCGACGAGATAGTCGTAGCGCCCGCCGCCGCAGATGGTGGAGGCCTGCGCACTCTCGTCCGGGCCGAGGAACTCGAACGTCGTGCGCGTGTAGTAGTCGATGCCGCGCACGAGCGTCGGCACGATGGTGTACGGGACGCCGTACTCGTCCAGGTACGAGCACACGCGCGCGAAGTGCTGGGCGCACTCGTCGCAGAGCGAGTCGCCGATCTTCGGCGCGTCCTCGAGCGCGGCCCGCACCTTCGGATTCTTCACGTCGAACACCCGCAGCGGGCTCGTCGCGCGCTTCTGCTTCGCGTCGTCGTCGAGGACGTCGGAGTGCGCGTCGAGCCACTCGTTCAACCGCTCGATGTACGCCGGTCGGCACGCGCGGTCGCCGATCGAGTTCAGCTGGAGCTCGAACTTCCGGATGCCGAGGTTGCGCAGCAGCGCGTCGTAGTACTGGATCACCTCGGCGTCGACGGACGGCTCCGCAGACCCGATGCACTCGAGCGAGAGCTGCGTGTGCTCGCGGAAGCGGCCGCGCTGCGGCGCCGCGTACCTGTACATGGTGGCGATCGTGTAGAGCTTCACCGGCTGCGGCTCGCGGTGCATGCCGTGCTCGATGTACGCGCGACAGATCGGCGCCGTGCCCTCGGGGCGCAACGTCAGCGAGCGGTCGCCGCGGTCCGCGAACGTGTACATCTCCTTCTGGACGATGTCGGAGCCCGCGCCCGAGGTGCGCTGGAAGAGCTCGGTGTCCTCGAATGCCGGCGTCTGGATGCGGCGGTAGCCGTAGAGCGCGCACATGCGCTCCATCTCCCCCGTCACCTTCTCCCAGAGCGGCTGGTCGGACGGGAGGATGTCGTGCGTTCCCTTCGGCGCCTCGATGCGCGTCACGCGCGCAGCTCCGCGAGGAACGGATTGCGCGCGAGCTCGGCGCCGAGCGTCGTCCGCGGCCCGTGGCCGGGATACACGATCGTGTCCTCGGAATACCGCTCGGTGAGCGTGCGTACCGACGCGAGCAGCGTGTCCCAGTCGGCCCCCGGGAGATCGACGCGGCCGACGGATCCGGCGAAGAGCAGGTCGCCGCTGAAGAGACAGCCGTCGGCGTAGAACGCGACGTGCGCGGATGAGTGGCCGGGGATCGCGACGCACTCGAACGTGATGCCGGCGAGCTCGAGCGTCTCGCCGCCGTGGAGCGGATGGTCGACCGGATAGGCGCGTCCCGGCGCGCCTGCGGGCGCGAACTCAGGGAAGCGCTCCAGCCGGTCGCGCTCGCCCTCGGGCATGTACACCGGAGCGCCGGTTCCCTCGGCGAGATCGGCGACCCCGCCGACGTGGTCGAAGTGCCCGTGCGTGATCAGGATGGCCGCGCAGGAAGCCCCCATGCCGGCCAGCTCGAGGCGCAGCTGCGCGGCGTCGCCGCCGGGATCGACGACGACTGCCTCCGCCGCTCCGCGCTTCGCCCGCACGACGTAACAGTTCGTCTGCAGCGGTCCAAGCCCATATGTATCCACGACGGGTGGCATCGAGCGAGTGTAACGAGGCACGTCTCCGGGCAGGCTCGTCTTATGCGGCACTGGAACCTGCACGAGATCCCTGCGCCGGACGGCTCACGCTCGCCGACGGTGCTCCACTCGCGCGACGGCGAGGGACGCGTCGTGTTCATCGCCCTGACGCCCGGACAGGAGCTCGGCGAGCATCAGGTGAAGGAGGCCGCCCTCATCCTCGTCGTCGACGGCGAAGCGAGGATCGACGCCGGCGACGAGTCGGTGGAGGCGCACTCGGGCGACCTCTTCCGGTTCGACCCCGACGAGCGGCGCTCGGTGACGAGCGCCGGCGGCGCGCGGCTTCTGCTCGTGCTGTCCCCGTGGCCGGGCGTCGGCCACTACCGCGGCGACCGCGACGAGGCTGGCGTCAGCGCTTCGTAGGAGCCTGCTCGCGCGCCTGCCAGCGACGGTAGGCGAACCGGTCGAGCAGATACGTGAAGGGGATGAAGAGCGCGGTGTAGAGCACCGCCGCCACCGCAGCGCCCGTGTAGTTGTGGGTCTTGTTCAGCATTCCGAAGAGGACGAAGACGACAGCGCCGAGGATGAGCGCACGCCGGCCTGCCCGCCCCCACGACGGGGGCTGAGGCGTCCGGCGTCCCCGCGCCGGAGGCGCACTCTTCTTCGCCGCGGGCTTCGCGCCGTTGCGACGCGTCTCGGCCGGAGTCTCCTCCGGCGGGTGGACCTCGTTCCCGTCGTCGTCGAGGTAGACGAACTCGTAGTCGTGCCGCTTGGCCTTCGCCTCGCGGCGCTTCTGCTTCCTCGTCGGCATGGAGAACCTAGGGTAGCTCGCCGCCGACGACGACCCTCGCGACCACCTCGCCGCCGAGGTGGTAAGCGAGGTAGCGCCAGTCGGGCGCGTCGAGGAGGACGAGGTCCGCACGGAAGCCCGGCGCGATCCGGCCGATCCGGTCGGCGCGGCCGAGCACGTGCGCCGCGTTCACGGTGCATGCGGACAGCGCCTCCGCCGGCGAGAGCTTCAACTGTGTGACAGCGAGTGAGCAGCAGAGCGGCAGGCTCTCGCAGAACGCGCTGCCCGGATTGAAGTCGGTCGCGAGCGCGACCGCGGCACCGGCATCGACGAGCGCGCGCGCCGGCGGCATCGGCCGCCCGAGGAAGAGCGCGCTCGCCGGAAGGACGACGGCTGTCACGTCGCTCACGGCAAGCGAACGAATGCCCTCGTCGCCGGTCGCTTCGAGATGATCGACCGAACGCGCGCCGAGCTGGATCGCGAGCGGAATCGCTCCCTGCTCGGTGAACTGATCGCCGTGCAGCCGGAGCGCGAGACCGGCGTCGCGGCACGCTTCGAGATAGCGCCGCGCCTGCGCCGCTTCGAATGCACCGCGCTCGAGGAAGACGTCGGCCGCCTCGGCGATCTTCGCTGCCTCGGGAAGCACCTCGGCCAGCGCGAAGTCGAGATACGCATCCGCGTCGTCGAACTCCGGCGGCACCGCGTGCGCGCCGAGCCACGTCGGGATTCCGCCGGCGGACCGGATCGCGCGCAGCGACGCGAGCTCGGTGTCGCGGTCGAGGCCGTACCCGGACTTCGCCTCGAACGTCGTCGTGCCGTGCCGCCGCATCCAATCCCGGTGGAGCAGAACCGCGTCGCGCAGAGCGTCCTCCCCCGCCTCGCGCGTTGCCCGAACGGTGGAGAGAATGCCGCCGCCGCGCGCGTGCAGCTCCTCGTACGTCGCCCCGGCCGCGCGCAGCGAGAACTCCTCCACACGGTCTCCGCCGAACGCCGCGTGCGTGTGACAGTCGACGAGGCCCGGGACAGCGCAACACCCATCGCCGTAGACCTCGTCGACGTCGCCGTCGAGCGCCGGGAGGTCGCGCATGCGGCCGACCGCCTCGATCGTGCCGCCGTCACAGAGGACGTACGCGTCCTCGAGCACGTCCACCTCGCCGAGGCGTGCTCCGCGCAGCGGCGCTTCGCGGCCCGCCGGTGTCGCCACTTGGGCGAGATCGCGAATGAGGAGGCGCACGCGCTGAGTCTACGAACCTCCCGAGGAGGCGACGGGCGCTGACTGTGCCGGTGTGACGGTTACCGGTGCCACGGTTACCGGGGACACCGTCGCCGGCGTGACCGTCGTCGTCGCTGCAGGCGTTGTCGCCTGCGCGAGCTTCTTGGTCGTGATCGCAGTCGTCGTCGAGTAGGCCGTCTGCGTCGCGCTGGCGGCAAGTCCGGCGAAGAGCCCGCATGCGGCCAGCGCGGTGCCGGCAACGGCGCCGGTGATTCGGCGAACGCGAATCATGTTCCGGTCGCGGCTCTTGGGGGTCATCGCTCGCTCTTTTCGAGCGACAGCGCAAGGCGCGGGCACATCTTCACGGCGTGCCGCGCGGCAGGCGCGAGGCTGCGTCTGACAGGCTCGCGCGGCATGATCGGGTAGCCCCACTCGTCGAGCTCGACGAGCTCGGGCAGGAGCTCCGCGCAATGGCCGTAGCCGTCGCAGAGGATCGGATTCACGCGGAGTTTCATCCTCATCTCCATTCGCGGGACGCTCCCAGCGGGAGCACCTGGGAACGTGCCGAACCGGTGCAACGGCCGGCACGGTGGCGTGCGATCTCGTCCGCGAAGACGTCCACGGCGCTCGCGACAAAGCGGGTCGCTCCGTTCGGATGTGCACACGCGCCGCGACCGGAGACCTGCGGCGCCAGCCGGCGGAGCCGGTCGACGTCGAGCGTCTCGAGCGCATCGGCCATCGCGGCGAGACCGAAGAGGCACGGCCCGCACTGGCCCGCGCTCTCCTCCGCGAGGTAGCGCGCGACTCGCGCCGACTCGGCAAGCCCGCAAGCGTCTTGCGGCAGCACCACGATCGATCGAGCACCGAGCGCAGCGCCGAGCGGCTTCAGCGCGGCGTCGGCGAGCGGGAGCTCGAGCGCGTCGTGCCCACGCACCCACGTGCCGAAGTAGCCCCCGACGAGAACTGCCTGCGGAAGGGCGCTGAGCCCGCCGAACCGTTGCAGGACGTCTCGCATGGGCGTACCGAGCTCAACCTCCGCGACGCCGGGGCTCCGCACGGCGCCGAGAACGGTGACGAGGACAGTGCCCGGCTCGTCAGCCGTCCCGCGCTCGCGGAACCAGTCGGCCCCGTACCGCGCGATGAGGCCGAGGTTCGCGAGCGTCTCGACGTTCTGGACGAGCACGCCTCTCTGGTACGGCTTCTGCATCGTCGGCTTCGCCGGGCCGCCGTTCAGGTGGTTGACGAGCGCAGACTCTTCGCCGGCGACGAAGCGATCGGGCACCGTCTCCAGGAACCACTCGAAGCCGTCACTCCGTTGAGCGAGCGCGCGTTCGAGACGTTTCCGAACCGTGCGGTTCTCGCGGCCGACCGCGAAGAGGAGCCGGCGGGCGCCCACGATTCGGGCGGCGACCATCGCGCCGTCAACGACGAGGTGGGGGTTCTCGGCCAGGAGGACCTTGTCCTTCCAGCTCGCCGGCTCCCCCTCTGTTCCGTTCGCGACGACGACCGCATTGCGGGTGCGCGCCGCGGCCGCGAGCTTGACCGACGTCGGGAACGCAGCTCCGCCGCGACCCGTGAGCCCGCTCGCCTCGATCTCGGCCAGCAGGTCGGCACGGCGTCGCCGCGGCAACGGCGTGTCGATCGGGGCAAGGAGGCGCGCAGACGCGTCTGCTCGCCGCTCAGCAGCGACGGCGACGCTCATGACGCAGCCCCGAGGTACTTCGGATACGGGTTGCGGAGCGCCAGCAGGCGCCAGGCGAGCGTGGCCGCTATGAGGCCGGCGCAGGCGACGCCCGTGTCGAGGAACCAGCCGGCGGCCTTGTCGGTGCCGATGCCGACGCTGTGTGCGAGGGCGAGCGGCCACGACGCGTAGGCGAGCCAGTGCACGCCCTTCCACACGCGCTGGCTCATCCGATGGCGGAGAAGGCTTGTGACGATCACCGCCGCGAGCAGATCGAACGAGAGCGCGCCCATGCCCAGCCAGAGGCCGTACTTCGCGCTCGGCAGTGGGAGGAGCGCCTGCGCGAGGCTGACCTTCGCGTACGAGTCGGCGAGCGCCGTCGCGATGTGGATGCCAAGGAACACGACCGCGAGCAGCGACACGCTGCGATGCACACCCAGCGTCACGAAGCGCGGCAGGCGGGCGGTGCCAAACCGGCGCGTCGTCGCGATGCCGAGGACGACGACGATGGTGAACAGGATCAGCGTCACGACGCCGCTCCCGCGCATGAGGTACCAGATGATGGGGTTGTTCAGGCTGCGCACTGGAGCTCTTTCTGTTCAGGCCAACCACCCGTGAGGACGACGCGGCCGTCAGGGCGGACGAGGCGGGCGGCAACGCCGGCGCTCTCGAGCCAGCGCGGCGCGTCCTGACCGAGGACCACGGAGGCGGTCGATGCGGTGTTCGCGCCGACACACGTCGAGGCGGCGACGCTGACCGTGCGCCAGACCTCCGCCGCCGGCCTTCCGGTGCGCGGGTCGAGGATGTGATGCGCGATGCCCTCGGTCGTGCGCCAGCGGCGAACGGTCGTGCTCGAGGTGGCGAGCCCGCCGGCGGCGATCGCCACCGTTTGACCGTCCGCCACGGAGGGAGCGCGATGGTCGTCGGTGACGAGGATCGGCCAGCCGCCGGCGGGCGCCGGCCCTGCGACGGCGATATCGCCGCCGAGGTTCACGAGAACGGAGGAGCCGGTGGCGCGGAACGCCGCGGCGGCCGCACGGTCGGCGGCGAGCGCCTTCGCGGTCGCACCAAGGTCGACGAAGACGCCGGCCGGCACACGTACGCGCCGACGCTCGTCGTCGATCTCGATGCGCCGCCAGTCGGCCGCGGGGACGAGCTCGATCCGCGCGGGCCGGCGCCGGGAGATGACGACGCGGAAGTCGGCGTCCCAGCCGAGGGCGCGCATCGACCCGCCCACAGTGGGGTCGACTGCGCCGCCGGTGGCCGCCGCGGCGTCCACCCCCGCTGCGAGTGCCTGGCGCAGCAGCCGGCTTGCCGGCATCCACCGGCCACCGCTGCCGGCGAGACGCGAGATCTCGGAGTCGGCGCGGAAGCGGCTGCACGCCAGGTCGATCGCGTCGAGCTCGCGCTCGAGGACGTCAATCGCATCGGACAACGACGCCGCGTCGAGCGTGGTGATCTCAGCGGTGGTGCCCAGCGCGGAGAACGAGGCCGTAGCGGGATGCATGGTTCGAGTTTCGCCATGCTCAGTGAGCCGCCTGTGAGCGCCACCTGTGAGTGTCCTGTGAGCTTCAGGCCTCCGTGGCCGGCAGGCGCAGGCCGCCCTCGCGTGCAGCCTCGATCGCCTCCGGGTAGCCGGCGTCCGCATGGCGGAGCACTCCGGTAGCCGGGTCGGTCGTGAGCACGCGCTCGAGCCGTTCCGCCGCGTCGTCGGTGCCGTCGGCGACCACGACCATGCCCGCGTGGATCGCGTTCCCCATGCCGACGCCTCCGCCGTGGTGCACGCTCACCCAGGTCGCACCCGCGGCGACGTTGACGAGCGCGTTGAGGATCGGCCAGTCGGCGATCGCGTCCGAGCCGTCGCGCATCGACTCGGTCTCGCGGTAGGGCGAAGCGACGGATCCCGCGTCGAGATGGTCGCGCCCGATGACGACGGGAGCCTTCACCGCTCCCCTCCGCACGAGCTCGTTGATCGCGAGCCCCGCCTTCGCGCGGTCGCCGAAGCCGAGCCAGCAGATGCGCGCCGGCAGCCCCTGGAACGCGACGCGACCCGGTGCGAGCTCGAGCCACCGCTGCAGGAGCGCATCATCCGGGAAAAGCGTCTGCAGCTCGGCGTCGATCGCCGCGATGTCGGCCGGGTCGCCGGACAGCACCGCCCAGCGAAACGGCCCGATCCCGCGACAGAACAGCGGCCGGATATAGGCCGGGACGAAGCCCGGGTATGAGAACGCCTCCGTCACCCCGGCTTCACGGGCCTCCCCGCGCAGGTTGTTGCCATAATCGAAAACAGCTGCTCCGCGCCGGACGTACTCGAGCATGCCCTCGACGTGCGCCGCGATCGACGCACGCGCAAGCCGCAGGTACTCGTCCGGATCGGACGTGCGCAACGTTCTGGCCTCGTCGACCGTGTATCCGCCCGGCACGTACCCGTTGAGCGGATCGTGTGCGGCCGTCTGATCGGTGACGAGGTCGAAGTGCTCGCCGCGTGCGGCAAGCAGCGGCACGACGTCGGCGGCGTTTCCGAGGAGTCCGACCGACAGCGCACGCTTCTCGGCCGCGGCCGCGCGGATGCGCGCGAGCGCGTCGTCGAGCGAGTCCGTCGCCTCGTCGAGGTAGCGCGTCTCGAGTCGGCGCTCGATGCGATGCGGGTCGACCTCGACGCACAGGATCGCCGCGCCCGCCATCGTCCCCGCGAGCGGCTGCGCGCCACCCATGCCGCCGAGCCCCGCCGTCAGGATGGTGCGGCCGCGCAGATGCGGCTCGCCGAAGTGCTTCTCGCCGGCGGCGGCGAACGTCTGGTAGGTGCCCTGGAGGATTCCCTGCGTGCCGATGTAGATCCACGACCCCGCCGTCATCTGCCCGAACATCGTCAGGCCGAGCGCCTCGAGGCGGCGGAACTCGTCCCACGTCGCCCAGCGCGGAACGAGCAGCGAGTTGGCGATGAGCACGCGTGGCGCGCCTTCGTGCGTGGCGAGCACGCCGACCGGCTTGCCCGACTGCACGAGCAGGGTCTCGTCCGGCCCGAGCTCGAGCAGCGTCGCGACGATCGCGCGCAGCGCCTCGTGGTTGCGCGCCGCCTTCCCCGAGCCTCCGTAGACGATGAGCTCCTCCGGCTTCTCGGCGACCTCGGCATCGAGGTTGTTCAACAGCATGCGCAGCGGCGCCTCGGTCGACCACTGCCGCGCGTTGAGCGTCGTGCCTCGCGGGGCGCGAATGCGGGAGAGGTCTCCGCACAGCGCTTCGACGCGCGAGGTCGTGATGCTCACCCGACGGCCCTCTCGAGCGATCCGTCGCGAATCGCGGCGGCCACGGCCTCGATGTCGGGAGCGAGAGAGCGGTCGTCCTTCAGCCGCGGCGAGAGCTCCCGAACGAATGCACGCGCAGCGCGAACGCCGACCCCGGGCTCCAGCGGCGCGAGGAATTCGACGCCCTGTGCGCCGGCGAGCAGCTCGATCGCGAGCGCGTTCTCGCAGTTCGCGAGCACCTGCCACGCCTTGAGTCCTGCCGCGTTTCCCATCGACACGTGATCCTCCTGCCCGGCGCTCGTCGGAATCGAATCCACCGATGCCGGATGCGCAAGCACCTTGTTCTCTGAGACGAGGGATGCAGCCACGTACTGGGGAATCATGAACCCGCTGTTCAACCCGCCCTCGCTCGTCAGGAACGCAGGCAAGCCGTCGGACAAGTTCGGGTTCACGAGGCGCTCGACGCGGCGCTCGGAGATCGACGCGAGCTCGGCCGTCGCCATCGCCATAACGTCGAGCGCGAAAGCGAGCGGCTGGCCGTGGAAGTTGCCGTTGGAGACGAGCGCCTCCTCCTCGACGAGAACGAGCGGGTTGTCCGTCGCCGCGTTCAGCTCGACCGAGATGGTGTAGTCGATGTAGTCGAGCAGGTCGCGTGACGCGCCGTGCACCTGCGGCGCGCAGCGCAGCGAATACGCATCCTGCACCTTGTCGCACCAGCGGTGCGACTCGATGATCGCGGAGCCTTCGAGCAACTCGATCACGTGCGCCGCTGATGCCGCTTGCCCGCGCAGAGGGCGAAGCGCGTGGATCTCCGGCAGAAACGACGTGCGCGATCCCTGCAGTGCCTCGAGCGACTGCGCGCACGCGACGTCGGCGGCGTGCGCGAGCCTCCGCGCGCGCACGAGCCCGAGCGCGGTGAATGCCGCCATGAACTGGGTGCCGTTGATGAGGGAGAGGCCCTCCTTCGCGGCGAGCTGCACCGGCTCGAGACCGACGCGCGTCAGCGCTTCGAGGCCCGGCATGCGCTCGCCGCCGAGAAGGGCCTCGCCTTCCCCGACGAGCGGAAGCGCGAGATGTGCGAGCGGTGCGAGGTCGCCGGACGCGCCGACGCTCCCCCGCGCCGGAACGACCGGGACGATGCCGCGGTCGAGGCACGCGAGCAAGAGCTCGACCGTCGCAATGTGCGCGCCCGAGTTCCCCTTTGCCAGCGTGTTCGCGCGCAGGAGCATCGCCGCGCGCACGACCTCGTCCGGATAGGGCTCGCCGACGCCGCACGCGTGGGAGCGCAGCAGCCTCAGCTGCAGTTCCTCGGTCAGCTCTTCCGGAATCGACTGCGAGACGAAGCGGCCGAAGCCGGTGTTGACGCCGTACGTGTGCTCGTGGGTGCCGTGCGCCGCACGTTCGACCACGTCACGGGCAGCGCGCATCTTCACGCGTGCGGCGTCGGTCAGCTCGGTCGGCCGTCGTTCGACGGCGACGGCCCAGACGTCGGCGACGGTCAGGTCGTCGCCGGTGAGGGCGACCGGAGTCACGGGGAGACTCTATTCGGCGCGGCGTGCGAGCTCGTCCTCGACGTCTGTGACGTCGACGCCGGCTGCCGCGAGCAGGACGTACAGGTGGAACACGAGGTCTGCCGCCTCGGAGACGAGTGCCTCGCGGTCGCCGGAAACAGCTGCGAGGCCCGTCTCGACCGCCTCCTCGCCGACCTTCTGCGCGCACCGCGCGACGCCGGCGTCGAGCAGCGAGACGACGTACGAGCCCTCTGGGCGCTCCTGCTTCCGCTCCGAGATCGTCCGCCAGAGCGCGGGTGCGAAGCACGAGCGCGCCCCCGTGTGGCACACCGGGCCCGCCGGACGGACGCGCAGGAGCAGCGCGTCGCCGTCGCAGTCGTCGCGAATCTCTTCGACATGCAGGACGTTCCCCGACGTCTCGCCCTTGCGCCACAGCTTCTCGCGCGAGCGGCTCCAGAACCATGCCTCGCCGGTTTCGCGCGTCAATCGCTCCGCCTCGGCGTCCATCCAGGCGAGCATGAGCACGCGGCCGTCGCCGGCGTCCTGCACGATCGCTGCCTTCAGCGGAGGCATACGCCGAGCTCCTTGAGCTCTGTTCGCAGCGACACGAGCCGTGCGGGATCCTCGTGGAGAATGGATGCGAGGAGCGCCGCCTGCGACACCTCGAGTGCCTCCGCCACGTGACGCGCGTTGCCGGCGCCACCTGAGGCAATGACGGGGAGCGACACGGCGTCGCGCAGCGCCGCGAGCTGGTCGAGGTCGTAGCCGTCCTGCATCCCGTCTCGATCGATCGACGTGACGAGCAGCTCGCCTGCGCCACGCTGTTCGCACTCCTGCGCCCACGCGACCGTGTCGCGCGCGGCGTCGCGCGTTGCGGCGTGCGAGCGCACGCGCCCGCCCTCCGTGTCGATGGCGACGACGACCGCCTGGCTCCCGAGCGCGCGCGCGAGCTCCTCGATCAGCTCGGGACGGGCGAGCGCGGCCGAGTTGATGCTGATCTTGTCGGCGCCGGCCTCGAGCAGCGTGGTCGCGTCCGCGACGGAGCGGATGCCGCCGCCGAAGGTGAAGGGAATGGTCACGTGCTCGGCGACACGCGCTGCGACGCCGGCCGCCGCGACCCTGGACGTGATGGTGGCCGAGATGTCGAGGAACACGAGCTCGTCCGCGCCGCCGTCGGAGTAGGCCGCACCGAGCTCGACCGGGTCGCCGACGTCGCGCAGCTGCCGGAAGCGCACGCCCTTGACGACGCGCCCGCCGGCCACGTCGAGACAGGGGATCAGCCGCGGGAGAGGCATTGCTCCAGAAACCGTTGACCGGCGATGCCGCTCTTCTCGGGATGGAACTGCACCCCGACGAAGGAGCCGTGCTCGACGATCGCGGCGTGACCCTCGCTCGTCGCCACCGTCGCGTCGGTCACCGCCTCGTACGAGTGCGCGAACCAGTACGCCTCGCCGCCGGGCTCGACCCTCGCCCAGCCGATGCGCGGGACACGTTCCGCCTGTAGCCGCACCGCACGGCCCGGCACGATCCCGAGCCCGGCGACCCCGCCGTCCTCCTCGCTCTCGTCGAGCGCAAGCTGGAGGCCCAGGCAGATGCCGAGGATCGGCCGGCCGGCCGCTTGGCGTGCGCGCAAGACGTCGGCCGCCGGCCCGAGCCCGTCCATCGCCGACCGTGCGGAGCCAACGCCGGGAAGCACCGCCAGGTCTGCACGCTCGAGGTCGTCCGTCATCTCGGCACCCAGGCGACGCATCGCAAGCTCGACAGACCGGACGTTGCCGGCGCCGTAGCGTGCGATCGCGACGGTCTTCACATCAGGCCCTTCGTGGACGGAAGCACGTCGCCCTCGCTCCGCACGGCGGCGCGCAGCGCGCGGCCCGTGGCCTTGAACGCCGCTTCGGCGACGTGATGTGCGTCGTCGCCGGTCGACTCGACGTGCAAACCGATGCGCGCGTTGTTCGCGAAGCTCGCGAGCACGTGCGGCGCAAGTTCGACGGCAGGGTCGATGATGATCCTCGTATGCGGGCGGCCGCCGAGATCGACAGCGGCGCTCGCTCGCGCGTCGTCCATGACCACGACCGCGTCGCCGTAGCGCGCGATCCCCTTGCGATCCCCGAGCGCGCGGTCGAACGCCTCGCCGAGTGCAATCGCCGCGTCCTCGGCAGTGTGGTGCGCACCGGTCTCGAGATCGCCGTTGCCTTCGAGCACGAGGTCGAAGCCGGCGTGGAACGCAAGTTGCTCGAGGAAATGGTCATACAGGCCCGCGCCGGTGCCGACACGCACGCGGCTGGCGCCGTCGAGCGCGAGCCGCACCCGCATGGTCGTCTCGACGGTCGTCCGCACGGAACGGGCGCGACGCTTCTGCGCCGGCGGTTCCCCGGCAAGAGCCGCGAGGAGCAGGTCGTCGTCCTCGCGGTCGCGCACGGAGATGCGAACGGCGTCCTCGAACACCCGCACCACGCAACCGGCGGCGAGGAGCGTGGCCGCGACCGCGCCGGGGTCGGCGACCGGCACGTAGACGAAGTTGGCACGCGACGGCAGCGGGGCGAAGCCGAGTCCGCGCAGCTCCGCGGCGAGGCGCTCGCGTTCCTCGATCACGGGCGCCGGATCCGGCGGCGACGCGAGCGCGGCGAGCGCGAGCGCGACCGAGAGCGACGATACGGGGTCCGGCGCCTGGCGCGCGTTCAGCTCGGCGGCGACCTCCCGCGATGCGAGCGCGTAGCCGACGCGCGCGCCCGCGAGCGCGAAGATCTTCGAGAACGTCCGGAGGACGATGACACCGTCGTCGATGAGCCCGACGGCGCCCGGATCGTCCGCGTACTCGAAGTACGCCTCGTCGACGACGAGCGGGCGCGCGGACGGGAGCGGCTCGAGCGCGCCGGTCGGATTCCCGGGCCGGCACGCGAACGTGAGCACCGGCGCCTCGTCGCCGACCTCGGCGCCGGCGAGCTGAGCGGCAACCCGGAACAGCGGGTACGTCGGCGCGGACGGGATTGCGACGGTGTCGCCGGGGCCGGCGAACGAGCGCGCAACGAGCAGGATGAGGTCGTCCGCGCCGGCGCCGAGGACGACGTTCTCGGTCTCGACGCCCGCGTACTCGGCGATCGCCTCGCGGATGAACGGATGGCCGCCGTGCGCGTATTCGTTCACGCGCGCGAGCGCTGATGCGATCGCCGCGGGACGCGAGCTTGGGAGCGGCAGCGGCGGGACGTTGCCGTCGAACCGCAAGATCTGCACCGGATCGAGCCCCGCGCGGCCTGCGAGCTCGGCCGTCGACGGCGCCCACTGATACTCGGCGAACTCGGGCGAGAGCGCTCTCACCGCTGCACCGCCTCGGCGTGCGCGGGCAAGCCTTCGAGTGCTGCGAGCGCCTGCACTGTCGGGCGGACGCGGGCCAGCCCATCCTCGGTGAGCCGCTGAACGGTGATCGGCTTGAGGAATGCCTCCAGTCCGAGGCCGCCGACGCGGCGCGCCCAGCCGCCCGTCGGGAGGACGTGATTCGCGCCGGTGCCGAGATCGCCGCTCGCCACCGGCGACCACTCACCGACGAAGACGGCGCCGGCGTTGCGGACCTGCGAAGCGAGCGCCGTCGCGTCGCCGAGCAGGACGAGGTGCTCGGGCGCGATCGCCTCGGCCTCCTCCAACGTGGAGACGATGCGGCAGACGGCTTCGTGCCCATGCTCGGCCTGGGCCGCGACCTCGAGCTCGGCGAGCCGGCGGTCGCCGCCGGCACCGAGGACGACAACGACCTCCGATGGCCCCGCCGGTAGGTCGATGGCGACGTCGCGCGCGACCGCGAGCTTCGCGTCGTTCACGTACGGGCCTCCCGGCCCGATGATCTTGTCCACACACTCGACATACGCGAGGTGGCCGATCGCCTGCGGCCCGCCGAGCGCCCACACCTCGTCGATCCCGAGCAGCTCCGCGGCGCGCGCAACGAGGCCCGCGCCCTCGGGAGGCGTACAGACGACGAGGCGCCGCACGCCCGCGACCTGTGCAGGCACGGCGCACATGACGAGCGTCGACACGAGCCCACGCGGCACATAGACGCCGACAGAGTCGAGCGAGATCCAACGGCGCTCGAGCTCGACGCCGGGCTCGACCTCGAGCCGCACGTCGGCCGGCCGCTGCACTTCGTGCCAGCGGCGCACACGGTCGGCGAGCGCCAGCACTGCCTCCTCCGGAATGTCGCCCGACGGGTCCGCGCGTGCCGGCTCGACACCGTCGAGGCGCAGCGCCCACTCACGCACCGCCTCGGCGCCGCGCGCCTTGATGTCCTCGACGATGTTCACCCGAGCATCCGTTCGACGGGAACGATGAGGATCGACGACGCACCCGCGCTCTCGAGCTCCGGGAGCAGGCGCCAGATGTCGGCGGCGGGAACGAGGCTGTGCACGGCCACCATTCCCGGCTCGGAGAGGGGCAGCACGCTCGGTGCGCGGGACCCGGGTACGAGTGCGCAGATCGCGTCGATTGCATCCTCGGGCGCGTTCAACATGAGGTAGCGCGTCCCCCGCGCGTCGACGACGCTGCGGAAGACGCCGGCGAGGTGGACGGCCTCGGCACGCGGTTCGGGCGGACCGATGAGCACCGCCTCGGACTCGAGCAGGACGCCGATCGAACGGAGGCCGTTCGTGCGCAGCGTGCTCCCGCTCGAGACGAGATCCACGATCGCGTCGGCGAGCCCGAGTCGCGGCGCGAGCTCGACGGAGCCGTGCACGTCGACGAGCGCGATCGGCACGGGCAACAGATCCTGTGCAAGCCGCGGGAAGCTCGTCGCGATCCGCGCCCCAGTGAGGTCCTCTGGCGAGGTGAACGCCGACTCCTCCGGCACTGCTGCTTCCAACGTGCATGCGCCGAAGCCGAGGCGTTGCAGCTCCGTGACGTTCGCGCCGCGTTCGCGGACGATGTCGAGCCCGGTGATCCCGCAGTCGACGACGCCGTCCTGCACGTATTCGGGAATGTCGTCGGCGCGCACGAGCAGCGCCTCCACGGGTGCGTTGCGGCACGGAAACGCGAGCGCGCGGTCGCCGGGCGTCTCCGGCCCGAGCCCGGCGTCCTCGAGCAGCGCGATCGCGGGATCGCGCAGCCGGCCCTTCGACGGGACCGCGATCCTCAGGATCTTCGCCTCCGCTGGAGCGCCAGCCGGTAGCCGCCCTCGCCGCGGCGCAGCCACTGCGCCACGCGCGTCACCGTCGTCGTCGAGGCGTGCGCCCGCCGCGCGACCTCGAGATACGGCAGCCCTTCGTCCAGGAGGCGCGCCACCTGCCACCGATGGGCCATCGCGTCCAGCTCGGCGCGCGTGCAGAGATCCCGCAGGAAGCTCTGGGCTTCCTCCTTCGTCCGCAGCGACGCGACCGTCTCGAAGAGGTCCCGGTGCTCTCTGGTCGGCCAATGTCGGGGCTCCGTTGCTGCCATCGTGTTAGCATGGTAACACGGTGAGCCAAGGCTTTCAACTTCTTCCCGCCGTGGACGTCCTCGACGGGCGGGCTGTGCGGCTCGAACGCGGGGACTTCGATGCCGTGACCCGCGAGGCCGGCGACCCGGTCGAGCTGGCTCGCCGTTTCGCCGCGACCGCCCCTCCCCTGCTCCATGTCGTTGTCCTCGACGCCGCCCGCTCGGGCGGCGTCCCGATCGAGCTCGCGCGGCGCCTGGCGGCGGCGGTCGCGCCGGTCCCCGTCCAGCTCGGCGGCGGCGTGCGCAGCCCCGATGACGCCCTCGCGCTCATCGGCGCCGGCATCGAGCGCGTCATCGTCGGAACGGCGGCGTTCGAGCAGGGGCCGGAGCCGTACGTGGAGGCGCTCGGCGCGCGGCTCGTCGTCGCCGTCGACGTCCGCGACGGCGAGGTCCGCACGCGCGGCTGGGAGCACGGGAGCGGGCTCACGGTCGACGAGGCCGTCGACCGCTGCCGCGCCGCAGGCGTCGCGCGTCTGCTCTGTACTGCCGTCGACCGCGACGGAACGCTCAGCGGCCCCGACCTCGCCCTGATGGAGCGGGTCGTCGGCCGCTTCGCCGGCCCGGTGTTGGCCGCGGGCGGCGTGCGGTCGCAGGGGGATCTCGACGCGCTCGCCGCGCTCGGCCTCGAGGGGGCGGTCGTCGGGCGCGCGCTACTCGAGTAGCCGCAGCTCGAGGACGTGCGACGCGTCGAAGTTCTGGATGCGGAGGAGCGCGCCAGCGGCCGCAATCGCCGCGCCGGCAGGCATGAGCCCGACGAGCTCGGCGCCTGCAAGCTCAACACCCCGCGCCGTCGCTTCGCGCTCGATGGCGGAGACGATGTCGTGCAGCGCGGCGGCCTCCCAGTCCTCGACGTTCATGCTGATCTGCGCGTGCCCCGCGCGGGGCAGGTCGAGCCCGAGCGCGCGGACGCCGGGGAAGCCACCGTCGCGCTCGCGGATCGTGCAGGCGATCGCGCGCGCCGCTTCGACGTCGGCGTTCGCGAGGTTCACGTTGAACGCAATGAGTGGGCGGCGCGCGCCGACGATGACGCCGCCTGCCGAGGGGTGCAGCTGCGACGGGCCGAAGTCCGGCGCGAGCTCCCCTGCATCGATGCGGCGCTGAAGCTCCTCCGGACCACCGCGGCGGAAGAACGCGGGGCCGCGACCCTCGCCGATCTCGCCGTACAGGAAGACGGGCAGCTCGAGCTCCTCGCCGATGCGCCGCGCGGCGAGGCGTGCCGTCTCGCGCGCGAGCTCGGAGTCCTCAGGCCGGATCGCGACGACAGGGACGACGTCGGCCACACCGATGCGCGGATGCACGCCCCCGTGCTCGCGCAGGTCGATCCGCTCCTGCGCGGCCGCGATGCCGGCCAGGAGCGCGTCCACGATCTGGCCCTCGTCTCCCGCAACCGTGTAGACGGACCGGTTGTGGTCCTCGTCGGAGTGGACATCGAGGAGCTTTGCGAAGCGCGCGAGCTCCGTCCCGATGTCGGCGATGACGAGCCGGTCACGGCCCTCGGAGACATTCGGGACGCTCTCGAGCGGGAGCACGCGCAGAGACTACGCCCGCAGGAACGGCGCGCAGTCCTTGCACACGCTCGGCGGGACGAGCCCGAGGCGCATGCCGAGGTAGAACGCCTTGCAGCCGACGCAGAGGCCGAAGCCGGACTCGAGCGACGCGAACACCGCGATCACGCCGGCGAGGGCGAGCGCTGCCGTGTGCTGGCCGGCGGCGTACCAGAGAAGGGTCGCCGTCAGCGTGAAGACCGCGCCGATCGTCTGGGCGAAACGCTTCGCCGGCCCGGGTGAGTAGCGGTGTGCGACGTGGAGGCGCGGCGTGACGAAGCGCGTGGCCACGAACGCGAGCGGGCTCAGCTTCGGCCCGGTCAGCGCGCGAGCGACGAACCCATAGGCGAGCACCGGCAGGATCCAACCCTGCTGGAATGCGATCGCCACGACGGCGAGCACCGCGACAACGCCGGCGACGAGCCGCGCCGACGTTTCGTTGACAGGGTTCGGAAACGAGAAGAGACCGCGCATGACCGTCCGCAAATCAGCGTATCGATCGCTCACATCCCTGCAGCGCGACTTGTCCCGCTGCCGCGCCTGCGCGGAGGCCGGCTATCCGCTCGAGTCTCTGCCCGTGCGCGCCCCGTTCGCCCATCAGCATGCATACCTGTACGGACAGGCGCCGGGCATCGTCGAAGGCGAGGAGCGCCTTCCGTGGCGCGGCCGCGCCGGCCAAACGCTGCGCCGCTGGCTCGTGCTGGACGAGGACGCGTTCTACGCGACCTTCTACTGCGCGTCGGTGACGCGCTGCTATCCGGGTCGTCCGGCCTCTGGACGCGGCGACCGAACACCGACGCCGCGCGAGCAGGAACTGTGCTCCTTCTGGCACCGCTGGGAGGTCGAGCTCATCCGGCCGCGCCTGATCGTGACCGTGGGCGGGCTCGCGCTGCGCGCGATCCTCGGCCCGTCCTCGCTGACCGAGTGCATCGGCGAGCGCCACGAGCTGGACGGAGTGCCGGTCATCCCACTTCCGCATCCCTCCGGCGCGAGCAGCTGGCCGAACGTGCCGGCCAATCGCAGGCGTCTCGACGCTGCCCTTTCCCTCATTCAGCAGGAGCTCGCGCGTCTACATTGAGAAGGTGAGTGCCGTCCCCTACCGGGCGACGTTCGTGCGTCTGCTCGGCTTTCTCCGACCCTACCGGGTTGGCCTCGCCGTTTCCATCGTTCTCGCCGTCGGATCGCAGGCGGCGCAGATCGCGCTCGTCTGGCTCACCGGCCGCAACGTCATCGACGGCGCGCTCATCCACCACGACCGCCATCGCCTCTGGCTAACGGTCGGCGAGATCGTCGCCCTCGGCTTCGCGCGGGCCGCGTTCATGCTCGGACGGCGCCTCTTGTCGGGCAAGCAGGCCCTCGACGTCGAGATGGACATGCGCAGCCACCTGTACGCGCGCCTCGTTCGCCTGTCGTACGGCTTCTACGACCGCCATCAGACCGGACAGCTGATGTCGCGCGCGACCGTCGACCTGCAGGGCGTCCGCTTCTTCCTCGGCTACGGCCTCATCTTCTTCTTCCAGAACGTGCTCACCGTCGTGTCGGTGACCGTCGTCCTCTTCTTCTTCCAGTGGGAGCTCGCGCTCATCGCGCTCGCGATCACGCCCCCGCTCGTCGTGCTCGCATATCGGTACAGCCACATCGCCCATCCGACGCTGCGCGATGTGCAGCAGCGTCTCGCCGACGTCGCCACCGTCGCCGAGGAAAACATCGTCGGCGTCCACGTCGTCAAAGCGTTCGCGCAGGAGCCTGCGGAGGAGGACAAGTTCGAGTACCGGTCGGAGCTCGTCTTCGACCAGACGCTGAAGGCGAACCGCCAGCGCGCGACGTACGTGCCGCTCATCTCGTTCGTGCCGCTGCTCGCGCAGGCGTTCGTCCTGCTCGTCGGCGCCCGCATGGTCGCGCGCGGCGACCTCACGCCGGGCAGCTTCAGCGCGATCTTCCTCTACCTCGGCATGCTCGTCACGCCGTTGCGCTCGCTCGGGATGTGGATCGGCCAGGCGCAACGGGCAACGGCCTCCGGCGAGCGCATCTTCCAAGTGATCGACGAGCCGGAGGAGATCGCCGACCGTCCCGGCGCGCCCCCGCTCGGACCAGGCCCCGGTCACGTCCGCTTCGAGCACGTCTCGTTCGAGTACCTCCCGGGGCGGCTCGTGCTCGAGGACATCGACCTCGACATCGCCGCCGGGCAGACGGTCGCGCTCATCGGACATACCGGCTCGGGCAAGACGACGCTGACCTCGCTCGTCCCGCGGTTCTACGACGCGACTACCGGACGCATCACGGTGGACGGCCAGGACGTCCGCGATGTGACGCTCACCTCGCTCCGCGGCGCGATCGGCGTGATCGCGCAGGATCCGTTCCTCTTCTCCGCCACGGTGCGCGAGAACATCGCGTTCGGCAGCGCCGGCATCTCCGACGCTGAGGTCGAGCGCGTCTCACGGCTCGCGCAGGCGCACGAGTTCGTCGAGCGGCTACCGAAGGGCTACGACACCGTCATCGGCGAACGCGGCATCACGCTCTCGGGCGGGCAGCGGCAGCGGATCGCCATCGCGCGCGCGCTCGCGGTCGACCCGCGTGTCCTCATCCTCGACGATGCGACCGCGTCGGTCGACGCCTCGACCGAAGCGCGGATTCGCACCGGGCTGCGCACCGCCATGGAGGGCCGGACGACGCTGATCATCGCGCACCGCTTGTCGACGATCGCGCTCGCGGACGAGATCGTCGTCCTCGCCGACGGGCGCGTCGCCGCACGCGGGACGCACGACGAGCTCGTCGGCACGAGCGCCGTGTACCGCGAGATCTACGAGCACGGGCTGCTCGAACGGCAGTTCGCGGACGCGGTCGAGGCGCGGGCGGACGTGGCATGAGAGTCCACCAGCCGGGCGGGCACTTGATGCGCGAGCGCGGCGCCGCTGTCGACGACTGGTCCTGGCGGACGACGAGGCGCAGGTTCGGGACACTCTGGCAGCTGACGCGCCCGTACCGCGGCCGCACGGGACTGTCGGTCATCTCGCTCCTGACCGCGACGGCGACGGCGCTTGCACCGCCGTACCTCGCGAAGTACGCGCTCGACGACGCGATCAACGGCCACACCGGCGCGAAGCTCGAGATCGTCGTCGGGATCTTTGTCGCCGCGGGTCTCGCCAACTGGGGGATGACGTACGTCGAGACGTACCTCACGGGCTGGGTCGGCGAACGGATCCTCGCCGACCTGCGCAAGCAGCTCTTCGGGCACCTGCAGCGCCTGTCGCTCGGTTTCTACGAACGCAACCGCGCAGGCGTGATCATCAGCCGGCTCACGAATGATGTCGAGGCGATCGACCAGCTCGTCACCGACGGCGTCACCACCCTCGTACAGAGCACGCTCACGCTCCTCGGGACTGCCGCTCTCCTGTTCATCCTCGATTGGCGACTCGCGCTCGCCACGTGCGCGGTGATACCGCTCATGAGCGTCGCGACGGTGATCTTCCGCAAGCATTCCGCGAGTGCGTACGCCGACGTGCGCGAACGGCTCGGCCTGGTCACGGCGACCCTGGCCGAGGACATCTCCGGCATGCGCGTCGTGCAGGCCTTCACGCGCGAGGACGCGGCGTACGCGAACTTCCGCGAGGTCGCGAAGCGTTACCGCGAGTCGAACATGCAGACGGTCGTGCTGAACGGCGTGTACTTCCCGTTCGTCGACTTCCTGTCGACGGTCGCGCTCGCGGTCGTGCTCGGGTACGGCGGCCACCTGTACTTCGCCCATTCCATCTCGCTCGGCACGCTCTTTGCCTTCATGCTCTACGTGCAGAACTTCTTCGACCCGGTGCAGCAGCTCTCGCAGCTGTACAACACGTTCCTGTCGGCGACGGCGGCGCTCGACAAGATCATCGGGATCCTCGAACAGAAGCCCGACGTGGAGGACCGGCCCGGCGCCGGCGACCTTCCGGCCATCGCGGGCCACGTTTGCTTCGAAAACGTTCGCTTCGCGTACGGCCGTGGGGACGAGGTGCTGCACGGGCTCGACCTCGACGTTCCCGCCGGGACGACGGTCGCGCTCGTCGGCCACACCGGCGCCGGCAAGTCGACGATCGCGAAGCTGCTCGCACGCTTCTACGAACCGACCGGCGGTCGAATCCTCATCGACGGCGTCGACCTGAACGACGTCAACCAGCGCTCGCTGCGTTCCCAGCTCGGCGTCGTGCCGCAGGAGGGCTTCCTCTTCGCCGGCACGGTGGCGGAGAACATCGCCTTCGGCAAGCCGGGAGCCTCGGCCGAAGACATCGTCCGCGCGGCGCAGCTCGTCGGCGCGCACGACTTCATCCTCCGGCTCGAGGACGGCTACGAGACGCAGCTCGGCGAGCGCGGGTCACGCCTGTCCCTCGGTCAGCGGCAGCTCGTCGCCTTTGCACGCGCGCTGCTTGCCGATCCGCGCATCCTCATCCTCGACGAGGCAACCTCGTCGGTCGACATCGGCACGGAGCGGAAGATCGAACAGGCGCTCCGCATCTTGCTGGCCGAGCGCACCGCGTTCGTGATCGCACACCGGCTGTCGACCATCCGCGACGCCGACCTCATCGTCGTGCTCGAGCACGGTCGGATCGTCGAGCAGGGAACGCACGAGCAGCTCCTCGCACGCCGCGGCCTGTACACGTCGCTGTACGGCGATTGGGCCGCCGACGTGGCGTAGTCGAGATCAAGTCGGAGTCCGATGTTGCCGATAGTTGTCGGCATGAGCGGCCTCGCCTTCCAGCACGCCGTGACGACATCGCGCACGACCTTCACTGCACGCGCCGTCCTCCGGGAGGCGTGGCGGCTCTACACGCGGCTCTGGACGCGGTCGCTGCTCATGAGCGGCCTCATCTTCGGCTCGCTCCATTTCCTCCAGATCGTCTTCCGCAGCCGCGGCGGACTGCTCGTTGGGCTGCTGACGCTCGTGCTCACGGTGATGGGCACGTCGCTGCTGCAAGGCGCTCTCGTCGAGGTCGTCCGCGGCCTCCACGAGGACGGGGACGACGACCCGTCCGCGCTCGAGGCGCTTGGTCGCGCGGGGACGAAGCTCGGCAGGCTCGTCGGAGTGGCGCTCATCCAGTCGATCGGCGTCGGTCTCGGATTGCTGCTCTTCGTCGTCCCTGGTCTCCTCGCCCTGACGCGGTGGGCCGTGGCGGTCCCGGTTGCGATGCTCGAGGACTGCAAGACCGATGACGCCATTCGCCGGTCGAAGCAGATCCTGACCGGCAACGGCTGGAACGTCTTCAAGGTGATCTTCGTCGCCGGCGTGCTCACGTCCGTCGTCACGATCCCGTTCGCGATGGTTGCGGCACGCGCCGGGCTCATCGGCTGGTGGGTCGCGTCGACGCTCGCGTCGATGCTGGCCGCGCCGTATGCGGCGCATGCGCTCACCGCCATGTACTACGCGCTCGTCCAGCCCGACCGCCCGGTCGTGCTCGAACCGGGACAGCGCTTCAAGTCGGTGTGGGAGGAGCAGGCCATCGCGACGCCGGCCGGCGCCAACCCGGTGTGGGCCGAGTACGAGAAGAAGTTCGACGAACACGAGGCCCGCTGGGGCGAGTAGCGCTCGTCACGCGGCGGGACGCACGAGCAGCTCCTTGCACCGGCCGACGTCGGCTGACGAATAGATTCCCGCGCACGTGCAGATCTTCGACGTCCTCGGCGAGGCCTTCGCCGTCTACCGGCGGCTGTTCCGCCGGTCGGTGGTCGTCGCCGGCCTGATCTTCGCCGTCGTCGCGCTCGCGCAGGCGCTGGCGGCCCGGAGTGGAACGGCCATCGCACTGTTCATCTCGCTCCTCTTGAGTCTCGTCGGGACTCTGCTCGTCCAGGGCGCGCTCGTCGAGATCGTCCGCGACCTGCACGAAGGCCGCGACCCTGCAGCCGTGAACGTGTACTACGACCGCACGCGCGGGCGGCTGGGCACGCTCGTCGTCGCATCGCTGCGGTACGGCGTCGGTGTCGTCATCGGCTTCATCCTCCTGATCGTCCCCGGCCTCATCGCGGTCGCGCGCTGGTCACTCATCGTGCCGTTGGTGATGATCGAGGGCCGCGGAACGCGGGATGCGTTCCGCCGCTCATCCGAGCTCGTGCGCGGGCAGACTGGGCGCGTCCTCGCGCTCGTCGTGATCGCGAACGTCATCACGGTCCTGGTCGGCTCGGTGTTCAACGTCCTCCCGGGCTTCCTCGGGGCCTGGATCGGCGGAACGCTCGCGGGAGCGATAACCGTCCCGTATGAGGCGCACGTCCTCACCGTCCTCTACTACCGGCTCACCCAGCCTGCGGCGCCGATCCTGCCCGAGCAGGTCACGAAACCCTGGCCGTCGATCTGGGACGAGGAGCGCAAGGAAGGGCCCGAATAGACTCCGGCCCATGGCGCTCGACGAGGAGACAGCCGACCGGATCGACCAGCCCGTTCCGGAAGAAGCGGAACGCGAAGCGAGACTCACGCCTGCCGAGGCGATCGAGCGCATCCGCATCAACGTGCCGGTGCGCGGCAACCGCAAGCTGCGCACGGTCATCGAGCGTGTGAACGCCGACAAGCAGATCAAGGGCTGGTGGCACGTCTCCAATGTGAACGCGGTCGCGCGCATGGAGATCAACGACCATTCCTGGGTGCACATACAGATCGTGGCCAACATCGCGCTCAAGCTCCTACGGCAGCTCACGAAGCACGGCGTCGAATCGGCGATGGTGCGCGACTACGGGATGACGAACGACGACGCCGAGGTCGTCGTCACCCTCGCGGCGCTCATGCACTGCATCGGCATGTCGATCCACCGCCACGGCCACGAGGACTTCAGCCTGTTCCTCTCCGAGCCGAAGATGCGCGAGCTGCTCACCGGCATTTACGACGAGCCGGAACGGACGGTCGTCGTCTCCGAGGTGCTGCAGGCGATCATCAGCCACCGCGCCGACGGCGAGCCGCTCACGACCGACGCCGGGATCGTCCGGGTCGCCGACGCGCTCGACATGGCGAAGGGGCGTTCGCGCATCGGCTTCGAGCGCGGCCGCGTGTCGATGCACTCGCTCTCGGCGGCCGCGATCGAGGACGTCACGATCACCGACGGCGAGGAGCGGCCGATCCTCATCGAGATCTTGATGAACAACTCGTCCGGCCTCTTCCAGGTGGACGGGCTGTTGCGTGCGAAGCTGCGCGGATCCGGTCTCGAGCCGTACGTCGAGGTGGTCGCGCACATCGACACGGAGACCGAGCGGCGCCTCGTCCCGGTGTACCGGCTCGACGTCTGAGCCGGCGGTACAGCCTCGCTACACTGCGGGCGACCCGTTGCGGGATCGTCTAACGGTAGGACGCCGGTCTCTGGAACCGGAAGTTGGGGTTCGAATCCCTGTCCCGCAGCCTCTTCCCTGCGAGACTGCGCCGGTGCGCACGCGCCGCCTGATACCGCTCGTCTTGGCCGTCGCGGGCCTCCTTGCAGTCGCCGCTCTCGCGAGCCACGGGCGGCCGCTGACCGGGTCGCACGGCACCGGGCCGACGTCGCATTTCTTCGATTACGTGTTCACGACGGTCGCGCTCTTCGTGCTCGCGATCGTCGCCGTCGTTGTTTGGAGCCTGCTCGACGCGAAGCCGGATAAGGCCGCGCAGAACAGGCCGAAGTACAACCTCGTGCAACTCCTGTTCTCGCTGGCGGCGAGCCTCTTGCTCGGCTGGTTCCTTCTTCACGCGCACTTTCACCGGCCGGCGAAGGCCAAGACGACCAAGAACGCCAAGCCCGGCGCGGCCGGGAACGGCGAGCCTGCAAGCAAGCCCAACCCCACCGTCCTCCGGGGAGCGCGGCTGCGCTGGGACGAGGTGGCGATCGTCGCTGCGCTCCTCGCTGCCGCCGGAGTCGCGGCGTTCGCGGGCCGGAACGCCAAGCCGATGAAGCCGCTGTGGCGCCGCTCGCAGGACGAGGTTGCGCTCGCCCTCGACGAGTCCCTCGACGACCTCCGCTCGGAGCCGGACCTCCGGCGCGCGATCATCGCCGCGTATGCGCGCATGGAGCGAACGCTTGCGGCGGCAGGAATCCCGCGCCGGCCGGCCGAAGCCCCGCTCGAGTATCTCGCGCGCGCCCTGCATGACCTCGACGCGAGCGCAGGCGCGGTCACGCGCCTGACCGATCTCTTCGAGTGGGCGAAGTTCAGCCACCACGAACCGGACGCGTCGATGCGCGACGAGGCCATCGACGCGCTCGTCGCCCTCCGCGACGAGCTCCGGCAGCCGGTCGAGGTGGCGGCGTGAGACGGCCGCGCGTTCCGGTCGGGACACTCGTCGTCGTCACCACCGGCCTCGCGGTCGCACTCGGGCTGCGCCCGCTGTCGGTCCGTGAGATCCTCGCCGCCTACGTGCTGGCGCTGACCGCGATCGCGCTCGTCATGCTCACGCGGATGGCGCGGACCGAAGAGGAATGGGAACGGGCGACGTCCGAGCTCGAGCGTGCGCTCGCACAGCGCCGGACGACCCAGGTCCGTCCGGCCGAGCTCATCCGGACGGAGCGCGACCTCACGCTGAGCAGCGCAAACGCCGGGGAGTTGCACGCGCGCGTCCTGCCGCAGCTCCGCGAAGTCGCGGGCGTGCGCCTCTCCGACCGGCACGACGTCGACCTCGCGCACGCGCACGACCTCCTCGGCGAGGAGGCGTGGGAGTACCTCCGCCCCGACCTGCCGGCGCCCGACGATCGCACCGCTCATGGTCTTCCGCTTCGCCGGATCGCCGCCCTCGTCGACGCGATCGAGCGCCTCTGATGGAGCTGCCGGATCTCCGCGACCACGCCGGGCGCATCCTCGACGAGGTCGAGCGCGTCGTCGTCGGCAAGCGGCCCGCGCTCGAGCTCATCCTCCTCGCGGTCCTCTGCGACGGCCACGTATTGCTCGAGGATTATCCAGGGCTCGCGAAGACGCTCGCGGCGCGCTCGTTCGCGAGCGCGACGTCGCTGGGCTTCTCCCGTATCCAGTTCACGCCCGACCTCATGCCCTCGGACGTCACCGGATCGTCGATCTTCGATCAGCGCCGCGCGGCGTTCGAGTTCATGCCCGGCCCGATCTTCACCAACCTCCTCCTCGCCGACGAAATCAACCGCGCCCCACCGAAGACGCAGGCGGCGCTGCTCGAGGCGATGCAGGAAAGGCAGGTGACGAGCGAAGGCGTGACCCGGCCGCTCGCGTCGCCGTTCGTCGTGCTGGCGACGCAGAACCCGATCGAGTACGAGGGGACGTATCCGCTGCCCGAGGCGCAGCTCGACCGGTTCCTCATCCGCGCGGCCATCGGCTATCCCGCGCGCGATGCCGAGATCGAGATGCTCGACCGCCGGCTCGCGCGCGGCGAGGACGACGTGGCGCTGTCGCCGGTCGTCGACGCACCGTCGCTCGTGGCCATGCAGCGCGCGCTCGAGCAGGTGCACGTCTCCGCCGCGATCGAGGGCTACATCGTCGACCTCGTCGCGGCCACGCGCGCGTCACGACAACTCGCAGTCGGCGCCAGCCCGCGCGGCAGCCTGGCGCTGCTGAAGCTCTCGCGAGCGAAGGCGGCGCTCGCGGGCCGCGACTTCGTCGTGCCCGAGGACGTGAAGGCGATCGCAGTCCCTGCACTCGCGCACCGGCTGACGCTCCGTCCCGAGCTGTGGGTGCAGCGCATCCGCGGCGAGGACGTCGTCGCCGACGCGCTCGAGTCGGTGCCGACGCCGCCGGCCGAGGACGTCCGCACGACCACGTGACGCAGCACGTCTCGCCGCGCCTGGCCGCCTATGTCGCGCTCGCCGCGGCCGGGCTGCTGGCGGGACTCGTCCTCGGACGCGTCGAGCTCGTTGCGCTCGCCGCGCCGTTCGCGCTCGCCGCAGTGGTCGCCCCCGCCCTTTCCCGCGCGCCGCGTCTCCAGGTCGCCCTCGAGCTCGACCGTGAGCGCGCGCTGGAGACCGAGACGGTCGACGCGACGCTCTCGCTCACGGCGGAAGAAGCGGAGTGCGTGGATGTATTCCTCGACCTCCCGCCCGGGCTCTCGACGGCGGGCTGCAACCCGCAGGCAATCGCACTCGCGGCCGGCGAGGAGCGGACGCTCGAGCTTCCGGTGCGCTGCGATCGCTGGGGCGCATTCGTCCTCGGCCCTCCCCTCCTGCGCGCACACGACCGCCTCGGCTTCTATTCCTGGGAGATGCGACTCGGCGGTCGCGCAGCGCTGCGCGTCTATCCGCGCGTCGAGACGGTGCACGCGTTCCTCGCTCCGCTCGAGACGCAGGTCTTCGTCGGCAATCAGGTCTCACGGACGAAGGGCGACGGGATCGAGTTCGCGGACATTCGCGCATGGAGCCCCGGCGATCGGCCGCGGCGTATCAACTGGCGCGCGACCGCGAGACGCGGCGAGCTGTGGGTGAACGAGCAGCATCCGGAGCGCAACACCGACGTCGTCCTCTTCCTCGACACGTTCACCGATGCGCAGTCCGGCGGTCGCGGGACGCTCGACCTGACCGTTCGCGCGGCCACGTCGCTCGCGCACCGCTACCTCCAGCGCAAGGACCGCGTCGGGCTCGTCAGCTTCGGCGGCTACCTCTCGTGGCTCGAGCCCGAGTCCGGCACGCGGCAGCTGTATCGGATCGTCGACTCGCTCTTGCAGATGGACATCGTGCTCAGCTTCGCCGCGCGCGACGTCGCAGTCCTGCCGCCGCGCTCGCTGCCGCCGAAGGCTCTCGTGCTCGCGCTGACGCCGATGCTCGATCCGCGCACCGGGCCGGCGCTGCTCGACCTCCGCGCACGCGGCTTCGACCTGGTCGTCGTCGAAGTCTCGCCGGTGCCGTTCGTCGACGCAGGCGGCGGCGAGCTCGAACGACTGTCGTACCGGCTCTGGCGGCTGTCGCGCGAAGCGCTGCGTGCGCGCTATCAACAGGCCGGCGTGCCCATCGTCGAGTGGGTCGACGGCGTCCCCCTCAACGTCCCGCTGGAGGAGGTGTCGGCATTCAGGCGATACGCCAAGCCCGCACGCGCGTGACGCTCGCCATGCTGTCCGCGTGCGCCTACGGAGGCGTGCTCGCCTACACGCTGGCGCGATCGGGCAGGGCATTGCCGGCGACGGCCGCGCTCGGGAGCGCCGGCGGCCTGTTGCTCGTCGTCGTGCTCGTACGCGCGAATGCGGACCTCGTGCCGTGGCCGCTCGCGTGTCTCGGTGTTGCCTACGGCGTCGAGCTCGTCGTCCGCGGCTCGGGCGTGGACGGCGCGGCGCCGCTCGTCGCCGTGGGGCTGCTCCTGTGCGGCGAGCTTGCGGCGTGGTCGGTCGACGAGCGCCTGCGCATCTCCGCGGAGCGCGCCGTGCGGCGCGCGCGAACGGTCGCGCTCGGTGCGCTCGCGTTCGGCTCGCTCGCGCTTGCTGCGCTCGTCATCGCACTCGCGGCGGCGCCGGCGGGAAGTGGGCTCGCGTGGACCGTCCTCGGCGCGGCCGGCGCGGTCGCAGTCGTCGGGCTCGCGGTCAGGCTCGCGCGGCGCAGCTAGAACACGGGGCGCTGCGCGTCGAGCGGGTCTTCGGGCGAACCGCCGGGATCGGCTACTGCCGTTCCCTCGGCCTCGACGATGTCCGCGGGCCGGGCGAAGCGGTAGCCGATGCTCGACACATCGAGGCGCGAATCGAGCGCGGGCTGCTCCGTCGCCGCACCTTGCTGCTCATCACGCTTCTTCCGCCGCTCGAACATGCATTCCCTGTGCCCAGGACGCCGCTACACTAACCGCCGGTTCGGGGCGCATTCGTCTAGTGGCCTAGGACACCGCCCTCTCACGGCGGCGGCACGGGTTCGAATCCCGTATGCGCCTTTAGCTCTACCGGCGGAATCACAGAGCGCCCGCCACAGGATCTCGTAGCTGAGGGTTTGGCAAGCGGGTGGCTCGGTGCCAAGAGCTGGTGGGGCGATCTTGCACGGGGAGACAGAACGAAGGTAGGCCACCTTTCGGTGGCCTACCTTTGCCATCCATCCCCGTCAGGGAAGGCGAATGACTCGACGCGGAAGAACTACGACAGGGCGTTGCAGGCGTCGGCGCCGCCCGTGGCGGACGTGCCGTTGACCTTGGTGACGGTCGCGATTGCCGCGGCCGGGGAGCTCTGCGTGACCTGGGTGCTGTCGCCGCCGACGTAATAGGCGCCATGACCGACAGCCTCATCATCGGACAGGCAGTACGCCGCGCCGCTGCCGAGAACCTTGACGTTCACCTTCGGCGAGACGCCAGGGGCTTCCTTGGCCAGGTTGGCGTTCGAAAGGCCGGTGTAGGTCGAGTTGCCGCCGGCGGTGTCCTGATACCAGGCCTCAGCGGCCGGGATCGCCGAACGAACGTTCGACATCGCTGCAGCATCCTGCGCGTTGCCGCGGAAGCTGAGGTACGACGGCACCGCAATCGCAACCAGGATGCCGAGGATGACGATGACGACCAGAAGCTCGATGAGGGTGAAACCGCTCTCCTCACGAGCCAGGCGCGTCTGAATCTTGCTGATCATTC